>Ga0224520_1000175_pt1 | contig 20405 bp, 15 predicted proteins | sample CFST25metaG_2_FD_180684 | JGI IMG/M metagenome (GOLD analysis project Ga0224520, IMG submission 180684) | Peat soil microbial communities from Stordalen Mire, Sweden - C.F.S.T-25 | ecosystem: Environmental > Terrestrial > Soil > Wetlands > Peat | place: Sweden: Norrbotten County, Stordalen Mire... | reverse complement strand
CGAACCGGATGGCTTCGGCATCCTGCCCATTCTCGACCGCGCCGGCGGCCTCGCCGCTGCCCGCCGCGCCTTCGGCAAGAATTTCGACGACTTGATCCGTGACCTGAACGGCGCAGTGGCGGCATAGTTTGGAGGGCGGCGTGGGTCGATCATCCTTTGTAGCACCGTGGTTCATCTACTACTTCCAAAGGCACCGCGACGACGATGCCTCGTGTTCCGTTCCGGGCCGAGAGTTTCTGGCTGATTGTCCGACCAAGGTTCAGGCCACAATGAAGGCGGTATTGATGGCCGTCGCTGCCGCGCCGCCACCCGCGTTCAGTGGTGGCGGCAAATGGGAGGCCATGCACGGTGACATGGGAGGGTTCTACGAGGTCCGGGTCGATGGACCGCAACGCCGCCATTTTCGCCTGTTCTGCCTGCTCGAACGCCACGGAGGCACCGTGGGGCTGGATGGTCCCAGCATCGTGATCATCACGGGCAAGTCCAAACCCTTCCTGACCGAGCTGTCCGACGAAGACTACAAGAAGGTTCGCGCACTCGGCGACGAATTCAGGCGGCGAGTCCCGAGGAGCGTGGAGCGGGGCTAGGCGCCTGCGCTACCCGGCCTTGTGGTACCGCGCGGGCTCTACGTCATGAAGCTCCATCGCCATGTCGAGGGCGGTCGCAATCTTCAGCAGGGTCGTGAGCGTTGGATTCTGGCCGTCGGCCGAGAGAAGTCTGCGCATTACAGCCGGCTCAGCCCCGATTCGTCGCGCCAGTTCGGCCTTGCTCAGCCCGCGCCGTATTCGCGCCTTGTCCAGTCCGTGCAGAAACGCGTTGGTCGCCCTGTCGACGGACGCGATCTCGGTGCGTGCGGCGTGAAATTGACGCGCGAACTTCGGATCCCGAAGTTGTTCATCGAGTTCCAAGTCGAACGAGGTTTTGACGCGCTTGGCGCCTCCGTCACGCATGCGATCAGCGTATCTTATACGCTACGGACGTCAAGGGCGATCCAGACATGGCTTTGTTGCCAATGATCCGCCCCCATTCGGTCCGCCGGACGAGGGCGCGGCGAAGCCGCGGGGGCTGGTGTAGGGCGTGGCGGACCCGAAGTGCCCTGGACTGAGAAGGTTGGGATGAGGGGTCCGGCAGCGTACAATCGCCGCCGAAATGACCGACGTTGTCCAGAAACTCTGGGGCTTCTGCCATACCCTGCGCCACGACGGCATCGACTATGGCGACTACATCGAGCAGATCACCTATCTGCTGTTCCTGAAGATGACCGACGAGAAGGGCCTCGATTTCACCAAGCTGAAGGTCGAGCGTCAGAAGAAGGTCGAGGTAGTGGACTGCTCGTGGGCAAACTTGGTCTCCCAGTCAGGCAACGACCTCGTGAACCAGTATGTGGATACGCTGCGAGCCTTGGGCGCACAGCCCGGCATGCTGGGCGACATCTACGCGGGTGCGCAGTCGCGCTTCAACAATCCCGTCAACCTCAAGCGCCTGGTCGGCCTCATCGACGAAACCGAATGGACCGAGCTGGGCGTGGACGTGAAGGCCGCCGCCTACGAGGGCTTGCTGGAAAAGGCCGCCAGCGAGGGCAAGAAAGGCGCGGGCCAGTACTTCACCCCGCGCGTGCTGATCCAATCGATCGTCCGCTGCATGAAGCCCGACCCGCGCAAGGCGCGCGACTTCACGGTCTGCGATCCGGCCTGCGGCACGGGAGGCTTTCTGGTCTCTGCCTACGAATGGCTGGCCGCCGAAAGCAAGGGGGGAGCCCTCGACCGCGACGTGGCCAAGCGGGTGAAGCGGTCGACCTACCACGGGCAAGAACTCGTCCCGCGCCCGCGTCGCATGGCCCTGATGAACCTGTACCTGCACGGCATCGAGCCCACCATTCATCTGGGAGATTCCATCGATCAGCCGCCGTCAAGCGACCGCTTCGACGTGATCCTGACCAATCCGCCCTTCGGCACCAAGGGCGCCAACCAGAATCCCGTGCGCGAAGACTTCACCGTCGCCACCTCGAACAAGCAGCTCAATTTCGTCCAGCACGTGCTGACCATCCTCAAGCCCGGTGGCCGCGCCGCCGTGGTCCTGCCCGACAACTGCCTGTTCGCCGACCAGGCCGGCGAGGTGTTCAAGATCCTGACCGAGGACGCCGACCTGCACACCGTCCTGCGCCTGCCCCGCGGCACCTTCACCCCTTACAGCCAGGGTGTGAAGGCAAACGTGGTCTTCTTCACCAAGGGCCGCCCCACCGAGACCGTCTGGATCTACGACGCCCGCACCAACGTGCCCGGCATCACCAAAAAGGATCGCCCGCTCGTTCCCGCCCACTTCGCCGAGTTCGACAAGTGCTTCGGCTCCGACCCCAACGGCACCGCCAAGCGCAAGCCCTCCGACTCGAAGGAGGATCGCTGGCACAGCTTCCCCATCAGCGAGGTGAAGGATCGCCAGTTCAAGCTCGACGGCTTCAAGTGGCTGAAAGAGGACTCCCTCGACGATGCCGACGACCTGCCCGAACCCGAAGATCTGACCGGCGATGCCATCGAGGAATTGCAAGGCGCCGTCGCCGATCTCGGCAAAGTGCTGGCGCTGCTGGAGAATGGAAACGGGAACGGCAAGGCCGCGGGGAAGTCGGCGCGATGAGCGAGGTGGAACTGCCGGAGGGCTGGGACGAGGCCCTGATGTCCGATGTGACCGCTGATGTCCCCAGCGAAGATCCCGCTCGTGACCCCGACAGAGTGTTCGCGTACATCGACATCTCGGCGATAGACAATCGACGCTTCGCGATCACAAGCGATGAGGTCAAGGAATTCCGCGGTCGCGACGCACCATCACGAGCCCGGCGACCGGTGCGACCTGCGGACGTGCTCTACTCGAACATCCGCACATACCTGCGCAACATTGCCCTCGTAGAAGCCGGCGTCCCAGCCGATCTTTGTTCGACCGGATTTACGGTCCTGCGATCAAACGGCGTCATCGAACCCGAGTACCTGTTTCGGTGGGTCCTGACGGAGGAATTCCTGGAACTGATCTCACCGCACGAAACGGGAACGCATTACCCGGCCACATCAGACCGTGCCGTGAGAGCGCTTCCGATCCGCGTCCCGCCTCTCGCCGAGCAACGGCGGATCGTCGAGAAGGTCGAGGCGCTGCTGGCCCAGGTCAACGCCGCCCGCGCCCGCCTCGCCAAAGTCCCCACCATCCTGAAACGCTTCCGCCAATCCATCCTCTCCGCCGCCTGCTCGGGGCGGCTTTCGGCCGGATGGGATGTGGATACGGTCGCCAACGCGTCCATTCAGGAAGAGGAAATCCCCGAAGGATGGCAGTGGCGCGAACTCGAAACACTGGCCCTTCCAGAATCATCGGCGATTTGTGCCGGACCATTCGGCACGATCTTCAAAGCGCATGACTTTCGCGACGAGGGTGTGCCGATCATCTTCCTGAGGCACGTAGCCCCAGGAGAATACAGAACAGCTAAGCCGGGATTCATGGATCGCAAGAAGTGGGAGGACATTTTCAGGCCGTACTCGGTTTGGGGTGGCGAGCTTCTTGTCGCCAAGCTCGGTGATCCACCGGGATGCTGTGCGATCTATCCGAAGGGCATCGGCCCCGCGATGGTCACACCCGATGTGATCAAGATGTCCGTCGATGAGCGGGGCGCATGCCCGCAGTACCTGATGTACTACCTGAATTCCGAGCCAGCAAGGCAACGCGCATTCGGCGTTGCCTACGGTGCTACCCGACCAAGGATGAACCTCGACATTTTTCGCGCGCTACGCGTTCCACTCCCCCCATTGCCCGAGCAGCACCATATCGTCCGCCGCGTGGACGCCCTATTCAAGCTCGCCGACGCCATCGAGGCGCGCGTGGCCGCGGCCACCGCCCGCGCCGAAAAGATCACCCAGGCGATCCTCGCCAAAGCCTTCCGCGGCGAACTCGTCCCCACCGAGGCCGAGCTGGCCCGCCAAGAAGGCCGCGACTACGAACCCGCCTCCGTTCTCCTGGCCCGCATCCGCGCCACGCACGCAAGCCCTCGCCCCAAGCCGAAGCGTGACCAGATCGCTCGAAGCCGGTAGACTGGCATCCTCGTGCTGACCCGTCTCACCGTCCAGGGCTTCAAGAACCTGCTCGATGTCGACCTGTGCCTTGGGCCGTTCACCTGCCTGGTCGGCGAGAATGCGGTAGGCAAGTCCAATCTGTTCGATGCGATTCGCTTCCTGCACTTGCTGGCCAGCCGCCCCATTCCCGAGGCGGTGAGCAACATCCGCGAGTCGCGCGGACGGCCAGCCCGGCCCGCCGACTTGTTCACGGGCTTCGGTGGAAAACGCGCGGCCGATGAAATCCGCATTGCCGTCGAGATGGTAGTCAAGCCCACGGCGATCGACGATTTCGGCGTCGAAGCCAAGGCCTCGATCACCTCGCTCCGCTACGAGATCGCGTTCGAGCTGGACGGGGCAGAGGATCGCCTGGTGCTGAAAGAGGAACACCTTGCCCCCATCACACTGGGCCAAGCCAGGAAGAACCTCAGCCCTTGGGCCAAGCCGGCCTTTTCGGACTCCGTGCTATTTGGGGCACGCCGAGGGAAGGACTTCATCAGCACCACGGCTGGGCGGATCCAACTGCACCAGGACGGCCACGGCGGCCGCAAGGTACCCTCGGCGGGATCGTCGCGAACGGTGCTCTCGAGCGCCAACGCTGACTTCCCCACGGCCCTGGCGGCCAAACGCGAGATGGAATCGTGGCGGACGCTGCAATTGGAGCCGTCGTCCATGCGAGCGCCGTCCTTGTTCAACGATCCGAAGCAGATCGACGAGCGCGGGGCCTACTTGGCGGCGGCCCTTCAACGACTGGCAAAACGGCGGGGGGCCGATACCTGGGCCGACATCGCGGAGCGGGTTTCGCGTTTGGTGCCCGAGATGGAAGAGTTGCGTGTGGCCACCGACGAGCGGACGGAAACCTACACGGCCGAGATTCGGGGCGCGGATGGCACGTTCCGCCCAGCACGCGCGCTCTCGGACGGGACGTTGCGCTTCTTGGTGCTGGCGGCGTTGGCCGTGGATCCAGAGGCAACCGGCACCCTGTGCATCGAGGAGCCGGAGAACGGCATTCACCCGGATCGGATCGCGGACATGACGACGCTCCTCGACGATCTGGCCGTGGATCCGCAAGCGGCGGTGGGGCCGGACAACCCCTTGCGACAGGTGTTGGTCAATACGCACTCGCCGCTGGTATACAGGCAGGTCCGCCCCCAGGACCGGGTCTTTCTTGAGTCGGTGGATATCGTTCGGGAGAAGATCCGGGGGAGCGCGGTCGCTGTCCGGGTGCCAGCCGGGACCTGGCGCGGAAATCTGGACAACCCGGTGCACCTTTCGGTGCAGCCCGGCCGGACCCAGGCCTGGGAACAGATGGAGTTTCGCTTCCGGGCCGCAGACGAGCCATGACCTCGACCTTGCGCCTGACCCTGCTGGCGGACGGACGCAGTGATGCTTGCTTGCTGGTTCTGTTGCGCTGGTTGGTGGGTGGGGCCGCGCGCGACGTCCAGATCGAGTCCGCCTTCGCGGATCTCGGGTTGGTCCGTGAGCCGCCCAAGACGCTGGACGCGCGCATCCGCGCGGCGGTTGATCTCTATCCTTGTGATCTTCTGTTCGTGCACCGAGATGCCGAGTCTCTGCCAGCCGATGACCGAATCGCCGAGATTCGACGGGCGGTCGACGCCGCCGCGACCGGTGGTCACTGGGTGCCCGTCGTGCCTGTGCGCATGACCGAGGCGTGGCTGCTCGTGGACGAGCGTGCGATTCGGCTCGCCGCTGCCAATCCATCCGGGACGGTTCCACTCAATCTACCCCCGCTCTCGCGCCTGGAAACCCTCCCGTCCCCCAAGCTGGCGCTTCGTGGCGCGCTGGAGGTCGCATCAGGGCGAACCGGGCGCAGGTTGGAGCAGTTCAGGCGAGACATGGGACAACACGTGCAGCGCGTTGCCCAGGTCATGCAGCAGAAAGAGAAGCTTCGCGACCTGGCTGCCTTCAAGCGTCTGGAGAAGGACACACGCGAGGCACTTCGCGGTTTGGCAGAAGGCTGCTGAGCCGAAAAGCTGACCCAGGCCATCGTCGCCTGTCTCTCGCCAAAGCATTCCGCGGCGAACTCGTCCCCACCGAGGCCGAGCTGGCCCGCCAATGCAAGGATGGCGGCCGCGACTACGAACCCGCCTCCGCCCTCCTCGCCCGCATCCGTGCCCGACGCGCTGCCAACGGATCCCAAGACGCATCCCAAGGTCGGACGGGACGCCGCGCTGCTGGCCGGGTATCATCCAGGGGAAACAGGACACGCCGATGATTTCCCTTGTCGAGGCACTCAGCTTTCGCGCGATTCGCCACACGCGGCAACCGCTGGATAGGTTCCAGATCCTCGTGGGGCCCAATGCGAGCGGCAAATCCACCTTCCTCGGCATCGTCGACCTCATGGGCAAGCTGGCCGACTGGCGGGACGACATCACCGAGCCCATGGCGCGGTTGTCCCCGAATTTCCGTGATCTGACCTTCATGCGGGCCGGCGGGCGCTTTGATCTCGCGGTCGAGGCTCGAATTCCCGACCATTTGCGTAAGGACAACGGCAAGGGCGAGCGAAACGGGCCCGAGTTGGTGCGGTATGAAGTTTCGCTGGGTGAAATAGAACGAGGAGGCGTGGTGGGCGTGCTTGGGGAAAACCTGTGGCTTCGGCCCGCGGGAGGCGACGTGCCGGCCCAGAGAACCCTCTTTCCCGATCCGCCGGCTGCGCCTCCCTACCTTGTCCTTCCGGAAGGAGCTCGCAGCCCGAAGGGATGGACAAAAGTCGTCACGAAGACATCAAACAACGACTACTTCTACTCCGAGACGTCCGGCTGGCGAGCGCCGTTCAGTTTCGGCCACAATCGATTGGCACTAGCAAACCTTCCTGAGGATGAGGCCCGATTCCCGGTAGCGGTCTGGTTTCGGCGCTTGCTCACGAGAGGGATCCAACGTCTCGAACTGTCGAGCGAAGCCCTGCGCCGGCCGGCACGCCCCGGAACCTCGACCGAGTTTCTGCCCGATGGCTCCAACCTTCCGTGGGTCGTTGAAAGATTCCGATCCGGCCAACCCGATGCGTTTATCCGTTGGCTGGCCCATGTCCAGACGGCGCTGCCAGACCTAAGCGACATCGACACCGTGGAGCGCGAGGAAGATCGTCACCGGTACTTGCGACTCAGCTACCGCACGAGCCTGCAGGCGCCTTCGTGGACCGTGTCGGATGGGACGCTTCGCCTTCTCGCGCTGACGTTGGTCCCCTATCTCGACATCCCGGATCGCATCTTCCTAATCGAGGAGCCCGAGAATGGCATCCACCCTCAGGCGGTCGAGACGGTGTTCCAGGCGCTCTCGAACACGGGCGATTGTCAGATCCTATGCGCGACGCACTCGCCAGTCTTTTTGTCCCTAGCTGTCCCCAAGCAGATTCTGTGCTTCGCGCGTACCGACGATGGCGCGACGGATATTGTGTCCGGCGACCAGCACCCGCGGCTCGCGCAATGGAAGCGCGATACGGACTTGGGCACTATCTTTGCAGCGGGACTCCTTGGGTGATGCCTTTTCCGCTCGATCTCTATGTCCTGGTGGCGGACCTGGACCAGGAGCAAGCGGTTCGAGCCTTGCTCGAACACAGAACAGCCAGCCTTGGGATCCGGGAATGCCGATTCGAGGCGAGAAAGCATCCGCAACACGATGGCGGCTGTTTTCGGCATGCCCCGGTGTTGCTCCGGACAATGCAGGCCCAGACTGAACACGCCCTGGTCGTTCTGGACCGCGAGGGTTCGGGAGCCGAGGACAAGACGGCAGCTGAAATCGAGGCTGACCTGGAGGGACGGCTGGACGACTCTGGCTGGAACGGGCGTGCGCATGTCGTCGTGATCGACCCGGAGACAGAAATCTGGCTATGGTCGGACTCGCCCCACGTAGCCGCAGTGCTCGGATGGACCGCGGGTGAAGCCGATCTGCGCCAATGGCTCTTCCGGCAAAGCTTCCTTTCAGCCGGCGCCTTCAAGCCTGTCCGTCCCAAGGAAGCCCTGCTCGCGGTGCTGCGCGAAACCCGGGTGAAACCGTCCGCTTCGATCTTCGGCGAGGCGGCCAGGAAGGTCAGCCTCGACCGCTGTCAGGACCGCAGCTTCCTGCGCTTTCGCGAGATCCTGCAGGCGTGGCTTCCAGCCCACGGCACGTAGAGCAATTGTGCGTTGTGACCCCATCGGGACTTGAACCCGAGATTACGCCGTGAGAGGGCGCCGTCCTAACCGCTAGACCATGGGGCCAGTCGTAACTTTCAATTCTCTCACGCTGGATTGTGTTCGGGGACAAGGATTCGAACCTTGATAGCCAGATCCAGAGTCTGGCGTCCTGCCATTAGACGATCCCCGAGTGCTCCACGCCGAGGCGGCCCGCGGCGGGAAGGAAAGTTGTAGCAGCCACGCTGGGCGTGTCAAGACCGGCGGCTGTCTTGCCGCGCCAGTTCTTGCTGGTCCCCAGGATAGATGCTATTCAGGCTCGATTTCGGCGGACCGGGTACCTTGCAGGACACACTATGGAGCTGAGTTTCTGGGCTGCGACCGACGTTGGTCGGAGGCGACAAAGCAACGAGGACAACTTTCTCATCGACAAGAAGTTGTCGCTGTTCGCTGTCGCCGACGGGATGGGTGGCCATGCCTCGGGCGAGATCGCCTCGCAGATCGCGGTCACAAATTTTCGCAACGCGGTGGAGGCGCGCAAGGACCTGCTGGATGCGTACGTACGCCACGAAAATGGCGTCACAGCGCACGACGTCCTCGCGGTGCTGGAAAACGCCGCGCAACTGACTGGGGTCACTATCTTCCAACGCGGGCAAAAAGAGCGCGAGAAGCGCGGCATGGGCACCACCCTGACAGCCCTCTTGCTGCTGGGCGAGCGCGCCTTCATCGCCCATGTCGGCGACAGCCGGGTCTATATGGTACGGCAGAACCAGACCGTGCAGCTGACTGAGGACCACTCGCTGGTCAACGAGCTGATCCGCCACGGCAAGGTCACGCGCGAGTCGCTGGCTGCCTCTCCCTACGCCTCGTACAAGAATGCCGTCACGCGCGCCCTCGGTGTGTACGAGACGGCGCAGGTCGACACGATTGACTTGGAAGTCCTCCCGGGCGACCAGTTCCTGCTTTGTTCGGACGGACTGCACGCCCACCTGAAGGACACCGACGTCATCAGCTTCCTCGCCAGCGACCATGTGACCGTCATTGCGCAGAAGTTGGTTGACCACGCCAACAAGGGCGGCGGCCAGGACAACATCACCGCTGTCATTCTGCGTCTTCAACCCGACTCGACGGATGCGGGGCAGACGCGTGCCCAGGAGCTCAATCGCAAGGTCGAGGTCTTGCGGCAGATGCCGCTCTTCCACCACCTCAGCTACAAGGAAATCCTGCGCGTTCTCTCCGTCACCCAGGTGGTCGATTTCAACACCGGCGACGATATCCTGCACGAGGGTGAGCCGGGCGACGACATGTTCATCCTGCTCAAAGGCAAGGTTCGGCTGCACAAGGACGGGGCCCTCGTCACCTACCTCGGACCGGGCGCGCATTTCGGCGAGATGGCGCTGGTCGACAAACGGCCGCGTTCGGTCAGCGCCTCGGCCGAGGACCGCACCCGCGCCCTGGTGCTTCGCCGCCAGGATTTCAACGACATCATCCGCAACGAGGCGCGGCTTTCGGTCAAGTTGCTGTGGAGTTTCGTGCAGGTGCTGGCGCAGCGCCTGCGCAAGACCACAGCCGACCTCACAGGCGCCCGACAAGAGCTTCCAGACGTGTCCGACGACATTATGTTCGACGAGTAGCCGTCGCCGTCCTATTGCCGATCGCCTCTCGGGCTCATCGGCAACCCCGCACACAGTTCACCGACAGGTGCCCTTGCGCATCGACGGATACCGTGACCGCTCCATCCAGGTCCGTGCGTTGCATGCGTACGCCCCGTGCCGTGTATCGGGCCAAGGTCGCAGAACTGGGCAGATGGAAGGTGTTGTGTTTACCCACCGAGACCACCGCCGTGCTGGGCTGCACCGCCGCCAAGAACTCGTCCCCCGACGATTTTCGGCTGCCGTGATGGGGAACCTTGACAACATCGCTGGCGATGGCCAGGCCCGCCTCACCCCGCGCCACCAGCTCGGCCTCGCCGTCGATCCCGATGTCTCCCGTGAACAGCACCGCGTGTCCCGCATAGCTCGCCCGAACCACCAGCGAGGCGTTGTTCGCGTCCAATCCCGGCGGCGGGCCCACGACGTCACCAACCCAAGGCCCGAGCGGCTCGACGCGTATGCCGTGTCTTTCGAACGCGGCGGGCAGAGGGGTGGCCACGCCACGCTGATGCGCCAGCGCCAGCAGCTCGCGGTATTTCGGATTATGCCCATCGTCGCCGCTGGTCCACAGCGCGCCCACCTCAAAGCGCGCCAGCACGCGCAGAAGGCCGTTGAGATGGTCGGGATGCGGGTGGGAAAGCACGACCAGGTCCAGGCGGCCGATACCGCGCGCACGCAACACGGGCTCCACCACGCGGGCCCCGGTGTCGAAGGAATCATCGTAGCGGCCGCCGCCGTCGACCAACATCACGAACCCGCCCGGTCCCTCCAGAAGGGCCGAATCACCTTGGCCCACGTCGATGAAAGTCACGCGCATCTCATCGGCCGTCTTGCGGCGCAGGTCGCGCACCACCAGGCTGCCCGCGGCCAGCGAGCCAGCCAAGAAGGCCGACAGCAGCCATCGCGCTCGCGGACCCGTGCCCCGCGACAGCCCGTAGAAAAGAAAACCCGCGCCGGCCACCAAGGCCGCGCTTTCGAGCAGGTTGGGATAGCGAACCAGGATGATGGGCGCCAGACGCCGAAATCCCTCGGCCCCGTAGAGCGCCGCTCTCGACGCCAGACCAGCGATCCACAGCGGTACAGCCCCGAGCAGCGGATCAAAAAGGGCTAAGAGCGCCCCCACCAGCCCGCAAGGCAGAACGGCCAGCTCCACCAGCGGCACCAGCACCAGATTGCCGAGAGGGGCCACAGGCGTTACTTCGCCAAAATGGTGCGCCACCAGAGGCATCGTGCTCAGGCTCGCGACGGAGCTTGCGGCCAGACATCGGACAAGCCATCCCAGTGCCCGCCGCAACCGGCTTGCGCCCTTGGGAGGCGCTGCCGGAGAAAACCGCTGTGCAAAGAAGCCAAGCGCAATCACCGATGCAAACGAAAGCTGAAACGAGATGTCCAGCAGCGCGAGCGGCGATTGCACCAGCAAGACCAGAGCGGCGAAGGCGATGCTGGCCGAGAGAGAGAATGGTCGATTGACCAACATGGCGCCCAACGCCACGGCAGCCATGAAGGCCGAGCGCAGGGTCGCGATTGCCTCGCCGGTGAGCAACGTGTACAGCACCACCGCGGGCAGTGACAGTGCAGCGGCCAACGCCGTCGCATTCACGCGCAAGGTCCAACCAGGGACCAACAAGGCCACTCGGCGCAGCAGCCCGAAGACCAGCGCTGCCACCACAGCCAGGTGCAGGCCCGAGACGGACAGCACATGCGTGGCCCCGGCCGCACGAAACCCCTCTTCGACCTCGGGTGATACCTCCGTGCGTTCACCTAGCACCATGGTGCGCACGAATGCCGCCGCAGGACCAGCGAGGCGCTGATTGATCACCCGTGCCATCGCCGAACGCAGGCGGAAGGCGAGACGCCGCGGCTGCCAGCTCGAGCCTTCGAGCCCGGACACGAGTTGGATGTCCGCGGCGGTTCGCGCGCTGGCGAGCAGCTCCACTCCCTGGGCCTGGGAGAGGAGGCGCGCGTCGGGCAGGCCCGGATTGGCAAAGCCGCGCGGCACGAAGAGCCGCGCAGAAAGCGCCACCTCGTCCCCCGGTGCCAGGTCAGGTATGCCCTCCCCCACAGTCACCAGAGCTGTGAGTTCCAGGGGAGATGCGTCGACCGAGTGAACCGCCAGCAAGAACCGCGTCTTCTTGCTCTCGCCCTGCCCTGCACCCGCCTCCGGCCCCCTGACTACCTGACCCAACACACGAAGCAGCGTGTCTTCGGGCACGGCAGGAGGGGCTTGGCACTCATGAACCGCGCGGATGCCAAGCCCGGCGCCCGCTGCCAGCGCGCCTGCCGCCACCGCGGTGACCCACGAGTGCCGACTCAGCCGCCAGACCGCCAGCCCGAGCGCCGCCAGACCGAGCCCTGCCGCGACATGGTACTGCCCGAGGATCGCAACCGCGATCCCGCAGGCGAACGCGCAGACCCATAGGGCGAGGACCATGTCGGATTTTCGTCCGACTTGGCCCCAAGTTGCGTCCTGACGGGCGTATCCGCCTCGGGCCAGCCGCCAGGGCGTTGACCACCTGTGCTGCTTCCGCTGAACGATCGGCCTTCCGGGCCCGCGCGGGTCGGCGAGCGTGCGCGGCAGTGGACAGCGGGCTGCGTGGACGACGGAGCCTGCCGCTCGTTCTTCGCCTCCCGCGGACCGCCCACGAACTCGCTCTCGCCCACGCTACCCGCGAACCGCGAGCCTCCCTTCTGGGCGGCTCGGAATTCCCCGAAAGGCCGTATTTACAGCATTTCGCGCTTGGCCATTGCCTTGCGCATCTTGCCCAGGGCCTGCTCTTGAAGCTGACGTACCCTCTCGCGCGACAGACGATATTCGTCCCCGATCTCCTTCAAGGTGCGTTCACGGTCGTTGACCAACCCGAAACGCTTGCGCAGGATGTCTGCCTCGATCGGCTTGAGCACGCTCAGCAGCTTGAGCATCTCACGCTGGGTTTCGCTGCTCATCATCTGGTCGGGAGGAGCCGGCGCCTCGTTGGGGTCGACCAGGACATCGATGAGCCGCCGACCATCGTCGTCCGAGAGCGAACGATCGAGCGACACCGGGTTGTCGGCCAAGAAAGTGCGCATCTTCTCCAATTTCTCGGCCTCGATCCCGGTCACCGAGGCAATCTCCTCGGTAGTGGCAGGGCGTTCCAGCTTGGACTGCAGCTCGCGTTCGGACTTTGCGATGCGATGATAGGCGTCGATCATGTGCACGGGCAGACGCACCGCCCGGCCCTTGTCGGCCAGAGCCCGGCTGATGGCGTGACGGATCCACCAGCTCGCGTAGGTGGAAAAGCGGAACCCGCGCCGATAGTCGTAGCGCTCGACCGCCTTCATCAGGCCGATGTTGCCCTCCTGGATGAGATCAGGCAGGGGCAGACGGCCATGATTAAAACGCCGCGCGATGGACACGACCAAGCGCAGGTTGGCCTTCACGAACTCGTTCTTGGCGCGCTTGACCACTGACGCCTTCGAGGACACGCTCTCCACGAACTGGCGGAACGCCTTGTTGTTGGTCAGGAAGCCAACACCCTCGATGGGACGCCCCAACCTGGCCGCCCCATTCAAACGATGGATTTCCGACATGGCTGCATCAACGAAAACCCGGTCGATATCCAGCTCCTTCAGCTTGTTGGCAAGGTCATCCACCACTCTCTCAAGTTTCTTGTTCTTCGCAGCACCGACGCGGCGACCAGCCCGCTCGGCTAGCGTTCGGTAGGCTCTGAACTCAGGCAGGGGCTTGCCGATGGCGGCCTCGATAGTCGCGGTGGCGTGCGCGGCCCCAGGCGCGAAGCTCAGGATGACCCGCCACAGATCCAGCTCAAGCTCCTCTATGCGACGCGCGGTCTCAAACTCCTGTTCGGGCCGCAGCACTTCCAGCTCCGCCATGTCACGAAAGTACATCGACAAGAAACTCTGCGGTTCCTCGGACTTCTTGGCCTCGGCTTCAGTTCCAGCGGGGCGCTCGACCACCTCTATCTCTTCCTCTTCCGCTTCCGAGTCGTCATCCCCTTCCTCTTCGGGAACTGGCGCAAGGTCGACCTCCAGATCCTCTTCTGGGACGGCAACCACCGCGGTTCCGATGGGCTCCAGTTCCGCGGGCAGGTCATCCACGACGGCTGCGAAAACAGCCTCGACCATTGGCGGCTCGGGCAACCCCAGTTCGATGCCAACGTCGTTGGCTGGACGCGGCAATGGATCGGGATTCTCAGAAACGTTTCGCCCAACGCGGCGGCCGGCCTTGACGCGGTTACTTCCGTTTGTCGGTCGCTGTCTGCGAACTGCTTTCATTCTCGCTGCTGTACGGTCCATTGCTGATTCTCGCTAGGTAATATCTTGGAGGGCTTCCTACTACACGTATACGGTCCGGGGCGCCAGAATATTCCTGGTAACGTTCACTCTCTCTTGTACACTTTGATGTTCGGTTTCTGGCATCGGTTTCATTAGCGTCAATCGTAGGTGGCAGGAAGAACGCAGTCGGCGCAGAGCTGGCGCCTGTACGCGTTCCGAACCAACGCCTATGTTTCCAGGACGTTAGTGCCCTCAGGACGCCGAATTGTGCCGTTGCGGTGTAGAAATCTGCAAAATGACGCGTTCGTGCGTCTTTCTACGTCAACGGGCGCTCACAGACCAGGACAACATGCCGCGATGCAGCTCCCAAGAAGGGCTCCTTGTTTGCCAGACTTCCCGACACTTCAAGAACTTGGAACCCGGCTCGCCGAAAGATCCTGCCCATCTCGTGCAAACTGTATGCGCGAATCGAAATCTCGTTCTCGCCCTGGCGTCCGTCCCCGAAAACGATTGAACGCCGAATCGAAACCCTGCTCGTGTGAAAATCGAAATCCACTTCCTCCAGCACCACGCAGCCGTCGCCTTCCCACCAGACTCGACTCGGGAGATCGGACACGATGTAGTCCCGGTTGATGGCGTCGACCAAAAAACGTCCGCCCGGCTTGAGCGCGCGACAGATCGACGTGGCGACGCGCAGGTTGGTCTCTTCGTCAAAGTAACCGAATGATGTGAGGACGCAGTACGCGGCGTCGAACTGGCTGTCGTACGTCATCTCGCGCATGTCCGCATGCACGAAATTGACCGACAGCCCTCGACGCTGGGCTTCGTCGGCCGCACGGATGAGAAGCGGCAAAGAGAGATCAAGCCCGGTCACCCGGAATCCACGTTGGCCGAACTCGATAGCATGTCGGCCGTAGCCGCACGCGATGTCCAGCACTTCGCCCTCGGCCGGCGGAGACAGCGCCTCCTTGATGAAGGCCGTCTCTCGTAGCGTCTGTTGGGCGGTCATGAACGGCAGGGTCCGCAGATAGTCCTCATCGAAGACTTCCTCGAACCAAGGCTTGAGGCTCTTCTTGAGAGGTCGGCGGGACAGGGCTTCAGGTAGAGGCAAAGCCTCTCTCACCGGAACCGCCGCGATTCCACCCGCGACCGATCCGCCTGCCTTGGAGGGAGACTCCCCCGGCGACCGCGACACAGACGTCGGCGCCCCCGCGATGCCCGGTACCGGCGGCGGCGTAAGGACCGCAGGCGTCGGACGCGACGGCGTGTCACCTGACTCCATGACCTCGAATTCGCCCTCCCCAACCTCGGCGGTTTCGGCCATCCTTATCGGGGCCTGTGGTACTGCGCCTGTCGTGGCGCTTGCCTGCGATGCCGGCGTAGGGACGCCTTCGCCGGGGCCTTCTGCCACCGCCCCAGTCTCCGCCACCGGGCGAGGTGATGTCGCCGGGGCTGGCTCGGGCAGTCGAGCTGCCGTGACAGCCTTGGGCGATGGAATCGCCGTGACTGTTTCTTGTTTGGGCGGGGGAGTCACCGCCTCCATCTCTCGTCGCACCGGCGGAGTCGCCGTCGGCGCTTCTCGTATCGGCGGCGGAGTCGCCACCTCCGTCTCTCGTATCGGCGGCGGAGTCGCCGCCACCGCTTCTCGTATCGGCGGTGGAGTCGCCGCCACCGCTTCTCGTATCGGCGGCGGGGTCGCCGCTGCCATCTCTCTTATCGGCGGCGGAGTCACCGCCACTGCTTCTCGTATCGGCGGCGGGGTCGCCGCTGCCATCTCTCGTATCGGCGGCGGAGTCGCCGCCACTGCTTCTCGTATCGGCGGCGGAGTCGCCGCCAGAGCTGCTCGTATCGGCTGGGGGGTCGCCGCCTCCATCTCTCGTACCGGCTGGGGGGTCGCCGCCTCCATCTCTCGTATCGGCGGCGGAGTCACCGCCAGAGCTGCTGGTATCGGTGGTGGAGTCGCCGCCTCCATTCCTTCCCGGATGCCAGGGGGCTGAGATTCACTAGCCTCCGCCAAGCCGTCAGCAACAAGGATCTCGAAGCTCTCACCTTGCTGCGGAGTCGTGTCGAGCGTGGAGTCGTGGATGGCCTCGGGCAGGGCCCCCTTGATCCTGCCTTCGGCAAGAGGATCGGACAGGCTAGATGCCCAGGGCATCACCGCATTTCCCCCGTGGACAGCAGGATCACTGGCTGAGGACCGGTTCGCGGACGGCAAGGTTGGTTCGCGATTGCCACGCGGATCCGGAATGCACCACTTGAGTGTCGGATCACGGTCCGTTGGGGTCTCCGCCAAGGACCCCGTGTTCCTCCTCCTGGGGAGCGGAACGGTCTCCGGCGGGGAAGCCGAAGGCGGACCAGCGGCGGCATTGTTCTTGTTCATGACGCTGCGGCGGACGACGAAGGGACAAGCCTTCCCACAGCCGATCCCATGCGCACGGTGCTCCCGACGGCCAGCTCTTCGAGAACCACATGCCCAGGTTCGAACACGGCAATTGTAGTGGACCCGAGGTTGAAGACCCCTAGCTCGTCGCCACGTATGACGCGAGGCGGATCGGCGAATCTCTTCCTACGCACGCCACCTGTTGAAAATCCCCGGGCATGGGTGGCGACCTCTGGGTCGTAGCTGGCCGTGATGTGACCCACGCCCACAGCAGCCACCATGACCACGACAGAGAGGCCGGCGGCGCCATCAATGACGGTCACGAAGCGCTCGTTACGCGCGAACAGCCCTGTCTCGCGGGCAACGCTGCGGCTTCCTACTGGAAACAGTCGGCCCGGAATATGCGTCCACCCGGCGATCTTGCCGCTCACGGGCGCGTGAACGCGGTGGTAGTCGCGCGGCGAAAGGTAGGTCACCAGATATGGCCCCCCCTCCAGCCGGGCCGCCAACTCGCCGTCCGCGAGCAAGTCGGACAGGGTGAAGACTGAGCCCTTCGCCTCCAACAGCTTGCCCGCCAACACCACGCCCGAATCGCACACCACGCCATCGGAAGGCGCCACGACTGCATCGGGCTCCGGAGCCACCGACCGCGCTCCGGGTCGCAGCGCGCGCGTGAAAAACTCGTGCAGGCTCGTGTACTGGTCAAGGGGCCATTCGGCCTCCGCCAGATCGATCTCGTACTTACGGGCAAAGGACTTGAGCAGCAGAGTGCGAAAAGGCCTGGGCAGCGTGCGCCTCGCGCCCCATCCGACGACCCCGGATAGAGTTCTTTGCGGCGCAAGCCGCCACGCAGACCGGACGATCTGCTCACCGAAAGACAGCGTGGACATTCCGGTTCAACCAACCGCAAGAAAGCAAAATCACACAGAAAACTCTAGGCTAGGTCTTGCTTTCTGTCCAACCGCTTTCGATGCAGGCCCCCGCGAGGAATGCCTCGTTCCAAACGCCGCCAGGAAGCGATGACGCATCCGCGAATAGGCATTCCTGCCATGCACGGCTGCGACAACGCTCCCGCGGCTGCCTGGCGCGTTTGGGCGCTATGCGTCGAAGTAGAGGGCAAACTCGAGTTGGGTCGGGCGGAGGCGAGACGGCTTGATCTCGTTCTCCTCCTTCCACTCGATCCATGTGTCGACGACATCCTTGGTGAAGACGTCGCCCTTCAGCAAGAAGGCGTGGTCCTTTTTCAGAGCCTCGATAGCGTGCTCGAGCGAGCCAGGTGCCTTCGGGACGTCTTTCGCCTCCTCAGGCGACAGGGCGTAGATGTCTTTGTCCAACGGATTGCCGGGCTTGATCTTGTTCTCGACGCCGTCGACGCCCGCCATCAGCATGGCGGCAAAAGCCAGGTATGGGTTCGTGGTCGGGTCTGGGCAGCGGAATTCGATGCGCTTGGCTTTGGCGGAGGCTGCCACCGGCACACGGATGGCGGCCGAGCGATTGCGCGACGAGTAGGCCAGGTTGACCGGCGCTTCAAAGCCGGGTACCAGGCGGCGATAGCTGTTGAGCCCTGGGTTGGTGATGGCCAGGATGGCCGGCGCGTGCTTGATGAGACCGCCAATGTAGTAAAGCGCCGTCTCGGACAAACCGGCGTACTTGTCGCCGGCGAAGACATTCTTCTCACCTTTCCAGATGGACTGGTGACAGTGCATCCCCGAGCCGTTGTCCCCGAAGAGCGGTTTGGGCATGAAAGTCGCGGTCTTGCCGTTGCGACGCGCGACATTCTTGACCACGTGTTTGTACCACATGGTTCGGTCAGCCATGACCGTGAGCTTGTCGAAGAGCATGGATAGTTCGGCCTGTCCCGCGGTCGCCACCTCGTGGTGGAAAACCTCGATGGGAATCCCGACCCCCTGCAGCGTCAACGCCATCTCAGCGCGTATATCGTACTGGGTGTCGTTCGGTGACACCGGGAAGTAGCCGCGTTTGTAGTCCGGCTTGTAGCCAAGGTTCCCGCCCTCTTCCTCGCGCCCACTGTTCCAGCGGCCTTCAGCGGAGTCGATCTTGTAGAAGGATTGGTTTGGGCCTTCGCCGAAACGAATCTCGTCGAAGATGAAGAACTCCGGCTCCGGACCAAAGTACACAGAGTCGCCCAGGCCGGTCTGCTTGATGTACGCCTCGGCTTTCTTAGCGACGTAGCGCGGATCACGGCTGTACGGCTGCTGGGTGACGGCATCGACGATGTCACAGATGAGGGAGAGCGTCGGCTCCTTGAAGAACGGATCGACGCACGCCGTGCTGGCGTCGGGCACGAAGATCATGTCGGACTCATGGATGGCCTTCCAACCGCGGATGGAACTGCCGTCGAAGCCGAAGCCCTCGGTGAACGATTCTTCTTTGAGCCGGTGGATCGGCATCGTGGTGTGCTGCCACTGACCCAGAAGATCGACGAATTTGTAGTCAACGAGCTTGAGTCCACGTTCCTTGATCAGTTTCAAAACCTCGGCTGGTGACATTGCTACGCTCCTCCTGCGCGTTCGATGCGCAAATTTGTCCTTGGGCGAACCACTCAATCCCTCTGGCTAGAGGGCGTCCTCGCCACGCTCGCCGGTACGTATGCGAATGACTTCCTCCACAGGCAACACGAAGATCTTCCCGTCCCCGATGTGGCCCGTGCGGGCCACTGACATGACGGCTTCCACCACGTCCTTGACCATGTCGTCCTTGACGACGATCTGGATGCGGACCTTGGGCACGAAGTCCACAACGTAGGCGGAGCCGCGATACACCTCTTTCCTGCCCCCCGTTCGCCCGAACCCCTTTACCTCCGAGACCGTCATGCCCTGGACTCCGATCTCGCGCAGTCTGTCTTTTACGTCGTCGAGCTTAAACGGCTTGATGATTGCTTCGATCTTTTTCATGGGTCACCGGGCGCAAAGACTAGAGGGGCTTGGCTTTGGCTTCAATCCTCTTCGTGAACCATCCGAAAAGAAGAATAACGATCCAAAGTTTCCGGCGTATTTCCTGTCGGCTAATTCGGCGTAACCCGGTGGGCCGTGCACATCACCGCCAGAAGGAGTGCGTTGGCGGATGCGCGGCATGCGCGCCCCGTCCCCTCCCGCGGCCCGCCTCGGTTACTTGCCGGTCTCCAAAGCACCGATGAGTTCGCCCACATCAGACACGCCCTGAGCACGGCAGTGCTCTTCAATCTCGCGGACAATCCGTTCCGCTGAGGCTGGGTCAACGAAGCTCTGCGTGCCAACTTGTACGCAGCTGGCTCCCGCGAGTAAGAACTCGATCGCGTCAATGCCGTCCTGGATTCCGCCTATCCCACAGATGGGAATGGGGATCTTTTCCCGGCGCACCTGATGGACCATGCGCAGGGCGATCGGCTTGATCGCCGGACCGGACAAGCCCCCGAACACCGTCGCAATCTTCGGCCGGCGGGTGCGCACGTCGATGGCCATCCCGGTAATTGTGTTGATGATGGATACCGCGTCAGCCCCGTTGTCAGCACAGGCGCGCGCCAGGGAGACGATGTCCGACGTGTTGGGCGTCAACTTCACCCACAAGGGCTTGCGGACCACGGCGCGGCAGGCCTTCACCAGGTCACCCAGCACGGTCGGGTCACGGCCAAACTCGATACCTCCTTGCTTGATGTTGGGGCAAGACACGTTCATCTCCAGGCCGTCAACCCCGTCAAGCGCAGCCAGCCGGGCGCCACAGTCCACATACTCGTCGAACGTCGTACCGAAGAAGTTGACCAACACGCGGGTCCCGCAGGAACGCAGGAACGGCAGCTTTTCGCGAGCAAAGGCCTCGACGCCGACGTTCTCCAGGCCGATGGAGTTCAGCATCCCGGCCGCCGTCTCGCAGATGCGCGGGGGGGGGT
>Ga0224520_1000174_pt1 | contig 20468 bp, 19 predicted proteins | sample CFST25metaG_2_FD_180684 | JGI IMG/M metagenome (GOLD analysis project Ga0224520, IMG submission 180684) | Peat soil microbial communities from Stordalen Mire, Sweden - C.F.S.T-25 | ecosystem: Environmental > Terrestrial > Soil > Wetlands > Peat | place: Sweden: Norrbotten County, Stordalen Mire... | reverse complement strand
GCCCTACCGCCTCTCGAATGCTCCCTTCGGCGGGGCACTTCGCGAGCACGTGGCTCCGCGCCACGAAGCGCGCGCAACCGTTCATAGGCGGCGTGCCGAACAAGCGCCTCAAGGCCGAGCCTAACCGTCTCTGTGTCGGTGTTGGCATGGCATGCGATCTTGGCATGCCGAAGCAGTTCCTCGTCGATGTGCAGAGTCTTCTTCATACCGCTGATACTACCATACCTAGATGGCAATATCAGCCATATCACGCGAACGCTGCCCAACAAGCCCTTGCAGCGGACGCGATCGCCGCAGCGACATCGTGTACAATCGAGCGTTGGCCCGGGTGGGCTGCGACGCCACTCAAGCATCCGTCGCGGCCGGTCGGTGCGGAGTCTTGACAAGTATATACGCACGTATATACTTTGGCTCATGGGCGAAAGAGCAAAGATCTTCCGGAACGGAGGCAGCCAAGCTGTGCGCCTCCCGAAGTCGTGCCGATTCAGCAAGGATCAGGACGAGGTGATGGTTAGGCGGGCGGGGAGGCAGGTCATCCTCGAACCCGTCGACGAGTGGCCTCCGGAGTTTCTCGCTTGCTTGGGCGCGTGGCATGAAGACATCCCCAAGCCGTCTGCACGAACGGTCGGTTCTAGAAGGAACCCCTTCGAGCCGTCATGAAGTACCTGCTCGATACCGACAGCGTCAGCTTCGCTCTGCGTGGGCACGGGGACGTGGGCGTGCGTATCCGGGCATGCAATCCGTCAGACCTCGGCATTAGTGCGATCACGCTGGCCGAACTTCGCTACGGAGCTGACCGAAAGGGGTCGCGGAAACTTCACAGGCTCATCGACACGTTCGCATCGGCCATCGAGGTCGTGTCTTTCGATGAAGCCGCGGCAGCCGAGTTCGGACGCATCGGCAGCATGTTGGCCGAACGGGGAACCCCCATCGGGGAGTTTGATGTCTTGATCGCCGCACATGCGGCGGTTCTGCGATGCACACTGGTCACGAACAACGTCCGACACTTCTCGAAGGTGCCTGGACTATCTGTGGAAAACTGGGCCTGACGGGGCCCGTCACGGCCCCAGTCTCCGTCCCCGCCCCGGTCCCCTGCTCCGAATCCCAGGGCCCAGGCTGGAGACCAATGCCCTGGCGGTGGGACACGCGTACTATTACAGGTGCGAATCTTGATCGTCCCTGGTGAATGGCGCAATCATGGATAGCTATGAAACGCTTGCCAATGCTAGCCCTATCCACGGCCTTTTGCCTGGTGACTGCGGCGGGCGCCTCGGAACAGGTGGCTCGCGCGCAGGAACAGGCTGCCACAGACCTCGAGCTTCAGGCAGCCAAGGCGCAATTTGAGGAAGCCCAGATCCTCTACCTGAGGGAGCTGTGGGACGACGCCGCGGCCAAGTTCCTCTCGGCCTATGACAAGAAGCCTTTCGCCTCGTTTCTCTTCAACGCCGCGGTCGCGTTCGAGAAGGCGAGGAAATTGGACCGTGCCGTCGACCTGTTCCAGCGCTATCTCGACAAGGACCCGCAAGCCCGCGACGCGGTCGACGTTCGGGTACGCATCGAGAGCCTGAAGGCGTTGCTCGCGCCACCACTCCCGGCACCGGGAAGGGCCGAGAAGGTACCCGCGCCCGCGGCGGTGCTGCCCACCATCGCCACCAAGGGTCTGGTGATTATCGAATCCAAGCCGACCGGCGCCACTGTCTACCTCGATGACAGAGCCAACGGGCCGTTTGCCACCACCCCGTGGCAGGGCTCGCTGGATCCGAAGCCGATGAAGCTGATCTTCGAAGCCCAGGGGTTCAAGCCGGAAGAGCGAGAGATCACCCCGCGCACCGACAAGGTGGTGGAGATCTACATTGCGCTATCCGAACAGCATTTCCTCGGATGGATCGAGATCATCGCCAACGTCCCCGGCGCCGATGTATTCATCGATCGTCAGGACATCGGTGCCATGGGCAAGACGCCCTTCACGGGGCACCTCAAACCGGGCAAGCACACCCTGTGGGTCGCGCGGTCTGGATATCAGACCAGCCAAGAGGAAATTATCGTCGAGCCGGGAATTGCGACCACGCACACGACTACGCTTGAGCCTGTCGAGTACGCTGTGCTCAAGGCCGGCGGCCAGCAGAGCCAAGGTGCGCATCTCATGGTGGACGGATTCTTCGCATGCGTGATGCCCTGCGACCAGCAGCTCAAGCCAGGGGAACATCGGATCGTGGTTCAGCAGGAAGGGATGGAGGCCTACAGAGGCACGCTGGTCACCGACCGCGCGGATGTGACGACACTAGATCTGCAGTTCTCGCCCAAGCCCCCTAGGGTGAAAGCATGGACCTATGCTTTTCTCTCGGGTCTGTCGTTTGGTACCGGCATCTACCTGGGCGTGAAGGGGTCGGGCATCAAGGACCAAATCAATAGCGACATAGGGAATCCTGCCAAGCTCACCAACAACACCGATTCGCGCAAGCGCACGGGCCAGTGGTACTACGTCGGTGCCGATGTGGCGCTTGGGGTGGGGGTGATCACGGGGTTGCTCGCGCTGTGGAATTTCCTCGAATCGGGTCCGCCCAGCACGGCCACCGTCAAGAAGATCAACTTGGCTGGGCCCGAGCCGAAGAAGGTGGGCCTGATACCCTTCGGATTGCCGGATGGCGCTGGCCTTTCGGCAGAGGGGAGGTTCTAAGATGCGGCGGAGAATCCTTGCCTTCTCGGCCCTGGTGCTCGCGGGCGGCTGCGATCCCGGGGACTTCGGTGCCGCGCTCGACCGGGCGCCTGTGCAGTTCATTGGCGCTCCCGATGGATTCGGGTCCAATGTCGGCCGCACGCTGCTGCCCTTGGCCCCGCCCGCGGATAGGCCCAAAGTGGCGGCGCGTTTGCTGTTCGCTGGCACCGAAACGCAAAGTCTGGCCTTGGCGGATTTCGACGGCGGCGGCAAGCCCCAGGTCCAGACCGCGACCAACGAGGATCTCGGCGCCCTGGGTTTGTCTTCTGGGCAGGGCGGCATCTCCAGCGCGGCCTGGCTGGGCGCAGCCGGGACCATCCTCCTTGGCATGCCGAAGGCTACCGCCACACAGGGACAGGGAACGCCTGGTGGTCGTGTTGCGTTCCTCAATCTGGTTGCAGATGCCGGCAAGGTGGATTTCGAAAGCGCCCAAATTCCGGTCAACGGGCCTGCCACCGAGAGCCACTTCGGCCTGGCAGTCGCGAGCGGGTTCGTGACCCAGGCAACCGCCGATGAGGCGATCGTGGTCTCCGACAACGGCGTTCACGTGCTGGACGTCACCGCGGGCGGGGCGGTTTCGACCACCTGCACGGGAACTCTCCAGACGCCGCCGGACCTCTACCGCTCGCTCGCGGTCGCCGATTTCTTGCCTGCGGGCAACCAGGAAATCGCGGTCGGACTACCAGTCAAGGGCGGGGCCGGGCAGGTGTTCATCTTGCAGTATGGCGCCAATGCCGACCCTTCGTTGCCAGGCCAGCTATCTTGCGTGCGCACGTTCGGAGTGCCTGATCCGGTTGGCAATCCGGCCGTCGGGGGATTCGGCACGGCGCTGGTTGCGGTGCCAGACATGAACGGGGATGGACTGGCCGAGCTGGTGGTGGGCGCTCCGCCCGATCGTGCCTATCTTCTCTTCAGCCCCTTTGACGGCAGCAGCACGCCGCCCAGCGTGTTTACCAAGGTCAAGGTCACGACGGTTTCGGGGGTCACCAAGGTCGACACCAACACCAGCGACGGCGCTTCGGAGTTCGGACAGCGCCTGGCCCTGGTTGACGTCGATGGCGACGGGATCAAGGAGCTTGCCATCACGGCCCTGCAGGCCAACGTGGGCCGCACGCAAAAGGCCGGGCAGGTGCTTGTCTACAAGCTTGATGGCGACGGCAGGACCCCGATCGCCGTCGTCTACGACAGCAACCCGACCGCCAACACGGAGTTTTTCGGCATCGGCCTGGCTGAGCTGGAGTTCAACAGCAGCCGCGCCTGCGCGAAAGGCAAGGATGGGCACCTTCTGGTGGCCGGCGCCGACGCGGGGATTTTCACTTTCTTCCGCTTTGCAGGCACCGCCGACCCGACGAAGGCCATCGCGTCCGACCCGCGCTGTTTCGCCCAGTAGGAGTGCTAGACCCAGCCGCGATCGCGCGCGGCTGAGACCAACAACGCCGCCAGCCCTGAAATGAAAGCGGGATGGCAGCCCACAGCCCGTGCCCGGACGAAGCTGGTGATCCCTCGGGCCGCGGCCCGATCGCGGTAGAGGATATCGATCTCCTGCAGCGTCTCCAGATGCTCGCCGGTGAAGGAGACCGGAACCACGACCACGGCCCGGCGGCCAGCGGCAGCCAAGGCGTCGAGCGCTTCTTCCGTGCTGGGCGCCAGCCAGCGCAGCCGGCCCACGCGGCTTTGAAAGGCGAGTTGGGACCGACTCTCCAAAGCCAGCCGTCGGGTGACCGCAGCCACGGTCGAACGGACCTCGTCAAGATAGGGATCGCCCCGACGGATGACCGACTCGGGAAGGCCGTGCGCGGAAAACAGCACCGGGGCAGCGGCCCGTTCCAACTCGGGAAGTCGCCCCGAGGCTTCGATGATGCGGTCGCACAGAGCCTCGATGTAGCCCGGGACGGTTGCGTATCCGTCGATGCGCGCCGTGGCGATGTCTGGCAACGCGGATTCGATGGTGCGAAACGCTGATCCGGTCGTTGTCCGTGATCGATGGGGATAGAGGGGCAAGAGCAATGCCCGGGTGATGCCGTCGGCTTGCATGGCCGCCGCGGTCTCAACAGGAAAGGGGTGCCAGTAGCTCATGGCCAAGTATGGCCTGGCCGCGACACCAGATGCAGCCATGGCCGCGACCACCGCTTGCGCCTGGGCCGCAGATTCCTCACGGATTGGTGACCGCCCGCCGATCTGGGCGTACGCGGCCCGCGAGAAGGGAGCCCGGCGCCGTGCCATCAGGCGCGCCAAGAGTGGCTGCAGCGGACGCGCCCAGCCCAACTGGATGATGTCGGGATCAGCAAACAGGTTGCGCAGGAACGGCTCGACGGCGGCTGGCGAATCCGGGCCTCCCATGTTGAGGGCAACGACAGCCAGCATAGCCCAGTCCTGCGCGCTCTATTCGCCCCGCACGGCGCGGACCAGGGCTTCGACGTTTTCAATGGGAGTTTCCGGGAAGATACCGTGCCCGAGATTGAAGATATGACCGCCGCCAGCCCCGCGGCGGATCACGTCTGCGGCCTGGCGCCGAATCCGCTCGACCGGGCCCAATAGAACCGCCGGATCGAGGTTACCTTGCAGGGCCGCGTGTTCCGCCCCGCCCGCCGCGAGCCGCGCCCGCGCTTGGTCGAGAGGCAGGCGCCAGTCGATCCCGTAGACGTCAGCGCCCACGCGCGCGATGCGGTCCAGGATGGTGGTCGCCCCATTGGGAAAGTAGATGACAGGCACGCCGGTCGCTTTGACTGCCGCCACCAGGCTTGCGGTGGGACCGGCCACAAACTCGTCCCATTCCTCGGGCGAGACCACACCGAGCCACGAGTCGAAGATCTGGATGGCCTGAGCGCCCGCGGCCACCTGAGCCAGAAGATAGCTACGGGTCGCGCTTTCGATCAACTCGAGGAGCCGATGGGCGGTCTCCGGATCGCGGTAGAAAACCTTCTTGGTTTCGATGAACCGCCGCGAGGTCTTGCCCTCGATGGCGTAGGTCGCGGTGGTAAAAGGCGCGCCCGCAAATCCGATGAGTGGGGTTTCGCCGAGCTGCAAGCGCAACAACCGGATGGCCTCCAGGACGAACGGCGTGCGCTCCCAAGGATCGAAGAGTGCGAGCCGGGCCAGGTCGGCCGCGGTCCGCACCGGCGGCGTGAGGGTGGGGCCGTCCTCGGAAAAGCTGACCGCTTGCCCCATCGCTTGCAGGGGGATGAGGATGTCGGAGAACACGATCGCTGCGTCGAAGCCGAAGCGCCGGATGGGCTGCAGGGTCACCTCGGCCGCCAATTGCGGCGTCTTGCACAGCTCAAGGAAAGTGACGTTCCGGCGCACCTCTCGGTATTCCGGGAGATAGCGGCCTGCCTGGCGCATCACCCAGAGGGGCAGCCTCGGGGTTCGTTCACCTCGGCAGGCGTCGAGAAACAGGGAGCCCATGGCGCAGTTTTACCACTCGTGCCTCGGCGATACACCGATGCTAAGGTCTGCGTATGACAGAGGCCATTCGCATCCACAACACGGGCGGCCCGGAAGTCATGTCGTGGGAAGAGGTCGTGCTGGCGGCACCCGGTCCCGGCGAGGCCCTGGTCCGCCATCACTACGTAGGCGTGAACTTCGTCGACATCTATCAGCGTCAGGGGCTGTACAAATTGCCTCTTCCCAGCGGGCTCGGCAGCGAGGCCGCCGGTGTGGTGGAGGCAGTCGGCCCCGGGGTTGCCGAGTTGCAGCCGGGTGATCGGGTCGCCTACGGCACCGGGCCGGTAGGGGCGTACGCAGAGGCACGCGTGGTTCCTGCCGATCGCCTGGTGCGTTTGCCTGACGACATCGACGATCGCACTGCCGCCTGCATCATGCTGAAAGGCCTCACCGCCCAGTATCTGCTGTTGCAGACTACGAAGATCGAGCCGGGCGACACCATCCTGATGCACGCCGCAGCTGGCGGGGTAGGCCAGATAGCTTGCCAGTGGGCCAAGCACCTGGGCGCCACGGTGATCGGCACGGTAGGCAGCGAGGAAAAGGCGACCCTGGCACGGGCCAACGGCTGCGACCACGTCATTGTGTATACGCGCGAGGACTTCGTGGAGAGCGTCCGCCAGATCACGGCAGGGCGAGGGGTACGGGTGGTCTACGACAGCGTGGGCAAGGATACCTTTGCGGGATCGCTGGATTGTCTCCAGCCCCGCGGCCTACTGGTCACGTTCGGCCAGTCCTCCGGCCTGGTTCCTCCCTTCGACGTCACTGCCCTCAGCGTCAAGGGATCGCTCTATCTGACCCGCCCGACCCTGAACGCCTATGCCGGCAACCCGGAGGCTCTGCGCCGAATGGCCGGCGATCTGTTCCGAGTCGTACGCTCGGGCGCCGTGCGCATCCAGCCGCCACAACAGTTCGCCCTGCGCGAAGCCGCTTGCGCCCATGCTGCCCTGGAGGCACGCAGGACGACCGGCTCGATTGTACTAGTCGTGTAGCTTCTGTTGTGGGATGCGGGCTTCACTCGCACCGCCCCCGCAGGCACAACACTCAGGCGCCCAGGGGATATCTTGGGCCAGGGGTTCCTCGCCCGGCCCCAGGACCAGACGCAGGTGGCGAGCGCGCGGACCGGCCTGACGAAGTACGATATCGAGGATTTCGCAAGCCGCGAGAGCCCCGGCCAGCACGGAAATTCCAGGATCGCTCTCGGTCGCGTTGCTGAGACAAGCCGGAACGTCCAAGCACAGGTGAGGGCAGGGGCCGTGGCGCCGTAGGGACAGCACGTCGATCGACGCGGCGTCAGTCCGGACAGCCACGACCGGAACAGCCACGCGCACAGCCGCGCGCACCATGGCGTCGTCGTCGAAACCGACACGCAAAACGACAGTCTGCTCTTCCAGGGCCGAAACCCATGCCGTGCCCTCCAGCGGCCAAGGCCAGGCCTCCACCCGCGCGTCCGGGTTCAGCTCGGCCAAGACGCCGGCCAGATCGCCAAGTCCGCTTCCGCGGGCCATGCTCCGAAATCTGCAAACGCCGGCGCCCGCCAGGTACCGCGCGGCAGTCTCGGCTACCAGGCCATCCACGACCAGAACGATCCTGGCAGCCAGGATTCGCGCCTGGCCTAGGCTGCCCACCTCGGGAAGTGCAATCTGCCGGCTGTAGCGCCCGACTGCCTGCGGATCCAGGCCACTCATGGGGAGCTCCTCTGCATGCTGTAGGCCGAGGGATCGAGCCCAAGAATCGTCGGCCGCGTGCCGCACACAGCACAGTGCGGGTTCGGTCGCAGGCGCACCAATCGCATGCTCAGGGAGGCGGCGTCGTACTGGAGCAGCCGTCCGACAAAGGCGGGGGCGCCACGCAGAAATCGCATGGCTTCGGTGCCCTGCAAGGCCCCCAGCACGCCTGGCACCGGGCCAAGCGGTCCTGCCGGAGGCCCAACCCCTGCGTCGGGTGGCGGCAGATCCTCGAACAGGCAGCGGTAACAGGGTCGTCCGCCCGCGGCCACGGTGAGAAGCTGACCCCGCAGGCCCGCGACTGCGGCATGCACGAGCGGGATCCGGGCCAGGACCGCGGCGTCGTTGCAGAGGAACTTGGTGCGAAAGTTGTCTGATGCATCCACCAGCGCGGCGCACCCTTGCAACAGGCGCGCGGCGCTGGTGGCGTCGAAGCGGGTTTGCATTTGCGTCACTTCGACCGAGGGGTAGCGCTGTGCAAGCGTGGCGGCAAGCGACTGCGCCTTAGGCATGCCGACCGCCGCATTCTTGTGCAGGACCTGGCGGTGCAGGTTGCTCTCCTCCACCACGTCGTCGTCAACCACCACTAGGTGGCGCAGGCCAGCCGCGGCCAGCGCAAGCGCCGCACCACACCCCAGACCACCTGCGCCGACCAGCAAGACAGATTCTTCAAGTATCACTTGAAGTGTCCGCCAGAATGCGGCGTCCGGTCGGCTATCCCCGACGGCCGCAGATACTGCACTTGTTGTCGCTCCCGATCACGCCGATGCAGGCGTCGTCAGGGCAGAGCCGGCGCTTGGGGTCGAAGGTTTCTTCGGCGGCAGATGCGGTTGCTGACCCAGCCTCGTCATCGCTTTCACTTGGGAACCCTGGGAGGGTTCCCAAGCCCTCCCGCGATGGTGCGCCGCCGGCAGAGCCGGCGGGCTCCCCGCGCGATTCCGGTTCAGGGGTTGGCAAAGCGGGCGTACCCTCGGCCGGCGTAGCGCCAGTCCGGTCAGGGTCGAGCGAGCCACAGATCTTGCACTTTCCGTCATGGCCTATGAGACCGACGCAAGCGCCGTCCGGGCAAAGCCGCCGTTGGCTGGGGTCGAGGGCCGTACTGTCGTCCTGTTTCGTCGACATGATGCGCGAGCGGTTGATTGAATCCAGTCCTACGCCAAGGCATATAGTGGCGCCACTCAGATGTCCACAGTTCCCCATGCCCCCGGCCGATTTGGTCCCTACGGAGGTCGCTACGTCTCCGAAACCTTGATGCCCGCTCTCGAGGAGCTGACGGCTGCCTGGGAACACTTTTCGCGCGATCCGACGTTTCGCACCGAGCTGGATCGGTTGCTGCGCGACTATGTCGGCCGGCCCACGCCACTGACCGAGGCGGCTCGTCTGGCCGACCATGTGGCAAGGGTCCAGGGCCGCCGCCTGCGCGTGTTTCTCAAACGCGAGGATCTCTGCCACACCGGCTCGCACAAGTTGAACAACTGCGTGGGCCAGATTCTGCTGGCCCAGCGCCTCGGAAAGAAGCGCATCATCGCCGAAACCGGAGCCGGCCAGCATGGCGTAGCCACGGCAACGGTGTGCGCGCTGTTCGGACTCCCGTGCGAAATCTACATGGGCGCGGTCGACGTGGAGCGCCAATCGCTCAACGTGTTTCGCATGCAGTTGCTGGGTGCCAGGGTCCACTCGGTCAAGGACGGCACCGCGACCCTAAAGGACGCGATGAACGAAGCCATGCGCGACTGGGTGACCAACGTCAGCACCACGCACTACGTCCTGGGAACTGTGGCTGGCCCGCATCCGTATCCCACCATGGTGGGCGAATTGCAGTCGGTGATTGGGAGCGAGGCGCGCGCCCAGATCCAGTCCGCCACTGGCCGGCTGCCTGATGCCTGCCTGGCTTGTGTTGGCGGCGGCTCCAACGCCATGGGCCTGTTCCGCGGATTCCTCAATGATTCCCAAGTGCGGCTCTTTGGCGTGGAAGCGGCGGGCGAGGGTCTTCACACCACGCACCACGCGGCCACCCTGGGCAAGGGACGGCCGGGGGTCCTGCACGGCACCCGCTCCTACGTGCTGTGCGACGACGACGGCCAGATAGCCGAGGCCCATTCCGTCTCGGCTGGCCTTGACTACCCTGGGGTCGGGCCCGAGCACAGCTACCTGCGCGATACCGGACGCGCGGAGTACCTGGCTGCCACGGACCAGGAAGCGCTTGACGCGTGTCGTTTGCTGGCCCGTTGTGAGGGCATCATCCCGGCCCTGGAGAGTGCGCACGCGGTGGCGGCCCTCGGGCGTGTGGCCGAGCGACTCCCCGACGGGGCGAGCGTCATCATCAACGTCTCGGGCCGCGGCGACAAGGACATGGGCACCATCGCCAAGTACTTCGGCGCGGAGGTGTCGTCGTGACGAACGCGCCGGCAGACGGCGCGCCGCTCACCTCGCGGATAGCCGGCGCCTTTGCCAAGGCTCGGTCGCAAGGCCGCAAGGCGCTGGTTCTCTACCTGACGGGCTGCGACCCAGACTTCGACACCAGTCGCCGTCTTCTGCTGGCCGCGGCGCGAGCCGGGGCCGATGTGCTCGAATTGGGCGTGCCATGGAGCGACCCGTCGGCAGACGGGCCGGCCATCCAGGCGGCCATGCGCAGGGCGCTCGCTGTGGGAGGGGGCATGGGCGCGGCACTCGACCTGTGTCGGGCCGTGCGCGCTGACAACCCGGATGTTCCCGTTGTCTTTTTCGGCTACGCCAACCCGATCTTCGTGCGTGGCACCGCCAAATTTGCCGCCCAAGCCAAGCAGGCCGGCGCCGACGGTGTGCTGTGCGTGGATTGGCCTCCCGATGAAGATCCCGAGCTGGCCCAGGCCCTCTTGCAGGAGGGCCTGGACTTGGTTCCCCTCATCGCTCCCACCTCCACCCCCGAGCGGGTGAAGGCGATCGCCGCCGTCGCGGGTGGCTTCCTCTACTACGTCTCGCTGACCGGCATCACAGGCAGTCAGCTTCCCAACCTGGATGAGGCAGCCGCACGCGTGCGACAGGTGCGCGACCTGTCCAGCGGCCGCCTGCCAGTTGCCGTGGGATTCGGGATTGCCACACCGGCAGACGCGCGGGCCGTGGCTGGCTTTGCCGACGGAGTGGTCGTGGGCAGCGCTGCGGTCCGGGTCATCGAACGAGCCGTGGGCGCTGGTCGCGATCCGGTACCGGCGCTTGAGGCATTTGTCGATGACCTGCGCCGGGCGCTGGGTTGACGAGGCCTTGGAGCGGCGGCCGAGTTCGGCCGAGGAAAAGCACAAGAGCGAAGGAACTGGGGGCGCGCCGTGTTGTCTATGGATGAATGACGGCCCCGAGGTTTTCCAGTCTCTTGCGCACGGGCGCTCCATGGCTCCTCGTCTTTGGGACCACAACCGCGTTGTTGATCCTATCGGCACGTGCGCGGGTGCCACCAGCACCACCGCTTGGCCAAGATGCGGCTGCCGATCGCTTCTCCGAGGCAAGGGCGCGCGACATTGTTCGCCAGCTCAGCGAGGGCGTTGGCCGGCGCGTGAACGGCACCCGAGGGTACGCCCAAGCGGCCGAGTTTCTGGCCGCAGAGCTGCGCAGGATCCCCGGTGTCGAGGTTGAGACACAGCAGAGCTCGGGCACGCACGCGCACAAGTTGTTCCCTTCATACCCGTTCGTGTATCGGACGACCAACGTCCTCGGGCGTCTGCCGGGCAGGACCAGTGACACCATCCTTCTCGACGCACACTTCGACACCCTTGTCGATTCAGTCGGCGCAGCCGACGACGCTGCCGGGGTCGCCTGCGTCCTCGAAGTGCTACGTGTCCTGGCGCGCGAGGCGCCGCTCGGTCGGACCCTCGTCGTGAATCTCAACGGCGGCGAGGAGATGGGCGGATTGGGCGCGGTGGCGTTCCTACAGCACGCTTGGGCCAAGGACGTTCGCGCCTATGTCTATCTGGAAGCCCTTCCAGGCGGCAGGGCGCTGCTGGCCGGGGCTGGCCCCGGCAATCCCTGGCTGGCCAAGACTTATGCGCGCGCAGTGCCCGCCCCACTTGGAAACGTGCTGGCACAGGAGTTGACGCAAAGTGGCCTGCTGCCCTTCAACGGCGATTTCACCCCCTTCCATGAAGCAGGCCTGGTTGGTCTGGACGTGGCCATGGTCGGAGATGCCTGGGCCGTGCACACGCAGCTCGATCGGCTCGAACGACTGGAAGCCGGCGGTTTGCAACACATGGGCGACGCGGCCCTGGCTGCGACTCGCGCTCTCGCGAGCGGCGCCACCAGCTTGGCCCCCGATCCACGGCGTGCGGTGTACTACGACATCCTCGGCTACGCGATGCTCGCCTATCCCATGTCCGTCGCGCGCGGGCTCGGCCTCGCTGCGCTGGTCGTGTTCGCGCTGTTGTTGCTGCGGTCTCGCCGGCTGGGCTTGCTCTCGCTGCGGGGGGTGCTTGCTGCCTGCGCGTGGAGCTGTCTTGGCCTGTTGGCTGGGGTATTCGCGGCCCTGCTTCCGGCCCTGGCGATGAAACTGATTCTGCACCGGTCACTCGGCTGGTTCAGCAGGCCGGCGCTGGTCTTGGCTTGCTTCGCCCTGCCCGCAGCGGCAGGCATGCTGTGGATTCATGGCCGCTGGCGAACGCGGGCCCTGCGCAAGATGGATGGCGACCTGGACCGCGTGGCGCTGACAGCATGGATGGGCGGACTCTTGTTCTGGGCCTTCTGGTTACTGTTGGCAACCATCGGCGGGGCTGGCACCGGTTACATCGCATTCTATTGGGTGGCTGGTGGGGCGGTTGGACTGCTCGTCGCCACCCTCTACCCGCGTGCACGCCTTGCGGGCTCGCTGCTCGGCTTCATCCCCGGAGCCATCGCTACCGTCGAGGTGGCGACAATGGTCGTCGCGAGCATCGCTCCTATGGCGGGGATGACACCTTCGAACGTGCCCACGGATATGGTCATCGCGGCTCTGGTGGGACTGGCGACCGGCTTGATAGGCGTGGTTGGGTTCACCTTGCCGCATCGCACGGGCGGCTTGGGCAGGGCTGCACTCCTCTGCGCGGTGCTGGGCGTCGTGGGGATCGGGGTCACAGCGCTGCACTCGCCATACTCCGCCGCCCGCCCGAAGCGACTCATGGTGGTGCAGGCCGCCGATGCCGAAAGGAGCGCCCTGCTTCTCGCCAGCGCTGGTGCCGACGGAATGAGGCCGTTGTTGCCGATGTTCCCTGATGCGACACCCGCGCCCACAACCTGGCCGAGTCTCGACCTCATGACGCCGCCCCTCACGCACATGCTGCCAGCGCCAGCGCCGGCGATGCAGGCGCCACGGGCCGAGGTCATAGCGGACCATCACGATCCCGCCACGGACACCCGGCAGATCACCCTTCACCTGCACGGAACCAGCCCGCAACTTCGGCTCTCGATTCCAGCAGCGGCACTCTTGGGCTGGTCAGTGACCTCGAACCTCAGTGCAATCCCACCCACGGATGGCCGGTATCTCGTCCACTTCGAAGGCGTTCCAGCTGCCGGCGTCGATATCCAGCTCACATTGCGGGGCTCCCATCCGGTCGAGGTCGATCTGCGCGGTATCGACGGCGCCCCTGCCGCTGGCCCCGACATCCAAGCGCTCGCCCGACGTCTGCCCGATTGGGTGACCCTGAACTCGTATTCCTATCGCATGGCTCGAGTGAAGATCTGAACCTGGCTTCCGCCACCTGCCGGCGAGCCTTCACGACCAACGACGAATCCTCGAAATCTGGTCAGCTCAAAAGCGCGAATCCAGCGGGCCCACTCGGGTGCGCAGGTCCATGACGGTTCCGGGGTCCACCAGCGGCTCCATGCGAGCCAGGATCTCGCGCTTGAGCAGGGTGATCTGGTGGGCCATCGCGGAACTCGACACGCGCACGAAGAGCGTGCCCTCGTGTAGACGCTCGGCCCTGGTGTGCTGGCGCAGGGGACCTCCCACCGCTTGATCGTAGGCGGCGAAGATGCGGTGCTCGCGTGCCCGGTGCTCACCGCCGACGCGCGCCACCACCACGGAAACCAGGGATGCCGCGGTTTCAGGTTCGGCATTCCGACGTCGCGGCCGCATTCCAGGTTTCACACACGCAAAGGTACTGCTGCTGGGGTCGGCTTGGCAACATGGCATCCGTGAAAACGTGCCCTCTCATGGCCCCTTGCTATCATCGGGCAATGATCCGAGACGTCGTCTCCACCTCACATGCGCCGCGCGCGATCGGCCCCTATTCCCAGGCTGTGATCGTGGAGGCCGCTCGCTGCATCTACTGTTCGGGCCAGATCCCGCTCGACCCGCAAACCGGCGAGTTGGTGGGCGACGGCGACGTGGGACAAGAAACCCACCGCGTGATGCAGAACCTGGCCGCCGTGCTCAAGGCTGCCGGGGTGTCACTGGACGCCGTTGTTAAGACGACCATCTATCTGACCGACCTCGCGAATTTTGCTGCCGTGAACCAGGTGTACGCGACGTACTTCGGAGGCACGCCGCCTGCGCGAGCCACCGTGCAGGTGGCAGCGCTGCCTAGGGGAGCGCTGGTCGAAATCGATGCCGTCGCCGTGGCGGCCTGACGCCAGTCGTGAAATACGGCGAAAAATGGAGAGGCTATGGCGCCTTCGACACGAAACCGGAGCGAAGGCAGCGCGTGCAGATCCGTATGCGCTTCTTCGAGGCGCCGATCGTGACATGCACCCGTTGCAGGTTCGGCCGTTGCTGGCTCTTGGTCTTGATGTTCGAGTGGCTCACGTTGTTGGCCACTCGCCTCTGTTTGCCGCAAATTGCACACTGCGCAGGCATGATTTCTCCGAGAGGGCGTACCATTAGCACCGACTGATGCGCGCCGCAAGCACTCACAGACAGGCAGGCCCCACCATCGTCGCTGTGGCGGGGCTCATTGTCGTGGCGTCTTGTGGGCTCGCTTGCCGAGGATCCAGGCCAAAACGCGATGCGACGGTCGATGCAGAACTGGCGGCGGAGAGAAAGGTGGGGGCGCCGGTCGACCTCATCGGCATGGTGCAGGATGGCCGCGGCGTGCCCCTGCCAGATGCCTTGGTCATCGCTTGGCCCAAGGACAAGCGCGAAACTTCCGTGGTTCAGGCGCGTTCTGATGCCGAGGGCCATTTCGTATTGTCTCGCTTGCTGCCGGGAACATGGACGCTGCTGGCCGAGGCAGCCGGCTTCGGCACGCTGGAACTCGATCGAGCCGTGCCAGACTCGGGATCGCTCGTGCTGGCGCTAGAAGGGCAGGGGCGCAGCCTGGGCGGCATCGTGCTCAGTAGTCCGACCCACCCCGAACCCGGGGCAGATGTGGTTCTGGGCGGCCCAAGCCTACGCTGGCCGCGTGCGACGGTGGCAGACGCGCACGGCGTCTTCTCGTTCGCGGGTCTGGGTCTGGGTCGGTTCGCGGTTCGCGCCACGCATGGCAAGTTGGTGTCAGGGACAGCAAGTCAGGTGATCGAAGAGGGCACACGCGACCTGGCACCGACGCGGTTGCTGCTAGGGCCGGGTGCCTTTGTGGAGGGCCGCGTGCGCGATGACATGGGCCGGAGCCTTTCAGGGGCCACCGTGGATGTGCTGACCGTGCCATCCGACGACCTACCCGTGACTTGCCGGTCGGACGAAGAAGGCAAGTTCACCGTCGGGCCGTTGCGGCCCGGTCGCTACCAGGTTTTCGCCAGGTTGGAGGGCCATGTTCCTCTGGAAGCGCCGGAGCTGTCACTCGGCGCAGGGAGCAGGGTCCCGGTGGTCGCCAGACTCGCGCGGGCGGCCCTCGTTTCAGGGCGCGTGCTCGACCAGGATGGCTTTCCGCTGCGCGCAGTGCCCGTGTCCGTGGTCGGGCTCGTCGGCGGCCACGAGGAGATGATCGTCCTGCCGGGCGCCTTGCCCACAGCGGCTGAGGCCGCTGAGCTGCCGCCGGGATGGTTGGCGCGCCAGGGGAGCATTCGCACGGCGCTTTCCGATGCGCAAGGACGCTTCGAGGTGAGGGGATTGGCTCCGGGACGCTCGCGCCTTGAAGTTTCGCCGGCTGACAAACTGCCTTTGCGGCGCGAGCCGCTCTTGCTTGCGCCCGGCGATACCCAAGATCTTGGCGATCTTGTCGTGCCTACCGGAGTCCTGCTGTCGGGCCGCGTCCTGGACCAGGACGGCCAGGGCCTGGAGGGCGCTCAGGTGGAAGCGCGCGCTGCCGGAAAGTCGGCACGCCCCGCCGCAATCCGGGTCACATCAGACGCGCAAGGCCAGTTCGCTGTTCGTCTGCCCGTGGGTGAATACGCCCTGGCCGCGCAAGCCAAAGACCATCGGCCCCAGGCCATCCCGCTTTTGCGTGCTGTGGGGCACCCGGATCCGGTGGAGTTCCGGCTGGCGCCTCGCGCGGCTAGCGCCGACGCCGGCCCACCATCGCCATCGTGAGGAGCGCCAATGCGCAGGCAATAGCCCCACCTCCTCGTTGCACCGCGTAGGAACAGCCTCCGCCTCCTGTTGCGGGCGTGGATGGAGGCTGGCACACGAAGTTGGTCGTGAAGGGGTAGATGTCACAGGCGGCTTGTACGTCATCGGGCGACAAGCTGCGCAGCTCGACTTCCGCCCTGGGCGTGGCAACCGAGACGTACATCGTGGCATCCGTGATGATGGCGGGCAGGTTGGGGGCGCTGCAATCAGGCACGGGATTCCCGCTGTTGTCCACCGGCCGCGGAACCAGCGTGCCATCCACAAAGGTCTTGCCCGGGCTGAAACAAGTATGGTCCAGGCCGATGACGTGCCCGAACTCGTGGGTGACCGCGCCCAGGAAGTCGTTGGTGTTGTACCCGAACTGTTCTGGATGGCTCGCGTAGTCGCCCCACGTGAAATCGGTGGCATTCACTTCCAGGTCGGCGTCTAGTATTTCGCCGCTGTTCTTGAGCTGGAAGACGGAAGTGATCGCCAAGGCACTTGAGTCATAGCAAGAGCCATCTTTGGGTAGGGGATCGCGACACCAACCGTTCTGTCGGAAGATCAAGCGATTGTGGTAGTCCATGCCCACCGGCCCGGCCACATCTTCGACCTGCTCCACAGTGAAGATCACGTTGGTACACCGATCGACCCCATCGAGTGAGGCCCGGCTCCAGGCCTCGCCCGCTGCTTGAGCCGCGCTTAGGTATCCGGCAGCATCCATCTCGGGCGGAGGGGCGCCCAGGGAAAACTCCATCGTCACACAGGGCGTTTTCCACGCCGTTGCCGCACCCGCCTCGGTCGTCGTACGGACATAGGCCGCGGCAGGCAGGGAGAGGGCTGGCAAGCCTGCCACAACAGCGGTCATCACCACGGTGGCTCGGGTTCTCATGGAAGGTGTCCCGGGCCTCCTACGGTCTGACCAGCGCGCGGACGCGCTCGCGAAGCTCGTCCAATGACATGGCGGGCTCAGGCAGGGCTGGCTGCAGCCGGCCCTGGGCATCGCGGCGCACGACCGCAGAATGTTCCGCGGATTCGGCCACCCAGCGCTTGGCCGTGCCATCCCAATGCACGGGGCGTTTGCCCTGACTCAATCCCACCACGCGGGGCGCGCCCTGGCCGGCGAGAAACAACACCGCCTTCTCACCGAGTGCGAAGCTGGGCATGCCGTGGACACGCATTTCGATATCGCCCACGGTTCCACCAGGCTGAACAATGACCATGCGCTCGTCGGGAGCGACCGATCCCTTCCAAGCCTCCTCGACTTTGATTTCGATCCGCGTGTGAATGCTACGCCCCGACGAATCCCAATCGCTCTTGGCCGATACGATTTGGGCCACGACGATCCGTTCGGCCCGGGCGGTCAGCTCAGCAAGGCCCAGGCTCTGGACCAACGAGGCCACAGCCAGCGATGGCAACAAGAGGGCGAGGAGGCCCAAGGGGGCCGTTCGCACACGAGTCATAGTCAACAGAATAGCACTACAACCCGGGCCGAGGTGTGAACTCCTTGTCAAGCCTGCGCAGCGCCGGCTTGGTCCCGCGGGCCGCGGCAAGCTCCTCGGCTGTGAGATGGCCGCTGCGCCTCATCATCGCAAGCAGATCATGGAGTCTCTGCAGCCATCCGTCGTCCACATGGCCATCGCGAAAACGCCGCGCCAGCACGTGTGGGTTGGGCGTCATAGCCGCCAAGTAGGCGGATTCGATCGGCCGGAGTTGCTTGAGCTCCTTCCCGAAGTAGACCCGGGCGGCCTGGCGCACACCGCGGATTCCCGGGCCGAGGTCGATCACATTCAAATAGAGTTCGAGGATGCGGTTCTTCCCGAGGAGGTTGTGCAGACGCCACGTCAGCACGGTTTCCTCAAGCTTCCGGGCCAAGGTTCGATGGGGAGTCAGAAACAGGTTCTTGGCCAGTTGTTGCGTGATGGTGCTCGCGCCGCGTCCGAAAGTCCCAGTCTCGAGATCCTGCACCAAGGCATGGCGGATCATCTCGATGTCAAAGCCATTGTGCGTGAAAAAGTGGCTATCCTCAGAGGTGAGAAAGGCCGCCGGTAGATGCTTCGGCATTTCGGCCAAGGAGGCAAAATCGGGGTGGTACCTGCCGAGGGGGAGGCTGAGCGCCAGCGGGTCGGTCGGCGTCCGCCGTAGCAGGGCCGGTGTCAAGCCGGCCAGCACCTGCGGTTCAGTCTTGGATGTGCAGAGCGGATCGACACGGACGTCGAGAGACAGAGTTTCCCAGGCAGCGGCGTCGAAAGAAACGGCGACGGCCACCCCCAGGTTTCCGCCGAGGACGAGCCCCTCCAATGCCTGCTGTACGGGCTCGGCCTGTGCGGCGAGCAGGGAGCCGCAAGGCAGGGGTGCCGCACGTGGGGTGCTGATGCTGAACTCCCCCCGGGGTGTTCCCAGCAGCTCGGCCCAGCCCTTGATGTTCAGATGTGCGCCGAGCGCCCGCACCTCGGCTGATTCGATGTCGACCCGGCCGGCTTCGGTCGCCACCTGGCCGCTGACGTGCATCTCCATGCCCAAGTCGCGCCAGGGGCTCCGGTCCACAGCCGGGTGGTGGACCTCCACACCGCGCAGCTCGCAGTCCAGCTGAAAGGGAGCCCGCCGTCGTTCCAAGTCGAGGGACGCTACGGCGTGCAGGTCGGCATGCGCTTGACCCAATCCCACACCTCGCGGTTCCGCCGCGACAGCCAGCGCACGCAGGGGCCAACCGCGTGCTTCCACCTCCAAGTCAGCCACATCACCCGCAGTCCGACCCGAGATCCGCAGACCTGGGGACGCGCCATCGCCATCGTCCCTGTGCAGCTCGATGGACACGTCCTGCTCAGCGAAACGGGCCTCGACCGTCGCGTCCTCCACCAGAACGCCGCCGCCGGGGATGACCAGGCTGGCCCGCCGGCCCGTTGCAGTCACCGGCGCGCCCCGCACGCCTTCTATCGCGACCTCGGACAAGCGCAGAGTCAAGGCGCCACCCACCTCGACGACCAGGTCCCGCACCAACGCCGATCCCGTGCCCTGGGATGAGCGCTGGAAACTGGCGTCGGGTGTGCGAAAAGCGACCCGCAGTCCACCCGGCAGGACCACTGCGCCGTGAACGCGCGCCCTTCGGACTGCAAGCGCCACAGGCGCTTGCAGGGAAAGGCGCCGACGGCTGGATGCCGACGACGGAGCTGCCGCCGACGGCTGACCGACAAGATTGTCGGCGGCCCCAGTGCGCAGGTATTCGACGTCAAGGCCGTCGGCCATCACTTCGGCCGGCTCCCAGAATCCGTGTCCCGGGCCGCCCAGTCGCACGACAATGCGTTCGGCACGCACCATCGGCTCTGAATCAAACGGGGGCGCCCCGAATACCTCCACGCCATGTGCGACCAGCGTACGCATTCCCCCTATCCCAAGGCTTTCCACGCGTACGTGACGCCCGAGCGCCTGTTCCAGGTGCCCCCGAAACCACGGTACAACGGCCCTCTGCCACAATCCCATCCCGACCGGCACCAGGACAGAGGTCGCCAAGGCTGCGGTCCCAAGGACAACAAATCGGCGGGCTTTACCAGGCAAGCGACACCATGGTACCGCAGGAGCGGGCCCGCAACCGGACGAACTGAATGACGAGCCCCCCGCGGTGGGCATCGCAAGCCGACGTAGGCAGCCGAATCGCCGGGCGCCGGCTACGCCATCCACCCGGCCGCGCAGCCAGCTTCGAGTGCGCTCAATGGGCAGCGAGGGCCGCATTCGCCCGGCGGTCTGGACCCTCGAACGTCTTGTGAACCGTGCGCCGATTGCGTCGTATGCCGTGAGCGCGCAGGTGCGCACCCGCCAGAATCTCCTCGACCAGATCCTCGAAGCCAACCCCGGCTTCACGCGCCATGCGGGGCAGGGGGGCTCCGGGCAAGAGCAGCGGCGCGGAATCCACGTCCACGATGATCTCGTTGAGGCGTTCGCTGACCACCATTTCGACGCAGGCTGGGCCCTCGCAGCCCAGGGCCTCGTAGGCCTGGGTTGCCAGGCGCAACACGGAAGCCTCGCGGGCGGGCGACAGGCGGGCGGGGGTACAGATCTCCTGCCCGCGCGCGGTGTCCGACTGCCCTGCGGTCCAAGATCCGGTTCGGCACACGTCGGCGGCTCCCAAAGCCTGCCCGTCTAGAACTGGCACGCAGATCGGTCT
>Ga0224520_1000170_pt1 | contig 20781 bp, 20 predicted proteins | sample CFST25metaG_2_FD_180684 | JGI IMG/M metagenome (GOLD analysis project Ga0224520, IMG submission 180684) | Peat soil microbial communities from Stordalen Mire, Sweden - C.F.S.T-25 | ecosystem: Environmental > Terrestrial > Soil > Wetlands > Peat | place: Sweden: Norrbotten County, Stordalen Mire... | reverse complement strand
CCATTATCATAAGTACCTATATCGGCGCTGCTCGAAACATAGGTTATTCCGACCGGCCAATCATCGGTTATCATCAAGCCGGTAGCATTGACGGAACCGTTGTTCGTCACTTTAATTGTGTAGGTTACAGTATCCCCTACACTGGCAGTCGTTTTATCCACCGCATTGGTGATACTGAAGGCAGCACTCTTTGTTCCGCATCCGGAAAAAACAAACGGCAGCACCAGCAAAATAACAAGAAACAAAATGCCGATGCTTTTCTTTATGGTATTCTTCATCAATTTCTCCTGCATCTTTCCGTATCGGTTAACGATGCCTCCAAACAACACTTTTCTTATTTTAAACTATTTTGCGGTTTAGCGCATCAAAATGTAAAGGAAGCTTCTTGAATTATGCCGCGCAGCTCAGTCCATTTCAATCCGGATAAACTACGCTCGGCAGGTCAGAAAAATCGCTTATAACCCCGTGCCTTCGTCCACACCCAGGATAATATTCATGTTCTGAACGGCAGCGCCGGAGGCTCCCTTGCCAAGGTTATCAAAGCGTGCAGAAAGTAATATCCGCTCATCATTACCGAAGACGAATATTTCCAGGTTATTTGTACCGTTGCAGTCTGTGAAAGTCATATAACCGTTTTTCAGATAATCATCCACCGGATAAGGAATCACCTTAATGAACTGCTCTCCGGCATAATACTCCGCCAGCACAGCCCGTATCTCCAAGGCGGTGAGCTTCTTTTGCAACCCGCGCACTACCAGCGGAATGGAAATAATTTCGCCGTTGTAAACATTGACGACGGTCGGGGTAAAAACGGGCGCATGCGCCAAACCGGTGATTTTAGTCATCTCCGGGATATGTTTGTGATTTAATGCCAGCGAATAAGGACGCGGGTTTTTAATATAGTCCGGCACATTCTCACCCTGATAATCAGCGATCATGGCTTTGCCGCCGCCGCTGTAACCGGCGGTGGTATGGCAGGTCACCGGATAATCCGGGCTGACAATTCCCATTGCGACCAGCGGATAGAGCATCGCAATAAAACCGGTAGCATGACAGCCCGGCACTGTAATCCTTTTGGAATTTTTTATCAAAGTCCGCTGTTCTTTTTTCAATTCAGGCAGTCCGTAGACCCACCCTTCGGTCACCCGGTGGGCGGTAGAACCGTCAATGACGCAAACCGATTTGTTTTTAATCAAACCGACAGATTGGCGCGCGGCATCATCCGGCAGGCAAAGAAATACGATATCGGCCTCATTCAGTAGCTTTTCTTTGGTCGTTAGATCTTTGCGGGCAGCTTCGGTAATTTCTATCAGTTCAATATCTTTACGGCCGCTCAACCGCTCGTTTATTTTTAGACCGGTCGTGCCGTGCTGCCCGTCTATAAATACTGTTTTTTTCATTATGATATCCTCTTGTCCGACTGAAATTTCACCCAGTCGTTCGTGCATACAACGGAAATCCTAATATAATACAATCTACCGTGCGTTTGCAACAAAACTTTGCAGCTATGCCGATACGGTAATTACTGCGCTAACGTCAATGACAAGCAGAGCCTGATTTTTCCGTAGTGGGGATTCCCGGATGATGATATTTTAGCATTATAGTATCATAGCACAGTCTTTTGATATTAATAAATATTCATCAGCTCGTATAAGGAACAATTGATTTTTCCGCCGATATAAATGATTTTATCGCTAAGCGCTCAAGTCGCTGACCATGTGACATAAATACGCAAGAATGTATTTCACGGCACCAATAAGCGACGCTCGCCGTTGATTCTATTTGGTAGAATATACTAAAAGCGTGTTAAAATAGGTGAACTATATTATCGAGATTGATTCTTATGTTAATAACCATCATCGATAATATGTATCTAATGTGTATGTTAAAAAAATCCGGAGCGCGGTAACAACTGGTAGTTCCATGAAAAGATGAGACAGTAAATATGAAAGCAGGCGAAACGTTGCAAGCGCCCGAATTGGGGTAAAATAGAAGATGGTCGAGCCAGCAAAGACAATTTCGCTCAAGGTAGGACAAGTTAAAAATAAAAATGCAAAATAAGTCAGAAGAGAAACGGCCGGTTGCCGGAGAAAATACTCAGGAATTTAAACCGGAGAGACAATATATCCTCAGATATTTAACGAAATTTCTGGGTGTCAATTTTTTATGGTTCCTGGCTTTTTTTGTTGTAGTTCTGGGTCTCTTCGTTTTTTCACCGTATTTAGGTACCTTAATCGGTCTGAAATCACTTTGGGGATGGAGTTCTCTTTACTATGAATCGGTTTATCGTTTCGTCTACCAATTATGCATTGCAATTATTGCCTGGAGATTCGGATTACGTAATGGAGTTATCGCTTGCCTGGTGCTGATAGCAGTAATCTACTTGCCGTTCATAACAGGCTTGCATCAAGGATTTCTCCTGATTGATGTCGGGCTGGTTATTCTCGGGTTAGTGATTAGCGCTGTCCTAGGTCCGCAGGGAGACATGGCCCGGCTTCTTTTTAAATCCACGTCTGAATTGCAGCAGCAAACAAAACAACTAAAACTGGAAATAGACGAGCGTCTCAAAGCCGAGAAAGAGATTAGAACTCTTTCAATCGGGGCCATTGAAGCACTGGTTTTTGCTCTTGAAGCCAAAGACAAATATTCAGCAGGACACTCGCGCAGGGTGACTCTTTTTGCTATCGCGATCGGTAACAAATTGAATTTGTCCGGCGAGGACATTGAAGACCTGCGTTACGGCAGTCTATTGCATGATGTCGGCAAGATTGCTGTTGACCAGATTGTCCAGAACAAAATTACCAGACTTACCCCGATTGAATACGCCCATATCATGCTTCATGTTCAGGCCGGGGCTGATATTGTGAAACCGGTAGTGAACAGCAAAGTAGTAGAACTGATTGAACATCACCATGACCGATATGATGGAGGGAATCAACTACAGACGGTTACCGGAGATAATATTCCATTGGGAGCCCGGATAATAGCGGTAGCCGATGCTTTTGATGCGATGACTTCGAATCGCCCTTACCGTGCGGCGATGTCCACAGAACAGGCAATCAAAGAAATCCAGGAGTTTAAAGGTACGCAATTTGACCCGGTAGTGGTTAACGCGTTTCTGGAAATACCTTCAGATGAAATTGCAGCGATACTTGAAAATAAAAGTGAGAATTAGTCCCGTACGCCGATTACACGGCTTATTATCATCCGGTTTTAAATCAGTCTGCAGATATCATCATTGTCTCCCTGAAAATTCTATAATGCCTTTACCTGAATCATTTTGATCCGGTAATCGGTTACCTGATATTCGACCTTGACCGGGATGCATTACCCGTGATAACCTTATTACAATTCTGCGGTGGGCGTCGAGTATTGAACAAAAATCATTTGCAAATCTTAAAAAACCTGGCTGAAAGCAGAAACTATGGGCAAGGTCCGGCCCATGCACTGCAAGTCAGTAAGCTCTCGTTAAAAATATATGACGAATTAGTTAGGCTTAAATTAACAAAAGATGACCCTGAGGACCGGCTTATTTTGGAAGCCGCCGCCGTTCTGCATGACATCGGCCATCCGCAAGAGCCTCACCACGAAGTCGGTTTTGATTTTCTGGCTGATGAAATTCCGCGGCTCACTTCCGATGAGCCTATTTCCAAGGCCGACCTTTCTACTCTCTTAGTTTCTGTCCTTTGGCACAATGAGAGAAGCTACCTTAAACGCGGTTCCATTGAAATTCCCGACCGCAATCATGCGGAAAAGATAGCTGCCATCATTCGTGTCGCAGATGGCCTTGATCTGCTTCCGCAACCACCAATTGATGGAGTGGCGCTATCATTTAGCGACCGGAGTTTACGATTTGCAGTAATATCCAAGCATCCCGTCGATTTACAGATAGCACAAGCCAAACTAAAATCTGATTTAATGAAGAGCGCATTTGCTTTGCAGGATATTAGCTTCGAACCCGCGAAAAAGACGGCAGCGGGGCGATAATACACAGCGGTTAACAGTCTAAAATCGAGCATAGACTATCATCCTACTGCGCACTCGACAACCTCGTAACCCAACTAAAGTACTATTCCGATATGACCCAAATGGGGGATGTACTTATCAGCTCATTGATGATTTAATAGTCTCTGTATATAACTAAAGTACTATTCCTATATGACCCAAATGGACTGATATTCTTAACAATATATTAACGACTTACAGTCCTCCCATGATAACTAAAGTACTAATCTCTAGCAATCGAGAGCATGATATCTTTTATTTGTTATTAATAATTTACACGCTTCGATATGTTAGTCCTCTCTTTAGACTTCAACGGTAACGATAGTTATCTGCGCCTTGAATTAGAACGAGCCTAATAAGATAAAAGTTAATCACCGGGAAATACAAGAACATAATATCGAAAACGACGGCTAAGAGGAATAAGACTAAGTTAATGGCAAAAATAGAAACGACGAACAATAAATCTACCGGCAAATCTGCAATTTCATGGCAGACTGGTGACGGAAACGTTGTGTTTGAGGTCGAACACCCGGCTGAGAAAGAACTGCGCCAGCTTGTCGATGAAGAACGGTACAAAGCCGTTTTCGAATCTGCCGGCGACATTATGATGCTCTTCGACAAAAAGGGCAAAATCATTGACGTCAACGGCAAATCAGTAGAAATCAGCGGTTACGCGAAGGAAGAAGTAGTCGGAAAAGATGTCAGGGTATTATCCAAAATATTAACCAAAAAAAGTATGGCCCGCGTAATCACTAATTTCCTGAAACGCATGGCCGGTTTCGAAATTCCGCCTTACGAAATAGATTTAATCAAAAAAAACGGGGAATTATTAACCTTCGAAATAAGCGCCCAGCCGCTGCGCAAAGACGGCAAGATAATCGGTGATTTGGGGATTCTGCGGGATGTAACTACGCGCAAGCGGGCAGACGAAGAAATTCTTCAGAAGTCATCGGATATCAATCTTATTAATATCATTAACGAAGCTGCCAACCAGGGTAAAGCCTTTGAAGAAATACTGCATTTAGTATCCAGGGAGACACAGAAACTCTTTGGCGGGAATGTACAAATCGTCTATTTGCTCAGTAAAGACAAACAATACCTGTCCATGGATAACCTAAACCTGCCGCCGAGAATGGCACATGGTATCGAGAGGCTCATCGGCGGGAAGATACCGGAAATAAAAATCAGGCTCAAACCGGGAGGCATCTACACAGATATCCTGAGCAAAGGGAAAGCAGTTCTGACCAACGACCATGACGTAATGCTGAATATGGCCAGGGAATGCTTCGAGGACAATACTCTCAAGATACTTGTGGCTACCGCTATAAAAATTCTCGGTGTGAATTCCACCATCAGTGTCCCGCTTAAATCTGACAGCGAGATTATCGGGTTGTTAGGCATCGGCAGGCATGAAGCTTTTACCGAATTGGACATAAAACGGATAGAAACCATTGCCGGACAACTGGTCAGTATCATCAAGCGTAAACAGACCGAGAAGCAGTTGGAGGAAAGCGAGGATAATTTAAGGACCTATCTGGAGAACGCTCCGGATGGCGTGTACCTGAGCGATTTGAACGGTAAATTTCTTTATGTCAACAAAAAAACCGAGGGTATCCTCGGCTACGGTAAAGAAGAGCTCATCGGTAATAATTATTTCAAAATGAATATTCTTTCTGAGCAATATGCTAAAACAGCGACCGCGTTATTAGCTTCTAATGCGGCCGGCAGAAACACCGGACCGGACGAATTTGAGCTGATTAGAAAAGATAAAAGCAGTGTTTGGGTTGAGATAAACACTGCGCCGATCAAGCAAAAAGACAATAATGTCGTTATCTGTTTTGTGCGCAATATCAGCGAGCGTAAACAGGCAGAACAACTCTACCACAACCTGGCTGACAGTTCTCCTGTAGGTGTATATATTATCCAAAACAGGCGGTTTGTTTTTACCAATCCTGTCTTTCAACAAGTTTCCGGTTATACCGGTGATGAATTGTTGATGATTCAACCAGAACTCCTTGTCCACCCGGAAGATAGGGACATCGTCAGATTGAACGCTGTGGAAATGCTGAAAGGGGAACGCAGCCAGCCCTACGAGGTAAGGTTAATCACGAAAAGCGGGGAAATCCGCTGGGGGTTGGAAAGAATGACCTCGATTACCTACGAAGGGACACGGGCAGCTGTCGGCAATTTTATGGATATCACGGAACGGAAGCTGGCAGAAAATAAGCTGGAACAGGCAGCCCAGGAATGGCGAGCAACCTTTGATTCCATTACCGATATCATTATTATTCAGGATAAAGATAACCGGATACGGAGGGTGAATAAAGCTGCGGCCGATTTACTGAATACAACGCCCAAAGCGCTCCTGGGAAGATTGTGCCAGGAAGCGATGCATGACACTCAAGACCCTCCCGTCAACTGTCCCCATGTGGAGACAATCAAAACCGGGAAGCCCGCAGAATCGGAAATCTATAATTCAAAACTGGAGGCTTATTTCCACGAAGTTACTTCTCCCATCTTTAATGAAAATGGTGAAGTGAATGGGTCGATCATGGTGGCCAGAGACGTGACCAAACAAAAACGGATGGAAGAACAGCTCATCGTAACCGACCGTCTGGCATCAATCGGAGAACTGTCTTCAGGTATTGCCCATGAGTTGAATAACCCGTTAACCAGTGTTATTGGTTTTTCACAACTGCTGATGGAAGGCGATGTTCCCGAAAATATGAAGGAAAATCTGTCCACTATTTACGAGGAGGCGCAGCGTGCCGCCGTTATCGTTAAAAATCTGCTGACATTTGCCAGAAAGCACGCACCGGTCAAACAAATGAGTCAGGCCAATACAGTGGTAGAAGGAGTATTGAAACTGCGCTCTTATGAGCAAAAAGTAAACAACATTGAGGTGGAAAAACATCTGGCGGTTAATCTCCCGGAAATAATGATGGATTCTTTCCAGATGCAGCAGGTCTTTCTAAATATTATTGTTAACGCTGAATTTGCAATGCTGGAAGCACATCAGAAAGGCAAGTTAACCGTCACTACCGAAGTGTCCAATAATATGGTAAAAATCAGTTTTGCCGACGATGGGCCCGGAATTTCCGAGGCAAATCTGAAACGGATATTTGACCCGTTTTTCACGACTAAAGAAGTCGGAAAAGGGACCGGGCTCGGCCTCAGCATTTGTCACGGCATCGTCACAGAACACGGCGGCCAAATATATGTAAAAAGCGAATACCGGCAGGGAGCTACATTTATTGTAGAATTACCGCTTGACGCACACTAGTATCAACTTGAGGACATTGAAATAAGCAGACCTCTGTAAAAATACATAAAGAAGGGTTAATATGACCAATCACGATTATAAAATTCTGATAGTTGACGACGAGGCCGCCATCAGGCGGCTCCTGCGTCAGAAGCTTTCAAAAGAAGGTTATCAATGTGAAGAGGCCGGAAGTTCGGACGAAACAATGGAAAAGATGAAAACATTTTCCGCTAACTTGATAATGCTCGACATGAAAATGCCCGGAAAATCGGGAATGGAGTTATTACCGGAATTAAAGGCCGCTTTCCCCGATACAGCGGTAATTATGGCCACCGCCGTGGCCGAAGCCGACCTTGCAATCCAATGCATGAAGCTGGGAGCCGATGATTATATTACCAAACCGTTTAACCTCGATGATATTACCTCTAACATTGAAAAAACTCTGGATAAAAAAATACTCGAACTCAAGATCAGGGATTATCAGGACCAACTGCAGCAGAAAGTGGAACATCAAACAAAAGAAATCCGCCGGATTTTTCTTGGTTCCATCGAATCGCTGGTTTTTGCCCTTGAAGCCAAGGACAAATATACCGCAGGGCACTCGCGGCGGGTAACCGAGATCGCACTAACTATCGGACAGCAGCTCGAATTATCCAAGGATGATTTAGAGGACCTGCGGTGGGGGAGCCTGCTGCATGATGTCGGGAAGATTGCGGTCGACCATTTCATTCAGAACAAGCTCGGGAAACTAACCTCCCAGGAATACGAACACGTAATGATTCACACCCAGGTCGGTGCCGGTATCGTGAGACCGGTAGTCAACGAAAAAGTAGTAGCAATCGTCGAACATCACCACGACCATTATGACGGCACGGGACTGCATCAGGTAATAGCCGGGCAGGACATACCATTGAGCGCCCGAATTCTGGCGGTCGCCGATGCATTCGATGCCATGACCTCCGACCGTCCTTACAGGCAGGCAATTCCCGAAAAAGAAGCGTGGCAGGAAATCAGAAGATGTTCCGGGACCCAATTCGACCCGGTGGTGGTTACTGCGTTTCTAAAAACGGAACCGTCCGACATGCCCGGAAAAGACAAAACTGCTGTAAAATAGTAAACTCTTTTTTAATCGATTGTCGGACACATTCCCTTGTTCACTTTCATTTAACTTTTGAATTATTAGTAACATTTCACACATTTGCCTTTACAAAAACAAGTATGCAATATGCGCTAATCAGAAAAGTAAGGTTTGCTATTTAGCACCTGATTATTGGAATATTAAGGGAAGAGTCGCGTTTTTTAAAAGGAGCATTGCTTAGATGGTTAAACATGTTGTAATGTGGAAACTCAAAGATTTCGCCGAAGGAGCGAGTAAAAAGGAAAATGCCCTGAAAATCAAAGCAAGTCTTGAGCGGCTTAAATCCAAAATAAGAGAAGTTAAGTATCTCGAAGTTGGCATCAGCGCCAGCGATGCCGCGGATTTTTATGATATGGTGCTGATTTCAGAGTTCAAGGACCTCCGGGACCTGGAATCTTATCAAAAGCATCCCGAACATGTAAAAGCCGCCGAGTTCATCGGCAAAGTACGTCTCGAACGCAAAGTAGTGGATTATATCCTGTAGGCTGCCCGGTCTACATGTCGGCAATCGCCCATGTGGGAATAATGTCATGATTTTGCAACGATTTATATCCCGGTGTTATAACTTCTTCATGCATCGAAGATTATAATTAGAATTGAGTTTATTCAGGGAACAGGAGTTGTTAATATGATTGATGTCGGCATGAAAGCCCCGGGTTTTTCGCTTAAAGACCAGAATGGAAAAACAGTAAAGTTGTCGGCATTTAAGGGTAAGAAAGTTTTACTTTCATTTAAACCGCTGGCCTGGACTTCAATTTGCCACGACCAGATTAGATTATTGGAAGAAAACCATCTTCATTTCGACGAATGGAATACTGTCGCGCTGGGGCTGGGAGTTGATTCAGTGCCTTCGAATAAAGCGTGGGCGAAATCGATGAATATCGAGAATACGAGACTGCTATCTGATTTCTGGCCCCATGGCGAAATTGCCCTAAAATACGGCGTCTTCCGGGAAAATGACGGCTTTTCCGAGAGAGCTAATATCATCATCGATGAAGGGCAAACGGTGGTTTTTGCTAAAGTCTATCCCACATCTCAATTGCCTGATTTCGAGGAAATCTTCAAATTTCTGGCAAAACGAAAACTATAAAATACCGGCAACAAATAATTGTTTGGAATTTGCGACTTGATATTTGAATCTTGAAGTGGGGATGTTTTTATCGGGGGAAATTTGGTGGAGCTGAGGGGGGTCGAACCCCTTACCTATTCAATGCCATTGAATCGCTCTCCCAGTTGAGCTACAGCCCCAATTCACAACTTTACCAGAACATCCTATAAAAAGGCAAGTCCTCTCTGAAAAAAGTTTGTTTTTAGATTTACTTCAATGGTTAATCAAAAGTCCTGAGATCGCCGCGTCATTCCTCCGTTGAAAGACTCCTCGCGATGGATTCTGATTCAAGGTGATAGTGACAAAAAAAGATTCCTGCTTTCGCAGGAATCTTTTTAGCTCTTATCTTTGGGAAACAACTCTGTTGTTATTTCTTCTTTTTCGTAAATGTCAGACCGTCATCGCCGGTATCAACCACAATTGTATCGCCTTCTTTGAATTCACCGCCCAGGACTTTTACGGCCAGCGGATTCTCCACGTATTTCTCCAGCGCACGCCGCAGCGGACGGGCGCCGTAGACCGGGTCATACCCTTCTTTCGCCAGCCAGGATTTAGCTTTTTCGGTGATTTCCACGCTCAATTTACGTTCTGCCAGACGTTTTTGCAATTCTTTAGCCAGCAAATCCACAACCTGACGCAGCTGTTCTTCGTTCAGTTCATGGAAAACGATAATCTCATCCAACCGGTTGAGGAATTCGGGACGGAAGGTCTTTTTGACCTCAATCATAACCTTCTCTTTCATTTCCTCGTAATTGGATTTCTGCGCTTTGGCCATGTCTTTTTTAGTGGAGAAACCAATCGCGGATTCACGCTTGATGAGTTCCACCCCGGCGTTACTGGTCATAATAATCACAGTGTTTTTAAAATCGACCGTTCTGCCGTGACCGTCGGTCATGCGGCCGTCATCCAATACCTGGAGTAAACTATTAAATACTTCCGGATTCGCCTTTTCGATTTCATCCAGTAAAATCACGCGGTAGGGGCGCCGTCTGACGGCTTCGGTAAGCTGCCCGCCCTCATCATAACCGACATAACCCGGCGGGGACCCGATGAGCCGGGAAACGGTGTGTTTTTCCTGATATTCCGACATATCGAGCCGCACCATGGCGTTCTCGTCGTCGAACAGGAACCAGGCGAGAGTCCGCGCCAATTCCGTCTTACCGACGCCGGTCGGCCCCAGGAACAGGAAACTGCCGATGGGACGTTTCGGGTCCTTCAAACCGGAGCGGCTCCGGCGGATTGCCTCGGAGATCGCCTTTACAGCTTCCTCCTGGTCGATCAATCTTTCATGAATCCGATCTTCCATCTGAAGCAACTTTTCGGATTCACCCTCCAGCATTTGAGAGACCGGTATCCCTGTCCAGTTGGAAACCAGCTGCGCGATTTGTTCTTCAGTAACCTCGCCGCTGATTTTTTCTTTCTTCAGCCATTTATTTTTGGCGGTATTATACTCATCTTCCACACGCAGATATTCGGCCCGCAATTTCGCAGCGTCTTCGTACGCCTGCCGTTGTGATGCCGCCTCTTCTTCATTCTTGAGGTGATTTACTTTCTTTTCCAGTTCTTTGACCTCGGCCGGCGCGCTTTCAGTATCCATCCGTAGTTTACTGGCGGCCTCGTCGATTAAATCAATCGCTTTATCCGGCAGGAACCGGTCTGCAATGTACCGCTTGCTTAATTTTGCCGCAGCTTCCAATGCTCCATCAGTGATTTTAACCTTATGGTGGGCTTCATAACGCGGTCTCAGGCCGCGCAGCATTTCCACCGTTGTTTCTACCGACGGTTCACTTAGAAATACCGGCTGCAGCCGCCTTTCCAGCGCTTTGTCTTTTTCAATAAATCTGTGATATTCGTCCAACGTCGTCGCGCCGATACACTGCAATTCACCGTGAGCCAGCGCCGGTTTTAACATATTGCTGGCATCCATCGCGCCTTCAGCTGCGCCTGCTCCCACCAAAGTATGGATTTCATCTATAAACAGGACGATTTCGCCTTTAGATTGGCGCACCTCGTCCATTACGGCTTTCAGTCTTTCCTCAAATTCACCGCGGAACTTGGTACCGGCTACCAGCGCGCCCATATCCAGGGCAATTACCTTGCGCCCTTTCAAAGAGTTCGGCACATCATCGGCCGCAATTTTCTGGGCCAGGCCTTCAGCGATGGCAGTCTTACCGACGCCGGCTTCCCCGACAATGACCGGGTTATTCTTAGTACGGCGCGTCAATATTTGAGCGACACGTTTAATCTCGTTCTCTCTCCCGATAACCGGGTCTAGCTTCCCTTCCCGCGCCATTTCCGTCAGGTCGCGGCCGTATTTTTGCAGGGAGCGATATTTACTCTCAGCACGGGCATCTGTCACACGGTGCCCGCCGCGTAGCTTTTGCAGCGCCGCATAGATTTTCTCTTTATCCAGGCCGAAGTTGCGCAGAATATTAAAGGCTTCTCCACTGCCCTCCCCGGCAATAGCGATAAATATATGCTCGGTGCTGATAAAATCATCTTTCAGCCTTTTTGCTTCAGCATCAGCGGCATTAAATAAAGTAAAAATGCGCGGTGTCGGGTACATTTGCGGCGAAGCATTGTGTACTTTGGGCATCCGTTCCAGTACCGCTTCCACCTGCGACTTCATGGCATCAACATCGATGTTAAGGTCATGAAGAATCTCAGGGACAATCCCTTTTTCCTGCGCTAACAAAGCATATAAAATATGCTCAACATCCCATAAACCGTGGCTGTATTGTGCAACCAGTTGCTGAGATGCGATAATCGCATCCCAGGCCATTTCTGTAAATTTTTCCTGCCTCATAAAGGTCCTCCAGGATTAGTGTTTCTCTCCGAAGGCGGCGTTAAGAAATTCGGTAATACGTCCCTTCACTGCAGGGAATTCCCATTGATACTCATGTCCCGGTGTATTAATACAATTCGTAAATTTTACCGGTTTACCCTGAATTTTATAATTAAACCACCGCACAAACGCTTTAAAATATGATTTTGTCCCCTGCCAAAGGTCCCGCTGGCACATCGGGTCTTTCATAAAACCGTTATTATCGATTGCCAAAGTTCTCTTAGTCAACTGCCGGCGCCGCATATGCGCGAAAAACGTCCCCAACTCAATGCTGTAAACACTGTCGTTAGCGCCCATTTCCATTAATACCTTGTTATCGAAGGCAGCACCCTGACTGGCGCCTACCAATATTATTTTGAGTTGCGGAAGATTCACCGTGAGAAATTTTAATTGTGCAGCAAATACTTCGGCACGGAAAGACTTACCGGTAAGAAAAAACTGACCCTCTCTAATCCAGCTTGGTCTCCCCCACAGCTCATCGCCGCTGCGGAAGTATTGCTTCATAATGTAACTATACCCAAGTTTTTCGAGAGTGGCTGTGACTCCGGTCACAATGCTCTTTTCCCAGTCCTGCAAATTATCCCAATTCGCATTTCCCCAACCGCCCGGGCTGTGAATAACCAGAATTTCTGAGGTACGCGCTGAGGAGTAGATTTCCTGAAGGCTATTAAAAAACAGCTTCCGTTTTCTACTGTTCCCGGGAAATAGTTTCGCCGCCAATTGGCCGGCTGCTTCTACAATTAGTTGAGGGTTTTCTGCAGTAATATCCGGAACGTCACTGACCGATTTTGTCGGCTGCTTTAACAATTTGATGCTCCCTGGGGATTCTATCCTTGCGTTGTCTAAGAATAGTTTTGCCGTCTTTTTGCCAGACCCAGATGTGGTGGTCACGGATAATCCATGCAGCCAAAGACTGCCGCGACGGATAGGCAATAAAAACAGCCCCGGCAACACGGTTCATTTCCGAAAGAGCCTGTTCGGCCATTTGCGTAGTCGGCATATGTTCCAGAACGTGACTGCTGAATACTGCGCCAAAGGATTTATCGGCGAATGGGATATCGGTGCAACTGGCAACAACGGCGCAGGGATGACTTTCCAAAGCCCTGCGGTCGATGTCCAGACAAACATCACCGTTGCCGTGCGCCGGCCGATCCAACAGCCTGCGGTAGGATTTCACGCCCCACGGCCCGCCGATTACCAACAGTTGCTTCCCGCTTTTTTGAGCATATTCGGTAGCGGCTTTATACTTGCGGTTCTTATCCTGGATTTCCAGCATCCAGATAATCATCTGCCAGATAAAAACCACTACGAGTATTCCAACGATTACCAGGGTTACGATCGATATTGGTGAGGTCACTAAATCCTCCCTGCTGAAATCTAAAATCCATTGATTTATTATGTGTAATCCGTAATATCCGGAGAAAGAGATGAGGAAGCTGCGCACCGCGATGCCAAGGAAAGAATAGAGTAAAAATTTGTAAGGCGGATATTTAAAAACCGCGACCGTCAGGGTCATCGGCAGATTAATCGGATTCGGGATTAACGTCATGAAAAATACTGCCCAGGAACCGGAGCGTTTCAACCAGTTCACCGACCGTTCATAAGTTTGAGAGTCTAAACGGCGGATCATTTTCTCTGAAAATGTCCGGCCGCCGTAACCAATCATGTAGGTAATAAACTGGCCTAAACAGGCGGCGACGGCCGTGACCAAAGCCACCCAAACCGGCGCCCAAACACCGTAGCGGGCGGCCAGGAGCGTCGGTAATGTAAGTGTCACCACCCAGTAGGGTAATGCAAATTGAGTGATGCTGACTGCGCTGCAAGTAATAAAGGCTAAAAGGAACATCCCGCCGAGGCCCCATTTGCTGAGGTCGTTAAAATTCTTGAGGGTGTTGCTGAAGTGAACAGCCAGAAATCCCAAGCCGATAGTGAGAATAATTCCCAGGATGCCGAAAATTATTTCTTTTTTAGACCAGAAAGACTCTTTTTTATCTTGTTGCATGAGTTCTTACCAAAATCACCTTTAATTACAACAAATTTACGCAACTGCAAATTGCCACTATTATAGCAATAATCGGCGCTTCACCTCAAGAAACCGCTAAACGGGAATAAATCTCCAGGAACTGCTTCAGGATTTTTGCCGTTGCTCCCCAAATGCTTCTATCGCCATGTTGGTAGAAATATGTCTCAACTTCCAGTCCGTTATACTCGGTGGTACCTTCGCTAAAGCAATTCTTATCCAACAGGTCTGCAATCGGGACTTCCAGCAGCTCTTCCGTTTCCCATTTATCCGGTACAAAGTCGTAAGGATAGGGAATCAACCCCACGAAAGGCGAAATAATATAATTCGAGGTTGCGGTCAGGACATCATCCAATTCACCCAGCACCTGAACATCTTTCCGGGCTAAACCGATTTCCTCCTCCGCTTCCCGGAGAGCCGTATTGAGTATCAGTCCGTCCTTTTTTTCGTAGGCGCCGCCCGGGAATGAAATCTGGCCTTTATGATATTTTACCCGCTCCGTCCTTTGGATAAAAAGGAGGTGGTACTGCCCTGTTTTAAAAAAAACAGGTACCAGAACCGCCGATACTTTCAAGTTTGAATCATCGATGTGCAGTATCTGCCGTTCCTGCATCACATTCCTGAGGCTTTCAATCACATTTTTAATGTTAGCACCGCTTACCGGTAGAGACAAATTAGTCCGTGGATATATGAGGAATTTCTGCAGTGCGTCAGAGAAAACGCTCGAAACGTTCTTTCTTAGCTTTACAAATAGGACAAATCTCGGGCGGATTTTCCCGGGCGCAAAGATATCCGCAGACTTTACACCGCCAGACCGGTAGAGGTAAATTGGAAAGGTTTGCAGAGGCCATTTTTACGACTTTCCTCTTTTCCGGAGGTGGGCGACGTTCCGGAATCGATGATATTTCCTGTTTTCCCTTGGCGACCGCCTCGGCTACATATAGCCCTCAGTAACAGGTCCTGAATTCAACAACGTCAGCATCCCGGTAATCGCAGGGGCAGATTATATCGAGGTCTTCTTTTTTTTCACCCGCGGCCAGACGGCACGGGCAGGCCTGATAGCCGTATCTCCGCGTATTGGCAATTAATCCCCGGCAGAGCGACTTAGTGAACTCGACATCAGGATTGAGATTATATCCGCCGGCAGCGGCATCTTTTTTCAACTGTTCGTAAAATCCGTCAATTTCTTCCTGACTGATTTCAGGTTGTTCGTTCATTTACCGAATGTTTCCTTGATTTTTTCCTCTTGAAAACCGACAATACATTTTTTGTCGTCAATTACCATAGTCGGGAAGGAAGCGCTCGGATTCCATTTTTGAATCACTACCAGGGCCTCTTTCTTATCAGCGTCGTTCATCAGGTCGACGTCACCAAAATAATATTCTACGCTCAAATCTTCAAGTAGCTTTTTGGTTTTCCGGCACCAGGGGCAGGTGCTCAACGCATACAAAACGATGTGCCCTTTGTTCTTACCCGCAACATGCTGTAAAGCCATATTCATTCTCCCGCTTATTCATATTTTCCATTCGGATTCGGCCGTTTGATTATTCCCCGTTCCGGAATACTAACCGTACATTATCACCCTGAAAATTAAAAATCAACCACAAAAGTCACAATCACCCAAATGGATTGAATCCCCTGTGTTGAGTTTCTGAAAGGGTAAACAACTAATTAATACCGGCGTTGCTTAGGCGCCCGCCAGGCGGCTGCCTAAGCACAATGTTGAACAAAATAGCCGCGGACTACTTATCCGCGGCTATAATATTTTAACTCATGACGGAACCGGCGTCAGCTCAGAACTCTTTTGTTAAAACCCTTGATGCCAAGCCAGAGGAACAGGACGCAAAGGCCGACGAGCACCGGATAAATTACATATAACTGCATATGCGTCGCTGTCGTCAGGGCGGCACGGAAGCCCTCAGTCACATAAATTAACGGGTTGATGCAAACCAGAGTTTGCAGCCAGGAGAAGCCGCCGATTTTAATCGCAGCCAGCGTTGTCCAGGTGTAATATGTCCCACCCAGGAAAGTTATCGGCAGGACAATAAACCCGAACATTAAACCGATTTCACGCGGGGAAATACGGGTACCCAGGAATAACCCGAGGGAAGAAGTCATAATGCAGGAGAGCGGGATAAGGGTAACCAGAATCGGCCAGTGCACTGTTAAATTAGGATGTACACCCGGGGCATGAATCACTGCGGCGATGGGAAACACGATAAGAGCGGAGATCAAACCCTGAATGGAGCCGGCAACCACCTTGCCGATGGCTACCATCGATACAGGCAGTGGGGCCAGGACACGGTCTTCAATCTCTTTAGTGTAACCGAACTCATTAGCCAACGGTAAAGCCACCGCCTGAATTCCCTGGAACATGATGGAGAGCGCTACGACACCGGCCACCAGCACGGTGGCAAATGACGATTCGCCGCTGGCGCCGCCTCCGCCGCCGATGCCCTGCCCGATTTTAGGGAAAACGTACAGGAAAACAAAGACCAGTAGAAAAGGTTGAATCAGTGTGCGTAAAATAAAAATGCCCAATCCCTTTTTTAATACTGTCAGGTCGCGCAATAATAGGGCGCTGAAAGCGGTGCGGCTCGCCGCTGCCGCCGAACGTAATACCGGCGAAGATTTTTTACCTTCGGTAATTGTAGTTGTCATTAGTCGCGCAACTCCTTTCCTGTCAAATTGATAAAAACGGTTTCCAGTGTCGGTTCCGCCACCGATAAGTCGGTGATATTATAGCCGCCCTGTTCAGCTACCGCTACAACTTTAGGTAATACTCCGATGGTACCTTTTATGTGTAGTTTAATCGTACCGTCAACTCGAATACTCTTCGTTGCGCCTTCAATCCGCTCCTGGAGTAATTTAGCTAACGCGTCGAGGTTGCCGGTAGCCGTAACCGTAACAATGCTGTCCGCGCCCACGGATTCCTTTAAACCTTTGGGGGTATTAATTGCCAGTATGTGCCCGTGGTCCATAATCGCCAGCCGGTCGCAGATGGCATCCGCTTCTTCCATATAGTGGGTTGTTAAAAGAATAGTCTGTCCTTCGGCATGCAGTGTTTTCAAAATTTCCCAAAGCGCGAGGCGCGCCTGCGGGTCGAGTCCTGCCGTAGGTTCATCTAAAAAGAGAACTGAAGGTTTATGCATCAAAGCGCGGGCGACCTGGAGACGCTTTGCCATACCGCCGGAGATAGCCATGACCTCGGCTTTACCCCTTTCGGAAAGCCGGAAATCCACCAGCAATTTATCGGCTGCTTCGCGGCTTTCTTTGGCTTTCATCCCGAAAAAGAGGCCGTGATAATAAAGATTTTCCCAGACTGTCAGGGCACGGTCTAGATTATTCGTTTGAGACACAACACCGATTACCTGTTTAACCAGCGCCGGATGGGTCACCACATCGATACCGGCAACAACCGCTTTACCGCTGGTCGGGACAACCAGTGTTGTGAGCATACCCACGGTAGTCGTTTTTCCTGCCCCGTTGGGTCCGAGCAGCCCGAATATTTCCCCGTGATGTACCGCCAAATCCAACTGGTCCACCGCCAGGATATCGCCGTCATGATAGCGCTTGGTAAGTTTCTCACAATGAATAACTTCATCGATTGCAGGTTGTTCAGCAACTTTTTCATTAATATTTTTCCGGGTAGTCATATCCACTGCTTACTGCCTCCCCTGTTCAGGTACTATAATTCTATTCTACAGTATTTACACGGGAGTCAAAGGTTATGGTTTTAATAAAGGGTTTTGTATCTGTGGTATACTAACTGATACTAACGGCTGGAGAGGACAACCGGGGGTTCCAACTCTACCAAAATGACAGATGATTTAAGAGACGTTTTTAACCGCATTGCCCCAAGCTGGTATAATTACCGGCACTGGACGATTTTTCGCCGTGAGTTGGAAGAACTGGCTAAAGAATGGGGGCAGGGGAAACTTCTTAATCTCGGCTGCGGTCACGGAGCCGATTTTTTACCCTTTGCTAAAAACTTCGAGCTTTACGGCATGGATTTTTCTGAGGAAATGCTCCGGCTCGCCCGGAAGTATGCCGCCAAGTTCAATTTCCCCGTAAATCTGGCCGCGGCTGATCTCTGCTATCTTCCTTATGATAACGACAGCTTCGATTTTGTGATTGCAGTCGCCACTTACCATCATCTTCAAAAAGAACTGCAATTGAGCGCATTCCATGAACTGAAGCGGGTATTGAAACCGGGCGGCTCGGCTTTTATCACCGTCTGGAACCGACGGCAGCCGCACTTCTGGTTCAAAGGGAAAGAAGTCCGGGTACCGTGGAAGATAAAGAACGAAACTTTGTACCGTTATTATTATCTGTTTACTTACGGGGAATTAAAGAGATTGGCGGAAGAATCCGGATTGACGGTCGGTAAAATATTCCCGGAAAGCAGCTATCGTTTCCCGGTAAAGACTTATTCACAAAATATTTGCCTGTTAGTCAAGAAATAATCGGGAAAAGACTGGTGTAGCGGGAAAATCATGTTATACTATATTTGACAAAACAGGCGATAAGAATTACTATGCGATTTAACAACTAATTAATCACAGTTTATTTAAGGATATATCAGTCAGGAGGTATTGCGGAAGCATGTTAACCAAAATAAAGTGTCCCAAATGCAATACTGAGGGCACATTCTCCCTGTCCGACCCGGTTTACGAAGGGCCGTATCGCTGCTGGAAATGCCGCGAGCTGCTGAAAATCAGAATGGAACACGGTTCATTAATTTCTGTTGTACAAATGGATCCCCAGGAAATGGCCAAACTGGAAGAAATCAGAGCAATGAAGGAAAAGTTCCGCCACTAAAAGGGGGTTGCCATGCCGGTAGTTACAGTTGAGATGTGGGATGGACGCACTATAGACCAGAAAAAGCTGCTGGTGGAAGGGATTACATCCACCTTTGTTAAAGTCGGCATTCCTGCCGAAGCCGTCCATATTATCATTCATGATGTTCCCAGGCATAATTGGGGAAGCGGCGGTAAATTGGCTTCAGAGACTAAAACGCCGTAAACCCGGCGAGCAATATTATAATTTTTCAAACAAAATCATCAGGGGTGTTTTTTGAACGGTGTCAGTTGGGCATTTATAGCCATTATCATCATCATCGTCATTTTGATTTCCCTAACCAGGAGACGCGGCGGCGTCGCGAAATATCCGGAAATAGTCCAGGGTTTGCTTTACGACGTCAGGATTAATCAGGGTATCGCGAAGTTTTTTCCGGAACTGAAAAAACCGCGCCAATTCGAGAATACAAACTGGCTGATGAACAAGGACAAAATCGGCTTCCTCGGAGAGTCATTAAAACTGATGCTCAAAGAAACTTTTGCTCTCGCAGAAGAGTATAACAAACAGATAAAAGAAGCTAAAAAAGCCAAGTCAGAAAGCTATAAGACCATCGACCTCACCAGATTCAAGGAATTGCTGGAAAAATGCCGCAAGGAACTGGAAGATTGGATGATTCAGAAAACCGGTGCTAAGGACTTACCCCCGAAATATCCGACACTGATGGACTCGCTTTTCGGACAGCGCTAACCGCCGCGGAAATACTTATTTTTCAGCGACAGTAATTTCACTGATAAAAGCCCCTGATTTCTGATGGTAAGCCTGTTTCACTTTCGAGAATTTTTCCTTGAATGACGGCGAACCGATATATTCTGTGGACATGATGACCGCATCTTCTTTATTATCCAGGTAATATGCTTTGCGCACACCGAGTTTGTCAAAGCTGAATTTGTAATACAGGTTTTGGGCAACCAGGTTAGAGACACGGGCTTCCAGCGTGACAATACGCGCGTGTTTTGTCATCGCCAGTTCGATAAGGTTTATCAGCAAAACTTCCCCAATGCCCTGGTGACGGTGCTCCTTGTGCGAGGCAATGCTGGTAACATGGGCTTCATCGGCCATAATCCACATCCCGGCATAACCGAGAATGGATATCTCTTCCGGTCGGTCTTCATTAGAAACCTGACTGCGTGAGAAAATCCGGCGGATCCGGTCGACTAATCCCGGTTTTGTTTCCTTGGCGGCTGATTTCTGGTCGGGTTGCTGACCGGTATCCTTGGTCTCGTAGGCAATGATGTAATAGGCCAGTTTATTTTCCAGTTCACGCGGAAAATTTGTCGGCGGCCATTCGGTAGGAAAGGCATCGTGGTCGATCTCGGTGACCTGTGGGATATCCTGTCGGCGCATTAAACGGATTTTCAGCGGCATTTTTTCCCCTAATCATTGTATTCTAGCATATTAGAATTGATGTTGCTAAATATTTGCATACTTGCTTTGTTTTGAGACTAATTATAGCAAAGAACCTATCTTTTTCCGGCATCCTTCGTTATACTATATGCACGGGGTAAAACCCGAAAGAGTTTGACAAAACAATAAACTAAATCCA
>Ga0224520_1000169_pt1 | contig 20826 bp, 16 predicted proteins | sample CFST25metaG_2_FD_180684 | JGI IMG/M metagenome (GOLD analysis project Ga0224520, IMG submission 180684) | Peat soil microbial communities from Stordalen Mire, Sweden - C.F.S.T-25 | ecosystem: Environmental > Terrestrial > Soil > Wetlands > Peat | place: Sweden: Norrbotten County, Stordalen Mire... | reverse complement strand
TGTCCTGGCCACATGGCTACCCCGATGCCCTCTGTGTCACAGACCGCAATCGATGGGACCGCCTGGTGCACATGCCCGTGAACACCGACGGACGACTCCCTTTTTGAATCAGTAGTGCTAAGTGCCGCGCAGGCTGTCGCGGGGTTGGCGCCAGTTCTGAACCAACCTTGACCACACGGGCAAGATGCCCCGGCGGCGTCGCGTCGCCTTCCCCGCACTACTTGCGGCCAGCGAGCCGCCGCGAGCCACGGCCGGTTTGAACTTCCGGCGACAGGCCGTATACCATCTCCCGAAACTCAACCTTCTTGCGAGGTACATCCATGCCGGTGGCAGAAGTGAAGACGCGCATCGATGGGCTTTTTCCCCGGATCGAGGACATCCCTGCGACCGCCGATTTCGCGCCCAACGGCGGCACCTATGCGGACGGAGATCTCTACTTGGTGGACGGCGAGGTCCGGCGCTGGACCGGCGAAAGCCAGGAGGTGACGTCCCCGGTGTGCGTCACTCGCAACGGCGCCGTCGCTCGCCGGCTGCTCGGCCGCCACGCAGCGCTTTCGCGCGAAGAAGCCCTGGGCGCTTTGGCCGCAGCGACGCGCGCCTTTGACTGCGGCCGCGGGACCTGGCCAACCATGAAAGTCGGCGGCCGCATCGAGGCTGTGCAGGCCTTCGTGGCTGCCATGCAGAAGACGCGCGAGGAAGTCGTGCGCCTCTTGATGTGGGAGATTGGCAAGACGCGGTCCGATTCGGAGAAGGAATTCGATCGCACTATCCAGTACATGCTGGAAACCGTCGAGGCGCTCAAGGAATTGGACCGGACAGCCGGGCGATTCTCGCGCACCGGGGGAATTCTGGCCCAGATCCGCCGCGCGCCCCTGGGGGTCGCCCTGTGCATGGGGCCGTTCAACTACCCGCTCAACGAGACCTTCACCACGCTCATTCCCGCCATCATCATGGGCAATCCCGTGGTGGCCAAGCTGCCGCGCTTCGGGATGTTGTGCCAGGCGCCCCTGCTCAAGGGCTTTGCCGAGTCGTTCCCCAAGGGCGTGGTCAACGTCATCAACGGCGAGGGCCGCGCCGTGGCCGGACCGCTGGTAGAAACGGGCGATGTGGCAGCGCTGGCCTTCATCGGGTCCGCGCGGGTGGCCAACACGCTGAAGAAACAGCACCCTCGACCCAATCGCCTGCGCTGCGTTCTGGGACTGGATGCAAAGAACCCAGCGATCGTGCTGCCCGACGCGGACCTGGATCTGGCTGTGCGCGAGTGCGTGCTGGGCGCCCTGTCGTTCAATGGCCAGCGCTGCACCGGCCTGAAGTTGCTCTTTGTCCATCGATCGATCGCTGATCGCTTCGTGGAGAGGCTTTCGAGTGCGGTCGATGCCCTGCCCTTTGGCCTGCCCTGGGAACCGGGCGTGAAGCTCACACCATTGCCTGAGATCGACAAAGCGGCCACCATGCAAGCTCTGGTCGACGACGCCGTCGGCAAAGGCGCCCAGGTTGCCAACCGCTACGGTGGCCTTGCCAACCGTACCTTCTTCTTCCCTGCGGTCGTGTATCCGGTCACCGCGCAGATGTCCCTGTTTTCCGTCGAACAATTCGGCCCCGTGGTTCCGGTTGTGGTCTACGACGACCTCGCTGAGGTCATGGATTTTATCGAGAACTCGAACTACGGGCAGCAGGCCAGCGTGTTCGGTCACGACGCCAAAGTAGTCGGCCCCTTGGTGGATGTTCTGGCCAATCAGGTTTGCCGCGTGAACCTGAATGCCCAATCCCAGCGCGGCCCGGATGCCTACCCGTTTACCGGCCGCAAGGACAGCGCCGAGGCGACACTGTCAATCTCCGATGCCCTACGCTGCTTCTCGATTCGCAGCATGGTGGCCGCGCCCGAGGACGGAACCAACCGCGACCTTCTGCGCGACATCCTGCTCGGGCGTACGTCGAACTTCATCAATACGGACTACCTGTTCTGATCAAGATGCTGCGGGCCTTTGGCCGATAGCCATCCTCAATCGTTGGGTAGTCCGCGGATCGGCAACCTCCCCTGGTAACCTCAGCGGCCCGGTGGCCGCTCGACGTCGGCCCAGAGAATGGCCAAGTCCAGCTCGATGGCTTCAAAGGGCTCGGCCCGCACGCGCTCCTGGTCCGCGAAGGTGGCAAGGAGAGACCATCGCTCGGCGACGAGACGGTAGACCTCCAGAGTGCGTTCTGTGGGATCCACCAACCAGGCGTTCCGGACGCCCTCGCGTCCGTAGATGGGCATCTTGCCCTTGCGATCCAGGCGCGCAGAGCCGGGGGAAAGGACCTCGCAGACCCAATCCGGGGCCATCGCGAAAAAGGGCGCGTTGGGGGCTAAGGGCATCCGTTCGCGCCGCCAGCCCGCGAGATCGGGTACGAGCACGTCGCTTGCGAGGTGCAGCTCGGGCTCGTAGACGATGAGCCAGCCACCAGGACCGCCGCGTCCACGCTTGAAGGGAGGCCCCAGTTCCTCAGCTATGGCGCTGGCGGCCAGGGCGTGCGGTGAGGCGGGCCTGGGCGACAAAAAGAGTTCGCCGTCCACAATCTCCGCGACCTTGGTCGGCGGAGCGGCGAGAACATCCTCGTAGGTCGCGGTCTTCTTGGCTGCCTCGGCCATCGCGAAAGTATACCCTTAATCCCGCGATAGCCGCAGAAGGTCGTGGCCGCAAATCCAGCTTGGCGCATCAAGCGCGCCGAAACTGGACGAATGAAGTCCGCTTTTCCTCTTGCGCGCAGGCCGCGAGCGGGGCCTAATAATCGGTCGATGCTCCAGACTGCGCGGCACGCTGCCCACGGCGCGAGCGGTCTGTCCGCTCCCTCACGCTTTCCGAAACAGGCCGCGGCTGTCTTCCTGACAACGCTGGGTCTGCTGGTTTTCGGCCTGAGTTCACAAGCCCGCGCGCAGCAGCTCGACGACGCAGCATGCGTGGAGTGCCACGCCACCGATCAGACCGAGCCCGATGGGAAAGAGTTGACGGCCGCAACGCCCGAGATGTTCAAGGGCACGCCCCATCAGGCGGTCGGATGCACGGCCTGCCACAAGATCGATCCGGCGGCCGACGTTCCCGAGGGCCGCACAGGACACAAGCCCTTCGATCCGGTCGATTGCTCTGTCTGCCATCAGAGCAACATGGTGAGGCCGGAGAGCCAGGGCATCCCCCTCTTGTATCGCAACAGCGTGCACGGCATCGCCAAGCTGGGCAAGCACGATCCCCGCGCCCCGCTGTGCCAGAACTGCCACGGCTCCCATCGCATCTTGTCGCCAACCGCAACGGAATCCCAAGTCTCCCGGAAAAACGTCACCGCCACCTGCTCCTCATGCCACGTGGACCGCGAAGACAAGTCCTGGCAAATGAAAAGCAGCGACCGGGTCAAGGCCTACGCATCCAGCATCCACGGCAAGTTCAACCAGGCTTTCACCAATCTGCCGGCCGCGGTCTGTACGGACTGCCACGGCGAACACGACATCGCCAAGGTCTCGAAGAAGGAATCGTACGTCGACCGCTACAAGCTGCCGCAGACCTGCTCGAAGTGTCACCAGAAGATTGCGGAGGCTTACCAGGCGAGCGTTCACGGGAAACTGCTCGCCCGGGGCAACCAGGACGTTCCGACCTGCTCCGATTGCCACGGCGAGCACACCATCCAGAAGCACGACGACCCCAACTCGCCCGTCTATTCAGGAAACGTGACTAAGACCTGCAGCGCGTGCCACCAGAACGCGCTGCTGAGTTCCCGGTACCAGATGCCGCCCAACCGCGAGGCAACCTACAAGACTAGCTTCCACGGTATCGCCCAAGGGTTCGGCGACAAGCGTGCCGCCAACTGTGCCAGCTGCCATGGCTCCCACGACATCTTGCCGTCCAGCGATCCGAAATCGATGGTCAACCCCAAGAACCTGGGCGAAACCTGCGGCAACTGCCATTCCGGTCCCAGCCGTTTCCTGGCTCTGGGAAAGATCCATCAGAGCCAGACTCTCAAAGACAACCCATTGGTGTTTCTGATCAAGCTCTCCTACATCATCCTGATCGTCGGGACGGTGGGGGGATTCATCATCTACATCATCCTTGACCTGTTCAGCCACTATGCGCGCAGGCTGTTCGCCCGGCTGCAGGGCAAAGGCCCAGAAATCAGGCGCAAACGGGCGGGGAAGGTCTACCTTCGCTTCCCGGTGAGCTACCGGATCCAGCACATCATCATGATGCTGTCGTTCCTCACGCTCATCTTCACCGGGCTTCCCATCCTGTTCCCCGAGTCGGGTTTCTTCAAAGGCATCTTCAACACGCCCGGCAGCTTCCAGTTGCGCGGCCTCATCCACCGTGGCGCCGCGATCGTGCTCATCACTTTGATACTCGTGCACACCGTCTTCGTGCTCTCCTCGAGGCGAGCGCGCAAGGACCTGGTCGAGATGATGCCGAGGATCAAGGACTACAAAGATCTCAGGAAGCTCATCGCTTTCAATTTAGGTCGCTCGAAAGAGCGGCCGGCCTACGCGAGATTCAACTTCATCGAGAAGTTCGAGTATCTGGCCGTGGTCTGGGGTTCCATCATCATGAGCGTGACGGGATTCCTGCTTTGGTTCCCGGGATGGACGATGCGCCACATGCCCAAGCTCGGCATTGATGTTGCCGCCGCCATTCATGGCTACGAAGCCGCCCTCGCCTTCTTGGCCATCATCATCTGGCACCTGTACTCCGTCATCTTCAGCCCGGACGTCTGGCCCATGAGCAAAGTATGGCTCACCGGAGAATTGACCGAGGAGGAGATGCAGCACCACCACCCGCTGGAATTGGAGAAGCTGAAAGAGACGGAGCCACCCGCGGAGGGGAATTCCGGCGAAGACAAGAGATAGAGGAAGGCCAGGCTCTTGAAGACCTCCGGGCAGCCTGCCTCGCGGCGTCGATGCGGCGTCATAGGGAGGTGACCGACGCGGCGCTGCGCGGGAGCGCTCTCTGACGCGTAAGTGCGGATTGGAAGGTTTCCCCGACGCCCAAGAACCGAAATCCGCTCCACTGTGCACTGTATGGATCGAACAGGAGAGAACATGTCGCAAGCGCAGGCAACCACGAGTGGTCTAAGAGCAGGCAAGACGATGGCACCGGCGAGTTTGTTGGCGGTTCTTCTGGCCCTTGGGTGCGGAAACTCAGATGGGAAGGACGGGGGCACAGGCGCGACAGGCGGTGGTTCGGGCAGTGGCGGGAAACCCGGCTCAGGAGGCACGGTATCATCGGGCGGCCGAAGCGCCGGGGGAGCTCCCGCCACCGGGGGCGTGGCAACCACGGGTGGCGTTGCGGCTGGCGGCGGGATCCCTGCAGGCGGCGGCGTGCCTGCAACAGGCGGTACGGCCACCGGCGGCATCCCAGCGACCGGTGGCGTCAATCCGGCCACAGGCGGCAACTCCGCGCTGACCGGGGGTTCCCCGCCCAGGTCGGGTGGCAGTACCTCTGCCACTGGCGGCGTTCTTGCCACCGGCGGCGTGGGGGGAACCGCTTCCCGCGCTGGTGGCTCCTCGGCGGGAGCCGGCGGAACGGGCACGGGCGGGAGAAACACCGGTGGGACGGCGACTGGCGGCGCCGGCGGTACCGCGACTGGCGGCAGCGCAGCGGGCGGCGTCGGCGGACCGTATACGCCGACCTGTCCGACCGGCGGCACCTACGCCTATCCATTTCGCAATCCTTGCCTTTCCCTCGAGGATCGCGTGACCAATCTCTTGGGCCTGCTGACCGATGCAGAAAAGGTGTCGCTGCTCACCGAGCACCAACCCGCCATTTCTCGGCTGGGAATCGCAGCCTTCACCACCTTTACCGAAGGCATCCACGGGCTGGGCTGGGCCGCCGGCGTGTCGGCCGTCCTGTCGACCCAGTTCCCGCAGGCCTCGGGCCTGGGCGAAACCTGGGATCCCGATGTGCTGACCCAGGCATTTGCCGAGGTGGGAAACGAGGCCCGCGTATACTTCGTGAAAAACAAGGGGCAGCAAGTCGGCCTGGCCCTCCGCGCGCCCGTGGTGGACCTGTCGCGCGATCCCCGGGCCGGCCGCGCCGAGGAAAGTCTGGGCGAGGATCCGTACCTGGTGGGGGAGCTGGCCAAGGCTCTTGTCCGTGGCCTGCAGGGTAGCAACCCGCTCGCCCTGCAAGAAGCCGCGACCATGAAACACTTCTTTGTCTACAATCAGGAACAAAACCGCGGCAACAACAATGTGATTGTTGATGACCGCAACCTGCGCGAGTACTACCTGGTTCCTTTCTACGAGACGATCGTGAACGCCCACGGACAATCGTTCATGACGTCGTACAACGCCGTCAACGGGGTGCCAGCCACGTGCTCGCCAGTGATCAAGAGTGTCGTGATCGGAGAGTGGGGATTCGACGGAATGGTCTGCACCGATGCGGATGCCATGCAGGCGACCTACCAAAGCTACAAGTACTTCCCGAGTCTGGAAGCTGCGGCCGCGGGGGTGGTCAAGGCCGGCACCGCTGTCATGTTGTCGGGGAACGCGGCAGCCATGCAGCAGGCCTACACCGACGGGCTGCTCACCACGGCCGATATGGATGCCGCCCTCCGCGGCAACTTCCGCATGCGTTTTCGTCTAGGGGAATTTGATCCGACATCGCCGTACTCGACGGTCGACGGAAACTCGACACCTTGGACTAGCGACAGCGCCAAGGCGCTGGCGCGCCTGGTGACCCAGAAGTCAATTGTGCTGTTGAAGAACGACGGCAACCTTCTGCCGCTCAACAAGTCCACGGTGAAATCATTGGCGGTGATCGGTCCCAATGCCGACGTGGACATTTCCGACTGGTACGGCGGCAAACCGCCCTATACAGTCACCGCGCGGGCTGGGATCACGGCCGCAGTGGGCACCGGCGTGACCGTGCAATATGCCCTGGACAACACCGGTGGCGCGGCGGTGAACATCGCGACTGGCGCGGACGCGGCCATCGTGGTGGTCGGAAACAACCCGACGTGCGGCAACACGACCTTTGGTAGTTGCACGGGCGGCTATGACAGCAAGGAATCCGTGGACCGCACCTATATCGATCTCAAGCCTGAGCAGTTGACCCTGATCCAGGCGGTGTTCGCCGCGAACCCACACACGATCGTGGTGGACATGTCGAGTTTCTCGCAGGCCATCAACTGGGTGCAAACCAACATTCCGGCCATCATCCACATCACCCACTCCAGTCAGGAGCTCGGCAACGCTCTGGCCGACGTGCTGTTCGGCGACTACAATCCGGGCGGCCGGACCTCCGTGACCTGGTACCAGGCCCTGACCGACATACCTGCCAAGACGGACTACGACATTCGCAAGGGGCGGACCTATATGTACTTCCAGGGCACGCCACTCTATCCGTTCGGCTTCGGTTTGAGCTACACGACTTTCACCTACTCCGCTCTGCGCTTGAGTGCCGCTACCCTGGCGCAAGGTGGTTCGGTAACCGTGAGCGTGGACGTGACCAACAGCGGAACGCGCGCGGGGGACGAGGTGGTCCAGCTCTACGTGAGCTACCCGACCACGACAGGCGTACCTCGACCGATCAAGCAGCTACGCGGGTTCCAGCGAATCACATTGGCAGCCGGCGCGATCCAGACCGTGAACTTGACCCTTACCTACGACCAGCTCGGGTACTGGGACGCGACCTCGAGTAGTTTCAAGGTCCAGTCCGGCACGGCGCACCTGATGGTCGGGGGCTCGTCGGTGGACAAGCGCTCCGAGGCGGATGTGACCGTGCAGTAGCGACTCTCACAATCGGGACGAGTCGCTGGACCCGCGCTCAGCCGGCACAGGGACTGCCAGGCGGGTGGCAATGCGCTGCTGGTAGCGCGTCTCATAGAGCTGCGCCAGGGCCAGGAACAGCGTCATGATGAGCGGGCCATAGAGAATTCCCGACGCGCCGAAGCCGAGAATCCCGCCCAGCAGGCTGAGGAACACCAGCAGGCTGTTCATCCGCATGGTGGAGCCCATCAGGCGCGGCTTGAGGCCGTATTCAAACAGGAACGACTGTCCCATGCAGAAAAGGAAGAAGCCCACCGCCACCCAATGCCGGCCGGCGAACCACAGGTAGAAAGTCGCGGGCACCACCACGGCGGCCACACCCACCAGGGGAAGGAAGGCCGCAATCGCCATCACCAAGCCCCACAACACAGGCGAGGGGAGTCCCACCACGGCCCAGGCGATGCCCGCCACCAGACCCTGCAACGAGCTGCCAATGCCGTTGCCGATCAGGATGGCGCGTCCCACCTCGCCGAGCTTGTTGAGGAAGAGCTGGTCTTCGTCGCCTGCCAGGGGCGACAGGCGAAAAATGAAGCCGCGCAGTTTCTCTCCCTGCATGAGCAAGTAGAAGATCGAGAACAGGGTGATGACTCCGTGAAGCGCGAACTGCAACACGCCGGACACCAATGAATTGGCGCGCTTGTACAGGCCCTGGCTCAGAGCGCGGGCCGCCTCTACCACGGCGTCCCCGACGGCGTCAGGCGAGATAGGCAGACCGGTGCGCTGGGCGAAATTCGTGAGAGCACGCGCCACGCGGCCATTCTCGCTCGTCAAGTCGTTGAGCGTGACATAGGCCTCGGGCCCGCCCCAGGTCACGGCCGCGTGCCGGATGTCAGCCAGCAGAGCCGAGCCCACCAGGGTCACCGGGATGGCCACCACCACCACCACCACGACCACGGTGAGCCCCGATGCCAGGACCGGGCGATTACCCAACGCACGCAGCAGCCGTTCGTAGTGCCGCGACAGAAGCAGGACGGCCACCAGAGCAATCACCATGTCGCCGAGGAAGGGCAGAAGGACGTACCCCACCGCGATCAAAGCAGCGCCAAAAATGATCAGAAAGAAGTATGGGGCAATCGCTTCGTTGCCGTAGCGGGGGCCGCTGCGCGACGGCCGTTTGACAGGGCCGGAATCCGGCGAATCACTCGGGGGCCCGGAGGCCGACTCAGGTTCAGTCATCTCTCAATCCGAAGACAGCATAGCTCAGCACGGTCCGACTTGCCCAGTGCGCCGATCTCGTCGGAGACTCACAAACAGATGCCCAGCGTGCTTGCGCAGGTGAGGCAGGCCAGGCCCGCGCACGGATTGATCACACGCTGGATACAGGTTCGGCTGTCCGAGCAAGTAGCGCTCGTGGTGCATCCGACCCCCGCCTGATCGTAGCAGCCCGCGGCGGCCAGTGGGGGTATTCCGCTGGCTACGGCGCAACCGGGCGCGAGCCAACGGCAGTTGACGCTAGCGCCGCACAGGGTTGCGCTGAAGATCTGGGTGCAGGACGAGCCAAGAGCTCGCGTATCCGACGCCGATGCGTCCTTGGCTCCAGCGTCGGCTGCACGGTCGACCGTCCCGCCACCGTCTAACCTCGAGACGTCAAGGGCCGCATCGACGCCGCCACTGCTGCCTGCTTTGGCACCGCCTGACCCGACTGTTTCTCCTGACCCCGCGGCGTCGCCGGTGCCGTCCCGACCGGCCGCAGCGACGGACACGCCACCATCTGTCTCGTTCAACCACAGGCCCCGGTTGTCAAGGCATCCAGGCGCAACGATGCCGCCCAAGGCAAGGACCACTATCCCAATTGACGTGCTATACGTATGCCGTCTCATGCACAGTCCTCCAGGCATTTCACGTGTCGCTCTGCGCGGCTTGACATTCTCCTCGCAAGCTGGGCGGTGCCGGAGTCATACCACATCGGAACCTCACAACGCCGAGACTGCCGTGCAGTTTCTGGAGCTCTTGACCCCAGAGGGCCGGACCTATAGATAAGTCGCACCCGGGCTTCCGGTCCACGAAGTGTTACCGCAAGAAGAATTCATGGGCTTCCAATTCGGTGCAGTGCTCACGTTTGCGGTCGTCGCCGTGCTCTTCGCCCTGGTGGCGCTGCTGATAGGCGCCATCATCCGGCCGCGCTTCCCCAATGCGGACAAGGTGTCCATATATGAATGCGGCGAACGCCCCGTCGGCGCGGCCTGGTACAACTTCAACCCGCGCTTCTACCTGATCGCGCTAGCGTTCGTCATCTTCGAGGTCGACATTGCGCTGACCTTTCCCGTTGTCGTGGTCTACGCGGAATGGACCAAGAAGGGCAACGGCTGGGTTGCCCTGAGTGAACTGGTCTTGTTTACCGTGATCCTGATCATCGGTCTCGTGTGGGCGTGGGCCCACGGCGACCTCGAATGGGTAAAGAAGCTGTCTGCCGCCGAAAGGCCGGCAGGTAGCGCGACACCAGACGACCGTCCCGCAGCAGGCTAGGAAGCACGGATGGCAATCACAAGGATCGTCCAATCAGGCCCGGGTGCCGGCGTCCTGCTCACCAACACCAACCATTTCGACGACCTCGTCAACCTGGCGCGCAAGAATTCCATCCACTACCTGCTCTTCGGGCTCGCCTGCTGTGGCATCGAGCTGATGCAGACCGGGGGACCGCGCGCGGATCTGGACCGCTTCGCTGCCGTGTTCCGGGCCAGCCCGCGCCAGGCCGATCTGATGATCGTCGCCGGCACGCTCAGCTACAAGATGGCCGAGCGAACCAAACTGCTGTACGACCAGATGGCAGAGCCCAAGTACGTCCTGGCCATGGGGTCGTGCGCGAACTGTGGCGGGCTTTTCCAGTGCAGCTACGCGGTGGTCAAGGGCGTGGACAAGGTCATCCCCGTGGATGTCTACGTCCCTGGCTGCCCGCCCCGGCCCGAGGCGCTGACTGAAGGCCTGATGCGCATCCAGGACATCATGATGAGCGAGCGCTGGTGGCGCGAGAAACGCCGTCCGCAGACTGGGGTCAAGTAGCATGAACGCGCAGGAGGTCCACGCGAGGTTCAAGGCCCAGTTCGGTGACGCCGTGGGTGAGCTGGGTGAGGCGAAGATCGATCCGTTCGTGACCGTCAAGGCCGGCAAGATCGTCGAGATCTGCCGATTTGCCAAGGCTGAGGCGGGGCTGGAGTTCGACTATTGCGAGGACATCACCGGCATCGACTGGCCGGCGCGCAGCCTCATCGAGATCGTGTATCACCTGTATTCGCTGCAGCAGCGGCACCAGATCGTGCTCAAGGTCGAGGCCGACCGGGGCCAGCCTTCGGTGCCCTCGGTCGAGGGCGTGTGGAAGGCGGCCAATTGGCTGGAACGCGAGATCTACGACATGCTGGGGGTGGATTTCGTGGGCCACCCAGACATGCGGCGCATCCTTCTGCCCGACGACTGGGTCGGCCATCCTCTGCGCAAGGACTATCAAGAGGCGGGCGGGTATCACGGGGTCACGAACACGCGGCCCGACCCACTGGAGAGGCTGGGCCACAAGGTAGAGGAGGAACGCAAGGCGATTGCGGCGGCCACGGCCACGACCACGACCACGACCACGGCTACGGCCACGGCTACGACCACGACCACGACCACGGCCACGGCACCGGAAAAGAAGGAGTCGCCCAGTGGCTGAGCCCGTTGAACGGCGAATCCTTCGTCGCACGAGCCCGTCGGACGAGGAGATCGTCATCAACTTCGGACCGCAGCACCCGTCGACCCACGGGGTGATCGACTTCGTCACCCAAACCAACGGCGAGGTCATCCGCCGCTCGATCCCGGACATCGGATACTTGCACCGCGGACTGGAGAAAATCGGCGAGACGGTCAGCTACCCCGGCTACATGCCGTTTACCGACCGCATCGACTACCTGGCAGCCATGCTTGCCAATGAAGGCTACGCCATGGCGGTGGAGAGGCTGCTCAAGGTCGAGGTCCCCCCGCGCGCCAAGTATCTGCGTGCCATCGCGGGCGAGCTGTGCCGCATTTCCAACCACTGGGTGGCAGTCGGCACCATGGCGTCCGATATCGGCGCGTCCACGCCGCTCACCCACGCCCTGCGCGAGCGCGAGGCCATCAACGACCTTCTGGAAGAGCTTTGCGGGGCGCGCCTGACATTCAACTACGCGCGCATCGGCGGCGTCTCGTTCGACGCGCCCGAGGGCTGGCGCGAGAAGATCCTGCGCTACCTCGACCATCTGGACAGCTACATCCAGGAATGGGACCGCCTGATCTCGCTCAACCAGATCTATGTCAAACGGCTGGCCAAGGTCGCAGTCATCAGTCGCGAGAAAGCCATTGCCTACGGCCTGTGCGGCCCGAATCTGCGCGGCTCCGGAATTTCCTGGGACACGCGGCGCGACCTGGCGTACGGCGCCTATCCCGAGTTCAAGTTCGATGTGCCGGTCGGGCAGGGGAAGATGGGCGCGACGGGTGACTGCTGGGATCGCTACGCCGTGCGGGTTCTCGAGATGCTGGAATCCTCCAAGATCGTTCGCCAGGCGCTCGACAAGCTGCCCGAGGGCGAGATCATGGCCAAGGTCGCGCGCCGGGTGAAGCCCGAGCCAGGCGAGGCTATGGCGCGAGTGGAGTCGGCGCGTGGCGCAATGTGCTACTACGTCGTGTCCGACGGTTCGGAGAAGGCCTACCGGGTGCGCGTGCGCACCGGCAGTTTCATGGCCATGGGAATCATCGAGGAGATGTCGCAGGGACTGATGATTGCCGACTTGATAGCGCTCATCGCTTCGCTGGACGTCGTTGCCCCGGAGATCGACCGGTGAAGATCACGACCGCTCTCGACTCGACATCCCTGACCACACGCTATCCCAAGACGGCGCTGGCGACCACGCTGTTCTTCATGCTGGCGCTGCCGTTCTTGCTGTACGTGGTGCTCCTGCTCATGTTGCCGTTCAACCGGCCCGAGGCGCTGGATGCCGTGGCCCAGCGACTGGGCTGGGACCTAGGCCACAGCCCGTATCGCGACACCTGGTACGGTGTCATTTTGGTGGTCGAGGCGACCACCGTCTCGCTCTACACCGCCGTGTTTGCCGGTGTGACCACCTGGGTCGAGCGTCGCATCGCGGGGCGCATGCAGAGCCGGATTGGTCCCAACCGGCCTGGCGTCTTTGGGTTCATGTCCTGGGTGGCCGACGCGGTCAAGATGCTGTTCAAGGAGGACCTGATCCCGGCCGAGGCAGACCACCTGCTCTTCCGGGCCGCGCCCTATTTTTCCATGGTGGGGCTGACCCTGCCTTTTGTCGTCTTGCCTTTCGGCGAGAGCGTGGTGGTGGCGGACCTCAACGTAGGTGTGTTCTACCTGACCGCGACCAGCGCCTTCATCGTGGTGGGCATCCTGGTGTCGGGCTGGGCCTCCAATTCCAAATGGGCGCTCTTCGGCGCCGTGCGCGGCGCAGCCCAGGTCGTCTCCTACGAGATTCCGGCTGGGATCGCCATCATGGTGCCGGTGCTGATGGCCGGGACCCTGTCCATGCAAGGAATCATCCGCGCCCAGGGTGGTTGGCCCTGGCAGTGGTTCGCGTGCCAGAACCCGGCAGCCTTTGTCGCGTTCTTCATTACCGTGACCGCCTCGCTGGCCGAAGGCAACCGCACGCCCTTCGATCTGCCCGAGGCCGAGTCGGAGCTGGTCGCGGGGTATCACGCCGAGTACTCCGGCTTTCGCATCGCGCTTTTCCTGATGGTCGAGTGGGCCAACATGTGGATCATGGGCGCGTTGGCTGTCACGCTGTTCCTCGGTGGCTGGCAGATTCCCGGGGTGTCGGTGGAGATGATCAATCAGACGCGGGGCACGGACGTCTTCCCCACCTGGCTGTGGTTCGGCTGGCAATTCGTCTCGCTGGTGGTGTTCGCGGTCAAGACCTGGCTGCTGGTCATTCTGTTCATCTGGCTGCGCTGGACCCTGCCGCGCGTGCGCGTGGATCAGATGATGGCCTTGTGCTGGAAGTACCTGGTTCCCGGCGCTTTCGCCTGCTTCATCTTCACTCTCTTCTGGGTCATGGTCCCCGCGCCCGTGCACCTGGTGTCTGGTGTGGTGCTGAGCCTGGGCGCGGCTCTCTTGCTGGTGAAATTCGCCCTGCGGACGTACAAGAACATCGCGCAAGTCAAAGGCGCCCGGGTGGACCTTACAAACTGGTGACCCGGTGACAATCCATGCCTGAAACGGTTCGCAATTATATCGGTGCCATCACGGATGTCGTGCAGACGTTCTGGCAGGGCCTGTCCGTCACCCTGTCGTACATGCTCCGGCGTCCCATCACCATCCAGTATCCGGACCGGACCGAAAAACGCGTGGCCGACATGCTGCCCGCGCGCTACCGTGGTTTCCTGGAAGTTGACCTGGCGGTGTGCACGGGGTGTCTGGCCTGCGCACGCGCCTGCCCTATCGACGTCATCAAGATCGCGGTCGACAAGGATCCGGGGAATCCCAAGCAGCGGGTGATTACCCAGTTCGACATCGACGAATCCAAGTGCATGTTCTGCGGCCTGTGCGTCGAGCCTTGCCCGACCGGCGCCATCGCGCACACGCGCGAGTTCGAATCGACCGTGAGGGCGGTGGAGAACCTGGTCTTCCGCTGGGTGCCCGATGCGGCCAAGCCAGTGCCCTTCTACCGGCCGGTCAAAGGCCAGGATGCGCCGCGTGCGCCGGCGGGCTCGCTCGTGCGCGCGTACCTTGCCTCGCAGGTGTGGGCCGCGCCGGTCCCGGATTGGGCCGCGCCGGCTGCGGGCAGGGACAAGGGTTAGCCATGTATACGAACCTGGCCATCTTCTACCTGTTTGCCCTCGCCGCCGTGGTGGGCGCAGCCGGCGTGCCCATGTCGAAGAACATCTTCTGGAGCGCCATGGGTTTGCTGTCGGCGCTGGTCGGGGTGGGTGGCCTGTACGTGCTGCTGTCGGCCGACTTTCTCGCCGTCACCCAGTTGCTGGTGTACATCGGCGGCGTGTTGGTGCTGATCATCTTCGCGGTCATGCTCACCAGTCAGATCAAAGAAATCGAAGTTTCCAACCAGAACGTGGGTCTGGTCTCTGGTGCGATTCTGTTCGTGCTGACCGGCACCCTGCTGTCCTATGTCGCCCTTTGGGCGCCTTGGAAGGTCGTGCTGCGGCCGGAAAGCCATGAAACCTCCGCCGCAATTGGCAATGGCCTCCTCGGCACCTGGTTGCTGCCCTTCGAGGTGACGTCGGTGGTGCTCTTGGCCACCCTGATTGGCGCGATTGTGGTGGCACGCAAGGAGATCAAGGACGACTAGCATGATGGGGCATCTTTCTCTGAGCCATTTTCTGGTCGTGGGCGGCCTGCTTTTTTGTTTCGGCCTGATGACCGTGCTCACCCGGCGCAACGCCGTCGCGATGCTCATGGGAATCGAGCTGATTCTCAATGGCGCCAATGTCAACCTCGTGGCCTTCAACCACTACGTGGCCGGCGGTCTGTCCGGGCAGATTTTCGCCCTATTCGTAATTGTGCTGGCCGCCGCCGAGGCCGCTGTGGGACTGGCCATCATTCTGGCCATCTACCAGATGATCCGGAGCATCGACACGGCCAAGATTGCCTCGATGAGGCGATGAGGGCTGGCGGAGACTTCCATGGAACACGCCCTCCAACACCTTGGCCCGCTCGCTGTCATCCCAGTCAGCTTTCTGTGGCTGATTCCGTTCTTTCCGCTTCTGGGCGCGATCATCAATACGACCTGCGGCTGGTGGCTGCAGCGCAGGTTCGGCAAGGCGGTCAATCACAGCATCGCGGTCGCGGCCATGGTGCTTTCCTTTGCCGTGGGCTGTGTCGCCTTTGCCAAGATGCTCGGCCTGCCGGGCGAGGAGCGCTTTCTGCAAAACACGCTGTGGACCGTGCTTGCGGCCGGTCCCGTGCACGTGGACCTGGCCTTTGCCTTGGATCCGCTGGGCATGATGATGGTCTTGGTGGTCACGGGCATCGGGACGTTGATCCACATTTTTTCCATCGGCTACATGGCTGAAGAACCGGCCTATTGGCGCTTCTTCGCCTATCTCAACCTGTTCATCTTTTCTATGTTGCTGCTCGTCATGGGCGACAACTTCGTGGTCATGTTCTTCGGTTGGGAGGGTGTGGGGCTGTGCAGCTACCTGCTGATTGCTTTCTGGTACACGGATCCGGCGAAGGCGGCGGCGGGCATGAAGGCGTTCGTGGTCAACCGCTTCGGCGACTTCGGCTTCATCCTGGGTCTGTTTCTGCTTTTCTGGGGTCTGGGCGGCGCGTGGCACGAGCTGCCGGGCGGCAAGCTCACCTACCGGCCGATGGTAACCGGGCAACAGATGCGCATTTTCTCGGGCATGCCTGCGACGAACAGCGAAATGGCAGCGCGCGCGGAGTTGGTCATCGACATCGGGCCCACGCTCAACTTCCGCCAGTTGCGCGACCAGGTCGTGGTCCGGGCTACGGGAGTGGCAGAGCGGCTGTCCCATCAGAAGCTCTTCGGCTTTGCCCTCCTCGCCATCGTTGGCATCTTGCTGTTCGTGGGCGCCATGGGCAAAAGCGCGCAGCTTCCCCTGTCCGTGTGGTTGCCCGACGCCATGGCTGGCCCCACGCCGGTCTCGGCCCTGATTCACGCCGCGACCATGGTCACCGCCGGCGTGTACATGGTGGCGCGGCTCAATTTCATCTTCGCCCTCTCGCCCACCGCCATGGGTTGGGTCGCACTCGTCGGCGCACTGACTGCCCTGTTTGGAGCCTCGATCGGCTTCTTTCAGTACGATATCAAGAAGGTTCTCGCCTACTCCACGGTGTCCCAGCTTGGCTTCATGTTCATCGGCGTGGGTGTGGGCGCCTACTGGGCAGGCGCCTACCACCTGCTTACCCATGCTTTCTTCAAAGCCGCGCTCTTCCTCGGATCAGGATCGGTGATCCTCGCCTGCCATCACGAGCAGGACATGCGAAAGATGGGCGGTCTTGGCAAGTTCATGCCGATTACCCAGAAAACCTACCTCTGGGCGTGCATCGCCATTGCCGGCTTCCCCATTGCCAGCGGCTTCTATTCCAAAGACGAGATTCTGTGGAAGGCCTTCAGTCAGGAACACCTGGCCTTGCTCGGCATGCCCGCAGCCTGGCTGGGCTCGCTCATCTATTGCATCGGTATCGTCACGGCCACCGGCACCGCCTTCTATATGTTCCGCAGTTACTACATGACCTTCACCGGTGAGTACCGGGGCGGCCACGGGCATGACGGTGCTCCCGCGCACGGCCACGGCCCCAAAGAATCGCCGCTCAGCATAACCAGCGTTTTGGTCGTGCTCGCCAGCGGTGCGGTTTTGGCCTCGCTCATCGGGCTTCCGGCCTCGTGGACTCACCGACCACCCATCCTCGAACACTTTTTGGAGCCTTCGCTGCCCGCCACAGTGGCTTTCGTCGAGTACCCGCACTGGATGGAGTGGTTGCTCCAGATCGTCGGCGTGTCGGCCGGTGCGATCGGCTGGCTGTTTGCGCGGCTGTTGTACCTCAACGGGAAGAGCCCTGTGCCGGCCCAACTCCTCCTACGCTGGAAGCGCCCCTGGACGGTCGTTTACAACAAATACTACCTTGACGAGATCTATCAGGCCACCGTGGTACGCGGCTCGCTGGTGTTCGCGCGCATTTTATCCTGGATCGACAGTCGGCTGGTCGATGGCGTGGTGAACCTGGCGGGTGCGGTCACGCGCCTTTTTGCCAACCTGGATGGCGCCATCGACACGTACCTGGTCGACGGCGCCGTCAATCTGCTGGCGAGCTCCACCATCGCGGCCGGGCGTGGCTTGCGCCGCGTGCAGACCGGCCGCATTCAGACCTACCTGTACGGAGCGCTGGCCGGCGCGCTCGTCGTCGTTCTGCTCAACTTCCTCATCAAGTGATGGGAGCCAACCCCGATGATCAGTCAGCAAAACGTCCTTAGCTGGGCCACCTTCTTCCCGTTGCTCGGGCTGGGGCTCATCTTCCTCTTCGCCGCGATTCGTTCCCTGGCCGGCCTGTCCAAGACCGCGCTCGACCAGGCGTCGCGTATCATCGCCACGATCACCAGCGGTGGGTCGCTTGCCTGCGCGCTCTTGGCCTGGCACTGGTACGACCCGTCGGCAGCCGGGACCATGGTCAACGGACACGCCACCGGAGTGCAGCTGGTGCAGCACTTCACTTGGATCAAGGCCTTCAACATCGAGTACCTGATGGGCGTGGATGGCCTGTCCATCTCGATGGTGCTGCTCTCCGGGCTCATTTCTTTTGTCGCCACCATCGCCTCCATGCCCTGGTGGGGCGGGTCCCAGTATCTCGCCATGGCGGGCATGACCGGACACGACGATGGCCATCACCCGAGGCACTTCTCGGTGCGCATGGTGCCCGGCTACATGGCCATGCTGCTGCTACTGCAGACGGGAATGATGGGGACTTTCGTGGCCCTCGATATGTTCCTCTTCTACGTGTTCTGGGAGGTGATGTTGCTCCCGATGTACTTCCTCATCGGGATCTGGGGCGGCCCGCGCAAAGAGTACGCGGCTATCAAGTTCTTTCTCTACACCTTGGTGGGTTCGGTCCTCATGCTGTTGGCGATCATCGCCATCTACTACAGCAGCCATGCGGCCCCGCTGGCCGACGGCACCCTCTCCAATGGGCATACCTTCAACCTGCTGGCGCTTGCACAGCAAGGCCGGGACGGCGTGTTCGCCCACGCAGCGCCAATTCTCGGTTTTGCCTTCACCAAGATCATCTTCGTGGCGCTCTTCATCGGGTTCGCCATCAAGATCCCGATGTTCCCCTTCCACACCTGGTTACCCGATGCCCACGTCGAGGCGCCCACGCCGGTTTCGGTGATCCTGGCCGGCATCCTGCTGAAGATGGGCCCCTACGGCATCCTGCGCTTCAACTATCCGCTCCTGCCAGATGCCACCGCCTGGGCCGCACACGCCATGGCCGCCTTCGGCGTCATCAACATCATCTATGCCGCTTTCGTGTGCCTGGCGCAGACCGACCTCAAGAAACTGATTGCCTACTCTTCAGTCAGCCACATGGGCTTCACCCTGCTGGGCATGGCGGCCATGACCCCGGCCGGCATTTCTGGCGCCGTATTCAACATGTTCTCGCACGGGATCATCTCACCTATGTTGTTCCTTATCGCCGGCGTCATCTACGACCGGGCCCACCACCGCGAGATTGCGCGCTTTGGCGGTCTGGCCACCGCCATGCCCGAGTATTCGGCGCTAACCGGGCTGGCTTTCTTTGCCTCGTTGGGCTTGCCTGGCATGTGTGGCTTTATCTCGGAGTTCATGGTGCTGACCGGGTCATTCCCCACCTTCATGCTGTTCACCGCCATTTCGGCCACCGCCGTGATCATCACCGCGTCCTACTATTTGTGGGCCATCCACCGCGCCTTCTTGGGCAAGCTCAATCCTCTTTACCAGGGTTATCCGGATCTGGTGTGGCGCGAACGCTTGGTGCTCTATCCTTTGGGTGCCATTGCTATCGTGCTCGGCTTCTATCCCTACGCCATCCTCGACGTGATCAACAAGACCCTGTTCAGCCTGATTGCGGGCATCCGGCCGCTGTAGCTGCGACCGCCTAGGGAAACCAAGCGCATGATTCAAGAAAACCTGACCAGCACCTTGCGGTTCCTACCCGAGCTGGGCCTCACCGCGGGCATCATGCTGATGTTCTTGCTCGATTTGGCGTGGAAACAGCACCCACGGCGCGTGCTGTTTCTGACCATTGGCAGCCTGTTCTTCTTGGCTCTGGCCGGTGTCCTTCTGGCCATGCAGCCGTCGGCACCGCGGTTGTTGTTCAACGGGATGATCGCCAGCGATCCGTTTGCCACCTTCTTCAAGTGGCTGTTCTTGGCCGCGGCCGCTCTGACCGTGCTGATCGCGGCGCGTTCGACCGAGTTTGGCCGCCATCAGATCGGCGTGTTCTATCCGCTGCTGCTCTCCATCGTGCTCGGCATGTTTCTCATGGCCAGCGCGGTGGACCTTCTGATGATGTATCTGGCGATCGAGCTGGTCTCCCTGGTCAGCTACGCGGTGGCCGGCTACCGGCAAGGCGATCGCAAGGCAGCCGAGGCTGCGCTCAAGTACGTCATCTACGGCGGGGTGGCCTCCGGGATCATGCTCTTTGGCATGAGCTACATCTACGGGCTGACGGGATCCACTAGCATGCTCGGCCTGGGCAAGGCTCTGGACGGCCTCGCCTTTCAGGCGACAAACGGCGCCAGCCAAACTGCCCTGCGCGTGGCCCTGGTGGTGGCGGTGATCTTCGTGCTTTCGGGCGTGGGCTACAAGATCGCCAGCGTTCCTTGGCACATGTGGTGCCCGGACGTCTACGAAGGTGCGCCCACCCCGTTCACCGCGTTTCTTTCCGTGGGGCCCAAGGTAGCAGGGTTCGCCCTGGCCTTGCGCTTCTTCTGGTCGGCTCTGGCCGGGGCACCGCTTGGCGATGGCACAGGCGCGCCGAGCGCGGGCCTGTCCGACTTGCCCTGGCCCGCTATCATCGGCGTGCTGGCGGCTGTCACCATGACCCTCGGGAATCTCACGGCGATGGTGCAGAACAACCTCAAGCGCCTGCTCGCGTATTCCTCGATCGCGCACGCCGGCTACGCCTTGATGGGTCTTTGTGCGGCCTCGACCGTGGGCGTGCAGAGCGTGATGATCTACATGCTGGTGTACCTGGTGATGAACCTGGGCGCCTTCCTGGTGGTCATCGTGGTGGCGCAGGCCACGGGCTCGGAGTCCATTGACGACTACAAGGGGCTGGGCCGACGACACCCTCTGTCCGCTATCAGTTTCGCCATTTTCTTGTTTTCGCTGACCGGGCTGCCCCCCTTTGCGGGATTCACCGGCAAGTGGTACGTGTTTGTGGCGGTGCTGCAGAACTGGGCCCTGCCTGGCGGCGGCTGGTACGCGGCCCTGGCGGTGATCGGCGCGCTCAATTCCGCTCTGTCGCTCTACTACTACATGCGCATTGCGCGGGCCATGTTCCTGGAAGCGCCAGTGGGCGAAGTCACGGTGCGGCCCCCCCTGACCTACCAGATCATGTT
>Ga0224520_1000166_pt1 | contig 21135 bp, 9 predicted proteins | sample CFST25metaG_2_FD_180684 | JGI IMG/M metagenome (GOLD analysis project Ga0224520, IMG submission 180684) | Peat soil microbial communities from Stordalen Mire, Sweden - C.F.S.T-25 | ecosystem: Environmental > Terrestrial > Soil > Wetlands > Peat | place: Sweden: Norrbotten County, Stordalen Mire... | reverse complement strand
TGTGATGTCGATTGTCTTCTATTTTGCCAATGTCCCCGACCTGAATACGGAGGACGAGTATCACTTGAGTGACTCAACTGCCTCCAGCGTCAGGCGTTCCATCTGGTCACACCCGCACTTTACCGGTGCAGTCGCCGCTCAATTCTTCTATGTCGCGGCACAGGCAGGAATCTTTAGTTTCTTCATTAACTATATCGTTGAAGAAATGCCGTCAATATCTCTCGGGCTCTCAAGCAGTTGGTTCTTTAAGGATCGCGCTCTTCTGCGCGAAGGCGCGTACTACGTGAATGAACAAGGGGCTACTTTCTTGCTGGGAACAATTGGATTTCCGCTTTTCCTGCTTGGCCGTGCTACGGGAGCGGCGATCTTGAGAAAACTAAAAGCGCACAGGGTGCTGGGTACCTACGCGATCGCCAATGTTCTTCTCTGCGGCATTGTCATTCTGAGGCTCGGTTGGATTTCGGTTGCAGCCATGTTCCTGAGCTTCTTCTTTATGTCGATCATGTTTCCGACGATCTTCGCGCTTGGTATCTACGGTCTCGGCGTCCAGGCGAAGAGAGCATCAGGTTTCATCGTCATGGCGATCATCGGCGGAGCGATCATGCCGAAGCTGATGGGCTACCTCGGGGATGTGGAGAATATGTCTTTTAGCTTCCTCGTGCCACTCGCCTGTTTTGCGCTCATCGCGATGTATGGATATTCGTGGCCTCGATTGAGCAATGCGGATTCCCACGCGAATGTTCCCGGCGTGCAAGGACACTGAAGCATTGCGGAGACCGACGGCAAGAGAATATTCCATTTCTTGCAGGATGAGATTTTGATCCGGGCAGAAATTGCACTTGTTGATGTCATGAACAAAATACTCTCCTTATGAAGACAATACTGCTGGTTCTTACATTCACTCTGCTCTCCATACAGGACGGAGCGGCGCAAAACGACACGTTATTGAAACTGTGGTACGACAGACCTGCTGCACAATGGGTGGAAGCATTGCCTGTGGGGAATGGCCGCCTGGGTGCCATGGTCTATGGAAACCCGTGTCGCGAAATGATTCAACTCAATGAAAATACCGTATGGGGAGGTCAACCGAACCGCAATGATAATCCCGATGCGAAAGAAGCGTTGTCTCTTGTGCGGCAAATGATTTTTGAAGGCCGTTACAAAGAAGCCCAGGATGTGGTGAACCGGAAATTTATCAGCAAGATCTCCAATGGGATGCCATATCAAACTGTTGGAGACCTTCATCTTTCGTTTTCCGGGGATACGAATTATACAAACTACGAGAGAGAACTGAATATTGAGAAAGCGATAGCAACGACCCGCTACGATATCGGCGGAGTAACGTATACACGCGAAGTGTTTGCCTCGGTTCCTGACCAGATCATTATTGTCCGGATGACTGCCAGCAAGCCCGCTCAACTCAATTTTGCCGCTTTCCTGGACAGGCCATCGGAAAAAGAAATTTCCATCGAAGGAAATGACAAGCTCGTGTTATCCGGCATTACCGGCGATTGCGATTCGGTGAAAGGCAAGGTGAGATTTCAAGCCCAGGTGAAGATCGTTACCGAAGGCGGAACAATTTCGGCAACCGGCAACGCGCTGAACGTCACACACGCGGATACTGCGACCGTGTATATTTCCATAGCTTCCAGTTTTAAGAACTATGCAGATATCAGCGGAAATGCAGGTGAACGAGCAACGATCTCTCTTGAGTCTGCCCTGAAGAAAGACTATGCACAGGTCATGAAGGACCATATTTCTGCGTATCAGAAATTGTTCCACCGTGTGAGCATCGATCTGGGGAAAACAGATGCTGTCAGGAACCCTACCAATATTCGCATAGAGCAATTTGCCAAAGGCAATGATCCGCAACTGGCGGCATTGTATTTTCAGTTTGGTCGGTACCTGCTTATCTCCTCATCCCAACCCGGAGGGCAACCAGCGACACTCCAGGGCCTGTGGAACAACCAGTTGTACCCTCCCTGGGACAGCAAATACACGGTGAATATTAACACCGAAATGAACTACTGGCCATCGGAAGTGACCAACCTCAGTGAAATGAATGAACCGCTCGTCCAGATGATCCGCGAACTTTCGGAAACCGGCAAACAAACTGCGCGAGACATGTACGGTGCGCGGGGCTGGGTGCTGCATCACAATACGGATATCTGGCGCATGAACGGCCCCATCGACGGATCATACTGGGGTATGTGGCCGATGGGCGGCGCATGGCTCAGCCAGCATTTGTGGGAAAAATACGAATACAGCGGCGATAAGGAATATCTGAAGTCGGTGTATCCCGTGATGAAAGGTGCTGTTGAGTTTTTCCTGAGTTTTCTCATCGAAGAACCGAAACACAAATGGTTGGTGGTTTGCCCTTCTGTTTCACCTGAGAATTCTCCCATGTCGCATCCGGAGTCGTCCATCGCGGCCGGGACAACGATGGATAACCAACTGCTGTTCGATCTTTTTACGAAGACGATACGGGCAGCCGAAGTGTTGGGAACGGACCGCGAATTCGTTGCGACAATGAGAGGAACGTTGCAACGATTGGCTCCAATGCAAATAGGACAGTACGGTCAATTGCAGGAATGGCTCGAAGATTGGGACAATCCGAAGGATCACCACAGGCATGTTTCGCATCTCTACGGGGCTTATCCGTCGAACCAGATTTCGCCGTTGCACACGCCGGAATTGTTCGATGCTGCACGCACGTCGCTCATGGAGCGAGGCGATCCTTCCACCGGGTGGTCAATGAACTGGAAGATCAACCTGTGGGCGCGTTTTCTCGATGGGAACCACGCCTATAAACTGATGACCGACCAAATACGCCTCGTCGAGAAATGTGATTACGACCATATCGATTTTGAAGGCAAAGGCGGCACCTACCCGAACATGTTTGATGCATGTCCGCCTTTTCAAATTGATGGGAATTTCGGTTTTACCGCAGGTCTGGCCGAAATGCTCATGCAAAGCCATGACGGCGCCATCCAGGCGCTCCCGGCTTTGCCGGACGCCTGGAAGAATGGCAGTGTGAAAGGCCTTCGTGCACGCGGAGGTTTCGAAATAGAAGAGCTGGAATGGAAAGAGGGAAGAATATCAAAACTGGTAATCACATCAAGACTTGGCGGCAATTGTCGGATACGGTCTTATACCGCTTTGAAGGCTGAAGGCAGAGCTGCACTGGGTATCGCAAAAGGCAAAAATGCGAATCCGTTCTATCAGCTTCCTGAAGTCAGAAAACCATTGATTGCAAAGAAGGCAAATCGTAACACCCTGCAAAGAAGAAAGACCTTTGTGTATGATCTTTCCACGACTCCGGGAGGAACATATATGTTGACTGGTTTATGAAACGCCTGCGATTCTCCACAACAAGAACACAGAGGAAGACGGAGTTCCTTTGCCTGTTCATGGTGTGTTTTCTTTTGTGTTCAGTCGTTGATAGTCATGCCCAGGAAGAAAAGAGGATCAACGATTGGGAAAATCCCGATGTGGTGGGGATACACAAAGAGAGCGCACATGCCACGCTCTTCCTCCCAAGCGAAAAACGGAACAACCCTCAACTTGTTTCGCTCAACGGAACATGGAAATTTACGTGGTCACCTGACCCAAATTCGCGACCGGTTGATTTTTTTAGAACAGACTACTCTGTTGCGGATTGGGCGAATATCCTCGTGCCGGGAAATTGGGAAATGCAGGGTTTTGGGATACCCCTGTACAGTAACATCACCTATCCTTTTCAGAAAGACCCCCCCAGGGTAACCAGCGAACCTCCCAGGAATTTCTCCAGCTACTCTTACCGCAATCCGGTTGGCAGCTACTGTACTACCTTTCAGGTACGGGAAGATTGGACCGACAAACTCCTCTTTCTGAATTTTGGCGGGGTGCAGTCCGCAATGTATGTCTGGGTAAACGGGAAAAGGGTTGGATACAGCGAAAACTCCATGTCGCCGGCCGAGTTCGACATTACGGCATTCGTTCATCAAGGTGAAAATAAACTTGCGGTGGAAGTGTATCACTTGTGCGACGGGAGCTACCTCGAAGACCAGGACATGTGGCGCTTGAGCGGCATCTTCAGGGATGTTGACCTGTGTATCCGGCCAAAATCATTTATTCAGGATTTCACGGTACGTGCTGATCCCGGCAATGACGAGGCGGATGCGCTTGTGAGAATAGAGGCCAACATTGAAAACCGCTCTCAGACGAGGTTGACCAACATGACACTGGAAGCCAGGATAACAGGCAATACGGCGTCGGGCGGCATCGTCTCTGATGATTTGTCGAAAAGAATAGATGTGATGGAAGCCTCTTCGATCAATCACATGCAACTGGAAACTCATCTGGGCCACCCGCTTCTTTGGTCTGCCGAAACTCCCAACCTGTACGATCTTCGCTTGAACTTGAAGAACGACAAGAACGAAATTATTGAGACCATTCACTGGCGGTTTGGTGTGCGTGCGATTGAGGTGCATGGCGACCTGTTCACAATCAACGGACAAGCCGTAAAGCTCAAAGGCGTGAACCGCCACGAGCAACATCCTCGGACCGGCAAGCATGTGGACAGGCAAACCATGGTGCGCGATATGGAATTGATGAAACAAGCGAACATCAATATGATACGCACCTGCCATTACCCTGACGACCCCCTGTTTTATGAATTGTGCGACATCTATGGCTTCTATGTGATGGATGAAGCCAATCAGGAATCGCACGGATTTGGGATTGGGAACAAGGAATTGGGTGATGATCCCGTTTGGAAGAAAGCTCACGTGGACCGCGCAGTTTCGTTGGTGCAACGCGATAAGAACCACGCCTGCGTTATCTTCTGGTCGTTAGGAAACGAAGGGGGGAAAGGACGGAACCTGCTTGCAATGGCAGACACGGTGCACAAGCTCGATTCCACACGTTTGATTTATTCCGATACCCAGAGAGATGTTTCCGCCATTTATGATGAGGGTTATTTGCATCCCGACCAATTAAGAGATCTTGGCCGGAAGGTAACGGACAAACCTGTTTTTTTACGGGAATATGCTCACGTCATGGGGAATTCCGGTGGTAATCTGCAGGAATACTGGGATGTCTTCTATTCCGATTCAAGTTTGGTAGGCGGCGCCATTTGGGAATGGGTTGATCAGGGATTGGCAAAGAAAAGAGATGGCTCGCCCCTGAGATATGATGCTGAACATCCGGCAGATTTGAAATTAAAGGATGATGAATTCTGGGCCTACGGAGGCGATTTTGGAGATTATCCCAATGATGGGGTTTTTTGCATCAAGGGTGTCGTGGCGTCAGACCGAACCCCTCACCCGCATTACTATGAAGTGCAGAAAGTGTACCAGAACATCATTTTTCAACTCGAACGGAGTAATCCTCTTACGATACGAGTGACCAACCATTACGACTTTCTTTCCCTCAGTCAATTCGATCTCGTGTACGAATTTACATCAAATGGAAAAGTACTCCGTTCCGGAAAACTGGCCGACAGTTCCTTGCGTCCGGGCGGAACCTGCGATATTCACATTCCGCTCCCGGCGGCATTCGATACGACGTCAACGGAGGTTTGCCTGAACCTCTACGCCCGTCTCAAGAAGGCGACGCTATGGGCCGAGGAAGGATACTGCGTTGCACGCGAACAATTTGTGCTTCGACCGCGTCAATGGAAGAAAATTGAATCTGGCGGAAAAGATCTGAGCGTAAGGGAAACCCCAACGGAAATTTTGGTGCAAACCGATTCGTTTCACGTTGCTGTGAATAAGGCGACAGGCGCATTGACGAGCTGGGTGCAAGACAACTCGGAACTCCTGCACGGCGTCTTGGAACCCTATTTCTGGAAGCCGGCCAACAATAACCAGAAGCAAAGCAAGTACGAGGAGACGCTGGGCAAATGGAAGAACGCTGCATCACACCGTGTTGTGGAGGGTGTTGACGTCAAAAAACAGGGTGGGATCGTGACCATGAGTTTCCGCATGAGCCTGCCTGATATTGGGGCAGGTTATACGCTGAAATATTCGTTCAATGGTCATGGACAAATTCAGGTGGAAGCCGATTACCATCCCCGGAGCGATACTATTCCGAAAATACCCAAGTTTGGTATGCGAATGCGGATCCAGGACAGGTTTCATGACATACAATGGTATGGACGCGGGCCCTTTGAGAATTATCCCGACAGGAAGACAGCGGCGCTCATAGGCTGCTACGAGTCGAAGTTGGAAAATTTTATTACCAGGTATGCCGTTCCGCAAGACAATGCCAACCGTTGTGATGTACGATGGTTTTCCCTTATCGACCACGACGGCAGTTTCATCAGGGTTACCGGCCTGCAACCCTTATGTTTCCGTGCTTGGCCATACACCGAAGATGACCTCGAAAAAGCCAATCATCCGTTTGATTTGCCGACAAGAGACTTCGTGAGTATCAACATTGATTTGAACATTCACGGAGTTGGAGGAGATGATTCGTGGGGCGCTCCAACCATGGAAAAATACACGAATCCGGGAAACACGCCTTATCACTATGGGTTTATCTTGGAATACAGCCGACACCATCAATGAAGAACGAATGAATTATTGCAATATGAAGAACCTGCTCATTCTCCTGTTGACTTTTTCCGGCCTCACAGGACATGCTCAAGACGGTTTCACCCCAAAATGGGGTGATCAGGGCGATGGCACATTTCGGAACCCCGTACTTGCAGGTGATTATTCCGACCCCGATGTCATTCGTGTGGGGGAAGAGTATTACGGCATATCGTCCACCTTGCAGGAGTCGCCCGGCATGATGGTGATCCACTCAAAAGACCTCGTGCACTGGGAAATAATTGGCCATGTCGTCTCCGACGTTTCTGTTCTCAGCCCCGAGCTGAACTGGAACAGCATGAAAGGCTACGATCAGGGGATCTTCGCGGGAAGCATACGATACCATGACAAGAGATTCTATTGTCATTTTACAACGAAGAAGAACGGTTGGTTTGTCGCAACAGCCGATCGCCCTGAGGGACCATGGAACGTTACGCAAATGACGGATATGGAGGGCAGTCCGCTCAATGGATACGGCTGGGACGACACCTGTCCGTTTTGGGATGAAGACGGAAATGCCTATATCATTGCTTCAAATTTTGGAAAATACGAATGGTGTCCGCGTATTTTCAGGATGAGTCCTGATGGAAAGCAATTGCTCGATGGCCGCGTCTCCGAAGCATCGGACAACACGAAATACCTGGATATTATCGGGGGACATATTACTCATCCTTATCGTACATCGGAGGCCAACAAGATCTTTCAACACCATGGCTACTACTATTTCTTTTTCAGCGAAGTGCGCAACGCTGATGGTTTTCGTCCGCGCATCCCGGTATTGTTACGGTCAAAAAACATTTACGGACCTTACGAACTGAAGGAAATACTTCACTCACAGGGCTTTGAGAAGGATTTTGAACCAAACCAGGGCTCATTGCTCGATACCCCTGACGGAAAAGACTGGTATTTTATTACACACCACGGCACGGGGCATTTTTCGGGTCGTTTCCTCAGCTTGCTCCCAATGAAATGGGTAAATGATTGGCCGGCAATAGGCGAGGATACTGATCATGATGGCGTAGGCGAAATGGTTTGGAAAGAAAAGAAACCGCGCCTGGACAATCCCGGTATCGAGATTCAAACATCCGACGATTTCTCTTCCCCATCACTCGGGATGCAATGGCAATGGAACCATCAGCCACGAGCTGAAAAATGGTCGCTCACCGAGCGTCCCGGGTATTTGCGCTTGTACGCGTTCAAACCGTTGGAAGACAGCAACTTCTTTACCGTTGGCAATACCATCGGTCAACGCTATTATCGCTGTGAAAACAGCGTAGCAACTGTGACACTGGATATCCACGGGATGGCAAACGGCCAGGATGCCGGATTGTGCCAGTACGATGGCGGTCAATGCTTCTCGTCGTTGGGTGTTGTTATGGACAACGATGTGAAGAAAATTGTATTCAAACGGGGCGAAGAGAAGAAAGCCACTGCGGTGACGCTTGGTGATTTCGTCGTTCCCCCAAAGGCAACAACAATCTACTTCCGCCTCAGAGCCGATTTTAGCGGACGATGTAATTTCGAATACAGTCTTGATGACAAGAACTATGTCGCCTTCGGGAAAACATCGCAGCTCACCTGGGCTTCGTACCGCGGAACACGTTTGGGCATTTATAATTACAACAACCTCGATGAAGCGGGGTTTGTCGACGTGGATTCGTTCGAATATCACCTCCATCACAAGTGAGGTATGCCGTTCATTTTCAGGATGCCGTCTCTTGATCCTTTCGCAAAAGGGGAGCGCTATGAAGAAAAAGATCATCTTCATCACAGCCGTACTTTCGCTTGGAATTGCGACAATGTGCAGATCGCAAATGCAGGATGTTCCATACCAGGCGACATGGGAATCCTTATCGCACTATCATTGCCCCGATTGGTTTCGTGATGCAAAGTTCGGGATATTTATTCACTGGGGTGTTTACTCAGTTCCAGCGTTTGGGTCCGAATGGTACCCGCGGCTAATGTACTCTGATACGGTGACATGGGGACTGAACTATTATGAGCATCACGTGAAGAAGTATGGTCCTGTCGATAAATTTGGCTATAAAGATTTCATTCCCATGTTCAAAGCCGAAAAGTTTGATGCGAACCAATGGGTTGATATCTTCAAGAAATCCGGGGCGAAGTACATTGTCCCTGTCGCCGAACATCACGACGGCTTTGCGATGTACCACACCGATCTCTCGAGGTGGAACGCCGCCGAAATGGGCCCCAAGCGCGATGTTATCGGCGAAATAGCCGAGGCAACGCGCAAACAAGGGCTCATCTTTGGGCTGTCGTCGCATCGAAGCGAGCACTGGTGGTATATGAACGAAGGGAAGAAAAGGAACTCGGATGTGAGCGACACCGCGTATGCCGACTTTTACGGTCCAGCCACGCTCTTCAATCCATTCGATCCCAAAGACAGAGTGCCGATGAGTCCTGAGTTTATGAATGATTGGCTGTTGCGGTGCTGTGAACTGGTAGAACGCTATCATCCGCAGGTATTCTGGTTCGATTGGTATATCGGGCAGCCCGAACTTGAACCGTACCGAAAGACGTTTGCTGCCTATTATTACAACCATGCAAGGGCATGGGGGAAAGAGGTGGTGATCAATTACAAAGATCAGGCGTATCCCGATTGTGTTGCGGTGTATGATATCGAACGCGGCAGCAGCAAAGCAACAAAAGCATACCCATGGCAGACCGATACTTCCATCGGCAAAAAATCGTGGGGGTATATTGACGGCGAAGAAAACAAAACTCCCAATGAACTCATCGATATGCTTGTTGATATCGTCAGTAAGAACGGAAATATGTTACTCAACATTGGTCCTCAATCCGATGGGACCATTACCGCGGAACAAACGCATGTCCTCTTGTCGATTGGGAAGTGGCTGGATATCAACGGTGAAGGCATTTATGGCACGCGTCCCTGGGAGGTTGCCGAAGAAGGTCCGACACACGCATCAGAGGGTTCTTTCGCCGAGTTCAAGCCGGTGAATTATACGGCGAAGGACATTCGCTTCACAACAAAGAACGGTTTTGTGTATGTTTTTCTTTTGGATGTTCCCGTCGAGAAAGTTTCTATCTCGGCTCTTTCAACAAAGGCGGGGCACGGTGTGGTTGAAAGGGTGGAATTGCTGGGAACCAATGAAACTATCACATGGTCGCAGAAGAAGGAAGCATTGGAAATAGGAGCTTCAAAGCATTATCCTTCTTCTGATGCAGTGTGTTACAAAATCGTTCTGAAAAAGTCCAACGAACAATAGAACATAGCTTATTTTTCACTTGACATTGGGGAAGGAGATTAGGTACATTGAAACGGTTCAAGTATCATTAAACCCAATTGAGCATGAACGAGTGACGGATCCACAACCGCGAGGTTGTGGACGGAGCCCGGAAAGCGATACGAGCAAGCGGGCAATCCTCAAGTTCACAGTGCTGATGAAACCTGCCGCGAAGAAATTTCCACTGATGACCTTAATCTTCAAATACGGGATGTGACAATGTCTAATAAGAATTCACCGCATGAATTAGCAGAACAAGAGGATTTGTTGCGGTATAAGGATTCAGAACTATCGGTGGACGATCGCGTTGCCGACTTGGTAGGCCGGATGACCCTCGAAGAGAAAGCCGCTCAGATGCTTTGTATCTGGGGACAGAAGAAGACTCTTCTCTTCGATGAATCGGGAAACGTCAATCTCAGCAACCTCGAATGTCACTTCAAAAACGGAATCGGGCAGATTGCACGATTGAGCGATAGCGGAACTGGCCTCACCGCCCGCCAAATGGCGGAAACCGCGAACAAGCTGCAAAAGTACTTTGTTGAGGAAACTCGTTTAGGCATTCCGGTGATTTTTCATGAAGAAGGGTTGCATGGCCTTGCTGCAAAAGGAGCCACCAGTTATCCTCAGCCAATCGGTTTAGCATCGACGTTTAATCCCGGACTTCTGGAAGAAATATACACGGCAATTGCTGAAGACATTCGTTCCCGGGGCGCACATCAAGCTCTTGGACCCGTTGTCGATGTCGCTCGCGATCCTCGCTGGGGCAGGGTGGAAGAAACATTTGGTGAAGATCCATACCTTGTCGCTCAAATGGGCATCTCGGCTGTCAAAGGTTTTCAAGGTGATGGAAAGTTCAGAACGAAGAAGCGGATCATTGCAACGCTGAAACACTTTGCTGCACACGGACAACCTGAGTCCGGTACCAATTGCGGCCCTGTCAATGTCTCTGAACGTCTTCTGCGGGATACATTCCTGTACACCTTCAGGGAAGTAATCAAAAAAGCGAACGTCATCAGTGTGATGGCATCGTACAATGAGATTGACGGTGTTCCGTCGCACGCGAACAAATGGCTGTTGAAGGATGTCCTGCGGGGTGAATGGGAATTTCAAGGATATGTCGTTTCAGATTATTATGCCATTACAGAATTGAACTTCCGGGACGAAGCGACAAGCCACGCTGTGGCGAAGGACAAAACTGACGCCGCTTTGCTTTCCGTGCAGGCCGGCGTCAATATCGAATTGCCTGATCCCGATTGTTATCCTCAACTCATTCAACTTGTTCGGTGCGGCACATTGGACGAGTCGGTGTTGGATGAATTGGTTGCCGCGCTCCTCAAGTACAAATTTCAGCTCGGTCTTTTCGACGATCCTTATGTTGATCCTGAGGTGATCCAAAGCGAGAGGAAACTCGAAAAGGAAAGAGCGCTTGCTTTGCGTGCCGCGCATGAGACAATTACTCTGTTGAAGAATAGCGGGAACGCTCTGCCTCTTCAACTGAAGAAAAACTCCACTCTCGCTGTGATTGGCCCGAATGCGGATCGTACGCTGTTAGGAGGGTATAGCGGGGAGCCGAAGTACTCGACGACGGTACTTCAGGGTATAAAGGAAAAAGTCGGGAACGATGTGCACGTTGTGTATAGCGAAGGCTGTAAGATTACGGTCGGCGGATCATGGAACGAAGATGCGATAACATTCCCCGATCCGGAAGAGGATCGAAAATCTATCGCTCGGGCTGTTGCCGTAGCGCAAAAGGCGGACACCGTCATCCTTGTTTTGGGTGGCAATGAACAAACTTCCCGCGAAGCGTGGAACAAGACCCACATGGGAGATCGCGCCAGCCTGGATCTGATCGGGATGCAGAATGAACTGGTAGAAGCGATTGTGGAAACTGGAAAACCGGTCGTCGTGGTCCTTTTCAATGGCAGGCCGAACTCCATCATTGCTGTTCAGGCGCGCATTCCGGCGATTCTTGAGTGCTGGTACTTGGGCCAGGAATCGGGGACCGCAGTCGCCGACGTCCTGTTGGGCGATTACAATCCAGGCGGAAAATTACCCATCTCCATTCCGCGTTCTGTAGGGCACGTGCCGTGCTATTACAATTATAAGCCATCGGCGAGAAGAGGATATTTGGCAGATGATGTCTCGCCGCTGTATCCATTCGGCTTTGGTCTGAGTTATACCACATTTTGCTTCAGCAACCTCCAACTTGAACGATCGTTGATCAGCGTCGATGGATCGACGAGCGTCTCGGTCGACGTGAAGAACACCGGCAAGCGGTCTGGCGATGAAGTCGTCCAGATGTATATCAGAGACATGATCAGCTCAGTCACGCGCCCGATGAAGGAGTTACGGGGGTTTGCCAAGGTTCATCTCCATCCGGGGGAAACGAAGACGGTGACCATTCCCATACTGCCGGAGCATTTGGCCTTTACGGATATCAACAAGGAGTATCGTGTTGAACCCGGAGATTTCATGATTATGGTTGGCCGCTCGTCACAGGATTCTGATCTGCAGAAACTCGTCCTCACGGTCCAGAAATGAACACCTCAACAGAGACGAGAACCATGCCGGCAGAACATTATCAGCAAAAACTCTCCTTCGTCGAAAAGGCGGGATATAGCGCTGGAGATGCCGCGGCGAATTTCGTCTTCATGACGATGATTCTTTTCCAGACAAACTTCTACACGGATGTCTTTGGCATCACCGCAGGTGCTGCAGCAACTATTCTGATTGTTGCCCGGTTATGGGATGCTTTCGCCGATCCGATTGTGGGAGTGCTTGCCGATCGCACAAACACCCGATGGGGAAAATTCCGTCCATGGGTTCTCTTTACGGCGCTGCCTTGGTGTATCGTCATGGTACTGGCGTACACGACGCCAAAGGGCTGGGGTATGACTTCGATGGTCGTCTATGCCGCCATTACCAATATTTTGCTGATGAGCATTTATTCAATGAACAATATGCCCTACTCGGCACTGGGCGGAGTCATGACCGGCGATGTCAACGAGCGCGCAAAGCTGAACTCCTACCGGTTTATCGCCGTGAATGCAGCGCAATTCATTGTAGGCGGTTTCACTCTGCCGTTGATTGCCAAATTTGCAGTCGGGCACGACAGACAGTACGGATGGCAGATGACGATGACGATCTGGGCTGTCGTCTGTTTCGTCCTGTTCCTCATCACCTTTGCCACAACAAAAGAACGCATTAAGCCCGAGTCCCACCAGAAATCTTCGCCGAAAGAGGATTTTGTCAATCTGCTCAAGAACAATCCGTGGAAGGTGATGTTTTTCATGACGCTGGTGCACTTTGCGATTCTCTCGTTTCGGGGTGCGGCTCTGTATAACTATTATCACCATTTTGCCGACAAAGCTGCGCTCTACGACTGGGTACAAAGCTTAGGGTTGACTGCGCCCGCGCTCCTTCCCGGTGCCCCTGCCCCCGGCGGCGTTCTTGAATGGCTCGGATACATCGTCCACGGAGATAAGGCAAACCTCGCGAGTTCCAATGTTGCCGATGTTGCCAACAGCATCATCAATATGATCGGAACCGGCATCACCATCATTGTCATTATTCTCTCGCCTGCCCTTTCCAGGAGGTTTGGAAAGAAAGCAGTGGCGATCGGCGGTTTCGCTCTCGCGAGCATCGGTACGCTGACGTTCTCCCTGCTCGGTCCTACGAATGTGACCGGCATGGTCGTGCTGACGATTCTCATTGCAATGGCGTATGCTCCCACTATTCCATTGATTTGGGCGATCTATGCGGATGTGGCGGATTACTCCGAATGGAAGACCGGACGGCGCTTCACGGGAATTGTCTTTGCGACCATAGGCTTTGCGCTCAAAAGCGGCCTGGCGCTCGGCTCTTCTTCGTTCCTATGGATCATGGCCGGCATGTTCGGCTATAGTACCCAGATGCCTGATGCGCCTCAAGCGCTGGAAGGGTTCCGCACGTGCAGTGGAATCGTTGTTGGCTGTATGTTTGCGATCTGCACTCTCTTGTTAGCAGCGTACCAGATCAATAAGAAGATGACGATTCAGATGGCTGATGAGTTGGCAGAACGGCGAAAGGCATTCGCCTCGTGAACTCGCATGCCTGGGGCGTGAAAAGAAGACATCCTCTCCTCGACCATGGTGGGAAGAAGAACATGAAGCAAAATTGCCGACGTGTGGTTTCAGCCATGATGGTGCTGTTTCTTTCCGTCATCGTACCGATGGAGATTTTTGCCGCTCATGGAACGATAAAAGCGAAAGAAACTCACCAAACAATGATTGGCTTTGGCGCATCTATTGCATGGGCCGATGATCAATTGACCGCCCATCCCCAAAAGAGCCAAATCTATCGTTACATTTTTCATGATCTCGGCCTTGATATCCTGAGGATTCGCAATACGTACCGGAATAATCCAACGAACTTTGCACCGACGTTCGTTGAAATTGTTGACACGATGCTCGCCCTTTCACCGCAAAGGCCTGCAATCCTTCTTTCCTCCTGGTCGCCGCCTGCGACGATAAAGAGCAATGGCGACGTTCAGAATGGCGGAACGTTGGTGAAGCAAAATGGAAAATATGTCTATGGTGCGTTTGCTCAATACTGGGTTGATGCGATAAATGCGTATAGAGCGAGCGGAATCAATCCGGATTATGTCTCGATCCAGAATGAACCGGATTTTTCGGCGACGTGGGAATCATGTCTTTTTGATGCCAATGAATCGTCCACGAATGCAGGATATAATCATGCGCTCGATACGGTGTATAAGGCGCTGCAACAAATGCCATCACCGCCTGCAATGGTGGGCCCGGAGGTGTTAGGAATTGGTTATGGTGAATTCCAGAAATACATGCAATATTTCGTCAACTACAATCATTTTGGCGGCTTTGCATATCATCTCTATCACGGCGAATCTGATAACGTCAACGATAATCATAACCCGGATTTATTTATTCCCAATCTCTCAACTATTGCAAATGCCTTTCAGGGTAAACCCATATTTCAAACAGAGTATGACCGCGGTGACTGGTTTCATACCGCCTGGCTCATGCATAACTGTTTGGTCTATGGGAATGTGTCGGCCTATCTTTGGTGGGAATTGGTATGGGGGTCCGGAGGCAATCCTCTGATTGTCATGCAATCCAACACCTATACGATATCAAAATACTATTGGGCAATCAGGCAATATTCAAAATATATAGATTCCGGTTATACGAGGGTGACCGCCACAGTCGATGCAGACAGCCTTCGAATATCCGCCTTCACGGATCCTGACGGCAAGAAGTTGACGGTAGTGGTGCTCAACATCGGGTCGCAGACCCAATCGATGGATTTTGATCTACAGAACTTCAGTGTTGAGAGCGGGATTGTTTTTCGCACCTCCGAGACCGAATCGGGTGAAACGGTAAGTAACAGCTATGACGGCAACGCTGCATTGGATTTTCCTGCCCGGTCGATAACCACGCTCTCATTCTCCGGCGAGCTGGTTGCCGGTGTCGAGGATAAATCGACGAAGCCCGTTGAATTTTCAGTGTCACAAAATTATCCCAATCCCTTTAATCCCTCAACGACGATCGAGTATTCCCTGACGAAGGATAGTTTTGTCCAATTGAGGGTCTTTGATGTCTTAGGCCGTGAAATAGCGACAATTATCCGCGGGAGAGAATCTGTTGGAAAGCATGCCGCACATTTTGATGCATCGAATTTGAATTCTGGAATCTATTTCTATCAAATCACGGCCGGTGGTCTTGTTGGATCAAAAAAGATGATCTTGGTGAAATGAGCATTGCACCATGCCGTCCGGTCCCGACTTCCTGGAGGAAATCGGCCCAATAAGCCGTTGTGCGGGGAATTTGGGAGTGTCAGGCGTCTCGCATGTGATGAAAAGAATCTCTTTTTCGCTTGCTTTTGAAAATTCAACTTTGTAATCTTGAATGGGTTCAACGAGGTTCAACATTATTTATACCTCATTTGTACCCACGGAAAAAGTGTCACCAGGAGAGTTGTTCGCGGACCTCGCTTTCCATCTCTTGGTAGCTAGGCCCCCACGGAACTTCAGAAACACGCTCCTTCGGGGGTAGACATCGACCGCCGTGCCAGGGCGACCTATCGGTGGATCGAACACGGCCTCAAGCGGCTTGAGGAAATTCCCGTTCCTAGAAAAGTTGGTCGACGCGCTTCATCTCGTCATCCCACCCAAGCGGTTGGGGGTCGATGAAGCCTCCACCAAAACTCAATTGCTGATTCGATTTGCCACGCATGAGGTCGTTCTCCCATGAGACGCACTCACGATGCGAACGAACCTCACCATCATAAACCACAACATGTCGATTTTTTCAGTGAGAATTGATTGAGTTGTGCTACGATTGCCTACTAACTCATTCCGGAGAATTTTCATGGGCACAATGATAATGTTGAAAACGAGAATAGCTGCCACAGCTATACTTCTGTTTCTGGTGATGCCATCCTTCTCATACGCACAGACGGGTTCATTAAAAGGACATGTATTTGATAAAAATACCAATGAGCCCCTCATCGGTGCAAATGTGACTCTTGAAAAGACGAGCTTGGGAGTTTCCACGGATCGTGATGGAAACTATCTCATCCATGGTATTCCGGTTGGCAAGTACTCTGTGAAAGTCTCTTACATAGGGTATGTCTCAGCGAGGAAAGAGATCAATATCGTTCAAGATGAAGCTTCAGAGGAAAACTATCTCTTGGAACCCCAGGCACTGATAGGCGAAACAATAACAGTACTTGCGCAAGCCCGGGGGCAGCATGACGCTATTAACCAGCAACTCTCATCCCCTACGATCACCAACATTGTTTCTTCCGAGAAGATCAGAGAGTTGCCGGACCAAAGTGCTGCCGCGGCAATAAGTCGTTTGCCCGGCATTTCTCTGATGAATGGAGACGAAGTCGTTATTCGGGGCATTCAAGCCAAACTGAATACGATTCTTGTCAATGGTATTCAACTGCCATCCACGGATATGAATGACCGTTCGACAAATCTCGGCTTTATCTCGTCGAATATGCTCTCCGGCATTGAAGTTATTAAAGCGCTGACACCTGATTTGGATGCAAATGCCATTGGCGGCGTTGTTAATCTGAAATTAAGAGAAGCGCCCAGCAACTTGCATTTTGATGTGCTGACGCAAGGCAACTACAATGCACAGGATCACACGGCCGATAACTACAAATTCTGGCTCAGCGTCAGCGATAGATTCTTCGACGATAAGCTCGGCGTCTTTCTCCAGGGAAATGCAGACCGCTCTGATGTGGGAGATGACCAGGCGAGTGCTTCCTATGGAATCTACCAAAACCTGCCGTATGGTCAGGCACCCTACAAGATGAATAGTTTTACATTCACAGATCAGCAGAATGTCATTTCCAATAGCGGTGGCAGTCTTATTTTGGATTATGTCCTTCCCCATGGCAAGTTGATCTTACAAAATACGTACGCCCATAACATCAGTGATAATACAAGCTACATCAATCAACTTCACTTTGATGCAACGGAATTTGATTATTCGATATTCCGCAACAAGTTTAACAAGGATTTGATGATTAACTCCTTGCAAACGGAATACAATTTTGGCGATGTCAAAGCCGAGTGGAACCTGTCTCATTCCTTCAGCAGCAAGAATACCGATATTCGATATGGAGATCCGAATAATTTCTTTGGTTTCAAGAACGTGGCGCAAAACCATCCCTATGGGGTGGACTCCAGCGGTCATGCCATTTCCTACTCCAATCGAAATCAATTCTTAACGCCTGAAGATGTCTATAATATACCGATTGATCCTACTGATCCCCTTGACGCTCAAGTGGAGGGATGGGTAGTGACCCGTGCAGAGACGTTCAGGCAGCACGTCTATCATTCATCTCTTGATTTCACCATACCAGTGTCGTTTTCCGAAGATTTCACGTCACAGTTCAAGCTCGGAGGTAAGGTCAGCAGGGCGACGCGCTGGAACGATGTGGAAGCGTCGTTTGAGGGAGCGGGATCGGAGGATTATTATGCGAATGTCAAGAATTTTTTCCCCGGCAAAGTGCTTGGAACGATGAATCCGGTTCTTTTCACTGATCTCTGGGATCATGGTTATACGAGAGGGCAGTACTTTCTTGATGGGATCTATCCTTTCAAGTATGCAATTAACAGAGATCAGATGGATGCATTCTTGATGCAGGGAAAGACCGGTTGGCTCAATGCGAGGAATAAACCCGCTTCGGAAAGGGATGATTTTAATGGCGCCGAACTGTTCTCCGCAGGTTATCTCATGGGTAGTTTTAACATTGGCACCCAATTGTCGTTGATTGGGGGCGTGCGGTACGAGCACTATAATATGAACTACAAAGCAAAATTTGTGTATGTGACACACTCCGTGTATGGTTATGCAAACGTGTATGATACTCTCAACACGGTTGATCGTAACGATGATAAGCTCTTTCCCAATGCCCAACTCCGATATAAGTTTACAGATTGGCTTGACCTCAGATTAGCGTACACGACATCAATTTCACGTCCCGATTATCACGCCATTCTCCCAAACACGTATCTTGCCCCTCAGGAGGAAGCAGAAGCCGGAAACAGCAGATTGAAACCGGCATCATCAACCAACTATGACGCATATTTGTCCTTCTATAATAATGAAATAGGTCTGTTTACCGTCGGCGGTTTTTATAAGAGAATAACAGATGTATTCTATCAAACGAACATCTACTATAAGAACTTGAATCTCTACAATGTGTCGTTCCCGGATTCAGCGACTTTCCAGTCATTGGGGGTTGCTGCGCCAGGTCAATCGCAACAAATAACCACATTTGTCAATAATCCTCATCCTGCATTCATAAGAGGATTTGAGCTCGAATGGCAGACCAATTTTTGGTACCTGCCCCAACCTTTGAATGCCCTGGTATTGAACATCAACTATACAAGAGTCTGGTCCGATATGGACTATCAACAGATTAGAAACATCGATTCAACATATATAGCGTATACACCTCGCCCAATCATAAAAGACGTCTATCTCACAAGAGATACCGTTCGTAATGCAAGACTTCTGTACCAGGGTGATAATATCCTCAATATCGCTCTTGGAGTTGATTACAAGGGTTTTTCGGGACGCATTTCATTCAACTTGCAGGGGAATGTGATTACAAGCGTTGGATCAAGACCGGAAGACGATCAGTTTACGGGGAACATTTACAAATGGGACTTTACTCTTCAACAGAAGTTGCCGATTGATGGCTTAAGTGTCGCCTTTAATGGTATCAATGTATTTCATAATCCAATTTATACATATCAGAAGTTCAGTAGGACTGTCGGCGGGCCGATTCTTGAGAACCTGGAATCAACCGATTATTCACCACGAATATTTGAACTTAATTTGCGATATAGTTTTTGAAGGAGAGGCGGCATTTGCTGGACAATTATCAAACAACTTCATGAGGTGAATATGGGAGGAATAGGGTAGTTGCCAATGAAACAACTTTCTTCAATAATAGAGGAGGATGACATTCTGACGAAGCGGTGTATTGCGTACGCTGGCATAATTACTCTGTTATTACTTAAGTCAATGAGGCAGAATATGAAAAAGCTACTGTTACCGTTCGTAGTGTTGGTGCTCATGTCGGCACCAACATTGTATGCCCAAACTCTGATGGATTATGTCCTCCAGGTGCGGGGAGATACTCTGGTCATTAAAGACTTTATCGATATGGGTTCGCAATCAAACTCTTTAACGAATGCTCTCAATCTGGATACACTCAATGTTCCCGCAGGGCGTGTGTATATGTTGAAAGCAAACGGAGTTTACCCGCTTGCTACCAACCCTACGACATCGACCCTACGACCTACGGTGATTGTAGGAGAGGACGCAACACGTTTGGTAAATAATAAGAACGCAGGTTCCGCACCCCCTGTCATATGCGGCGCGACGATTGAAGGACAAACTTCAAATACCGGTCAAATTCAGTTTGCAAATGATCTGACAATAAAGAATTGCAGTATCATTCCTGCTGCATCCGATGGCACTTTGGGATGGAATTTTTTCGGTTGTGCTGCTCCCAATTGCAGAGTGCTGTTTGAGAATGATTTATTTGAGCATACACGATGGGTAGTCCTCACCGCTGACAAGCCGGGAACGAAGCTCTACTGGAAGGATTGCTATTTCGTCAATCTGAGCGGGCAGGATTGCAGGCGTAACGGAGGTGTGTTTGATGGCTTTAGCAATATGGACACAATTCTTGTTGAAAATTGTACTCATGTGATGGCTCAGGGTTCCATGTATAAATTCAGAAACTATGTGTATAGCAGAATCATCTTCAATCATAACACATTTATTAACTGTTCCGGATCCGTATTTGAAAGCCTTGGATACGAAAGCGAAATGAGCATTACCAATAATATCTTTGTCAACAGTAATGTTCAACCCTTTCAGAAGTATGTAGCGGGTGATTGGGGTGAAGTCGATGCGGATACTTTAGTGACGGGTCTTGTGAATGTTCGCAATTTCCCTGACAATACGTATCAGGTAGTGCCCAGAAAGATACTCGTTGAAGGGAACGTTATTTATTGGGATAGCAGACTTAATGATATGAACACCATTTTGGATGCAAATGCGGTGAATGGTTATACTGCCTGGCAATCGCAAATGGTGACAATGAATACCAGGTCTCAGGCGATGTTCAATGATAATGCAACATATCCATATTTGACCGAAGGTGTGTGGTATCGCGAACTTCCTACGTTTACCGACCCGAAGAATCTTCTGACTGATGAGGTTGATTCACTGAAAGCCTTCAGTGTCGGAACCGTTGATATTGCAAGCACGAACACCATGGCCGATTGGCGATTGGTCTATACTGGTGCCGGTTATTATACCTACTCCGACTGGCCGATCCCGGTTGATCTTTCCTATAGCAACGCCGATTTACTCAAGGGCGCGACCGGTGGTTACCCGGTTGGTGACCTGAATTGGTTCCCGGCGAAGAAAGCACTCTGGGCAGCTCAGGTAGATGCGGAGCACGCCACCATACAAAGCGCATTGGATGCCGGAACCACCACCATCACAGGTGTTGGCGAGGCTGGTGGAAGTCTCCCGGTGAAGTTCCAGCTTCAGCAAAACTATCCGAATCCGTTCAACCCGACGACACAGATCACCTTCGACCTTCCGAAGGCCGGCAATGTCACGCTGACCGTCTATAACGCCCTCGGACAGGAAGTCGCGACACTGGTCAACGGCGCGCTCCCGGTCGGATCGCATTCGGTGACATTTAATGCGAAGAACCTGGCAAGCGGC
>Ga0224520_1000158_pt1 | contig 21922 bp, 19 predicted proteins | sample CFST25metaG_2_FD_180684 | JGI IMG/M metagenome (GOLD analysis project Ga0224520, IMG submission 180684) | Peat soil microbial communities from Stordalen Mire, Sweden - C.F.S.T-25 | ecosystem: Environmental > Terrestrial > Soil > Wetlands > Peat | place: Sweden: Norrbotten County, Stordalen Mire... | reverse complement strand
GGCGGGCTCCCCACGCGATAGCGAAATGGGAACCCTCAAAGGGTTCCCAAACCCTCCCGCGATGGTGCGCCGCCGGCAGAGCCGGCGGGCTCCCCACGCGATAGCGCCATTTTCCCGGACCCATGCTAGCCTTCGTCGCATCATGAAGACACTGCTCGAACGCATCGGGGATCGTTCCGCCCAGGTGGTGGTGGTGGGCGCTGGCTACGTAGGTCTCCCGCTGGCGGTGGAAATTGCGAGGGCCGGGTTCGCCACCACGGCCTTCGATCGCATGGCCACGAAGGTGAACGCCATCAAGTCCGGCAAGTCCCATATCGCGGACGTTCCATCGTCCGTGCTAGGGCCACTGGTCGCTCAAGGCAAGCTCCAGGCCAGTGAAGATCCCGAGGTGCTGGGTCAGGCCGATGCGGTGATCATTTGCGTGCCTACCCCGCTCAACAAGACCAAGGATCCGGACAACTCATTTATTCTCGACGCGGCTGAGATGTTGTTGCCGCGCATGCAGCGCCGGCAAATCGTGGTGCTGGAGAGCACGACCTTTCCTGGCTTCACGCGCGAGGTGTTGCTTCCCAAGCTGTCGTCAACCGGGCTCAAGGTCGACCAGGATTTCTTCCTCGCCTTTTCGCCCGAACGCGTAGACCCAGGCAACCCGAAGTTCCACACCCCCAACACGCCCAAAGTCATCGGGTCCACCAGCCCACTCGGGCTGGAAGTTGCGGTCGCGCTCTACAGCGCGTTCATTGAACGGGTCATCCCGGTGTCGTCATCCGACACGGCGGAGATGGTCAAGCTTCTGGAAAACACCTTTCGCGCGGTCAACATCGGGCTGGTCAACGAGGTCGCCATGATGTGCAGCCGCCTGGGCCTGGACACCTGGGAGGTCATCGACGCCGCGGCCAGCAAGCCGTTTGGCTTCATGCCTTTCTATCCCGGCCCGGGGCTGGGTGGGCACTGCATCCCCATCGATCCCCTGTACCTGTCGTGGAAGCTCAAGACCCTCAAGTACAACGCGCGCTTCATCCAGCTCGCGGACGAGGTCAACTCGTCCATGCCCGAATTCGTTGCGGCCAAGGTGGCCGACGCCCTCAATGACCGGGGCCGGGCGGTGCGGGGGGCCAAAATCCTCGTGTGCGGGGTTACCTATAAGCGCGACATCGATGACGTCCGGGAATCGCCGGCGCTTGACATTATCGAGCTTCTGCAGCGACGGGGCGCCCAGGTGACGTACCACGACCGGCATGTCCCTCACCTCGACCATGGCGGCACCACCATCCAGAGTGTGCCGCTGGACCGGCTAGCTGAGTTCGATTGCGTTGTCATTGCGACAGATCACAGCGACGTTGACTACGGCGCCCTGGTGGAAAACGCGCGCCTGGTGGTCGACACCCGAAACGCGACCCGCGGGCTGCGCGCGCGTTTCCCGGGCCGGATCGTCCTGCTCTGACGATCTCCAGGTGGGGAAAGACCGTACCTGCCGGTCGGCAGGAAACCGGGCCGAAACAAGATCGCGCGGTTTTTCCCGCGAATTTCATCGCACTTCACTCCCAAGATCGGCTAGAGTCTGCTGCGAACGCCGGTTATCGTGGCGCCCAGGGATGGTGCCGCATCCCCGCTGCGCAGAACAGGTGCTTCCCGGCCCACCCCAACCAGAAGGAGATACGATGGCTAAAGGTCCCCTTTCCAAGTCTGCCCTAGTCCAGATTCTCTCAGACAAGTCTGCCAACGAGCTCACCCGCAAGGATGTCAAGGGCCTCCTTGAGGCCATGGTCAGCATCGGCCACGCCGAGCTGAAGAAGAATGGTGTCTTCGTCGTGCCCGGGCTCGTGCGCATGGTCGTCGTCAAGAAGCCGGCCACCAAAGAGCGCAAGGGCATCAACCCGTTCACCGGCCAGGAGACGATCTTCAAGGCCAAGCCAGCCCGCAAGGTGGTCAAGGCGCGCCCGGTAAAGGCTGCCAAGGACGCCGTAGCGTAGGTTCATGCCCGCTTCGGCCGACCGGCTTGAAGTGGGCCCCGACCGACCGGGGCGCCCTGGCCCGTGCCTGGCGCCCACGGTTGGTTGTCCTATGGGGAAGGGGGAGGGGGTTGCGGTGAGAGGCGCCGAGACGCCAGGCTCAGCAGCGTCAGGGGTCCGCTTGCATTCTCTCTGGCGCTCGGGTGCTTGGTTTTGAGGCGGCGCTGACGATGCTCGAAGCTGCGGCAGTCCTGGACAGCGCCTGCAAGTCATTCGGTGCCTTGCCCGCGGTGGTCGATCTTGCGCTGTCCGTGGTGCCGGGTGAGGTCTACGGGTTGCTTGGCCCCAACGCCGCCGGCAAGACCACGGCCCTGCGCATGCTGGCCGGCTTGCTCCAGCCTTCGAGTGGCCGGGCGCTCTTGCTGGGCCTCGATGCCGCCTCGTTGCAGGCCAAGGCGCGCATGGGATTTCTGAGCGGCAGCACGGGTCTCTACGCGCGGCTGACCCCACGCGAAACCTTGCAGTATTTCGGCCGCATTCACGCCCTATCCGAAGTCGATTTGCGACGCCGGATTGCCACCCTGGCGCGCTGGTTGGACCTGGAAGACATCCTCGATCGGCGCTGTGAGAGCCTGTCGAGTGGCGAGAAACAACGAGTCTCCCTCGCGCGAGCCGTGCTGCACGACCCGCCGGTTCTGATTCTTGACGAGCCGACCAGCGGGCTGGACGTGCTGGCTAGCCGATCCTTGCGTGACTTCGTGGGCAGCGAACGCGCCCGCGGCAAAGCCGTGCTCTTCTCCACCCACTACCTGGCTGAGGCCGAGTTGCTGTGCGACCGCATCGGGTTGCTCTTTCGCGGCCGCCTCCTGCGCGAGGGCACGCCTGCAAGCATCCGAGCAGAATGCGGAGCGACCACGCTGGAAGAGGCCTTCTTGAAGCTCGTGGACAGCGACTGAATGGACCTGGCCCGGCGACTGTCCCATGTGCTGCTCACGCTCGGCAAGGAGTTGCGCGAGTGTCTACGCGACCGCCGCACGTTGGCGGTCATGATCCTGTTCCCCTTGGTCGTGTACCCGCTGCTCTCCTTGCTAGTGGCTCAGGTGGCCGTGTCAAGGGACAAGACGCGCCAGGAGCGGCCTTCCCTGGTGGCCGTGACGGGAACGGGCGGTGCACGCGACGACCTTGCGGCCCGGATTCGAGACCGGCCCAAGCTGTTCACCCTGGTCGGGGGCGGCAGTCGGGCCGATGTCGCGGCCGGCAGGCTGGACGGCCTAGTCCACTTCGGTCAGGCCCGCCGCGCCGAAATCGTGTACGACGCTGGCCGTGAGGAGTCCCGCGAAGCAGCCGAGCGGCTGTCCGACGTCATTGCCTCGGCCTTGCCCGAGGGTTGTGCGCCCCTATTCTCGTTTGAGAAGCGCAGCGTGGCCCCCGAGGCTGGCCTGGGTGGTTACCTTCTGTCCAAGGCGCTGCCGCTGCTGGTGGTCCTGATGGTCCTGCTTGGCGCCTTCTACCCGGCCATCGATGTCACGGCGGGCGAGCGCGAGAGGGGCACGCTCGAGACCATCCTTTCGTCACCCATCCGGCGCTTTGACCTTCTGCTCGGGAAGGTTCTTGCGGTCACGGTCTTGGCCGCGCTGACAGGCCTGCTGAATCTCGCCTCTATGTCGTTGACCTTGATTCAGGTAATGCGGCTGGCGGATCCGGGCTCGACACTGCCGGTGCCCTGGACCCGCGCCGCCGCCGCCGCCGGGATGGTGCTTCCTTCGGCGTTCCTTTTCGCGTCGGTCTTCGTCGCCGTCGGCGCCCTCGCGCGCGGATTCAAAGAGGCGCAGCACCTTCTGACACCTGTGTATTTCCTGTCTATTGCGCCAGCGATCGTGGGAGCCATCGGCGAGTATCGACTGGCCGGCCTTGCCGCCTGGATCCCCTGCCTGAACGTGACGCTGCTGGCACGAGAGCTGCTGCTCGGCCATACCCCCTGGTCGGGCGCGCTGGCCGCTTTGGCGTCCACGGTGACCTGCGGCTGCGCCGCGCTAGCCGTGGCCGCCCATATCTACAGCTCGGAACGGTTTGTGGATCCAGGGCCGCGCGGACGATCGCTTGACACCGGCCGAACCGTGGGCATCCCCAAACCGCCGACGGCCGGCCAGGCCCTGTTCCTCTACGCTTTGGCCTTCGTCCTCCTCTATTTCGTGTGGTTGCCTTTGCAGCGACGCAACCTCGTGCTCGGGCTGCTGGTCTCGGAATGGGGCGGCCTCTTTGGCCTGGTGGTGCTCTTTGCCTTGTTCACGCGCCAATCCCTTCCGGAAGTGCTTCGCATCGGGCGGCCGCCGCCGCGCTGTCTGGCCGGCGCGGCCCTGGTGGGCTTGAGCGCGTGGGCGGCGGTGGCCATCCTGAGCGAATGGTTGAGTCCGGTGCCCAAGGAAGTCATCGAGCAGCTCAGGCGCAGCCTCATCCCCAGCGACGGTAGCCGCAGCCTTTTGGGCACGCTGGCCTTGGTCGCGCTGACCCCGGCTATCTGCGAGGAAGCCCTGTTCCGCGGCCCCATTTTGCGCGGGCTGCGCACGCGGGCCAGCCCTGCGGCGGCGGTGGTCCTGACCGGCCTCCTGTTCGGCGTCTTTCACGTCGAGCTATCGCGCATCCTGCCCACCGCCTTGCTTGGGGTCCTGCTCTCGTTGGTCGCGCTGGAAAGCGGATCCATTGTCCCCGCCATGCTGGCCCACTTCCTCAACAACGCCAGCCTGGTTGGGCTGGCCACCTTCCGCATCGATGAACGCGTGGCCGGGTTTGGGACCATAGCGTCCGCGCTCATTTTCGTGGCCGCGGCCCTGCTAACCGCGCTCGGTCTGCTCCTGGTGCACAGCGGCGATCGCCACGCAAGATTGTAGTCTACCTGACAATTCTGTCTTGTCGGCGCCGCGTGCGGTCTGCTAAGGATTCCTCATGGCTCACGCGGAAGAGAAGAGGATCCTGGGTATCTTGCGCAGGTCCCCGGTGCTGGCCGAGGCCTCGGCGGAGGCGCTGGCCCGGCTCGCGGCGGCTGCCCAGCTGCAAAGCTACCAGCCGCGCCGGGTTGTATTCCTGCCGGGTGACCGGGCGGTGGGTGTGCACTTCCTGGCTAGCGGCCGGGTGAAGATCTCGAAAGTCACCCGCGACGGCAAAGAGCTAACCCTGGCCTACCGGACAGCTGGGGATTTCTTCGGTGAGGGCGCCTTGCTTGAAGGTGGCCCGCGTGAAGAGATGGTCGAGGCTATGGAGGTGACAGGCACCGTCGAGGTCGAGCGGAGCGCCCTCGACAAGCTGCTGGCGACCACCGCCGGCGTGACCTACCAGTTCCTGCGCGCCATGATCAACCGTCGGCGCGAGCTGGAAACCAAGGTCGAGCAGTTGGTGTTCAAGGACGTGGGCTCCAAGCTAGCCGAGTTGCTCCTTCGCCTGGGTTCGGAACACGGGCTGGAGCACAAGCGTGGCCTCGTCCTGGGCCTGAAGATTACCCATCAGGAGATGGCGAATCTCATCGGCTCGACTCGCGAAACCGTCTCGTTGACTCTGTCGCACTTCAAGCGCAACGGGCTCATCCAAACCGAAGGTCGCAAGGTAATCCTGGTCGACCGCGAAGCCCTGCGGTCGTTGGCATGAAGGAAAGGTGATCCACTACCAGCCGCCACCGCGGCGTCCGCCCCCACGCCCGTGATCGTCGCGATCGCGATCACGGCCGCCGCCGAACCCACCACCGGTCCGTGCCGCGCGCTCGCGGGCTTCGCTCACGTTGATGGGCCGCCCCTGGATCTCGCGCCCGTTTAGGGATTCGATCACCTGGGCTGCCTCTTGGTCGCTGCCCATCTCGACAAAGGCGAACCCGCGCGGCCGCCCGGTGTCTCGGTCGAGCACGATCTTCACCTCGACCACGTTCTTTCCCCCTTCAGCGAAAGCCTCTCTTAGCTCCGTCTCGGTCACGTTGTACGACAGATTGCCAACATACAGCCTCTTTCCCATTTCGTTCTCCTGTTGCGTCTCAGATTGCCGCCGCTGGCCGGTCTTCAGAAATCGGCCGGGTGAGGGATCCCGAAATTCGTTCCGCCACGCCAAGCTCTGGGTTCTCAGTCGAAAACACGCCGCTTGAAACAAGAGCGTGGGAGGAATAACGGCCGGAACTCACAAGAGCAACTCGCTACTCACGAAACAGTAACAAGACCGCAGGCCTCCTGTCGAGTCCAGGGAGCTTTGCAATCAAGATTCTGCGCGTAATGCGTAAAGCCGCGCTGCGTTCCCCTTGTTCGCCCCGGCTCCGACGTGCTATCAGCGGAGATTCGATTTGACCTGGGAACCCTCGAAGGGTTCCCAATCCCTCCCGCGATGGTCTGCCGCCCGAAAGCCGGCGGGCTCCCCACGCGACAATTGAAGCGAAAGGCTGCAACATGAAGTCCTACAACATCGCGCTGATCCCGGGTGACGGCACCGGGCCCGAAGTGCTAGCCGAGGGCGTCAAGGTGGTGAACGCCGCGTGCGTCAAGCACGGTGTCAAGCTGAACTACCAAAGCTTCGATTTCGGCGGTGAGCGCTACAAGCGCACCGGCGAAATCCTTCCCGACAGTGCGCTGGAAGAGTTCAAGAAATTCGACGCCATTTTTCTCGGCGCCATCGGCCATCCGGATGTCAAGCCCGGCATCTTGGAAGTGGGGATTCTGCTCAAGACGCGCTTTGCCCTCGACCAGTACATCAACCTGCGGCCCGTGAAGCTGTATCCCAACGTGGAAACCCCGCTCAAGGACAAGGGACCGGAGCACGTGGATTTCGTCGTCGTGCGCGAGAACACCGGCGGCATCTATACGGGCATCGGCGGTGTCACGCAGAAGGGAACCCCGCTTGAGGTGGCGACCCAGGTGATGCAGTACTCGCGTCCGGTCGTCGAGCGCTGTGTGAAGTTCGCCTACGACTACACCCGGCGCCGCAACAAGAAGAAGATGCTCACGCTGGTGCACAAGTGCAACGTGCTCACCCACTGCGGTGACCTATGGGTGCGGGTGCACAAGGAGATGGGCGACGCGCTCTACCCCGATATCAAGCAAGACTACAACCACGTCGACGCCTGTACCATGTGGTTCGTCAAGCAGCCCGAGTACTACGACGTGATCGTGACCGAGAACTTGTTTGGGGACATCATCACCGACCTAGCGGCCATCATCCAGGGCGGCCTGGGCATCGCCGCCGGTGGCAACATCAATCCCGAAGGCGTGTCGATGTTCGAGCCCATGGGCGGCAGCGCGCCCAAATACACCGGCAAGAACGTCATCAACCCTCTGGCCACCATTTGCGCCGGCGGCATGATGATGGACACTCTGGGCGAAACGAAGGTGGCGGACGCGATCGACAAAGCCGTGCACGAAGCCTTGGCCTCGAAGCAAATCAAGAGCCTGGCCGCCGGCAAGATGGGCATGGGAACGCGCGAGGTGGGCGACCTGATCGCGAAGCTGGTGAGTTAGGCCAGTTCTAGAAAACCTGGCGAAAGCCGAACGTCATCCGTCCCGGCCAGCCCGCCGGCATGCCGGGTGCCGGCCGCAACGGGAAGGCCCAGTCCGCTCGCAGGGAGTAGGTATCGAGTTGGGGAATGAGCAGGCGCAGGCCGAAGCCCGCGTCGCTGTAGAAGGCAAGGCGACTGGCGTCGGCGGCGGCATGGCCGGCATCGAAGAACAGCAGGCCGCCCAGGCGCAGGAACGCCAGCTTGAGCGCCATACTGCGCGCTTCGATGTGGCCGACGAACTGGGCGCCGCAGCCCACGAACTCGCCCACTGGATAGCCCCGCAGGACACTGTCATAGGCACGCAGGCCGCTATCGCCGTCTACCTGATAGTCACCCGGGATGCTTTCATTGCCGCCCGGGCCAGTGTCGCCGCCGACCGCGAAAAAGCGCTTGCGCGTGTTCCGAAAAAGCAAACCCAGGTTTCCCGCAGCCACCACGCGCAAGAGGCCCGCCAGCACGGGAGTGGCCAGAATGGCGCGACCCCGGACAAGCTGGTCCGTCACCTCGCCACCCACCACCCGACCCTCCCACGTCCCCCCGACACTTTGCAGGCCGCCCATGGCTCCCTTGGTTAGGCCGACTGAGGTCTGAAACAGGCTGAAATCACTCTGCGAGCCCACCCAGGAAAACGTCCGACCGGCCTTGAGCGAAAGATAGGGCCCGAACCGCACGTTCTCACGAAAATCGAAGGTGTTGAGGTCACGAAAAACCCGATAGCGGGGCGTGAACAGCTCGTAGCTCAGGAACAGGTCAGAAACACGCTCTGACAGCGGGAAGACCTCCTGGGAGAACTGTTCCCGTTCAGGCGAGCCTTGCGCATAGGGGAAGTCGGAAGTGAACGACGGCCGCACCAGCGCCAGCTCGTGGCCGACGCTCACGCGCTGGATGACCGCCGGTCTGGGAAACGAGCGGGTGACAACCTCGCTGGTGTTGATCGTCTTCAGCCGGTAGACCCAAGGCACGGTGGGCACGTCCGGGGCAACGGAGGGCAAGGGATCGCAGGCATTGCGGGGCAACCCATCGAGCGGGATCTGGCGCAGCTCGGTGCCGAGAAAGCGGCGGATGACACCATCGAAGTGCCGGAACTCGGCGTAGGCGCCCCAGCGACGGGCCAGCGACCAAAGTGGATACTCCAGGTGAAAGAACGACGAGGTGCCCTCCTGCGGCCCTGCGGCGATCTCGCCGATCTGGCGCGCCCAGATCCAGTAGAAGGCCGCTTGCAGTTGGAGCCGCGTGCCCAGAATGTTGGGATCGATGTAGTTGGGCCCGAAGGACATCTCGCCCTGGTCCATCGTGAACACGGCGGCCACGAACTTGCGCCAGCCGAAGAAGTTGTTCTCCGAGAGCGAGGCTGTGAAGTAGATGAGCTGGTTCTGCTGGGCTTCGAAATTCTCGTTGAGGCGCAGGCTCCAGACGTCGCGGGTCACGATCAGAACATCGACCATCCCCGGTGTCGCGGACTTCACCGGCAAGACAGCGACCACACTCGAAAGCGTGCGATCCTGGAGTTTGCGCGTGGTTTCCTCGGCCAGATCCTGGTCGTAGCGGTCGGCGGCCTGAAGCAGCGACTCGCGCCGGATCTGATGTTCGCGCGTGGTGCGGTGGAAGATGTTCGCCCAAACTAGCGGAACTCGTTCGCGGGCTAGGAACACGTCCAGGTTCACCACGCGGACCGTGGCGACGATCTTCCCCTGCGGCTCGGGATCGAGGGTCAGGCCACGCAAAGCAAGCGCGTCGTCCACCGCTTCCCGTTCCAGCTTTCCCAGGTCGGCATAGCCCGACGCCGCGGCCGAAGCCGGCAGGAGCAAAAGCAGGGACAGCCAAGCGCCGCGCATGCGCGGCGATTGTACGCGCGAAACCGGCACCGTTGCTGGCGCCACATCCCGAACAATGCGCTCAGCCAGCCTCGCTGGCTCGTCGCGGCACGCGGTCGCAGAGAAAAAGGTGACAACCCGGCCAGTTCAGGCCACCATGCTGCCCACAGCCGGGATGAAAGCCGGCGCATCCAAGAACCAGCCAGTTCTTTGGCAACAATCGGGAGGGATTCAATGAACAAGCTCCAAGGAAAACTAGTTGCAGGCTTGGCCGCGTTGGCGTTCTTCGGCCTGTTGGGGTCGGCGCATGCTCAGGCCCCGGCCCCGGCCCCCATGGAAACGGTCGCGCCACCCATGATGCAGACCCCGGCCCCGGCACCGATGTCCTCTGACAACATGTCCGGCCAGTTGGGGTTCGGCGCGGGTGTCACCGCCGGGACCAGTTTCGTCGTGCCGGGCGCCACGGTCAACATGAAGTACTGGCTCAGCGATGTGCTAGCCATCATGCCGCAGTTGTCGATTGGGCTGCACAGCGCGAACGTCGGCAATGCGCAGTGGACGTTCGCTCCTGCCGCGCTCGCCCTGTACTGCCCATGGAAGACCACCTCGACCCGACTTAGCGTCGGCGCAGGTCTCGGGCTGAGGTTCGCCAAGGGCGCTCCCGTAGCCCCCGCCACGACCGCTGATACGGAAATCGATATCCGCTTGCCTGTCTATGCGGGAGTGGAGCACTTCTTCACCAAGTGGTTCTCGATGGGAGTTGCTGTGCAGAACGATTTCTTGGCGTACCGGAAGCTGGGTTCCGCCTACACGTTTGACATCACCATCGACAACATGGCCACCACCCAGGCGATCGGATTCCTCTTCTTCTACACCGACTAGAAGACCACCGGTCGGGCCAGGCCTGACCAAATTGTCTTACAAGGCGGGATCCTTCGGGGTTCCGCCTTTTTTGTTGGCTGAAGTTCGCCGGATCGAATGCGGAGCGGTCACAACGCCTCGACGACGGCCTGCCCGGCCTGCACCGTAGTCGCCGCAGGGGCCCCGGGTGGCGCCACGTCAGCGGTGAGCACGCCGCGATCGATGGCGCGCGACACCGCGCTCTCGACCGCCACGGCCTCTGTCTCCAGGCCCAGCGAGTAGCGCAGCAGCATGGCCACGCTCAAAATGCTGGCGTAGGGATTGGCGATCCCGCGGCCCGCGATGTCGGGCGCGCTGCCATGGATGGGCTCGTACAAGCCGCGTGGCCCGTCGCCCAGCGAAGCCGAGGGCAGAAGGCCCATGGACCCCGCCAGCACCGAAGCCTCGTCGGTGAGGATGTCGCCGAACATGTTCTCGGTCACGATCACGTCGAAGCTCGCCGGCCGCCGCGCCAGGTACATGGAGCAGGCATCGACCAGCACATGTTCGAGTTGCAGGTCGGGATATTCCTTGCGCACCAGTTTCTCGGTGACCCGGCGCCACAGGCGCGAGCTTTCCAGCACGTTGGCCTTGTCGACCGAGGTGAGTTTCTTGCGCCGGCCGCGCGCCAGCTCGCAGGCGCGCCGGACCACGCGGCGAACCTCGTCGCCGCTGTACGCGCACACATCGCTGGCCCAGTCTGCCTCGCGCTTCTTCTCGCCGAAATAGATGCCGCCAATCAGCTCGCGCACCACCAACAGGTCCACGCCTTTGAGGATCTCCGGTCGTATGGGCGACGCAGCCACCAGCTTGGGGTGGATGGTGACCGGGCGCAGGTTGGCGTACAGGCCCAGCGCGCTCCGGATCGCAAACAGACCCTGTTCAGGTCGCACGTCGGCCGAGGGATCGTCCCACTTGGGACCGCCCACCGCGCCCAACAGAACCGCGTCGCTCGCGCGCGCCATGGCCAAGGTTTCGGCGGGCATGGGGCTGCCCGTGCGATCGATCGCGATGCCACCGAGAAGCCCGTCAGTGAGCGTGAAGGTGTGGCCGAACTTCGTGGCGACAGCGCGCAACACGCGGGTTCCCTCGGCGGTGACCTCGGGCCCGATGCCGTCGCCGGCCAGAACCAGAATTGAAGCTTTCATGGGCGGCACATTTACCACACCGGAGCGTGGGGGCCACCGCCGAGGATGACCGTCAGTCGTTGATACCGTCTCTTGTGTAGTGAGGATTGACCGCAAGGGACAGCTCGAAAGGCTGGCCGTAGAGCAACCGGTAGTGCGCGTAGACGGCCAGTACCCGCTTTATGTACTCGCGCGCCTGATCATAGGTGACCAGCTCCACGAATTCGTCGAGCGGTCGGCTCCCCAATTGGTCACACCAGCGCATCATGGCGTGTGAGCCAGCGTTGTAGGCGCCCGCAGCCAGGGCAATCTGCTCGCCGAATCTCTTGAGAAGTCCGCCCAGATACGCGGCGCCAAAGCGGATGTTGACCTCGGGGTCAAAGAGCTCGTCGGTAAACAGGGGCACGCCCAGGTGCTTGGCGACTTCCTGGCTGGTGGCTGGAATGAGCTGAAGCAACCCACGCGCATCCGAAGGCGAAACCACGTGGGGCAGAAACGACGATTCTTTGCGCATGATCGCGTAGACGAACAGGTCGGGCGCGCCGCCGGTCGACGCCAGCGGTTCCACCATGTCCCGGAAGGCGCGCGGATAGGCTGCCTGCCAGAAGAAACGCGCCGGCCCGGTCGGCGCCGAACCCAGGGCCGAGGCACCTTGGCTCTCGGCGAGCCGAAGCGCCTGGTGGAAGGCGCGCATGCGCGGGTATTCTTCCAGGAGCAAGGCCGGCCCCTGCGCCTTGCCCAGGTGTTGCAGCACGCTCGCTTCCGCGCGCCCCAGCTCCTCGCCCGCCTCCACGTCGAGCCCGGCGGCGAGCAGCTCCTGGGCTCGCTCTAGCACCGGATCGTGCGCTGCCACGGCCTTGCCCGGAGACGCGGGGGACGAGAAGGTCGGCCATTCGATCGTTACCTTCTCGCCCACTTCGCGCAACCGCGCCGCTGCCAGAAGGCCGTAGTAGCCGAGCGGCGAGCGGCGCACGCAATCGCGCAGTTGGCGGCGTGATTCGTCGCCAAGCCCTGCCTGGGCGGCAAAGCGTGCCCGCCAGTAGCGCACGCGCATGGCGGCATCGTTGTTGTTGTGGGCGAGGCGCTCGTATTCGTCGAGGGCGCGCAGGGCTTGCGTCGGCTCGCCGAGCAGATGGCGCGCCAGCGCGAGATACCAGGCGGCGTCGTCGGCGAAGGGGCTGTGCGGGTAGCGCGCCAGGGTAACCTGCAGGCCGGGTAGGGCTTCGCGGAAGCGGCCACGGTTGATGTCTAGCCAGCCGGAACGGAACTGAGCTTCAGCCGCCCATTTCGAATTGGGGTAGCGCTCGACCACCTGGCGATAGCCGGCGATGGCTTCGTCGTTGCGTTCGATGCGGGACAGTGCGCGCGCACCATGAAACGCTGCGAAGGCCGCTTTCTCGCCGGCCAGTTGCGGAGCCACTTTCTGCAGCAGAGCCGCCGCACCCGCATAGTCGCGCCTCATCTTGTACTTGGCAATCCCGATGGCGAAGTCGCGCTCAGCGGCCAGATCTGCAGGCAGAGTCGCGGGCAGCAGGGCCAGCTCGTCGAGCGCGGCCTGGTACTCGCGGCCATCGGCCAGCTTGTCGGCACGGCGCAGCCGCTCACGCGGCGAGAGCGCCGTGGCCTCGGCCGAGGCTGCGGCCGGGGCGCCCAGAGCTGCGGCCCGCTTGACCGCCTCGGCGGCCAACGGGTGCGCGGGAAAGTCCAGGTGAACCTGCAGGTAGAGACGGCTTGCGTCCTGGCTTGCGGCGCCTCCCTGAGGCGCCGCTTTCTCGGCAGAGAACTCGGCCAGGCGAAAACGCGCCACCGCCGGATCGCCTCCCGGCGCTTTTCTTGAGAGCAGGCTGCGGTACTCTGCCGCGGCTTCACTTCGCTGGCCCTGCATCCACTGGCAGTCCGCCACCCGCCAGGCCGCAATGCCGGCGAAGCGGGAAGGGTGCAGCTTCGCCAGGTCGGAAAACGCGGCGCGCGCCTTGGCGTAGGAGCCGTCGTAGAAAAGGCTTTCCCCGAGCAGGTAGAGGGCGTAGTCCCGGTTGCGCGGCAGCCTCTGCGGCAGCCCGTCAAGCGTGCGTGCCGATTCGTGATAGTCACCCGCGCGTAGGGCCAGAAAGCCGCGGGCCAAGTCGGCCACCGGGCCACGCGGGGCCGGACCTGTGGCGGCAGCGGCCAGAACAACGAAAACGCCTAGCGTCGAAATCGCCATGGAAGAAAGCACTATATCCCGGCCGGGACGCGAAACCGGAAGACCCGCTTGCCGATACTCTCATGTGCCGGGCGAGGTGGTGATTGACCCCCCGCCTGGAAGGTGGAAGAACAATCTCAGGGCCCCCAAAGGCGAGGAGGCAAGAACCCCATGGGCAGCGTCAACAAAGTCATACTGGTAGGCAATCTCGGGGCCGACCCCGAACTCAAGTACACGCCGAGCAACCGGGCGGTCTGCAATCTGAGCGTTGCGACCAACGAGGTGTGGAAGGACAAGAGCGGCCAGAAGCAGGAACGTACCGAGTGGCATCGCGTAAACGTGTGGGGCGAGCAGGCCGAGAACTGTTCGAAGTTCCTGTCGAAAGGCCGCATGGTCTATGTCGAGGGCCGGCTGCAGACTCGTTCGTGGGACGACAAGGAAGGCAAGAAGCGCTACAGCACCGAGGTGGTGGCTGATCGCGTGGTGTTCCTGGGTGGTGGCGCGGGTGCTGAAAATGGCGCTGGCGGCGGTGCCCGACGCTCTGGCGGAGCCCGCCATGGCTGGGGTGAGGAGACGCAGCCTCCCCCCAGCGAGCCCAACGACGCGGGCGCTCCTCCCACGCCACCAGGTGACGACGAGATTCCGTTCTAGCGGCCGCATTTTGCAGCAATTCTGCTGACGCTAGCCCCCTCTGGCGCGCTAAAGCAGGGGGTAGATCCGCCGTTTGTATGATCCTAACGGATCGTGCTGCGAAGAATCCTTGCTCTCTTCGCGATGCTGGCGTCGTTGTGCCTGTCGGCCAGCGGTGGGGGGGTATTGCCCGAAAGCCAGGCGCCACGTCATTCCTTCGCCGCTTCGGGGAGCGGCGCACGGGGCGAAGTCGCAGACCAGCCTGTCGATCTGCGTCAGGGATTGGAGCGCGAGCCAGGCGCACACACACAGGCGCGTGCGTCCACGTCCCCGGCAACGTTCCCGCGCTACCTGGTTCCGCTTCCGGGTGAAGCGCCAGCCGCCACGGCGCATGGACCTGCAGAGCGCCTGGTCCTGCTGACCTTTGACGACGGCCCGGACCTGCAGGGTACGCCGCTCATCCTGGACGAATTGGATCGCCGCAAGTTGAAAGCGGTGTTTTTTGTCATGGGCCAGCACATCGTGCGCAACCGGCCCGAGGATCTGGCGCGGCGCGATCTTCTGCGCCGGCTGGCGGTCCATGGGCACCACGTGGGCAACCACACCATGAACCACAAGGATCTCTGCCGGAACCCGGACGCGCTGGCCGAAGAAGTTGATCGCGCCGCCGAGCTCATTACCTACGCCACTGGCGTGCGGCCGCTGCTTTTTCGATCGCCCTACGGGGCCCGTTGCCACTCGCTCGATCGGGCGCTGGCCGAGCGCGACCTGGTCCAGGTGGGCTGGAATGCGGACCCGCGGGAATGGCGGGGCAACAGCGAAGACGAGATCGTCGCCTATGTCACCAATCTGCTGGCCCACGCCAGCGCGCCCGTCATCTTGCTCCTGCACGACAAGAACCTGGCCGCCGTGCAGGCCCTGCCGCGCATCCTCGACTGGATCGAGCAGGAGAAGGCGCGCGTGGCCCGCGGAGGGGGCGTGCCTATCCGTGTCGTCGACTACTCCGTGCTGCTGCCCCAGCCGGTGTAGAATCGGCCGGCCTATGACTGCAACCATCCTGATCGTCGACGACGAGAAGAACATTCGCCGAACCGTGCGCATGGTGCTTGAGGGCGAGGGCTATGCCGTCGAAGAAGCGGCAAGCGGCGAGGAAGCCCTGGCGCGCCTGCTTGACGTCGCTCCGGACCTCATCCTGCTCGACGTGCAACTCCCAGGCATCTCCGGCCTGGACATGCTGGAGTCGCTGAGAAAGGCCAAGGGCGACGAAGCCGCTCGCGCATCTTCTTTGCCCGACCCTGGGGTCATCATGATTTCGGGCCACGGAACCCTCGCCGACGCGGTGCGGGCCACCAAGGCGGGCGCGTATGATTTTCTCGAAAAACCGATCGACCGCGAGCGCCTCATGGTCACTCTGCGCAATGCGCTAGAACGTCGGGCCATGGCAGGCGAAGTGGCGGGCCTGCGCGCCCTGACCGAGGGCCGCTGGGAGATGGTCGGCAAGAGCCCGGCCATGACCGCGCTGTTCTCGCAAATCGCCAAGGTGGCGCCCACCCGCACGCGCGTGCTTATCACCGGCGAATCGGGCACGGGCAAGGAACTGATTGCACGCGCGATCCACCGCGAGAGTGCGCTTTCCGACCGGCCTTTCGTCAAAGTGAACTGCGCCGCCATTCCACCAGACCTGATCGAATCCGAGCTTTTCGGGCACGAGCGCGGGGCCTTCACTGGTGCGGCGGCTCGCAAGAAGGGTCTGTTCGAGATCGCCGACGGCGGCACCATCTTCCTCGACGAGATCGGCGACATGAGCCTGACAGCGCAGGCCAAGGTGCTGCGCGTGCTGCAGTCCGGGGAGTTGTCGCGCGTGGGCGGCGAACAGACGCTCAAGGTCGACGTCCGGGTGCTGGCCGCCACCAACCACGATCTGGCCGCGGCGGTGGCGGCGGGCCGTTTCCGCGAGGACCTCTATTTTCGCTTGGCCGTGGTGCCCTTGCGGGCTCCCCCGTTGCGTGAACGCAGCGAGGACATTCCCCTGCTCTGCCAGGCCTTCGTTGAGCAGTGCGCGCGGGAAAACGGCCTCAAAGAAAAGTTGATCACGCCCGAGGCGCTGGCTGTACTGTCGGGCTTCGAATGGCCAGGGAACGTGCGTGAATTGCGCAACGTCATCGAGCGCCTGGTGATTCTGTCCGAGGACGAGATCGGCGTGGGCGATCTGCCCGAGGAGATCGTGACCGAGGTTTCGCGCAAGAACCGCCCTGCGCACGCGGTGGCCGCCCTAGACCTGCCGCCCGAGGCGCGCACCCTGCCTCTGCGCGAGCTGCGCGATCTGATCGAGCGGCAGTACATCCTGTCCAAGCTGGATGAGAACGGCTGGAACATTTCGCGCACGGCCCAGGTCCTCGACATTGAGCGCACCAACCTGCACAAGAAGATGCGGGCGCTCGGCATCTCGCGCGACGACCGGCATGAGCCGGGACAGGGCTGAGCGACGCGCTGGCACAGGGGGCTTCGCAACGGCCCTCCTTCGTGCTACCGATCATGTATGCCCGAGCGTAAGGCGCGTGCCAAGGCGGCTGTGCAGGCCTCTAGCCAGAAGATCGAAAAGATGCTGGGGGACAACCCTGCCTACCGCAAGGTTGAGGAAGGCTTCTTCGTCATCAAGCAGGGGACGTCGCGCGTGATGATTCGCGTGCACCCGTGGAAGGACCACGCGGTGATTCGCCTGGCCGCCCAGTTGGTCAAGGGGGTGAGCATGGAGGCGCCCCTGGCTCTCGAACTTCTGGAGCTGAATGCGGTCTTGCGCTTCGGATCGTTCGCCTATGTGCCGGCCGGCGACGCCGTGATCCTTTGCTACACTTTGGTCGACCGCGAGCTAGCCTCGCGCGAGGAATTCCTGGAAACCATCCGCGACTTCGCCTTCGTGGCTGACGAGTACGACGATCGCATCGCGGCTCGCTACGGCGGCCAGACCATGGAGGACCTGCTGGAAGAAAGCGTGCTTGAGCAGTTGCGCGAACCGGGGGGCCCCGAGCCGCGCTAGCGAGAGCCGGTCGGGAAATTGCGAGTCGCCCGAAGGGCCGGCCCGCGGGTCGCGGGTCGAGTGGGCGTGAGGGGCAGCGTGTTCGTGTGGGGTACGCGGGAGGCGGAAGGCGTAGGGCGTGAGCGCTCCGCGGGCCGCGGGACGCGCACCCCTGGGGGGCTTCGGGACGGACAGCCAACCCTGCCCACCCCTCGCGCTTCGCGCTCGCCCGTCGCGCTCACGCGAGTCGCCCACGCAGGCCGCTTCACGCTGGTCGCTACCGCTACCGCTACCGCGCACGGTGGCCGGCTTGCGCTGGGCCCGAAACCGACGCGCGCTGGTCACGGCTTGGGCGGCGCGGCTCGCAGCGTCCGCGCACGATCAAGGTCTTCCAACGCCTTGTCCTCCATCCCAAGACGCCGATAGACCAGCCCGCGCTTCTGGAAATAGGACGGATTGGCGACCGGCGACGCCGCGATGGCGCGATCGAAGTCGTCTCGTGCCTCCGCATAGCGGCCGGTGAGAAAATAGATGTTCCCCCGGTTGAAGTAGTAACTCGCTTCGGTGGGCCTGAGGCCTATCGCCTCGCTTTCATCGGCGAGCGCCTCAAAGTATCTGCCCAGGCGCACGTAGGTAATGGCGCGGTCATTGAAATAGGCGGATCGTCGCTTGCTGGCGTGCGCGCGTCCCAGCGAAGGCTGCACGCGAAGGGCCGAGTCGTAGTCCGCCAGGGCCTTTCCATATTCACCGCGATCGTAGTAGTAGGACGCGCGATTGTTGTGGGCCTCGGTGTTCCAGGGTTCATATTGAAGAACGCGGCTCCACAGGGTCTCGCTGTTCCTCCAGACCGCGATCTGCCGCACCGACTGCCAAGAGAGGAGGCCGAGCAAGAGCAGACCTGCTGTCGGCACCGTGACCCTTCTCCACCAGGCGGACGGGAGGACCTGTCTGTCCCAAAGGGCGCCGAAGCCTGCGCCAACAAGGGCGACGAGCGGCACGCTGGGCAGGTAGGCATAACGGTCGGCCATTGCCTGGGGCCCGATCTGAACGATGCCCAGGACCGGCAAGAGCACGACCGCGTACGACGCCAGGACGGCCGCGAACACCCGATGCTTCTTCACCGCTGCCAGGCATCCCACCACCGCCGTCGTCATCACCACAACCGGAACGCCGAACTCCCAAGAGACGAGCGACACATACCCGGGATACGAATAGAAAGGCAGCAGGTCCGTGGGCAGCACCGTCCTGGCGAGGTAGATCGCCGCCGCCCTGGTCGCCACCAGAATCCGCGCCCCCAAGGTCACCTCGGCCAGCGGCCGGAAGGCACCACTTGCCCTCTGCCCCAGTACGGTGACCGTCGCCAAGCCCAGATCCAGCGCGAAGAAGGGGATCTTCTCCAGCAGAAGGCGGCGCACACCGGCGCCGTTCAGTCGATACAAGGGGTACCAGTCGATGATGAGCAGAACAAAGGGAAAGCTGAGCGCCGTGGGTTTGCTCAGCAGGGACAAGACGAAGCACAGGAGCGTCGTCAGATAGCGCCGGTCCGTCCACGGCCGGACCACAGCCGCGGTGTGTCCCGCGTAGCGCAGGTAGCTCAGCACGCCCAAGAGATAGAAGAGAGCCGCAAGCAGGTCCTTGCGCTCCGATACCCAGGCCACGGACTCGACGCGAAGGGGATGCAGGCCGAACAGTAGGCCTGCCGTAGCCCCGGCTGCGAGCATCCCTGGCCACGACCGTGCCCGGCCTGCTCTGCGGGCTTGCAGCAGGCGAACGGCCACGAGCACGACCAGAGCCGCATTGAACCCGTGGAGCAGGATGCTGGTGAGGTGATGCCCTGCCGGGCGCAGTCCCCAGATCGCGTAGTCCACGGCATGCGAAACCAAAGTCAGCGGATGCCAGTTGCCGCTGGCGGCATGGACATGAGTGAACGCCCGCAACCACGAGGAAGGGGCGAGACTCCTAATCTGGGGATTGCTGGTGACGTAGACGTCGTCGTCCCAGTTGACGAAGCCGTTGCGCAGCGCCGGCAGGTACAGCAAGACCACCAGCAACCCCACAGCCAGCGCACCCAAGCGAAGTGGGAGCTGTTTGCCTGTTGGGTAGGCTGGCGACTGCAAGGTGACAGCTACCAGTTAGGGGCCAGCGCGGCCGGGACGACCTCGAACGTTCCCAGGGCCAATGCGGCAGCGTGCAACTGACGGTCATAGGTGACCAGGGCGCGAGCGTCAGCCAGGGCGGCCGCGGCCAGGTGCAGGCTGTCTGCCGCGCGCAGGGGCGTCTGACGTGAGAGCGTCAAGAGCAGGCGCTCGGCCTCGCGGTGGGTGGCTGAAGTCAGGTCGAGCAGCCGGTACTCGCCCGCCCGCACGTCGCGGAGAAGTTGATTGTAGATACGCCGACCGGCGGCGGCGGCGACCTGTCCTTCGCGCACGCGGCGAGCGAGAGCTGAGGTCAATTCGGTCACCGCCAAATCCGAAATCAGCAGGTCGCGCCGGCCGGACAGGGCCGCGTCGAGAGCGTCGCTGTCTGGCTCGTGGACGTAGATTTTGGCCAGCGCGCTGGTCTCCAGGTAGAGCGGGCTAGCCTCGATCCGCACGGTCTTCCATTGCTGCAATTGAGAGGGGTGCGCCCGCCTGGCCGATGGCTGCCCGGAAACGTCGGTGGCTCCGGAAGGCACTGGACGCCTCGTCACGCAAGGGCACCAGACGCGCCACAGGCCGGCCGTGCTCGGTGAGGACGATCTCTCGCCCCTTGCGCACCTCCGCCACCAGCGACGACAGCCCCTGCCGCGCTTCGCGAATGCCCGCAGTCTTCATCGCCAGACAACTGTGCTACAGGTAGCACAATTGAGCAAGGTGCCTTCGTGGTCGTGGTCTTGGCCGGCGAGGCAGACACGGCCCGAAGACCGCCGCCCGGCCAGGCAGCGGCTGCCTGAAATGGCCATAGAAAGGCAGCTCACAGCGGCATTCGCGCGGACGCGCCGCATTCGGCTGTATTCGACAACGGTCCCACGGGTGACTGTCTGATCTTGCCATGTGGGATGTATCAGTTAAACTGATACCCATGAGGCCGGCACATGTGCACGACACGCTTGCGGACCTGGCGCAAAGGCTCGGCCATGGGATTTAGTCGCGCGTATGTCAGGAGTGTGCCGCTGGATGGTGAGGCGCTGACCTCGGCGATGGTGGGTATCGGCATGAACTTCGCCGCAGGAGCCACGCCGCAGCCGAACATCGAAGACACACTTCTCTTTGCCTCGATTGAGGCCATGGAGCACGACGATTTGCGTGTGTTGGCGATTCTTGTGACGTGGTTTGGAGTGAACGCGCCCTGGGTGAACGCGGATCGGCTGATCAAGCTGGTCAGCCAGCACAAGTCCGCGCGTGTGCGCGCGCTGTGGTCGGCCTTGGCGCGTTGGCAGGGGCGGGATCGGCGTTTCGCTCGGCTGATCAAGGCGCACTATGGGCCGGCGCTGGACCTGCTGGCCGTGGGCACAGACTTCCAGATCCGCAGGCGGGGCGAGGATCTGCGTTTCAAGGGGACGGCTCTTAGGGTACCTGCCGACCTCTTGCGCGACCGAGCGGCCGACGTGCTGACCCCGGCGGAACTAGCCCAACGACATCGCGCCTATCGCTACCGGATCATGATGGGGCCCAGCTATCGCGCGGACATGTGGGCCGCGCTGGAGGCCGAACCGCACCTTTCCACCGCCAAGCTCGCTCGGAAGACCTACGGATCGTTTGCCACCGCTTGGAACGTCCGTCGGAGCTTCGCGATGCTGGCGCGGCGACTGGGCAACCCAGGTGCCGCTTGACTGGCCAAGCCCTCGTGAGCATCGTGGGCCGGTTGTACTTCGAATTGCGATGGCAGCCTATTCGGGTTTGCGTTCCAAATCTGCGATCCAAACCTTTCACCGTCAGAGTGCCCAACGGGCAAGAGTTGCCAGCCAATCCCGGCCGGCATACCTGGCATCTACGCCTGCCAATAGGGTGGCTCCCTCCCGAATCGCCTCAACCAAGGCTGCTTTCCGCTGACAAAATGAGGCCCTCCCTGACATCTTCATGGATGTGCGCGCGTCCTGAATTTAGGCCGGAAGATGCGTAGCAGCAACCAACCCGCCGGTCCCACAAATATGCGCGTATGACACAGCGCGACCTAGCCTTGCGTCTGCCCTGATTCCCATCGGACGGCGACGCTGGCCGCCGGAGGATAGGATGCCGCGCGGCGTGGTCGCTGCTTTTCTGCACAAACTCGGGCCGGATGAGGTACTAATTCGCTAGCGTCTCGTCCGCTGGGGTTTCCCGATCCTGGGGCCAAGACTGTTCTCGATTTGACTCAAGGAGGTCCTCGAATGACTTTTTGTAACCAGTTCACGGACGGGTCCCTCCGCCCTCCCGCGTAGGGTATAAGTACGCGTCCCTCATTTGCCTCCTGGAGGTTATCCATGCTCTCGACCAATTCCCGCGCTGCTCGGCCAAGTTCCGGCCGATCGGCAAGAAACCAAACAACCCATAGTCTGGCAACGCGAGCCCTGCTCGCCGGAAGCCTGGCGTTCGCGCTGGTCGCCTGTACATCAGCCGGAGGAGCCTCCACGAAGGGCACCGGCGGCAAGAGTGGCTCGGGCGGCAGCAGCGGTGGCGGCTCAGGCGGCAGCGCCCAAGGCGGCGGCGCCCAAGGCGGCAGCGCCAAGGGTGGCAGCAACAGCAGCGGCGGCAACATCGGCAATGGCGGCTCGACTGGCAATGGCGGCTCGACCGGCAACGGCGGCTCGACCGGCGACGGC
>Ga0224520_1000157_pt1 | contig 22045 bp, 16 predicted proteins | sample CFST25metaG_2_FD_180684 | JGI IMG/M metagenome (GOLD analysis project Ga0224520, IMG submission 180684) | Peat soil microbial communities from Stordalen Mire, Sweden - C.F.S.T-25 | ecosystem: Environmental > Terrestrial > Soil > Wetlands > Peat | place: Sweden: Norrbotten County, Stordalen Mire... | reverse complement strand
TGGCCGTGGCGGTTCCGGGGCCGCAAGCCGAACGCAATCGCAGCTTCGCAGTGGTCTTCATCGTCTTGGCACTCATGGCGGTGGGCCAGGCCTTCACCCTGGCTGAGGGGTGGATCGACGTGCGCTACACATATCAGAGCTTCCTTCTGCTGATTGGTTTCGCGGTCATCCTGGTTGAACTCGCGCGCGAGTCGTGGCGGCTCGCGCCTCTGTGGAAATAGGGCCGCGCTTCGGCCGGCCAGCAGCATCATCGGCACCAGCACCACGCTGGCGCAGCCCACGCCGAGCAGTGACGCCAAGCTGGACAGCGCCGCCCGCCCGCGGCTGCCCATCACCCACGCATAGGCCGTCGCTGTGGCCAGTGAATAGATGACGAGCTGAGGGTGGCCAGCCAGGGCCAGACACCCACTGGCCAGAGCCAACGCCAGCAACCTTTTCCACCGAGACGCTGAGCTGAATGGTCCGGGCTGGCGGACCACCCGGTCGGTCAACCAGAGCAGCAATGGCAGCGACGGGAACACTTTCAGCAGAGGCAGGTGTCCGACCATCACCCGCGAAGCGTAGAAGGCTGCAAGCGAAAGTGAAGCCTGCCACGACCGCGGCCAGGCTGGACATTCCCAGCCGTCGGGCGAAAAGCCAAGTGAAGACCAGGGACAGAACAGCCGCCAGGATGGCTCCTGCCGAAAACGCGACATCAGGCTGGAAGGCCAGGAACACCGCCAGGCGAGTGGGCAGAAGGGGAAAGTTCTGTGTGTTCGACCAGAAGGGCGTCCCCAGAAGCTCTCGTGGGTACCAGCCTGGCAACGCATGCTTTGCACCCCACAGCGCTTCGCGGGCAAAGGCCATGCGCCGGGCGTGCAGGTCCACATGATCGACACCCAGCAGGACCTGCTGGCCGGTCAGCACCGACCCTGGGCCATACACAGCCACGACCGCCAGCACGGCCAGGGTGAGGGTGCCGAGGGTGGCAAGGCGGGTCTGCTGGTCGTCCGTGCGCAAGAGCCCAATGGTTGACCAAACCCAGACCACCGGCAAGTCCTGCACGCAACAGTCGCGCGCTTCGAATCCGGCTGCGGCCGTCTCAACGTAGATTCGAGGGCGCAGGCTGCGCGTAGAGCGCGGAAATCTCGGTCGGTGTGAGCGCCCGTCCGTAGATCACGATATCGTCCAGATCCCCAACAAAGTACCGTCCGCCATCCGACCAAGTGCCCAAGTAAAGCGTGCTTCCCGGTCGAATGAGGTCGGTGATCGCCTTCTTCGTGGAGAGGACGCCGTTCTTGTAAAACAACATCTGCATGGCATCGCTGTCCACCACGGCCACAAGATGGGTCCACAGGTCAACGTCGAAACCATTGGCCTCGTCCCACTGGTAGCTCCCCGCATCGCCCGGGCTGGGATATGCGAAATGATATCTCCATGTCCTCTCCAAATTGGGGAACCGGACGTTCATCTCCCAGCCGCCGAGAAAGGCGATTTCGGTGCTGACGAGGGTGACATAAGTATCGTTGTAGGGGGAAGGAGATGGCGATGCCCAGGCGGCGGGACGCACCCAGAGCGAGACGCTCCAGCTGTCACTAGCCGGCTGAAACGACGACGACCCCACGAATACCGAGTTCCCTGAATCGAAATGGAGCGCACCGCCAAAACCGGCGTGGCCGGAATCCAGAAGCCATGTGGCGCCGAGGATGGTGCCATCATACCTATGGCTCGGAAAATCCCCGAGAGTGGTGCCAGTTCCTTCGTCGCAGGGCCAGTGCGCGACCATGTCCTGGCTAAGATTGATGGGCGCCGGGCCCACCACGTCGAGTCGTCCTGGGGAGCACGCGGCCAGCAACAGCGCAAAAGGTGTGAATGTTCGATGTCCTGTCATCGCTACAGCCATGCCAGCAGGGTGAGGCTGGGCAGCAAGTCCGGGCGCCCCGAGGTCGCCACTGGGGAACCAAGAAACCGGACAGACGGATAGGGCTGGGCAAGTTGCGCGTGGACTTCGAGCGCAATTTCGAAGTGGCGGCCCAGCGACAACCGAAGCCCAGCCCCCGCGTCGGCCAGGAAGGACCATTGCCCGGCGGTCTGTCCCTGGCCAGGCGGGGACGCCCGCCCTTCGGCCGAGGTGTACCGGCCGCCCGCACCCAACGAGAAGAACGGCTGCAAGCGCTGGAGCGGCCGCAACCGCAGCGCGGCCTCAATCAGCCCGAACTGCTGCGCCACCTCGGCCGAGCCTGCCGAGGCCTCGACCCGCGATCGGGTGCCCAGTCCAGCCGCGGTAGCCCGCATGAGGATGTGGGGACCCAGCGCCAGGTCGAGCCGAACCATGGGAAGCAGCGCCAGGCCCACCCCGTCAAAACTCGCGACCCCGCTGCCACCAAACTCGATCGCCCAGCGCGAGTCCTTGCGCGGATCGAGCGCGTGTTCCACGAAGCGGGTCACCTCTACTGGCGGCGGCTTGGGCACGATGGGGGGCTCCCGGCCACCGACCATCGCGATTTCCAGCAGGCTGGCCCGCAGAAGCTCGATCGCCCTGATGGCCAGGATCTCCGCCGCCCGATTGGACTCTGGCTGGCTGGGAATGCGCCTGACCACCGACTTGCCAGTCACCCGGTCGATGACCCACACCTCGACCAAACCGGGCGTCGCATCACCCAGAAGCGCGACCACGGCGTCGACATTGTTCCCGCTCGCCGTCTGTTCCAGCGATGCGCGCGGGTCGGCGCCGGCCGTGGTGGCTGCGATCTGCACGTCAAACCCCGCCGACACCAACTCGCCGTGCATGCGCACCAGCGCCTCGGCTGTGATCGCCTTGGGATTCTCCGGTCGCACCAGGATGACGGTCGACGCCCAGCCCGCCTTTGCCGCCATGGTCGCAACCAACGCCAGGCCCGCAGCGAGGGCTCGCCATGCGATCACTTTCACGGCGCTTGCCGAAGCGCCCTCGCTGCGCCTGCGTAGGTCCCGTTCGGGAAGCGCCGCAGGTAGTCTTCGGCGACCCTCCGGGCCGCTGCAACTCCCATCACATCTTGCGTGACTATCATTTCTCGCCCCAGCGCCTCCGAAGCATAGGCGCCGGCAGGAGCCTCTGCAAGATAGCGTTCGTACCATGAGAGCGCCTTGCGCCTGCCCCCCTCCTGCATCTCTTCCAGACGCCCGAGAAGGAAGGCCGAATCAAGTGCACGCGCCGAACCCGGAAACCGACTGCGTTGGGCCAAGAGGGCCTGTTTGGCGAGGCTGTCTCGTCGCCGGTAGCGGGCCGCATCGGCAAGGGCCGACAGATCCTCGCCCGAGGCTTCAGCAAGACAGCGCTCGAGCCCGCGCCGTTCTGCATCCCTGAGGATCGTATCCAACTCGCCAGCTGCCAAGGCAGCGGACCAACTGCGGGGCCCCGCCACAGCGCCGTGGACACCAGTTCGCCGGCCGGTCGCATCACGTGCGGTCTCCACAGGCCCAGTGTCAAGACCTTGCTTCGGCAACCCGACCTCCGGCTCAGGCGAAACCGAAGCGCTGGCAGGGGGGAGAGCCGCAGAGCCTTCCATATCTCGCAACACCACTTCTCTCTTCGGGAGGTTGATGGCCAGCCGCTGGCCCGCACGCACGGTGATCGCGCCCTCAGAGAGTGGACCGGTGACCGAAACCATCCCCTCCTTCATGCGAAGATCAAGCTGCTCGCCCGACGCATCCCAGGAGACGGTGAAGGTCGTGCCCTGCACCGTGATCAGAAACGGTCCTGCGTCGACCAGCCAGTGCGCACCCGGACGGTGCGCCACTTTCACCGATGCCGTGCCCCGCTCGATGGCGAGGCGGGCGCCGTGGGCTTCGACCGAGCGCAGGCGGCCGCGCGCACCAGGGAGAAACTCCAGCTCGCTTCCCTCGACGAACCGCAACCTCGCGCCCGAGCTGCCCAACGAATGAAGGTACCCTCCGTCGACGATCTCGCCTCCTTCGACTCGGTAGGTAAGGCTTTCTGTCTGCGACCCCGCTACGCGGGCGCCGGAGACAATCCACCATAGGGCACAGGCGACCATCCCGGCGCCCATCCCGACGGCTGACAGCCTGAGAAGGCGGACGCGCTGGCGTTCGTGCGCCGCGAGCCGCACCCTAACGCTGTCGAGCCCGCTCTCGCGCTGCGCAGGAGTCATGGGTGGGATCGCGGAGCGGACAAAGTCGGCCGCCCGCTCAACTGTGGCTGCCAGGGTCCCTTGGTCGACGTCACGTCTCATGGGTCCCCTGCACTTCCTCAAGAAAAACGGCCAGATCTCTGTCGTTCGCGATCGAGCGTCCCACCTCAAGGACCGCCTGGGCATGCGCACGCTTGACCGTCGACATCGAGATCTCCATGGCTGCGGCGATCTCTCCCATGGTCATCGACTCGAGGTGGCGCAGCGCAAAAACCAAACGCTCGCGCGTCCCAAGCTGGTCCAGGATCTTGTAGAAGCGCCGGAGGATCTCCCGGGCTTCAGGATCGGCTCCCCGGAACGGGTGGTCGGGCAGCTCCCTGGGAGCGAAGAGACTGAGCCAGCGGCCCGCTCGCTTGCGGCGAAGATCCCACTTCACGATTCGAATCGCGAACGAAACGATGAAGCTCCGCAGAGACTCGGGCTTGCAGAGGGTCTTCACCCGGGCAAACAGCCGACAAAACACCTCCTGCGTAGCGTCCTCGGCTTCGTCCTGGCTCCCGAGAGCGCGGCAAGCGATGTTGAAGACCAGAGGCGCGAATCGGTTCCACGTGGCAGCGTGCGCCCAGGGCTCGCCAGCGATGAGAGCCCGCGCAAGATCAGCATCATCAACATCCGGAGGAACCGCAGCCGGCACAAGGTATAGAGGAATCCGCTTGCGATCAGACATGCGCAGCTTGGTGCCCGTACTTCCCACGTTCAACAGTAGCAGATCGGACTCGCAATGGCTCAGAGGAGGCGCGCTGAGTCATGACTCCACGTGCCATTCCTCAGAGCGGTGTCGGCACTCGTCCAGCGACGATGTGCTCTCGACCAGTCCGTTCGGTGGTCCCTAGGGGGGCGAATTGGGGCCTACGTTGGTCAGAGCGAACAGATAGTCCGCCCAGCGACCGTGCGGATGATGTTGATAGTAGTAGGGCATTTCGGCACGCGCGGCCGCCACGTCGTGCGAGTTGAGGTAGGCTTGAATCAGGAAGCTGTCACGCTCGTCCGAGGTGCGGGAATCGCCGAAGCGCTGACGCGCCTCGCGGGCCGCCTCGATCGCCTTGGCCGGGTTGCTCCTGTAGTTGTCCCGGACCTGCTTCATCAACGCAGCCTCGGCCGCAGCCTCAGGATCGACAGCCGGCGCGGGGCCCGCATCGGGCGTGACGAATACGGGCGGCCGGACGGGGACAAAAGCCGGCACCGGGAGCGTGCCGGCGGGTGACGCCAGCTCCTTCCCGGTCGGCGCTTCGTGACTCCCTCCCCGGCGCAGTAAGAAAACCACCAGCGCCGTGACCAACGAAAGCCAGAAAAGGATGTGGATGGTGCGTTTCATGATCCGCGTCTTCCCGAGTAAAAAGGCGCCCCTATTAGTACCCGATCCGGCCGAAGTCGTCGAGCCGAACGTGCGATGCCGGTCAGCCTTGCTGAACCGCTCGATGTCACGAACCCAAGCGGAATCCGGGTAGTGGTTCGAAGATCTCCCGTCGCTGGGACGGCCGTAGAGCGACCCTCAGGCCGTCCGCGGGTCGCACCCCCGCGACACATTGCGTTGTCACGGCAAACCTTGGGAACCCTCTCGGCTTGGCGTCTGGGATCAACTTCAGGGCTTGGAGCGCACGCCCAGCCGTGCAAATATGGCGTCCGCGCTGGAGGAACCTACGATGCGAAAGACACCTGGCCTCGGCTTTCTTGCCCTTACCCTGACCGCCGCAACGGCGCATGCACAGGGGCTCTTCCTCGAAAAAGGACAGCCCGGCATAAGCGCCGCGGTTGGCGCCGCTGCGATCGGAACAGGCTGGAGCGCGTCCGTCGTGCCCAGCTACACCTATCGGGGCGTGTTCGACGTGGGCATCGATGTGACCCGCTATAGCTATGGCAGCGGGGACGCAAACCATCTCTCAGCCATCGGGCTGATGCCGTTTGCGAATGTCTACTTTGCCCGTGCCGAGGATGGCCGGTCGCCGGTTTCGGTCTCGGGCACTCTCGGGGTCCAGAAACGACTCTTCATGGGCAACGGTGGGGCGCCCAATCCTGACGGATGGGGCGTGTTGCTCGGCGGTTCCATCTTCCGGCGCATCGAGTTCAGCAACAGCCTCGCCGCCATTCCCGAAATATTTGTTGCGTATGACCTGCAGGCCATCACTTGGCACAGCACGGCAATCGATGCCAACGCCGCGGTTCGCAATCAGGGCCAGGAAACGAACTACGACCAGAAGCCGCGCGCGTTCCTTCGTGTCAACATGGGTTTCAAGGGGGAGAAGACCCTGTACACAGTGGCCCCCTACGTGGGCTACCAGGCTGGCTTTGCGGTCGGCGGCAACGTGGGCGCGATTTTCTAGCCGCAGCGCCGGTGCGAGGCTACTCGGGCAGACGAACCGTTCGCAAGAAAGAAGAAAACACCTAGCTCCTACGTCTGAGACACGAGTCCCGTGAGTACTCCCGCCCGCCTCGAAGACAACCTTGGCTTCGCCTGTACCGACCTGCAGTGTCGGCTGGGGCGTGAGTCTGCGGTCGCCATGCGCTGGCTGGGTCCAGATGGCGAGCGGACTGAGTTTACCTTCGGACAACTCGCCGTCGAGAGCTCCCGCTTTGCGGCCGTGCTGGCCAGGCTGGGCGTGGCACCGGGTGCGCGTGTCTTCATCATGCTGCCCAAGCTGCCCGAGGTATTCATCGCGTTTCTGGGTGGCCTGAAAGCGCGCGCCGTGATGGGACCGCTTTTCGCCAACTTCGGTGACGACGCGCTCTTGGATCGGCTGGGCGATTCCCGCGCGTGTGTCCTCCTGACCAGGCAAAGCCTGCTCAAGAAGGTCAACCGCATCCGCGACCGGCTGCCCGACCTGCGCCACATCCTCCTGGTGGACGCAGAGAATCACCTGGCCGCCGATGTTCTGAGCTATCACCGCCTCATGCGCGAGGCCTCGGCCGACTTCGTGGTGGCGCCCACTTCGCCGGACACGCCGTCGATCCTGCACTACACATCGGGCTCGACGGGCAAGCCCAAGGGCGTGCTGCACGTGCACGGGGCCTTGCCCAGTATCGTCGGGACGACACGCGATGTCCTCGGCGTGGGAGCGGGTGACGTCTTCTGGTGCACGGCCGATCCGGGCTGGGTGACGGGGACTTCCTACGGGATTATCGGCCCCTGGGCCGTGGGAGCCACCCAGGTCCACTACGGCGGCAACTTCGACGCCGGCGCGTGGATGACCATTCTCGAGCAGGAACGGGTCAATGTCTGGTACACGGCGCCTACTGCTCTGCGCATGCTGATGCGCGAGGAGGCGTCACTCTATGCGGGCCGGCACCTCGAAGCCCTGCGGTGCGCGGCCAGCGTAGGCGAGCCGCTCAACCCTGAGATCACCTTCTGGGCCCGCCGTACCCTGGGTAAGGAGATTCACGATAGCTGGTTCCAAACCGAGACCGGCGCCATCATGATCGCCAACCGGCCCGGGCTTGCCGTGCGCCCCGGTTCAATGGGCAAGGTGGTCGACGGCGTCGAGGCCGTCATCCTGGACAGCGCGGGCCAACCCCTGCCGCCTGGGCAGCAGGGTCGGCTGTGCCTGCGTCGGGGCTGGCACTCTATGTTCGCCCAATACCTCAACCGCCCCGAGGTCTTCGCCAGCCGGTTTCACGGCGAATACTACGACTCGGGGGACATGGCGGTGCGGGACGCGGATGGCTACTTCTGGTTCGTGGGCCGCACCGACGATGTGATCAACACTTCGGGGCATCTGGTGGGCCCTTTCGAGATCGAAAGTGTCTTGATGGAATTGTCGGAAGTGGCCGAAGCAGCCGCTGTGAGCGCACCGGACCCCATCCGCTTCGAGAAGGTCGTGGTCTTCGTCTGCCTGCGTCCGGGGCGTTCCCCCTCGCGCGAGCTGGAGAGCCGGATGCGACTTCACGTGGCGAATCGTGTCTCATCCATTGCCAGCCCCCAGGATGTGGTGTTCGTGGCAAGCCTGCCCAGAAACCGCAGCGGCAAGATCATGCGGCGGGTCCTGCGCGCCCGCTTCCTTGGCCAGGACGAAGGCGACCTTTCCAGCATGGAGACCTGGCATCCTGGGGATCTCGGCGACCGGCGCGAGCGCGTCTGATCGGGTTACGAAGATTCTTCCTTCGTAGCTTGTTGTTCGCGAGGAAAGCTCTGCTTAGCCTCGGCCGTTCACGTGGTCGCACTCGTTGTTGCCGTCTTGATGCACACGCATACCCTGGAGCACGTGGCCAGTCCTGACCGAGACGTGCCAATGCCGTCACCTCCGACGCGTTGATCTATGGCACGCGTCTCGCAGCCTGGACCAGCTTCGCAACCAGCTTCTTGAGGCTGGCCGCGTCGAATGGCTTCTCGATCTTGAGACTGCCCACGCTCGCCAGGTACTCCGTGGCCCTGGGCGTGAAGACGCCGCCGGTGACGAACACCATCTGTGCAGCGAGCGCCGGGTTGTGCTTGGCAAGCCACGCGTGCAGATCCATCCCAGTCATTTCCGGCATCATCAGGTCGCACAAGATCACGTCGAAGGACGCGTCCTTCTCCAGGACGACCCGCGCCGCCTGGCCCGAAGCCGCAGTGACCACCTCATGCTCTCGTCCGAGCAGTCGCGCGATGATGTCTAGAATAGCCGGTTCATCGTCCACCACCAGGATCCGCCCACGGACGCTGGGGACCTGAGTGTCCTCCCGGACGGCCGCGACGAGCCGTTCTTCCGCCTCGACGGACTTCACCGGCAGGCGGATAGTGACACGCGTGCCCTTGCCCACCTGACTCTCGACTCCGATTTCGCCGCCGAGTTCGGTCACGATGCTTCGGCAAATGGCCAGCCCAAGGCCCGAGCCCTTTCCCGCACTCTTGGTGGTGAAGAAAGGCTCGAAAATGCGAGGGAGGATTTCCGGGGGAATTCCCTTGCCGGTATCCGCGACCTCGGCGCACAGATTGTTTCCTTCCGCCCAGGTGCGAACCGTGATTCGGTTGCGGTCGACGTTCCCTTCATCGATCGCATGGGCGGCGTTAATGAGCAGGTTCAGGAAGACTTGCGCCAGCTTGCCCTCCGAGGCCCGGATCGCCGGCACCTTGTTGAAGTCCTTGACCAGCCGAGCCCGGTACTTGATCTCGGCGAAGGCCATGTCGATCGCGGACTCTACGGCGTCTCTCAGATCGATCGTAGACAGTTCCACGTGCTCGACCCGCGAGAAGGTTCCCAGACGCCTGACGACATCCCTGATCCGGCGCGTGCCGCTGAGCGCTTCCCTGACGCGACAGATCGAGTCGTTGAGACCACCTGACTGGAGAATCTCGGCGCCGTCCTCGAAAATCTCGGCAAAAGCCGCGTCTCCTACCTGCTCCCTCAGGGCCGCGCAGCAACGTTTCACTGCGGCCGCGAGCTTCGGCAGGTCCTGCGCCAGGCTCTCGATATGGTGGAGCACGTAGGTTAGCGGCTGGTTGACCTCGTGGGCCACGCCGGCCGCAAGCATCCCCACGCTGGTCAGGCGATCCGACTGCGCCAAGGTGGCCTGCATCTGCTTGCGCTCAGTCGTGTCGCGGATGGTCGTCTGCAGGACCTGGCGGCCGTCGAGAACCATGCGCGAGAGCAGCACGTCGGCCGAGAAGCTCTTGCCCGTATCGAGGCGCTTGTGCGTCCACTCGAACTGACAACGGCCTTCTTTCAGTGCGGTTGCGATCCTTTGCTTGGCCACGCTCAGCGAGTCCGCGCCGTCCGGCTGGTGGGAGGGCGAAAGATCTGCGAGATGCAACCTGCAAATGTGCGCCCGGTCTCTCGATCCGAAGGTGCGTACTGTCGCTGCATTGCAGTCGAGAAAACCATTTCCATCAAGCAGCATGACGGCGTCGGTTGACGATTCGAAGAGCATCCGGTATTTCATCTCCGATTGGAGCAGCTGCTCTTCCGTCCTCTTGCGCTCCGTGATGTCCGTGGCCACGATTCGACACTCACGCGCATCGTCCGCGGCGGTGCCCGTGACCTCAAGGGCGAGCGACGTCGCTCCTTCCGTGCGCAGCTCGCAGGCTTGCTTGGTCTGGCTCGCGAACACCTTCGCCAAGAAGGCGTTGAAGTCGGGGCGGCTGTCGGCAGCGAGCAGAATCCCGAAGCGCGCCCCGACCAGCCGCGAGCGTTCCAGCCCCAGCAGGCGCGCCCCGGCCAGGTTCAGCTGCCGGATCTCGCCGTCGCGGCCCAAGGTCAAGTAGCCGGCCGGTGCGAACTCGTATAGCTCGGTGTAGCGCGCCAGCCCCTCCTCCACCTCGGCCCGGACTCGCTGGAGCTCCTCATTCTGCTGCTCCAGCTCCATCTGGTGCACCTGCAGTTCGTGCACGAGTCGTTCCGTTTCCAGCGCCATGGTTCCCCCACGGGCGACGAAACCTTCACGACGCCGTCTCAGTCGTTCTTCCGCCCCGTGGCGCAGATCGCCAGCATCCCCTGTGTCGCCTCTGTTGTTTTCCATCGAGCCTCCTCAGCCGGCTGGCTTCTATCGCAAGGCCGCCTCCAGTTTTTCGGCAGGCTTGGAGTAAAGTTGAGTTCAACTCACAAAGATCTCGAGAAAATGTTTCGCATCTCCTTGTGGGTTCGCCGAATTTGACTTTGCGAGCCAGCCGGCAACCGGTGAGGAACGGGCCCGGCCTCGCATCCACCGATCTGCGTGGGTCTCTCTCGCTCACGGGTCCGAGTTGCTGACCGCGTCGTTCGCCAGCGTGTGATCCAGCGCAGCAGCCTCTAACGCGGCTAAGCAGTCGGGCTCCCCATTGAGGCGACGCAGGTCGAGAAACGGAGACGCACACTCTGCCGCCCACGCGCATTTCATCCGAAGAAGTTTGAAGTAGCGGGCACCAAGCACGCGTAACCCAAGAAGACAACGCGTATGCCAGTCAACCGAGCCGCTGGGCGGACGACACCAGGCTCGCCCACCAGCAACCAGACGATCCGCGGGCAAGAGGCCAAGCACTCCCATTCCGGTGCCAGCGTGCATGGTCGGCGGATAGCGCTGACACGGCCCCGGCGCAACGTGTGCCTATCAACCACGGGAGAATGGCGATGACACGCAGTCTTGTTCTTGGACTTGGATTGGGCGCCCTGCTCTCGCTCAGCCTGCTGACTCAAGGCTGCAGCGGCAGTTCAGGTGACGGAAACCGTGGCACGGTAGGCGGCGCAACGGCGAACGGCGGCTCGACCAAGACAGGCGCAACGACCAGCCCCTCGGGTGGAGTGACGACCCCGGGCAGTTCGAGCGCGCCCTCGGGCGGGTCGCCGACCGCGCCGGGCGGTTCGAGCACGCCTTCGGGCGGGACCACGGCTGCGCCGGGCGGTTCGAGCACGCCTTCGGGTGGGACCACGGCTGCGGCTGGTGGCACGACGACACAATCAGGAGGCGCGACTGCCACGGGCGGGACGAGCAAGGCTTCGGGCGGGACCACGTCCTCGCCCGGAGGTACAACCGCCGCCACAGGTGGCGCCAGTCCGTCGGGAGGGGCGACCAGTGCGACCGGCGGCTTGACCAAGCTGTCAGGCGGAGCCACGGCGGCAGCGGGTGGCGCGACTAGTTTGCCCGGAGGCACCACGACTGCGGCAGGCGGGACTAGCCTCACAGGTGGCACCAAGGCGACCGGGGGATCGAATGCCACGGGCGGCACCAGCGCGACGGGGGGCACCAGTGGGACGGGCGGTGCCCAAGCGACCGGCGGTACGACGGCCGCGTCTGGGAACGAATTCTGGATCTCACCCACGGGTGACGACACTGCCGCCGGGACCAAGGAGGCGCCTCTCTTCACACTGTGCGATGATGACAAGAAGACCGGCGCCTGCTACAAGCTCTGTCCGGTGGGGGCCACCTGCACCGCCGGGACCATCTGGGTGATGGACGGAACCTACCAATACGGCTCCGTCACCCAGAAAATCGGCTCGGGCAAACTCGGGTCGGCCAGCATCGCTCTGAACGTTTTTGCGGTGGCAGGGGCCAATCCCGTCTTTGACTTCACGGGTATGTCGGTGAGCTCATCAAGTCGAGGGATTCAGATCGGGGGGGACTACTGGCACATCAAAGGAATTACGGTCACGAAAGCCGGCGACACGGGGATCTTTGTCATGGGGAACAACAACACAATCGAACAATGCGTTTCCCACCACAATCAAGACGCCGGCATCGTGATCGGCGTGAACAGCAGCAGGTCCGGGATCTCCGGTGCCAATAACCTCATTCTCAATTGTGACTCGTATTCGAACTACGACCCAGCTACCAGCGGGGGCAATGCGGACGGCTTCGGGGCGAAGGAGAACACCGGCGGCACCGGGAACGTGTTCCGTGGCTGCCGCGCGTGGGAGAATTCCGACGATGGCTTTGACTTCTACGGCTGGGGCTCACCCATCACGGTCGACAACTGCTGGGTCATGAGCCAATCGACGACCCTCTATGGTAGCCAGAGCAATGGGAACGGCTTCAAGCTAGGTGGAAACAGCGTCAATGCGGCCCACATCCTGAAAAACCTCTACGCCGTGGGCAATGGTGCGAATGCCAAGTCTGGCGACGGCAACGGAAACGGATTTGAGGCCAATTCAAATGGGGCTGCGATGCCCTGCTCTGGGACATGCGGGGCATGGGGCAACAAGACCGCGGGCGTCCATGGCTCAAACATCACAGGGGTCACGGTCACCAGCGGACCAACCGCCGCCAAGATGATCGCAGCGCCGCGGGCTGCAGACGGCAGCTTGCCCGCTATTGGCAGCCTGTAGCCGAAAACGGGAGAGGACAGATATCTTGCTCGCAATACCAGCAGTGACAGGACGCGCGCCCAGCCAAGTCGGGGGGGGGTTCGTCGTCAGGCGCTTTTCGGTCTTCGCCGTCTGCGCCTGGGGGTTAGGCTGCTCCTGCACTTCGAACAGTGGCTCATCGTCGAGTGCCGGCAAGGGAGCCGGAAGCGGTGGCACGACGAGAGAGGGTGGTTCAGTCGTGATGGGGGGAGACCTTGCGGCCGGTGGGACTTCGAACGCCGGAGGCAACGTTCCGGCCGCGGGGACCATCGCGACCGGGGGCACAAATGGCGGAACCCCCGCAATTGGGGGCACGGGAAATGCCGCGGCGGGCGGCGCAAATGGCGGAACCCCCGCAACCGGGGGCACCAGCATTGCGGACGGCGGCACTCCCCCGGCCGCGACCTGCGCGGCCGCGTACACCGGCTCACCGACCCGGCCCCTGCTCACCGATGCTTCGGCTGCCTGCTTCACCATCCAGAACTATCTGGCCCAGGCGGGTACCCTCGGGGCGCTGGTCCGCGACGACTGGGACCCTTCCGGGGGGCTGCCCGCGGCCAGCACGTACGCACCCTCCTACACGGTTGCGGCGGATGGAAGTGGCACCCACACCACGGTGCAAGCTGCGATCACTGAGGCCAACGGCTCGGGCAGCAAGACTCGCGTCTTCATTCTGGTCAAGCCCGGCACTTATCGCGAGCTTGTGTGCGTGAAAGGATCAGTTCCCATCACGCTCTATGGGGCGGACACGGACGCAACCAAGGTCACCATTGCCTTCGACAACTACAACGCCAAGCCCGTGGATCCGGCAAAAACCAATGCCTGCTCTGTCCCCTCTGCCGCCGCGACCAGCTACGGGACCGGCGGAAGCAGCACGTTCTTCTCCTCGTCGCCGGGGTTCCAAGCCCAGAATCTGACTATCGCCAATGATTTCGCCGAGGGCAGCCTGACGTCGGGCATTCAGGCCGTGGCCCTGACGGTTCAGGGAGACCAACAGGTCTTCCAAAATGTTCGGCTGATTGGCAATCAGGATACGCTGCAGGTCAAGTCTTCCTCAACCTCCCTGGTGGCCCGGTCCTACTTCAAGGATAGCTACATTGAGGGCGACACGGATTTCATTTTTGGTCGCGGCACAGCGGTTTTCGATGGCTGCACCATCACCTACGTCAGCGGCCGCAAGACCGACAGCACGCACATTTCGCCCAGTACCGAAGCCGCGAACATCTTCGGTCTTCTCATTGTTAACAGCAAGATGGTGGGCGACTCGGGAATGCCAATTGGCACCGCCTACCTGGGTCGGGCGTGGGACGACAGCTCGGGCACGGCACCGAATGGACAGGCGGTCATTCGCAACACGGAGATCGCCGGCCACATCAAGATAGCCGCCCCCTGGACTTCCGCGGCGACCTCCAACCGTCCCTTCAGTGCCAGTGGCAACCGCCTCTACGAGTACCAGAACACAGGCGTAGGTTCGGCTAGCGCTGCCCTTGACGGCGGTGGCTCCGCTGATGCTCCCGCGGCCGAGGACGCACGGGCGATCACAGAAGGTGGACAACCCGACGCTGGTGCGTCTGCGGATCGGTAACTGCCGTTCTTCTTATCCCCCAGGTATTTGCAGCATGACCAAAATGATGTCCAGGTACCAACGTCAAGTTTTTGCCCGGCCAGCCCCAGAATTGGCTGGACCAGCGCCCATGAGCCAAACCCCAAGAACAAAGCGAGGCCTTCCATGACAATACGGACCGTAACCCATTTTGGAATTGTGGCTCTCTTTGCGCAGATGTTTGTCCAGGGCTGTGGCAGCAACAATCCTGCTACCAGTGCCGGGGGCGCGGCCGGGCCCCCCCCAACCGGGGGCGCGAGCGGTGCGGCCGGTGCCACGGCCAGCGCGCCGGCCGGCGGGACAATTGGCACGCCAGCCGGCGGCGTGACCGCCGCGGCCGGTGCCACGGCCAGCACGCCGACCGGCGGGGCAATTGGCGCGGCCGGTGCCACGGCCAGCACGCCGACCGGCGGGACCACTGGCGCGGCTGGTGCCACGGCCAGCGCGCCAGCCGGCGGCGTGACCGCTGCGGCCGGTGCCACTGGCACCAGCACGGGCGGGACGAGCGGCGCTGGTGGCACCACCGGGTCCAGCAGCTACCAACCTTCGTGCACCGGGCTCTCTACGGCAGGGGGCCTTGCGCCCACCAAAGGTGGCGCCTGTACCGCTTCGGACCCCCAGCTCTGCTACAAGACCTGCGGGCCCAAGAGCATCGGCTTCAAGTCGGAGACGTGCGTGAATGGGTCGTACAGCGAGCAGACGGGGTGCGATTTCTTGCCGGGCGACTATTCCTGCTACAAGATTCCCGCGGCTGTCGATGCGACTTGCCCAACCACCACGCCGCAGGCAAGCCAGCCGTGCACGGTTGCTGACTGCGTGCCATGCAACGTCGGGGGAAACTATCTGGACTCGACAGGGTCTTCCAAGGCCGGCTACTGTGTATGCCCGACCCCGACCAGCGCAACCGCGACCAGCAAATGGACCTGCGCGAGTACATCTGCCTGGCCGTGCCCGGCTGGCCAGGGGTGCTGAGCAGGGAAACGGGGATCCGACCTCCAAAGGGCGAGCTGGAATTGATGGCGAAGCGACGGGATGGCCTGACAATTTCGAGGAACGAGACGTGGTGTCACGCGCGCGACTCTCGGTCTTTCTAGGGGCCTTTTCGCTGTTGGGCGCGGCGGGCTGCGGTGCCAATGACGAAATGCCCGCGATCGACTACGTCTGTGGCACTGCATCCCCAATCGAATCGAGCGGTGGCGCAGCTTGCGGCGCCAATGACCCCAATCTCCCCCCGGAGCCGACGTTCCCGACCGACGTTTGTCAGACCTTGACCGCGACCAGGTCATCCCCCACTGAAGACGACCCAAACGACGCCCTGGACACGGCTCGGATTCAGGCCGCCCTCAGTGCCTGCAAGGGCAGGGCGATTAGGCTGACCAGCGACGGACCGAACGACGTCTTTCTGGCAGGCCACCTGGAGGTCAACGGTGTCACGCTGTGGGTCGACGCTGGGACCACCTTGTATGCCTCGCGCAACCCTGACCTGTATCAGAAGACCGGGAATTGTGGCGCTCTCGGGATCAACGATTCGGGTGCGTGCAGTGACTTCATCACCCTCAGTGGGGCAGGCCCCGGCATCGTGGGGGATGGGGTCATCGACGGGCAAGGGGGCGAGCCCCTGGTCGGGCGGGACTACTCGTGGTGGCAGTCGTCCTATGCCCTGCGCGAGATCGACGGCAGCATCGGGAATCCGACGCTGATCAACACCGCCACGGGGACCACCGGGCTGCTGCTATACCGGATTACTCTGCACAATTCGCCCAAGTTCCACGTCAAGATCACCTCGTCGCCTGCTGATGGAACCTGTACTGTCCCCGGCGAGGGATTCACAGTCTGGGGCGTCACCGTGCTGACGCCGTCGCGCTGGACCAACAGTCGGGGGGAACTGTTGACGCCCAGCTTTGCCCGCAACACCGACGGTATCGATCCGGGGGCCAACAGCATTGCAACCTGTGGCGTGATGGCCTGCAACACCATCAGCACCGGAGACGATCACATCGCCATCAAGGGCGGCCACTGGGTGTCGGACGTCATCATCGCGCATAATCATTTCGGAACGGGACACGGCATGTCCATCGGTAGCGAGACCTATGGCAGCTACACCTCGCCCGATGGCGTGCAACACCGCGGTGTCGAGAAAGTGAGCGTCTACGACCTCACCATCGATGCCGATTCCCGGCCGGTGGGGTCTGAAGCCACCGCCTCGGATTTCAACGGCATCCGGGTCAAGTCCGACGAGAGCAGGGGGGGTCTGGTCACCAATATCACCTATCGTGATATCTGCATGCGTGACATGACCAACGCGATCTTGGTTAGCACCGCCTACAACCCCCTGTTCGCTGGAACCCTGTATCCAGATTTCAGAATGCTGACCTTCCAGAATATCCGTCACGTGACCTGCATGGGTGTGCAGCGGCCAGCCGTCACTCTCGAGGGCTTCAATGCGGCCCGACATCTGGGTCCGGTCACGCTGGACAACGTGATGGTCGACAATCTGGGTCCCTTGGACGTGGCAGCGGAGTTTTCCGACATCACCCTCGGTCCTGGAGACGTCAACTTCTTCCCTGCTGGCCCAGGGGTCACCGTCACCGACAACCGAGTCGGTGGGAGCACGCCCCGCGCGTGCGTCTTCCCGCCCCTGCCCGCACCAGACGTGCCCCCGGATTGGCTTCGGTAAGTCCATGGCAATCAATCTCAATCGCCCGCGCCGTCTCCCGCTTGTGCTGCTTCTGTCTGGTCTCGGCGCAGGCGCGTGCCTCGGCAATGCGCCGGTTCCGAACGGCGCCTGCGTCAGCCATGCAGACTCCATCGACTGCACCACCGACGGGGCCTCGGCCGCGTCGCTCGACCTTGTCGCCTACTCGTGCACAGGCACGGCCCGGCCCGACGACAGCCCGACCTATATTGACGGGGTTCCTCAAGGCTTGGTATGCGCCAACCAGGGGTCGGTGGCCAGCGACGGGACGCAGGGCTATTGCTGCTCCCTCGCCATCACCTCATGCGCCTACAATCCGATTGCGATCTGTGACGCGGACACCTACGGCTACCAATGCCGGGGCGCAGACCGACCGGAGGCACTCAATGCGGCGATTCACTGCAATCAGGGCGTCACGGAAGATGATCTCATCAACTACTGCTGCTCGGGTGTCCAGCGCGAGCTGGGCTGTGTGCAGTCAGACAGCTTGGGCTGCTCGCCGCGTTTGATGGGATGGACTTGCCCGGCCGGCAACGAGCCGACCGCCCAGGACCTGGGCGCCAACAAGAGCCACGCCGACCTCTACTCTCAGCTTTGCCCGGTTCCGAGTCCCGCGGCCAATCCCAACTACACCACCTTCTGTTGTTACACCCCGGGGCTGGTTCCCGTTGGCGGTACCTGCGTCCAGAACATGGGCGTTCCCGGTTGTCAGTCGGGCAGGTTCGGCTTTTCCTGCTACGGCCCCGACACTCCCGAAATGGACTTTGCCCCGCGCATGCACTGTCCGGATCCGGGGTTTCCAGGTGTCAGCGCCGAAGGTTATCCGGCGACCCTGTACTGCTGCGACTTCCAGTAACCTAAAATTGGTAGACCGTCTGGGCCATGCCCCGAATATTGTGCGGCTTGTTCCCATCAAGATAATGCACCTGGGTGTACTGCCCAGACACGCCCAGGCGCACCGCGGGTGTCGCGTCCCAGAACAGGTTCACATCGCCGTACCGTGATGTGTCCGCGACGTTGACCAGCAGCTCGATCTCTGCGCCGCCCCTGGGGAACAGCTTGGCCAGATTTCCCGAGTGAGCCTGGGTGTAATTGGCAGAGAAAAACACGCGCCCGGATGGCGGCAGGTAGTATTGAAGACCGACCCGGAAGGCCTGCCAATCGATGGTATGCAGAACCCCTGTCGAATCAAAGGACACCAGGCCGTCATCTATGTTCGCGTCGTAAAGTGGGGGCGGGGTCGCTTGGGCAGGATTGGGCAAGGTGGGGAAGCGTGCCCCGCCGCCGGCGGTGATAAGGTCGGCAATGCCACTACCCCTAACGAAAGCACCGACCAGGGTCAATCGGTTGCTGCGGTCGGTGGCGCTAGCAGCCGGAATAACCGGGACAAGCGCGTCCACCGATAGACCCCAACCGGTCGCACTGTTGGAATTCTGCACCGGGGGCGGGGTGAATGCATTCGCTTTGAATTGCCGTACAGTACCCGATACGCCCAGGGAGAGGGGCAAGGCGACGGTCCCCACGTTGCCAGGTGTGGTAAGTCCCTTCCAGCCGTTGACGCTGAAACGCAGACCAGCATTGCCGTCTGGGATCTCCGCATCCCGCTGGGCAGGGCGCACGGCCGAAGCAGCCACATCGACGCTGACGGCTCCGGTTGCGTTGAAGATGTGGGAGATCCGGACCTGGGCATTGCGGGAGAAAAGTTGATTAGGCAGTCCCAGAAATTCAGCCGAACAGGGGGAGAAGTAATTCTGCCAGCCGAACACGTCGTAGGTCTGGCCCAGCAAGAGGTTCAGGGTGGGGGTCTCCAGCTTCACGAACGCATGCCTCAGCCGAAACGTCGGGCTCGTGAAGTACGTGGTCTCCGGGGTCGTGGGCGGGCTCGACTGATTCCCGAAGAAATCTCCTTCGAGTACGGCCGATGGTTTCATTTCCCCAATGGACGGGGATTCGAACGCGAATCCAAGTCGGGTGTTTCGCATCGAAAACTGCGTGCGCCCAGCGCGGCCTTCATAGGTTTCGCTGCGGGCCACCAGCGCCCCCCCTATCCAGTCGTTGTAGCTTCGCGTGGTGTCGAAGATGGCGTCAGCCTCCACGAAGCCGTAGAACGTCATTGTCCACTTTCGGGCGCCCTCGCCCACTGCCAGGGTCAGTGGTGGTCGGGCGAACCAGGAGACGCGCGTCGCTTCGGCCTCGCCAGCCAGGTTCGCTGGGGGCGGCAGTACCGCGGCGGGGCCGGCGGCCTCCGGCGCCAAAGCCCTCGCTTCTCCCTGGGTCCGGGATAGGGCAGGCGTTCCTTCGACCGGAACCGACTCGGGTGTCTCTGCTTCTGGCGTGGCCTGGGGGACAACTGGGGCGCTCTGGGAAGGCTGGTCTGCGCGCGCACGGCCGGCGCCTCCGGCGAACGCGAGCCCAACCGCAATAAGGGCTCGGAAACTCCTTGCGTCTGACATCGATCGATCCTTCATGTGTGGAGATCTCCAGGCGATGGTGGCAAGACGAGCCGGCGAAAGCCTCTGCGCTCTTCCTGTCGTACCGGTCAACGAGGAAGCGTAGATGGTACACCGTCGCGCGCCGAGTGGGAAGCTCACGTGCTCTCGCCGAAGAAGGGGTGGGAGGTTCGTGTAGAATCCCGTCCCATGACATCGGCCAACCCGCTTTCCAGCCCTGCACCCTGGAATCTCGTCGCATCCGAGTACGCTGTAGAGGTCGCTCCCGTTTTTGCCTGGTTTGCCCAAAAGGCAATCGATCTCGCGCTCCTCTCCCCCGGTGCCCGTGTCCTTGATGTGGCGGCTGGGCCCGGGACGCTGTCATTCCTTGCGGCGCGGAATGGCGCGCGCGTGACGGCGATCGATTTTTCGCCCGCGATGATTGAGAAACTGCGCGAACGTGCGTCCACCGAGACGGTGGCGGTCGAGTCGCAGGTCGGGGACGGTCAGGCGTTGCCCTTCGCGGATGCGTCGTTCGAGGGGGCGTTCTGCGCGTTCGGCCTGATGTTCTTCCCCGATCGAGTCCTCGGCTTTCGTGAGCTTCTGCGCGTGCTCGTGCCAGGCGGTGTGGCGGTCGTGTCGAGCTGGGCGTCCGAAGACGGCGACACCTGGCGCAACCTAATCTGGGGCGCGGTTCGGGAGCACATGCCCAACCTGCCGCTCGGCGGTTCGGCACCTCCGTTGGGCAACGCGGATGACTGCCGTCAAGAGATGACGGCAGCGGGATTCGAGGACGTCGAGGTACACGAGTTCGCGCATACACTGCCGGCAATGACGACCCGGCAAGCGTGGGCGTGGATGGTACGGGCGACGGCCCCGATTGCCTTGCTACGCCAGAGGTTGGGGCCGACGGAATGGGCCTCCTTCGAGGCATGCATCCTGGCCAGGTTGATCGAGGCGTTCGGCGAGGAGAGCCACGACATGCGGCGAAGGGCGAACCTGTCGGTCGGCCGCAAGCGGGGTGCCGGTGCATAGAAGGACGAACCAACCGGCTCCTCGTCGCGCGGCATCACACGTCCGAACGTCCGACAACACCCAACACTACGGCCCGCGGCTATAGCGGGATGTCCGACCTGATAGCGGGCAAGCGGTGGGGCGCCATCAGACTATCCGTTGAAGAGCGCGAGGACCTCTGCGGGGGAGAGCTCGCGATCGTAGATGCGGAACTCGTCGATCAGCCCGTCGAGATACGGATCGGTGGCAAATTCCGACTTGCCAATCCAGTTGTTGACCGTCTTTCCAAGGCTATTCGGGCGCAAGGTCATGGTGGTGTTGCTTCCCACCTGGACGCCGTCCACATACAGCCGGCCGCCCGTGGATCCAAGCACCACCGCGACATGCTTCCATGTTCCTGTGGGAAGGGCTGCGGTGCCATCAATAACCTGTTCCACTCCGGTCGCGTAGCCGGCGGTGGTAATGCCGAAGCGCAGCTTGCCGTTCGTAGTGTTGTTGGGGGTAAGGAACATGAACGTGGTGGTGTCATTGCCGAGATGGAAGATGCGTGCCCAACTCGCATTGGTGTTGATCTTCACCCAGGTGGCGATGGTCATTTCGGTGGCGCTAGACAAGATGCCAGTGGGAAGGACCGCATAGCCAGGCGCTGCGCCTGACGGGGTCAGCGACAGGGCATTGCCCACCTTCCCTGCAGCGAAGGCGAACGTCCCCACAAGGTTCGCGTTGCGGTTGTTGCCCGAACCGTCGGGCAACAAGGCTGCAAGGGCCTGCTCGCAGGGGTAGTAGACAAGGGGACCGCCTGCTGGGGCCGAATCGGGCACGGCATCAGCGTCCGCAATTTCGGGCGGGTCCTCGCCCGCGTCGCGCGCAGCTGGAGGGGAATCTGGCGTGGCATCCAGCTCCACGCTAGTTGCGTCTTCGCCTGCGTCGCGCGCAACCGGAATGTCGACCGCGAGATCTTGCGGTGTACCGGCTGGCATGCCCCGTTCCGTGGGGGCTGCTGCATTGGGGGCTCCCGCGGTTGCGGTCTCGGCCGCGTCAATGGCTGCGTCCGCATTCGCTCCCCCCTCTTCCGTTCCTGGGGTCGCCGTCCCAGCCTGGCTTTCTTCGCTGCTGCCGGCCGCGTCGGGACTCGTGTCGCTGGTCGCTGGTGTTCCCCCCGTGCTCACGCTGCCGCCGTCAGACGAGGTGCTGCCTGCAACTGTCGCTTTTCCACCAACCCTGCCCGCACCGCCGCCCTTGCCCGTCGCCCCTCCGCCGGAACCGCGGGTGTCGGCCATCGAATCAGCCATCGCATCCTGTCCTCCCTGGGCGTCTATCGTGGGCCTGTCCGGCCAAGGCGCGTCAAGATTCACGCAACCGGCGAGTAGCCAAGCTGATGTGGCGAACGAGGTGGCCACCAGGCGCAA
>Ga0224520_1000156_pt1 | contig 22127 bp, 53 predicted proteins | sample CFST25metaG_2_FD_180684 | JGI IMG/M metagenome (GOLD analysis project Ga0224520, IMG submission 180684) | Peat soil microbial communities from Stordalen Mire, Sweden - C.F.S.T-25 | ecosystem: Environmental > Terrestrial > Soil > Wetlands > Peat | place: Sweden: Norrbotten County, Stordalen Mire... | reverse complement strand
TCTCAATAATCATCGTCTTCTTCCAATAAACAATCTCATTATTATCCATCCCATGCCAGACAACCCTATCCACTAAATTTTGGATACGATGAAAACGCTCTCCCTTATAAGTAAAACTTTCTGGCTTAGTCTTCTTAACTTCAGCTAAAGAGGTCATAAACAATCACCTTTTCATAAATGTGTATTTAATCCTGTTGTTTCAGTAAATATCTCCTGCAATTGGTCATTATATACACCATTCACGACCTTGACAATCTGGAAACTATGTTTGAAGATTTTTCCGAACTCCAAATCATAAGTATCCATACTATTCAATGTAATCCTTAAATGAGTAATATTATTTTTACCTTTCATAAACCTGAAACTGACAGTATTCTCGCCCTTAGCAAAATCTCTCGCACCAGTCATAGCAATAAATTTATTACCACCAAGCTGACGCAACAATTCATTAGCATCAATCATAAAAAATCACCCTTTACTGGTTTGCTTTAATATAATATCCAAACAATGTATCCTTCATCAATGTCCCTGTAACAATCACCGTAGAGTTCTCTTTAGGAAGATTCTCAGCAGATACACCAATAGTAGCAGTAGAATCCTTCACAGTATATCCAGACAATGAGCCAATCTTAAATGATGATTGAACCACACCAGATATAGTCACAGTCTTGCCAACATTAGCATCAGTCTTAATCCCATCAATAGTGCCGACACTACAAGCAGTCACAGCAAACAATAAACCAACAAACAATACGACCAAAATTCCCTTATTCACATTAATCACCTTTTATTATTCACTGTGTCCTTGTTCTGCACGCCTGATTTTCCTGTCAGATTCTCTCATCTCCCAATCTTCTTGAACATCCTTTTGCCATTCCTTAAAGACCATCTCATAATTTGCACTCCCGAAAGTCTTATGATTCTTATGAACCCATGCGAGAAAGTTATGAATTATATCATATTCTTCACCAGTCAAGCTCTCCTCGAAAAAGACCATATTCTTATCAGGGTCATAAGAGCCAGTAGATTTAATAGCCTGACTTATCTTATAATAATTCAATGCACCAAGCTTCATGATTTCACCTTTTCATATTCTTTTTGTTGCCTTTCTAGGAATGCTAGATATAACATCAACATACGCCACCCTTCTTAGGCGATATATGCTCTTATCTAAATGCGTCGCTAATTGATAGCCTGCATCACCAATCTTATAAGTTTGAATTATCATATCATGCTTAGGCAACCACATAGTAACATTCTTGCCTTCAATCTCTCTCTGAACGCCGAATTGACCACCATACTCATCCTCTTCGGGCTTGAATGCCTTATCAACACCAATAGATTTTATCTTTCGCTTAATAGACAAGACACTATTTTGTATTGACGGATAATCCTTAATATTTATCTTAGTAAAAACAGCCATTTTTCATCACTCCGTTATCCCGAACCAAATTATTGCTAAAGCCTCAATTATGAATCCTAGCCTAAGCAATACATTAGACGAAATATTCCATAAAAACTCTATATTCAATTGCCCCTTATATAGCCAATAAATAGTTGCAGTCAAGACACAATAAATACCAACGACAGCCAAGAATCCAGCAAGATAATCAAGACTATTGCTAGTCTTATTACGCCCCTCAACAATCACAGACCTAGCAATCACAGTAAAAAGAGCAATATGAAAGATAATGACAGTAATCCAGAAAGCAACAATACCAGAAAAAGTAATACCACCAACAAGATGAGGCATCCAATGAAGACCCTGCTCACGAAACAAAGAAGACTCCTGAAACAAAGCCATCAAAGAAGCAAGCATGAGAACTATAAAAAACAATTCCCAACCACGAGTAAACTTAAAATAAATCAGTTGCTTCTTCTTAGTAGCCATGAGTTTCACCCTTAAATATTTTGATGTCAGAATCCCTACAAGGCAATTCCTCACTCAAAATATCAATAACAGACAATTTATCCAATGCCTTAGCATTAACCTTATACCTAGCATAGTTATCAGGCTGACCAAGATAATATACATCAAAATTATCCACGCCATGATTAACCAAAATATCAATCACAGACTTCTCACCAATACATTTTATAGGAATCTTATAAAAAATCCAAGACTTCTTAACCATCGTCATTCACCTTTTTCTTTTTGAAAAAACATAAATATATAATATTTCTAAGATACCTAAAGTATGCACTAACAGGAATACAACAAACCATACCTTAGCATTATTCTTAGATGCCTTCCACATCCCTAATCCCATCCATACAAGAGACCAAATGATGCCTGCATAAATCAACAATAATTCCCACAACGGCAATCCAGCAAAAATATCAACAGCCATTCATTTCACCCTTAGTCACTACTATCATAATAATAGCTTCTCTTATCCTTGAATTTCATCGCATAACGCACATAATTTTCATCATTAAGATAAGCAATCTTATCCTTACCAAATAATACCCAATGGTCGCCCCTATTAGTGCTAACACCAATACTCTTCTTATCATCCTTGAGCAATACAGCCTTCTCTTTCTTGGCATTGCGTTTATTGGCATTCCAAACCTTCCTAGCCTTCTTCAAATCATAAAAATGTTTTGAAGCAGAACCATTATTCTTCATACATTCAACACAACCATTAAGACCATAACTACCAGTAGCATAATAACCGATAGCCATCCTATCAGGATGTCTCGAACAAGCATCACCTTCCATAGTCAATCACCCTTTGATTTCTCCCAATGCCTCAGCAAACATCTCATCCAAATAATCTCTGAGCATATACTTACGAGCATAATATTGAGCACGAGAACCGCCAAGAAAAACCAACTTAAAATCTTTAGGATTCTTGACAGGAATTATAAGCTCAAAAGGGACGGCAACATCATAAAATCCTGCCTCAGTCATAGTATCAAACTTATTACCAGCCCTGACAATACCCTTTTTCTTAGTAGGATAAATAATCCAATCATAATTAATACCCGACCCATGAGGCAAAACATCCTTGAGCTTTTCAACAAAAGAATCATCGCCCTCGCCGACCAAACCATGACCATACTTATTCATCAAATCCATAGACATCATAATCACCCTCTAATCTGTTACAATAAAATATAGTAATGCAATCAATTGACAAGCAATCCCGAAATGATAAGCCGTAATCTGAGCCAATCCAAACATATATGTCAATGGAGCATCAGGAGTAACATAAAACGCACCGACACCAGCACCCAAGATAAACAATAATCCGACAAATGCCAAGATGCCAAAGATTAAATCATATTTATATGATGTAGCTTGCTGGCGTAGAGACCTTCCAAAGACAATAAATAAAGCAATATTATACAAACCGAAAAATACCCACCAAGATATGAGAGCAGACATCCCCCACCAAGTCAAAGTCTCAAAAGGCATAGTAGAACCTTGAGCAATATTCTGGGAAGCATCCATCACGATAAAAAACAAGAATGCGAGTATGACCATGACTAATTCCAAATTTTTAGGAAGACTAAACTTCAATTTCCACTTATTATTAGCCATCATAATCACCCATTTATCTTTAGTTTCTTGAATATCTCGTCAGTAATATCCTTATCATGCTCATCATAGACCCAAACATCAAAATAAGGATAATCATTCTCAGACAATTTCTTCAAACCCAAAAGCTCTTTCTTGAGCATTGATTCTGAATCTATCTTCATACTATAAGGCTTACCATAATCAGCAACGATAGTGAATTTACTCATTTTTTCATCTCTACTATTTTCCATCCTTGTCCTGCTACCATATAATATTTAGTCCCAATCTTTATGATGTCTAGGACTGACATGCTAGTATGGTGTGTTCCAGATACTCTGACTTTCTGCTGACCTGCATCTGTTCCTAAAGGATTTCCATCATCAGAATTATATTTACTGAACAATCTTTCTAATTCTCCATAATCTTCTCCCTGCACATCCTCAGAACCCATCAACGCCCAATATTGCTTAAACTTATTTATAGGAATCTTGATAGTATTTCCTACCTCAGAATGGTGAGCATCCATATACACATCATGAAACCATTTACTATCACCACTCAATTGAGTAGGAGACATCAACTTACCATAATAAATCAAAGCCTTCATTTCAGTCACTCTCCTCTTCAAAATAGTCCATCAAATCATACATAATCGAAGCAACATCCTTGACTTCAATATTCCTGAAACCAATATAATCCTTCTTCTTCCCAGAAATATGGAAAAAATATCCTTTCTTATCAACAACCTTCTTACGCAATGCAAGCAGTCGAGCATTAATCTTCTTATAAGAAGAAGGCTCAGAATATGGCTCATAATACAAGCTCACATCAACATAATCATCACCATCCTTCCAAACAATACCATTCTGTCCCATAGGATACCAACGCAAGCCAAGAACCTGCTGAATATCAAGACCAGAAGTAAAACCTAACTTAATAGTCCCCTTATCCTGCCAAAACCTATCAAGATTACTCATTTTTTCCTCACAAATCTCCAAACAATACTTATAACAGCACCAACGCCGATTATAGTAAATATTATTGTTAAACCATTTACTGTCGGCAAATCCTGAATATTAAAAATCAAGACAATACCGAGCAACAAAACATACCATAAGGCATCAAGTATATACCATGAAAATACTTGAAGCCACTCAAATCTTGCACGAGAGATGCTACGCCTATGAGTATAAATATAATTCTGTAAATAAAAGTTAATAGGGTCAATGGGACTAGGAACAAAGGTCGCAAGTATCGATACAATAATCCATTCAATAAGTTGATTCATTCATTAACCTCAAAAATAAAAAAATGATAAGATACTCTACAGTATCCTATACATTCCTGTTCCGCAATTGGAGCATTCGCCCTTCATTGCATATCTGCCATTCTTCATCTTAACTTTCTTGGCATCGTTCATCTTTCTCTTCGTCTTGCATTTTACACAATACGCATCCATATTAACCACCCATTTATTTTTTCTTATATTCGACGAAATAATACACAATCGCCGTTATAATACTGAAAATCAATGCACACACTATCCATACGACCTTTCTACCAGCAGTCCATCTCTTGTGCTTTGTCAAAACTTCGACAATCACCCAAACAGCAGATATTATCGCCAATAAATACAATACAATATCCCATGCTGGCATTTTACATCACCCTATATTTTTTTTACATCAAATAAGTATCTGTTGGCACTCCCTAATGTTGCTTGTATCCTGCCATAAAATATTGCTTCAGCATCACGAAGATTCTTTGCACGAATATCCTTGAGCATTGGCTTCATTACAGGAATATTACCACCCTTATAAACTTCTTTGCCCTTCTCCGATAATACGACCTTGAATCTCATGAATTTCACCTATTTTTTTGATGTATTCCTATCGACAATCTGGGCGAGTTCTTCCATTATCTCCTGAACCCTATGGGAATCTTCCTTATCAGGAATCCATAAAAGACTGGATAATCCTTTAATATAGGATTTCCATTGCTTATTCCATGCTTTATTACCCATAATGAATCACCCTTATTTCCATTTCCAGATTTTGCTTGCAAGCCATCCGCCGATGAATATTGATAATAAGATGAATATTATCATAAATATTATCCAAAATATCGGATTAGCCAATGACATGCCCAATAATGCAAATATTACTGCAAAAATTCCGCCAACAATTCCTAATAGGAATTGAATCAATGCAAGTTTTAGTCCAGTTATAAAGTATTTTGCCATTTTTATTTCACCTGCCAACTTTCTATATAGTTCTTGTCTAGGCTGTTGATAAAATTCTTAATCTCATCATCAGATAATTCGACAGTCTTCAAGACAATAGTATAAGCCTTCTCATCCACATCATTCACCTGATTTTTATATGTTCTTTTTCTTGTGCTATCTTGTGTGCATCCCAGTATTTCATGCCTTGTTTCATCATGTGCATCTCCCTGAGTTCATGCCGTAATGTCCTATCTTTCTCATCTTCAGATAAGTTCTTGTCAATGAATACAGTATCTTTTGGCGTATGGAATCCGAACTCTCTGCCTGCCATCGGATTCATTCCTGAGTATCCATACATTTGATGTGATTCCTTTTCTATGACTTTAATAGAATGTCTTTGAATAAATGCCAAGACATCATTTGAGTAAGCCATAAATTTCCCCTACTTTTTTCTCTTATGTTTTTTATCTTTAGCATCTGCCCTAAGATAAACCACTAATAAGACTACAAATAATACTACACCAATCCATAGACCATATTTGTCTATGAAAGTATTTCCTTGACTAGGAATTTCACAATTCGCTGGGATGGCAGTAACATTTTGAAACTTGCCATTCATGCAAGATGCTAAGGTTATTGTCTGATTGCCACATACAACAGTTTCATCCCTTACGCAAGAAACATTCGATGAAGTGCAGTAAATAGATGCCGTATCTGTTTTTGCATAAATACATTCCCCAGTATTGCTATCACAAGTTCCTGAAGACTTCAAAGTAGTTCCTGAACAATAATCTTGACAAACAACGCCAGCACACATATCAATAGGTGTCGGAGTAGGATTTGTAGGAGTCACACATTTATCACCAACACATTGCTGTTCAGGGTCACAACTTACAGTCAATAAAGTCCCGCTAGAATCGCAGACACTATATTGAGAAGCACTAAGACACACTTGCTGATTATAATTAGTGCAACTAGGCTGAGAAGGATTAGATACTACCTTCTTAGTGCATAACCCAGCACTTGTGCAATCAGGATAACCAGAAGGACAAGTCCCAATCGTATAATCATAGCAACCATTCGATTGCAATTGACACTTCTTGAAAGATGTAGATGATGTGCATGAACCAAACTCGCCAGAATTACATTTATTAGTGCATCCTAGAGCTACACAACTCCCAGTCCTGCAAACATCACCAGAAGGACAAGACACAACATTGGAACAACCAACCAAAGAGCCATCAGTATCATATACTGAAATACTATTAGCTTGACAAACCATGTCGCCAGCAAAACAAATAGGTGTAGTCAAACGCTTCTGATTAGGATACAATTGACCATTAGGCATTGGGCTAGTAGAAAATACTGTATTTGAAGTATCTGGCGTTGCAGAGAAGCATTGCTGACATAAAACATTAGTAGTTCCAGATGCACAAACACCCATATTCCAATGCAAACAATTATCAGACCTCAACATACAAGTCCCAGCAGAATTTGTAGCAGAATCACATTTAGTAGCACCCTTACTCGTGCAAGAAGCCCCTAGAGACGCATCACAAGATGAAGAATTAACAATAATAGGATTCACAACAACCACATCATTACAAGAAGCACTAGCCAAAGAAATTTGAGTGCAACCACTAGAACAAGACTTCACCAAATCATTCTTTACACCATTGCTATCATACCAATAAATAGTGCCAGTAGAATAACCATAATAAGCATAATCAGTCACACACCTCTGAGAAGCATGAGCAGTAACCATATTAGACTGCAAACAAATATTTTGAGCAGAAGGAATACTAGACTGACCTAACAAACAATCAGCACCAAACCAACCATTACCCTTATCAGCACACGCATGACAAGCATAACCTTCAGGACACAAATTATTCTTCACATAAGATTGACAATCAGCAACAGTAGGAGAATTACCATAAATCTCCTGAGAAGTCCCCCTAATCATGACCAAAGCCACAACAGCAACAGCAACAATAATCAACAAACTCAAGACCCACATTTTACCCTTCATCATAATCACCCATTCCTTTTAACATATTTCTTACTTTTTGCTTTCAATTTCATGAAATATTTTTTAGCATTAGTAGCAGTCTCAAAATATTTATCCTCTTTTGGAAACAAGTCACTCGAGACATGATGTTTCAAGACAATCTTCCCAGTCTTATCGATGAATCTTTCCCAAGTCCAATAAAGACCGAACTCATCAACCTCATCCTCTTTCTCATAAACACCATCAAACTCAAGACTTTCTTTCATGATACATCACCTTTTATGTTTTGGATACCTATCCCTATAAATCCATATACCAACAAAAATTATTAATGCAATGATTGCTAAAGTTCCGACACCAATAGCAATAGTCCCGCCAACACTTCCGAAAGCAGACTGTTGAGCAATAGACACATTAGTAGGCTTCAACAAATTATAAACATAAAAAATGAGTGAAACAACAGAGCCGACAAAAGAGAAAGTTTGCTTCTTAATCTCCTTCCATGCCCTATCAAAAATGGATACCATTCATTTCACCCGTTATTTTTTAATATATTCCACTGGACATTATATAAATTAGTCCTTTTCTTAGCATATTTCTCAGCGTCACTTCTTAATTTATAAAACTTTGAACTATAAACCATCTTATGTGTCTTTGAATCACGAATCACATAATAATACTTTTTCATCATAGTAAATATCTTAAAATAATTTTTAGCCATCATTATCACCTAGTATGCAAAATATTTACCGTCAATGCGTCCAGCCAAATTCATGGATTGCATCAAATACTTAATCTGAGTCTTTAACTCGGCAACAACTTCCTTATTGGCATTCTGCCACTCATTATCGACCTCGATAACAATCTTATCAATAGTAATCTTATTTGCCATTCATATCACCTATAATATTCCGCATCTTTTACAATAGCATTATATTCATCTGATAATCGCATAATCTCAGCAACTATCTGAGAGATTTTATTGCTCTGAACAATTATTGTCCTAGCCTCAGACTTAATATCTTCAGGAAAATCAGTATTATCGACAAGTTCTTCACTATCAGTCCATATAGCAGTATTTATTGACATATAATCTATACTATGAGGATTGTTCGGAACAGCATATTTCTTAATTTTTGATAAAAGTTTTTGTTTAAGATTATTCTTCAATGCACGCTCCTTATCAGCTTCAGCATGCAACCTCTTCAATTCTCGCCACTTCTTTATAGCAGACTTATCCTGCGAAGAGCCAATCCTAATCCTTTGAGACATTTTTAGTTCATCTCCATATATTTCTTAGCCCATTCCTGAGCTAATTCATCAGTCTTGAAACGCTTTTTTATATGAAATCCTGAAGGCTTGCCAATATTAAGTTCCCAAATCATCTTCTTAGAGCCATACAATGACATAGTGATACTTACTGGTCGCTTCTTGCCAGACTTCATAACATAATCCTTAGTCCAAACACTAATTGGATTAGATTTACCATAACGATTAATCCGCTTCCATTCATCAAAAGCCATTTTCATCCCTCATATCTTGAATAGGCTTAGTAGCCCGCCGACATTAAAATATCCTATAAGCATTAACATCAAATAAATGAATACCCCAATAATGTAAGCTGTTACAACACTCGCCTTCTTCTTACCCCTAGAGGCAAGCACCAAAATAATCAGACTCAAGAGCATAAAATACGCTAATGTAATCCAAAAAATACTAATATACAGTCCTTGAAAGTTTGGCAATAATTGTGTAATCTGTGCATCCGATAACATAAAACATCACTCCTCATACAATTCAAAAAAAAATAAAAAAATAAAAAAAATTATTTATTTCTTCCTATTCGCATATATGCTAATTAGTGCAATAATACCGCCGATACCAATCAATACATACACTACGATTGATGCGACACTCCTTACACCAAACAGCCAATCGACAAAGTTGAAGCTAAAAACTCCAACAAGTCCCCAATTCAATGCACCTATAACTACGAGCCATAATAATATATGCTCCCACCATTGCATTTTCGCCATTTTCCATTCACCCTTGTTTATTTTATTAACCCTTAGGATGTTGCCTCATCCACAATCTAGCAAAAGATAAAGCAACACTCTTACTCTTATTAGGAGTATTCACAGTCTCGATAGCAGACATCGCAGGCTTATAAAAAACATACCATAAGCCATCATCACCCTTATCAAGAGCCAACTCATTAATCTTATCAGCAACACGAAACTGCCAAACAATCGTTTTCGCAGTCCTAGTATAAACCTTCCAACTCATTTCTTCACCGCCAACTGCCAAGAACCGAAGTGAGGTGTGATGGTCTTGTCTCCATGAAAAACATTAGACCCGCCACTAATATAAATAGTCATGACGATTATGTAAAGCTTATCTCCCAATGCAATATTATATTCTGGTCTTGCAACAGACCAAACAGTAGATTCAAGCTTGACATCTTTCAATATCCCAACATCATCAATGTCATAATCCTTCACCATATTACCGCCGAACAAAGCGACAGTCTTACCACGATATTTAGACAATAAAGAAGCAATCTTCTTAGCATCTGCCTCACTATACTCTGCCATAACAATCATCTTATCAGCAAGCTTCTCAGAGACAATAGGAACATATTTCATTTCTTCACCAGCAATGGTCGCCCATTAACAATCTTAATCCTTTCACCTGCATCATAATCATCACGACTAATCCTAGCAGACTGCACAGCATATTTTCCAGTCTTCTTCAAAATACCAGACACAATCATAAAATGACCCTTGCGTCCTGAATCAATAGTGCGAAAAGAGCCAGCCCTAAAAAGGGACGGGTCTCTAACACGATACCTTACTTGATTCTTCGTGAAATCTATTCTTGGCATTTTTATCTAATTCTCCTTGCTCGTGATTTAATATCAGCAACATATACATCTCCCATATCATAGCTTCCGCCCGTGAATGGAGACTTGACAGCACAAAACCATCTCGCATAAGGCTTATCATCATCAGCCCAATACTTTTTTAAGACACGCCATTCCCAACCATCATCAGTAGCCCAAATCTCATAAGGGTCATCAACCTTACGCATCTTAGCAAAAAGATTTTTAACCATAATCAATCACCCATTTAATTTTCCTAATTGTTCTCTTCTAGCTTTCTGAAAGATTTTTGTATCCTTCAATACAGGCTTTACCTTATATCCTATACCTTCAAGCTCCTTCTTTAATTCAGCATATTCCTTAGGAGATGCAGGGACAGACTTTTGCATCATATAACCTAAATCGCCATGACCGTGCTGACCAACATGCTGATAAAAAGTTACATGCCCTTCTAAGTCAGCAACATCATCAGGAAAGATAGCAAAAACATCTTTATCTTGCTTATCTTTACGAAATATTATTGGAGTCCAAAAAGTATTCTTTTCCATTTTCATTTGCCTCTCTTGACCAATCCGAAAACCATCACAGCAATAGCTATGACTACAAAAAATATGAGCAGGAATATCGGGGTAGCCCATTTCCAGTCAGCCAATCCGATAAGGAAATTAAGGACAGCAATCAAAAACATTCCAAGTGCTAAAAATAATAGATTCTTTTTCATCATTTCACCTTTGTTATCTGCTCAAGCTTATCTAAGACAGGAATCACTAAAGCATCAGCCTTCTTCCTCGATAAGTCTAATTGCGTCATGATAAATTTAGTCTCGCCCTTAGCAATACTCCAAACATTCTGATTCACATGATATTCGTATCTGACATTCTTCAAAACATTCTTGACATCCCTACCATAATTCATAGTATCAACAACCTTGCTAGGAAGTCCGCCCAAATCTTCTTTACTCATTTTAGCTCCATCCCAAACTTTTTACCTTCCTTCTCTAAGGCAGGTCTATTGATTATCTTAAAAATCTCTAAACATTCTTTTGCAAGTGCATCAATATTTCTCCAATCACCAGCAAATCCAGCGAGAGACCTCATTCCTGAAGTTATATTTCTTGCATCGCCATGATAATATTTGATTACATCAGCAACAGTAACCTTCAACTTCTTAGGCTTCTCAGTCCAGTCAGCGACCATAATAACTAAATAATTTGGATGAATCTCCTTAATCCATTCAGGCTGACCATCAGTATATGCCTCATCAAGTCTTTCCAAATTCTTTTCCCAATCCAAAGGATATTTAGCCATTGTCATTCACCTTCATATCTTGAAATTCTTTATCGCATCGATAGACATGATGCCTTCAGATGCCATTATAGCCAACGCAGTTATTGCTATTGCAGTAAGACCTGTTATGAATATCCCAGTCGATGCAAAATAAACAATCCCTAGAATCAATCCAACAATGCCATACTGATAATATTTATTCTTAATCTTAGCAAGCTTGACAATGATAAGCATAGCAAGGATAGCACCTAAAGCAATAACAAAAGACTCAGTGAATGATAGCCACGCCATACTAGGCAATGCCTTAACAAAAAAAAGATTATACAAAGCAGATAGCAATGCAAACAAGAACAAGAAAAACAATCCAAGACCAAAACCCATTTTATCCTTAGCCATAATTTTCACCCATCCAATTCCGAAGGGTCAAGATACAATTTTTTTCCATCATCCAATTGTATCCAATCCCCGCCCTGTCTTATAATTCTACGACCAACAACTTTTATCTGGGTCTTACCCCATTTTGAATCATCATTATCACCATGAACATTAAATTGTTTTGTTGCCATTTTTGAATCACCCTAGCATTGCCTTTATTGGCTTAACAACTTTTTTCCTAAAAATAAATAGTAAGACAGCAAGTATAACTGCTAATATTGTCAGCCAAAAAACATACTTAAAATAAAAGATGATGATGATAACGCCGAGACCGACAGCAAGTGCTACAATATTGCTCTTCTTCTCATACCACACTTTACCATCATCAGCAACAGGCATCCCCTTCTTTCCCTTCTTAGGCTTTTGAGTAAACAAGATAATAGCCAAGATAATAATTACAGCCACGATAACAATAATCAATGGAGTATCATCATAGACACAAGTATTCACAGGAGCAGGCTTAGCAAGTCCAATCTGACACCAGAAAGAACATGATTGAACAGTCCCATAAGAGCCAATAATTAATCCGCCGAGTTGATTAGTGCATGTCTGACCTAAATCCACACAAGCACCATTCTGACATTTCATAGTAGCTCCACAATCAGTATCGACAGAACACTTATTCTGGACAATACAAGAATTATCACCTAGAGCTGTTGCAAATCCTGAACCTTCAGCATTACAAATCTTTCTAGTCTGACCATCACAAAATCCTTGATTAGGAGTGCAGACCTGTGTGGGATTACAAGACACACTAACTGTCTTTTGGTCAAAGACCGAAGAACCTTTATCTTTTGCAGTAACAGTGCAAGTCTTCGTAGTCCTAGACACAATAGCATTCATATCATACTCAAAAGAAAGAGTCTTCTGCTGAGCAGGCAACCAATTATCAGTCAAGACACTCGTCAAGACATCAGTATCAGGACAAGTCATACTAACATCAAATGCTCCAAGACTACCACCAGTATTGCTAACGACGGCAGATACTTTTCCATGAGTTCCTGAAGTGCAATCCTGAGAAACTGTCAAAGAATTAATTTTAGGAGTCCCGCTCAAAACCTTGATTCCGACCCAATCAGTATCTAAGATAAAAGTCAAGACAGGGAATGAATATAATTTGTCAGCAGTAAAAGTTGCATAAATACCGTTGCCAGAGCTAGTGATTTCCTTCAATCCAGAAACAGACACTTCAGACATAGAATCAAAAGCATCATGATAATTCGCTACACACTGAGCCATATACGCATCAGGAGAGCCAGTAAAACCGCCAGTTCCAACCTTATTAAGCAGACAAGAATCCACAGCATTCTTAACAGCAGAAATACCACCAGCATTCAAAGAATTATATTGATTAAATGCAGAATAGCTAGTAAAATACCATCTACCATCCTTATTAATAGGCTTATAAGATTGGAATAATTCAGGACGATACTGAGCAGAATTAACCAAGTCACCAGCATAATACACCCTACCCAAAACTTTTCCATTAACAGTCAAGTCAGTAGAGCCAGTAGTCTGCAAATCAGTATTCAAAGTTACAGGGTCAGAAGATTTCCCGCCAGCAGTCACCTGAATACTAATCTGGGAAGGAATAGAAGGATTAGCCTGCAATATCCCAACCTTACCATGCTGAGTCCTATAAACACAATAATCCTTATCAGAAGCAGAACCAACAAAAGCCCTTATGCCACTAAATGCAGAATTTCCAGCATTATCAGGACAATTAGGAGTTCCACCACAGAAAGGGGCAATACAAACAAAAGAGTTAGAAGGGACAATATAATAATCAAAAAGCTGGTCGCCAGAATCAGAAATCGGATACTTCAATTGCTGAGCCACAGACATATAAACATCAAAATCAGTCAAAGGAGCACTACCAGACTGCGAAGCAACATCAGAAGATTGAATCTTACCAGTAATAGCAAAAGAGGAAGGAATAGTGCTAACAGTCACGAGCCAAGACTGACCAAGAGTCCCATCCTGAACAACAGAAGCCTTAGACAAAGAAAGAACCTGATAACCACCCAAAGCAGACTGCTGAATAATACCAGAAGAAAACAATACCGCAACAATCACAGCAATAAATGCAAAAATTCCAATAGTCCATCTAGTAGTCGAATCCATCTTCATCCCCTCTTAATCGAGTTTAACTTATTTTGAAAATCTGACAGAGACAAATTCTTTATCTCTGATTCCCATAGCCTCAAGACCTTGAAGCCTTTAGCAATCAATTCTGATGTCCTGATATGGTCTATTTCATTACCAACAGGATATTTATGCCAATAATTACCATCACATTCAATCACTAAATCCATAGCAGGAACAAAAATATCACATTGATAAGAATGCTCAATCTGATTCACATACTGATGAGTAAAAAAATCAATCTTCAAATCCTTCAAATAATCCTGAATCTTAACTTCAATAGAAGTATCCTTAACAGGAGATATAAGATTTATTCTTTCTCTTGTCAAAATCTTTTTCTGATTTTCGACATAATCAGGATGAGTAGCAACTATATTAATTCTTGCCTGACTATTATTTCGGACAGCGATACCGTTCTTTAACAACCTCTTCTTTACAGTAGAATAACCACAACCGAACTTTTCAGCAATCTGCTTCAAAGACAATCTTTGAACAACATATAAATCAACAAGAACTCCCTGATTCATTAAACCGTCATAACCAAATTTCTTAGCATAAAATTCCTTAGAAGCATTGTTCCGCTTCCCAATCATAATTCGCTTTTCTCGCATCCGAAGAGTGACATCAGTTCTCTTCCTAACAGGAACATCATATCTTTTCAATGCACGACACACCCCAAACACAGTGCATCCTTTAAGTCGAGCAATATCATTAGAAGAATATTGAAGGTCTATATATAGATGTCTTAAATCACTCCAATCATACTTGAGCTTGAATTTCCCATCACTCGACTGTTCAACCATTTCTTTACTTAGCCTCGTTTCCACTTGAAATAAACTTTACATTTCGGACACATAAGAGGACGCTTCTTGAACTCTGCATGCAACCTCGAAAATGTTTTTGCACCACAATGACCACAAACAACAATATGAGTCCTTGAATCAACAACCGAAAACTTTTTTTCATCCATAAAAATCACCCGATTTTTTTGTCCCATAATCTTTAAGTATTTGTTCACGACTATCAGCCCTAAAACCATTCTGCTTCAGGAACTCTTTAATATGTCTAGTAGTCGTTTCTGAATATAATCCATTAACATGAGCCATGCCATCCTCAATATATGCAACATCTGTATTATACGATTGAAGGATGATTTTATCATATTCGACCCTAACCTTTGCTTTTCCATAAAAGGATGCTCTTGAATCAGATTTTGACTCTAATTTATATTCCATGATAAATCACCTTATTTTGATAGTTCTCCAATAACATTATTGAGTCTTCGCTCCTTCTCCTCTTCAGATAATGAATCCCAATCTTCGGGCATCTCGAGACCTTTATTTCCTAGACCCGCTTTTATCATTCGAGCCTTCCAATCATTCTTCTCTTTAGGAGTAGAGCCAAAGATTTCACCCATCTTAGCAACCATAGCGACAGTCTTCATCTGAGATTGCGTTTCCTTTCGCTCAGCTTCTCCACCATTCTTGATAAATTTCTTCAATGCTTTCTTTCCAGCATCATTCAATGAAGTAGTCTCATCAGCCAATTTCTCTAGGACAGACTCATACTCATAAGATTCCCAAGTCCTATTAATATAATGAACCTTGACAGTCTCACGCTCTGAACCATTCACAAACAATGTAGCAGTATGATTAAAACCGCTACGAGAGCTAGTGCTATTACAAACAACCCTAATACTTTTGTTTACATCAAAAATTCTCATCAAAATCACCCTTTTATACCCAATACATATCCTCTTCAAACATTAAAGCCATCGACTCCTGCTTCCATTCCTTCTTCTTTTTTAGAAGCCATGCCTTGACCTTTTCTTTATTGGCATTCCATTCCTTGCCATGAGTATAACATTCTATAAGGAAAACCTTTTCCCTAATCAATTTTCCATTATTACCAGTATAACTTCCGACAGCATTAATCTCCGTAGAGCCACCAAAAGTCTTGTTAAGGAAATCAAGAGCTTCCTTCATACGCTTAGGCTCTAAGCCTTTCTTCTGAATATTAAATTCTGTCGTCGGAATATATAACATAAAATGAATCTTGAAATCATCCTTAGTCCCAGCAAAAGGTTTATCGCCTTCCATAATCAATCACCTCAATCTATCCTTAACAGTCCTTATCCTATCAAGCATCCTCTCAGCTTTCTCTTCAGCATAACCATGCAAAAATATTGCCTCAGGATGAGCCTTCCACTTCTCACACTCTTTCAGGATACTCTTACATTTATCTTTGAGATTATCCACTTCACTCTTGAGTTCAATTGATGAATCCATTTTACACAACCCCAGCACCAAAATGTGCCAGCAAATTAATCAAGTCCATAAACGCATCATTAGAATCCTTATGAGACACTGACGCAACTTCAGTAGTTCCATCAGTCAAAGACACATCAAACTTATTTGTATCAGGATTCTTGTGCATGTGAGCCTTAATAGCAGGATTATGCCTATTCACATATTCTAAAACATCACTCGATGTCTTCAAATGTTCCCAATCCTCACGCATCTCATCCCTCATTTCTTATACCCTAGCTTCTTGCCCAAAGCCATCATCCTATCATATTGCTTGTCAGATAATGGATTCTCTAAAGAATGCTTAGACAAAGCCCTCAATTCAGCATTATCCTTCATAGACTCGAACTCCCACATAGCCTCTTGACCCTTCTTCCATTTCTCAACCTTAGCCTCACAATCAGCATGATTATCAGTCGAGATATTCATCATCTTCTTGAACCAAGACCAATCCTCATCATAAAAATGGTCAGCAATATCATCATCAGAAAATCTTTTTCCATGAAAATTATAATTAGTCATTCATTCACCTTTTAGGAACAGTATCCATCAATAAGCCATACTCATACCAGCTCTCTCCCTTCTTAGGCTTGATATGTTCAAATTCTTTAACATAATCATTCCAATTGCCTTCACGACCCTTATCCTCTTCAATCTTTGCTTGAGAGATTTTATTAATATCCGCACCGAGCAATTGAAGATATGCCCTAGTCTTTACAGAACGCTTGAATTTAGCAATAGCTTCTGACTTAGAGCGAGCAAATGTTTTATAGACATCAATATGAAATAATTTCCTGTTGCCCGAATCATCGGTGACCATCAATTCTGAAGGATTGAATTTTGCCATTAAATGCCTCATTATATTATGATAATATAATCAATGGTGCTTATTATTTATAAAGTTTCTTATTTTTTCTTCTTTTTCCTGCCAAACATCTTCCTAACAATAAACCACACAATAATAATCAAACACAATAATAAGACAATAGCAATAATTTCTCGAGTCTGAGAAATCTGACCAGTATTAGGGTCAATCAATTTAGCAGTAATAAAAGATAAATCAGAACTCATAGAAATAACATTCAAAGAAACAATCTTAGACCTGCCATCAAAATATAAGACAACCTTATAATCATCACCAACAACATAATCAGATAAATCAGTATCTAACTGATAAATACCAGCAGAAAGCACCTGAAAATTACCTTGTTTAATAGATTTATCCCCCTTCAAGATAGTATAATAAGACTCTTTAGCATTAGCCAAAGAATTATCAATAAAATATTTAACCTGAATAGTCAATTGAGAATCCTGCTGAGTATTCACAATATACAAATCCTTATCAGGCTGAATCAAAGCATTCAAAATAAGGGTTTGACCACTACTTGAAGAACCACTGCCTGAAACAGGAGCAGTGACGCTAATTGTCTCAAAATAAGTCGCTGACTCATTAAGATAATCACACTTCACACTAATAGAATAATCACCAATGCTCGTCGGAGTAAAAGTGAAAGAATGATAAGGATTCCCCGCAATAAGAGGCTGGTCACGAACAATCAATTGAAAAGTGCTATAAGAATAAACTGAGCCAATACATGCCTGAGTCACAACAGGAGTCAAAGTCACACCATTATCATGCTGAACAGTCAATTGCACAGTAAGAGGCACATTCACAGCATAAGCACTAGCAAATCCAATCATCAACAAAAACATTCCGAGCAATAAGAGCTTATTCATTTTATATCCACCAAAACTCCCCCGTCGGGGTCTAAATATAATAAGATAGGCACAACTATCTTCAGACCTACTAATCCAATCTTTTCCAATATCCAGTCCTTTATCATTTTAAAAATAATAAAAAAATTATATTACAGCAATGCTTGAAATACTATAAATCTTATTCAACACAAGAGTTTCACCATGCCAACAATATGATGATAAGGTAAAGTTTCCGACATAAGGATTGCTCTCAGTGTTTGGTTGTCCCCATAGGAAATGATATGTTCCATCCCAATTATTAAAGAATGAACGGAAATCAACAGCATAATCTTGAGTCGAATCATCAATAATATTCAACTCACATTCTGCATCAAGTATCGTCGAATTTCCTTTCACAAGAGTTTCCATAATATCATAAGGCATTCCAGCAGGAATCGTAAGATTCTCAATAATTATTTGTGGAACACTATCATCAAATACGCCAGTTCCGTCAGGAGTATCAATCGTCGGGTCTAAGAATAACGGATATACTCTTGAAGAATTTACAAACCAATCATACGGCATCTTCACAGTCACCTGAATCTCAGCCTTATTCTTTCCAACACTGACAGGTTCTAAAGTATAAGTTCCGATGACTCTTGCACCATCAGAATCGAATGCTACTGGAATCTGCAATTGATAAATAATATCTCCTACATCATTCTTAATCAAAATAATATTGCTTGTAGTGACTGCCTTCTTCATCTTCCATTCTTTACCATCAACAATAATATGATTAGTTGTAGTTGTCATCAAAGAATTTAATTCTAAAGTAATGTTTTGATTAGCTTTAGTATCTTTAGACAACTTCTTATCCAAAGTTGGCAATGCTGAAGCATCATTTATCACTAATTCTTCCTTAACATAATCCTTATTCACGAGATATTGCAAGTCAAGACCTATGCCATAGACTTCTGGATAGATAAAAGTATTTCCTGAAGGATAACCAACAACCTTCTTAGGATTACTAATCAGTTGAGTCTTCTCATTATCGACTTTCTTCTTCGTATTGCTATAACTTAAATCTAAAGGTTGAAATGTTATAGTATCATTTTGTAATTCAAAATCTATCGTATTTACAGACTTAGGATTAGTCTTGAAATATACATTATAGAATAGATTTGCTTGATAATCATAGTTCTTATAGGAACTGACATCAATAAGATTTACAGGGTCATTAACAATTATTGTTGTTGTCTGGGTGCTAATAAATCCGCCATCATAAGAACATTCTTCAAAAGCAGTATAAGTTCCCTTCGCAGAGAATGTTGCCGTATATATAAAATCTTGGTCTGAAATCTTATCCATAGCTACTCTTGGAACGACCATATTATCAGGATTATTCGTCAAGCCAGAAAATATAGTAATATCTGCAAAAGAATTATTACCAGCACAAACAGTCTTAATAAATAAAGGTTCACCAATACTGGTCTCTAAAGTATTTGCACTCGCAAATCCTACACACAAAATCAATAATCCAAACAACAATCCTACAATCATATTATTTTTTTTCATAATTTCACCCTCAACTCATCTCATGTATATATAATTCCCTATTAGAGTAAGTAAAGACCGCACCTGCCCTAGTGGAATCGCCAATCCTTAATGTAACATTATCTCCAAGATTAAAAGTCCTTAAAAGACTGAATCCACTCGAGGACACTACTCCCGAAGCATACCTGAATGTGCTAAAACTCTTCGCTTCAGCAACATTATTTACAAAGACTTCATATTGAACATTATCATTATTATTAACTGAACCAACAATCGAATAAGTTATTTCATAAGTTCCAGAATTATTACAATTTAAAATATAGCCACTATTCAGTGTCCAACCATTTATCAAACCACCCAACATTCCAGAAACATTATAATATGCACTCTGAGTAGTCATAGTTATAGTTGAACCACTCGTAGAATTATATGCCTCAGCATAAGCCTCTATCGATGGAGAAACAGCACATTGAACACCTGCCGTCGTAGTATTAACAACAACCTGACCTGAAGGACAATTACCAACACCCGCCTTAGAAGAATTGATGGATGCGATAGATGCAGAATCATTATAACGCTGGTCTGTGATTGCCAAGAAGAGAGTATTTAATTGAGCAGTAGTATTATAAGATGATTTATCAGCAGACCAATTTCCAACAGCCAACACAATCCCTGAACCATTGACGAAGCCATTAGGATTACTTATAGAATAAAACCTAGAATCCAATTGAGCAGTAGTATTAAAACCTAAACTTTGAATATTGCTCGTAGTATTCACGCCAGCAATCAACGCAGAATCATTATAACGCTGGTCAGATGAGAGAAGATAATTAGCCAAAGAAGCATTAACTGAAGCAATAGATGCAGAATCATTATAGATACTGGCAACATTCTTGATAGTGGTATTCAATCTTGACTCATTAAACAAGATTGTGCGTGTGCCATTAATATATAAATACAAATCTGAATCAGTAGAGTTCAAGAAGATAGTCCCGACAGAAACAAACAAATTATTCAATTGAACAGTAGTATTAAAACCTAAAGATGCAATATTTGCCGTCGTATTAAATGTCTGCATCAAATTATTATCCTGAACAACATCACCAGAAGAGTTCAAGAAACCAAGAGACATAATATTAGCAGTAGAATTAATAGCATTAATCAAAGCTGTATCATTATATCTTTGGTCAGTAATATTCAATTTAAGATTATCAGCAGACTGCAAAGAAGAGTTCAATCCTTGAACCAAAGCAGAATCATTATAACGCTGGTCAGAAATCAGCAAATAAGTATTATTAGCATAAGTGCCTGTAATATAACCATTAGTATTAGGAATAGAATAATTACTGCAAGAATGACCTATCAACATACCTCTTAAAAAATTATATGTGCATATTGATGTAGCATTCTCAAGAACAGTATAATTACCATTCAAAGTAAAATTACCAGCAACCCAAATCTTAGGAGCATTCAAATCAATCTCCCCATCAGTAACATAAAATAATGTATCTCCAAAATTATTCCAAGAAAGGTCTTGGTCACTGCCCTCAAAATGCAAACCCTGAGATTCAAAAAGTGGAGCATATAACAAACCTGAAGTATCAAATGAAAACCAAGTCTCATTTACATAAAACAATAATTGATTTCCAAAAACCTTAATATACGATGTCAGGCTCGCATTAGTATAAGGGTCTTTAGAAATAAAATTTAAAGGATAACTATTAAATGAGCCATAGATGTCAGGCTCATTGCCTAATGTCAATGAATTATTTATTAATACAGGACTATTAGTCGTAACAGTCCCAGAATTATTAAACCATAATTGACTCATATTCGATAAAGCAGAACCATTAATAAACCCATTAGGATTATTGATTGAATAAAATGAAGCAGAATCATTTTGATAATCAGCAGTAGCATTCAAATAATATTGCTTATCAGCAGACCAATTTCCAACAGCCAACACAATCCCTGAACCATTGACGAAGCCATTAGGATTACTTATAGAATAAAACCTAGAATCCAATTGAGCAGTAGTATTAAAACCTAAACTTTGAATAT
>Ga0224520_1000155_pt1 | contig 22245 bp, 15 predicted proteins | sample CFST25metaG_2_FD_180684 | JGI IMG/M metagenome (GOLD analysis project Ga0224520, IMG submission 180684) | Peat soil microbial communities from Stordalen Mire, Sweden - C.F.S.T-25 | ecosystem: Environmental > Terrestrial > Soil > Wetlands > Peat | place: Sweden: Norrbotten County, Stordalen Mire... | reverse complement strand
CCCAGTTTCACGGTCATGCCATAGAAGACCCCTGCGCCAAGCAGGCCCAGGAACAAGGCGAACTTCAGCAGGCGAAACACCCCTGTCTAGTTAGCATCGGTCACTTCAGCGCGCCAGTTCTTGAGCGTTTTGATGAACCCGGGGAGGGTTCGCTTCGCCCTTCGGCCCCCCACCCGCCACCACCTCCCCGCTCGCTTCGCTCGGCCTCGCCATGCCCTCCCGCGATAGTGGCGCGGTTTAGGAAGTGGTTTGTCGAGTACGACACCGCTGCGTGGGACAAGCAGCTTGAGGCCGACGTTGCAGCGGGCAGGCTCAATGCGCTGGCGACCGAGGCGCTCCGCGAACACAAGGCAGGTCGCACCACAAGCCTGTGATCCATCGTGCGAGCAACCGGTTCTGGCGCTGCTATCGCCCGCTACCTGAAGACGTCCGGAAACGGCGGACATAGCCAAGGGGAGTCCTGCACACCACCGCGCCGGTCCCCGTCCAGTTCTCCGCTTAGTCGCCCCGATCATATTTCATCGTGCGAAGCGTGTCGATGGCGTCCTCCCGGGTAACGAATTCGCGCTCTCGGCCCGTGCAACGGAGGTAGTAAGTCTCGCCGCTCCTCGCCTTGAGCTCGAAAAAGCTGGATTGTTTCGATCACTGAGCGCCGGTCAAAACCGGCAAGGCGTTGTGAATGCAAGAGTCATACAGTAAAGGAGTAGCGACCCGTACTGGCCCCGAGTCATGCGTCATCGCCCGGAAGCGCTTGCCCCACTTCAGGGCGAGCAAGAACCTTGCAGCGCGGATCGACCTGTTCACGGGTGGAGCCACGTGGAGCCACAGCGACAGAGCCGCCCGCGAACCCTCAGAATCCCGAGCACGCACCGCAGATTCATCCACGTCGTAACGAGAGCATCGCCCGTGCAACCGTGGTGCTAGACTCGCCACACGGCTTGCTGCTGTTGAGCACACGGAGGACCCCATGTTCGAGATGTCAACGGGCGTTGCAGCACTTCTCGTGGCTGGCTTGGCGGGCCTCGCGTGCACCGGTACGTCCGGTCTGAATTCTGGAGGGAGCACCGCGGGCGCTGGCGGTGTGGTGAAGGGCGGACAAGCAGCCGGCGGCGTGACCGGTGGTTCAGGTGGCACGATCGGTGCCGGCGGATTCGCGGCTGGGGGAACCGGCGGCACAACGACAACCGGCGGCACCACTGGCGCCGGTGGAATGACCGGCGCGGGTGGAACGGTCAGCACGGGTGGCACGAACTCAACCGGCGGCACAACGGCAACGGGCGGCAGCACTGGCGCCGGTGGAGTGACCGGCGCGGGTGGAGGAAACACAACAACTGGCGGAACGAACGGGACCGGCGGCGCCAGTGCGACAGGTGGAACGAACGCGAGCGGTGGAACGAATGGAACTGGTGGATCTGGGACTGGTACCGCTGCGAAGACCGACGCGGGCGTCTGCTCGTCGGCAGACGCTTCGTCTCTCCCTGCCGTCACGGAGATCACCGCATTCAGTTTCAGTGCTACAAGCAGACTCCCGTCGAATCCCCCACCTCCAGTCAATCTGACAGTTACCGATTCGGCCAAAGCCCAAGACGCCTACCAGGCAACCCTTGACCTCCTAATCTTCACATTAATGCCCGGATTCCCGTCCCAAAGTTGCCCCGCGGACTTCGGTGTCATTTACGATCTCACGTTCTTTCTTTTCGGTGACGCGGGCGCCCTGCCCGTCAAAGTGGATGCGAGCGGTTGTCTTCCGGTGAGCATCTCGGGAGAATCTTGTGAGCGAAGGGCGAATGAGGCGTACTTCAGCCGGCTCGCGCAGGACCTCGGTATTCCTGAATCTCAGATCTACCCTTATGTTCCACCGGGCTGAGACCTAGCACTACTGTGTCGATTTCTCCCGTCGCCGTCGCTGCTGCGGGCTCCGTCCGCGGCCTCGCTCCTCGGTCAGATACGTCGAGTATCCGGCACTCCCACGCCGACACCCCCCCCTATTGTGACCATCCCGCCGGCCGCAGCCCACTCTCGCACCATGCTTGCGGGAGTGCCGGCCCATTTCGGGACAGTTTTCCGACCCAGAGGATGCCTTTGCGAGGGCCGTGCCCGTGACCCACGTCCTGCTTCCGCTCGGCAACAGGGAATGTCTCCGTGCATAGCTGGGCTATTCCTCGTACAGCTCCGCGCTCGCGAGAGCATTGTCGCCATCGTCTCCACCGGCGATGAGCACCTTCCCGTTGGGCAACAAGGTCGCTGTGTGGCCGACCCTCATCGCGGTCATGTCGCGGGTGGCCGTGAATGTCCCAGCCGTTGGGTCGTATAGTTCCGCACTCGCGAGATTGCTGCTGACCCGGTCGTTGGCCCAGTGTCCGCCGGCGATGAGCACCTTCCCACTACCCAACAACGTCGCCGTGTGGGCATCCCTGGGCGAGGCCATGCCGGTGGCTGTGAATGTCCCGGCGCTTGGGTCGTACAGCTCCGCGCTCGCGACAAGGTCGCCGCCAGCATCACCCCCGCCGGCGATGAGCACCATCTCGTTCCCCAACAAGGTCGCCGTATGTTCAATCCTTGCCGCGGTCATGCTGCCCGTCGCCGTGGATGTCCCAGCCGCCGGGTCATGTAGCTCCGCGCTCGCGAGTGTATTCCCGTCGTTATCCAATCCGCCGACGATGAGCACCTTCCCGTTACCCAATAGCGTCGCCGTATAGCTCTGCCTCGCCGTAGTCATGCTGCCGGTGGCCGTGAAGTTGGCGGCGCCAGTCTTCCTCATGCGGTGACTCCCCAGTGGCCTAGCTGCCGAATCTCGCGGCAGCGCGAGCCTTGGCCTTGGCGGCCTCCACTTCGCGATTCTTGGGTGGTGCGGTGGTTTCCAGCGATCGCAGAAGCCGACCTGCACTACCGGCGATTTCGTCAGCCGCTGCCAGAAACCTCACTTCGTTGGCCTTCGACGGCTTGGCGAACCCGGTGATCTTTCGCACGAACTGCAGCGAAGCCGCCTGTACCTCTTCGGGGGTGACGGGCGGATCGAAGTTGAAGAGCGTCTTGATGTTTCTGCACATTGCTCGCCTGGGCCTGCGTGTTTAGGGTATGGGACGTTGGTCAAGTCCCCTTCGACTTAGGATCTCGCGGATGGCCGTGGCGTGCGTCTCTTCCTGCTTGCCCACCATCGCGAAAAACGCGGACGCGTCGCCCGTGCACGAGCTGGCCAGGGCGTCGTAGTAGAGAACGGCGCTGTTCTCGGCCTCAAGTGCAAATTCGAGTGCCTGCTGCATGTCCATCCTAGCGGCCTTGGCCCCCGCGGGCGAGATCTCGATGACATTCACCAGCGCATCCGCGCTCCCGGGCAAATCTCCTTGAACGAGCGCCGTGGCCATAGCCTCCAGGCGCGTGGCGTGCTCTTGTTCCTGCGCCGCTATGCCGACCAGGACGCGCCGAACCTCCTCGTCCCTGGCAGACCCCGCCATGCTCAGATAGAACTTATCGGCCGCTTGCTCGGCGGCAATGGCGTTGCGAATTGCCTGGGCCAACGTGATCGCCATGGACGTCCTTTTCTTGAGGGCACCGTGCCCCTGCATGCCGCGGATCTCACCTCCATCGGCGTAGTATTTGCCATGTTCATGTCAACGATGCCACCCGCCCGATGAGCATCGAGAACCACCGGTGGGGATGAGTTATCGACCCCAACCGGAGGGCGCGCTGATCAGTATACGGCTGTCGTCCTTGCTGATGATTTGGCACCCGGGGAAGACATCGGCCGAAATCCTTCGGACTTCCTCCCATTGGTACTTGTCGACTTCGATGCAGTTGAGCGCCAGTCTGCCGCCAGGTGAAAGGCCTTCCCGGCACTGCCTCAGGAAACGCGGCGTTGTCACAAAGCCGGGCACGGCTCTGCCCTCGAATACATCAACAAACACCAGATCGTACTTTGAGGTGGTGGCAAAATCGGGCTATTGCATGACGGAAATCGTGGTGGTGGTGTCGGTCCACGCGGACGGCACGATGGTCAAGAAGGCCGAAGCTTTGGTCACCGAGCAGGAGGCGTGGGTAGTTACCGCAATTGCTCAACCTTGCGTTGATACTCTTCGACCAGGGTGACCAGCGCGGCATGGGACCATGCCAGCGGCGACACCGACAGGGCCGCGCCGCTTGTGGGATCGAGCTGCTCGGGAAGCACGCCCGACGGCAACTTGTGCGCCTCCACCCAGCGCAAAACGTCACGGGCTGGCTCAAGCTCGGATAGGCTGCCCGCGCACGCCACCGCGTGCATGCCCAACCAGATGGTACAGAGGAACCACGGGTTGCCTGGGACGCTGTCGAGATCGCGGGACACCTGATGGTAGTAGTCGCCATGATAGCGCGCAACGCCTCCCACCGGTGTCCGGCAGGTGAGACCATCCCGAACCGCCTTCATGGTGGTCACCACACGCGGATCGTCGGCCGCAAAGGCGCCGAACATGAAGGCCCCGGCCAGCGACGCGTCAAGGGTCCTGTCCACGGTGACCTCACCCGCGTCGCTGACCGCGATCATGCGCGCAAACCGGCCCAGCTCGGGCCGGTAGAGATGGCGGCCCATCGCCTCCCGGATCTCCAAGGCAGCGGCCGCATATTCGGCCGCCCGCTCTGTCTCACCAAACGCACGTGCGAACTCGGCCGCCGCATCCAGGCCGCCCACCACGGCGCCGCAGGTGAAGGTGCAGATGCCCCGCCGTTCCTCCCATAGATCGTAGCTTGGCCCGGGCAGGCGCGTGACCGGATCGCGGTAGCCAGCGAGGAAGCGCGCGCTCTTCTTGACCAAGCGGCCGTACAGCCCCTTGATAGCTTCCACATCCTGCCAGCGCTGGAAGTGGTGCCACAGCGACCACACGACAAGGGCGGTCTCGTCTTCCTGGATGGGTAGCTGCATGTCGTAGCCGGGAGGCGCCTCGCCTGCGCCGGCCGAGCGGGCGCTGGCGCCGTCGCATCCCTTGCCGGCCGTGCGGAGTCCCATCCAAGGGTGCCAGGACGAGCCGAGCTGCCCGTCAGCGGTGTACTTGTGCAGAAGGTAGCCTTCGGCGGTCAGTCGGTCAGCGCAGAACTCGTAGAAACGGAAGGGCGCTTGCTGAAAGCCAGCCAAGTCGAGCGCATGGGCCGCCAGGGCGCCGTCACGCGGCCAGCAATAGGCATACGTGTCGCGGGAAAAACTCAAGATGTCGCTGTCCACGGCCGCAATCACCGCACCGCTTTGGTCGATGTGCGTGCGCAAGATGAGCAGCGATCGCCGATGGAGATCAGCCACGCCTTCGGGAAGTCCCAGGTTTTCAACCGACGCCCGCTTGCCCCACAGCTTCCAGTAGTCGCGCGTGCGGGCCAGGAAACTCTGCGGCCCGCGCTGGACCACCTTGGCGTTCAGTTCGCGCACGGCGTCCCAGCTTCCCTTCCAGTTCGGCCCCATGGCAATCCAATAATCAACCTCAGCCGTGGCGTTCGGACCGACTTCGCAGCAGGCCGCCACCACCGAGTCGACCGCCCCCTGGGCCACCAGACCGCGGCCGAGTTCACCATCCTCCGCGTCGCGGAACGTCCCTTCTTTGCCAGGGAGATTCTTCTGTCCTATCGCCCAGTGCTCGACGCCGGCTTGCGAGCCGACGCGCAGGTTCACCAGAAAGAAGCGGGGCCCCTTGTAGTGCACGACGGCGCGACAAACCGGGTCGTAGATCGCCGTGTCGCCTACGTCGCTCTCGCCGATCGCGAGGTTCTGGTGAAAGAAGAGGCGGACCTGCCGCGCCTTTGGCCGCTGGTTGTGCACCACGACCCGGCGGAGATATAGGCTTTCGTTAAAGTCCACGCAATCAGAACAGGACAGCAACAAACCCACGCCAGGGTGCTGACACTGCACCTCGGTAACCAAGGTGTCGGGTTGGTAGCGCATCGCCAGGTTCCAGCCCTGCGCGCGTTCGATCCAGGTGAAGGTGCCGTCGACGAAGGCGCCGAAACGGCAGAGGGCGCCGTGCACGTGATTCTCGCGCCCAACATGCGGATAGGACAGCTCACGCAACCGGTAGTCGCCGTCGAAAGCAACCAAGACTTTGCCGTTGCCAAGGGGTAGGTCGCGCGGCATGGGTTCTCCTCCTGCGAGGTTAGTACTCGAAGTGGAGCCGGCACGCCACCAGCTTGGCCGGCCCGCGGTCGGCATTGTAGCCGGGATTCAGGACGTACTGGCCATCAACCGAAAGCCACAGACCGGGAAAGGCATTGAACGAATAGTATGCCTCGAACACCCGCTCAGGCCGGTAGTTGAGCTGCCCGTCGCCAAGGAAGTTCCCCAGACCACCCGCCGCCAGGTAGTCGCGGTGCGGATCCGAAAGGCCGTCCTGTACGAAGGCAATCGCGATGGTGTCACGCGGTCGAAACCAAAGCCGCCCACGCATCGACAGGCCCGCGGTCAGCGACCTGTCGATCTCGGCGAAGGCGTAGGTTTCGGTGCGCCCGTCGTTCCAGCTATAGCGGGCGAAGAGGCCCGCGTCGCGAGTGAGGTTCTGGTCCAAGCCGACTCCAAAACCGAGCTTGGCTCGATCGCGACGCACGTTGCCGACGGCTGGAGTGCCGCCGGTTGCGGCGGCGTAGGCAAGAGCGTCGCTGAATCCCCCCATTTTGGCGTAGTTGAGAAAGGGTGTCAGACGCACGCTCCCCTGGCGTCCCCAAAGGGCATGGCGATGCTCGACTTCTAGATTTTCTCCGAAATGGGCCCACAGCCGGTAGTCGAGCGGGAGCCCGTTGGATTCCTTGGGCTGCGCAAAATGACCGAAGCGGAAGGCCCAAGCGTCGCGATAGTATTCGACGGCGAAACCCACGGTGTAGCCGCGCGCGTCGGCAGCGTAGTCGGAGGCGCCGCCCGCCATCAGGGCCCAGTTGAAGAACTGGGTGCGCGGGTCGTGCGCGAAGGCATTGTTATCGAAAACGTCGATGAGCGCCATCTGCCCAACAGTCACAACCAAGCGACGGGAAGACACCTCCCCGCCGAACTGATTTGGCCCCGCCTCGACAGGCGCTTCGTTCCCACCCAGCCGGATGGTCTGGCGAAGAAAAGCCCGCGCGCTGTACAGCCGAGCGGTTGCGTCTGCCGCCTTCTGGTTCTCACCGTTACTCAGGCCGCCAAGGCCGTGCAGCCCGGACATGGTGGTGCTCTGAAGCAGCTCTGGGTTGAAGAACAGCTCGGCGCCTCGCCAGAGCCGGTGTCCCAGAAAGAGCGTTGCCGTGAGTGTGTAGCCCGTCTCGTGCTGCGACTTCAGACTGTGTTCTCCGTCGTATGCGGCCGAGAAGGCCGGGTGCATCTGCCAGACGTAGGTTGTCTGGAAGTTCGCGTTCCAGTCCTCCGGTCGCAGTGCCCGCGCCAACCACGCGGGACGTTCATCAACCTGGACCGCCGAGGGTGGCTCAGGGCTGACGTCCGTGACCGCCGGTTCAGCCCAGGCCGACGACGCGAGACACACCGCTCCCGTCACGAAGGCAGGCGCGACTTTGGAAGCGAGAGGGATGCTCCTGCGGGCAAGCACGGCCCCTGCGTCTAGCACAACTCAGCCCGGGAGACCCACCCGAAGAAGGAGTAGTCCCGATATAAGGGCCGTGGTTCGGGCTGGGATGAGCCCGCCGCGACCACGGCCTATTCAAACCCCCGGGGAAGAGTCTACTTCACGAAGATGCTAGGCACGGGCGGAGCGGGCATGTTGGGGGTGATTTGGAATCCCGTGTGGGGGGGCTGGTTGTAGGTTGACTGCTCAAAATTCACCTGCGCCCGGTAGGTCGGATCGTGCATGAGGGTGTAGATCCGGCGCTTGGTCACATCCGTCGTCGTGTACATGCGCAAGGCCGTGTTGGCGGTTTCGCGCCAGATGATCTCTTCGCGCCAATCGCCCAGCATGTCCGCGCTTAGCGTCGGGGTGTTCTTGGTGCCGTTGCAGCCCGAGCACTCGGCGCAGGTCAGCAAGGTTCCGCCACTCGCCTTGGTGATCGAGTTGGCGTTCTCAAGCTCGCGCCATTCATCGGCGTCCCAATAAATGACGAAGTTGCTCCCGGCCGAGAGGGAACTACTGGCACCGGTGGCGCACAGGACCTGGGCCCCGCCGCCATTACACGATGCGCTGGTTTCGTCGCCGGCGCCGACATATTCGCCACGGCCGCGATTGGCGTCGGTGCCGGGTTGGGTAACCTTGTAGTAGAACGTCTTGCAGGTGTCAGCATCGTGAGCATCACTGCCACCCAGAGACTCGTGAATCGAGAACACCGAGATGCCCTTGCCAGGAACCAGCGGTGCGATGTCCATGGCATCGCCATGGCCCATTCCCGAGTCACACCTGAAGGTTCCGTCGCTGTTGATGACCCTTGCGCCAGGGATGATCTCCTGCGCCCCGTCGTCGTCCACATCGGCCGCCATGCACGAGTGGTCGCCGCCGCCATTGGTGATTTGGGTAATGCTGTCATAGACCCAGTTCTTCGCCAGTATCCCATCCCGGAAGGTCATCGCAGACACGGTCAGGTAGGTGTAGTAGCCACGGCCCGAGATCATGCTCGGCAGACCGTTCGCAACGCCGGCACCGCCGGCAGCGGGGACATCCTTCACGAACGCAAACCCACCGGTGAAGCGCTGCGACCGGTTTCCGTTCGAATCGCCCCAGTTGGCATAGTGCGAGTAGAGCACCGGATACTCAATGGTGTCCCGCTCCGCCCCGGTCGTGCCGTCGAACACGGTCCACCACTCCGGCCCTCCCAAGGCCATGCCGCGAGCACCCCGGTAGTCCTTGCTGTTGTCGGCGCCCGCCGCTGGCCCTTTTGCCAGGTAGTTGCCCAGGCCATCCTTGGTCCCTGGCGCGGTCTTGATGGCCAGCTCGGCCTTGCCGTCGCCATCGAAGTCGTACACTGACAATTGCGTGTCGTGCGCTCCGGCGCGGATGTTCATGCCCACATTGATGGTCCACAGCTTCTTTCCAGCCATGGTGTACCCATCAATGATGCAAGGGTCTGTCGTGCCACTCGACGCAGAGTCTTTCGCATTCGACGGATCCCACTTGAGCACGATGTCCATTTGACCGTCGCCGTCCAGATCGCCCGGCGTGCCATCGTTCGCGCTGTACGATCCCGACGGCGGCGTAATCGGAATACTCAGGTACTGCTGCGCCCAAGGCGCGACTGCAGCAGACTGCGGCCCCTCGGTCCCTTTGATCACGGCACTCACCGAATACTTCGAGCTGGAGGAACCGGCTGCGTCTAGGTAGTTGGTGCTATCGGTCACGTTCGCCAACTTGGCGCCGTTCTTGTAGAGGTTGTACGAAACATCGCTGTCCGTTCCGGTGTATTCGTAGCCAAACATGCGCCAACCAACATAGACGCCACCACTGACCACCACGGCAACCACGCCGCGATCCAGGTTCTCCATCTGGTAGTGGCCGCTGCCTCCCCCCGTAACCGACGTCTTGGTTGCACCACCCGCACCCGTGACGACACCACCTGAGCCTTGCGCACCGCCGTCGGTGGCAATGCCGCCTGAGGCTTGGACGCCGCCGGTCTTAGTACCGCCGCCGCCCCTGCCGCCGGTGCCGGTGGCACCGCTGGCGCTAGTCGTGCCTCCCGTCACAATCGAGCCGCCAGTGACACCGCCGCCGGTCGCAGTGGCGCCGCCTTCTGTTGTGGCGCCGCCTTCGGTTTTGGCGCCGCCGACCGAGGTGCTACCGCCGGTAGCAGAAGAGCCGCCCACGCTTGGCGTCGAGCTGCCTCCGGTCGCAGCATGCGAGCCACCCATCACATTCCCGGCCCCGCCCATCACGCCGCCCGAGCTAGTCCCCCCGGCCTTGGCGGTCGAGCTGGCCCCCGCGCCGGACGAATCGCAGCCTTGCAGCAACGTGACGGCGCTGCCAAGGAGCAACGTCACGCAGATTCGCGCAAGAGTTTTTATCGCATTCCGAGTTCTGGTTCGCATCGCATTCTCCGTGGTGCAGGTTTGGTGCGTCTTCGCAAAGATGATTGATACGTGGTCTATGCGATGACGGGCTGACGCCTACTGATTCCGCCTACTGATTCGCCAACTTAAGGGGCGACTGCTCGCCAAAGTGGGTCAAAACCTTTTGCGGTTGTTGGCTTCAATGATACTAGACGTCTGCGTCATGGAATTGCTGGCTACAATCTAGGTGGCGCAATTTGATGATCCCGTCCGGCCGCAGAAAGTGCCCCCTCCTGGGCACCGCAATGACCCGCTTTGCTGAGTAGCTGCCCCTTAATGGCCGTGGAGGGCTCCGCACAAAGCAAAGACTCTCTTCCCGGCATCGTCGTGCGAGGGATGGAACGCGGTGCTCTATTGGCGTTGAGGACGTTGCCTGTGTGGCTCAGCGGGACTTGGGGCGAATGACCAAGGGTGAACTCGACCAGGGCTGGCAGCGGCTGGCGAGCCGGCTCGCGCGAGGAGAGCACCGGGAGCCCCCGATCGCCCTGCGTCGCCGGTTTTCATGGAACAAGTGGGCCGTGGCAGGAACGACCGCCGTCGCGCTGGGGATCGTAGTCTATCGCCTGCCGCTTTGCCCATTGGATAGACCCTTGCAGTACATCGTCGAGGGAGCGACGGTCGGACCGGCTGAGACCATCACCGCCACGTCGTCGGCACGCGTGGTTTTTTCCGACGAGTCCCACCTGGGAATCGAACCGTCAACCAGAATTAAGATGCTGGGCACCGACGCGCATGGTGCCCACGTCGCCATTGCCGACGGGTCCATCGACGTGTTCGTCAAGCACCGCAAGGACTCTTCCTGGCGCTTCGAGGCCGGGTCATTTTCGATTCTGGTGAAAGGGACGGCGTTCCGTCTTGGCTTCGACGCTGCGAAAGGCCGACTGGACTTGCACATGCAGACCGGCGCGGTTGAGGTGCGGGGTCCACACCAGGATCGCGTCTGGACCCTGGGTGGAGGCGAGTCGCTAGAACTGTTGGCGAACCCGCCGCGCGAGGCGCCCAGCGTCGCTCCCGTCGAGGTCACACCCACGCTGCCACTTGCGACGCCAGTGGAAACCTCGCAAGCCAGCCGGATCGCGGCGAGGCACGCCGCCCCTGGCGGCCCAGGCCGGCTCGCGATACACGATGGGGAGTCCGCAAGCCATGCAGTGCCCTGGTCAGACCTGATCGCGAAGGGGGACTTTTCCGAAATCGTGCAGGACGCGGAAAGACGCGGTCTGGATGTGACCCTGGCTCGCGCCTCGGCCCTAGATCTCACCAACCTCGCGGATGCGGCTCGCTACATCAAGAAGCACGAAACCGCCCGCCAGGCCCTGCTGGCCCTGCGTGCGCGCTTTGCCGGAAGCGAACGTGCGAAGGATGCCGCCTTTTTCTTGGGCCGCCTTTCCGAAATCGGGCCCGCGTCATCCGACGCCGCTCTGACGTGGTATGACACGTACCTCACAGAAGCCGGCCGGGGACCCTATGCCTCCGAGGCACTCGGCCGAAAACTGACCTTGCTTGTGCGCAAGGACGCCGAACAGGCGCACAAGGTTGCACGGTCCTACCTGCAACGGTTTCCCCAGGGGAATGAGGCCGACCTCGCCCGCTCCGTTGTGGAATCACCGGCCGAGTGACTGCTCTTTTTGCCCCCTTGCTTTTCGCCGTAGGGTGACCCATCCGAGTTCCGGTTCGCACTGTGTCCTCCGTGGTCCAATTGAGCATTGCTGCAAAAGGCCTTGTCGCTTCCCCAATTTCGCACTGGAGGGCCGAGGACCTTCGGCTCACACATCGAGCGGCACCTCCGGTCATCAACGGACGCAAGGCCTCCCGGTGGGCGATGGTGGTGCTTGTCCCGCCAAACAGAAAGGCCGTGGTTCCGGCCGGGAGGATGCAACCGGAACCACGGCCTGTCAAAGAGACTCGCTGCGAGTCTACTTCACGTGCATGTTGGGCACGGGCGGATCGGGCATGTTGGGGCTGATCTGGAACCCCGTGTGGGGCGGCTGGTTGTAGCTTGCCTGCTCAAAATTCACCTGCGCCCGGTAGGTTGGATCGTGCATGAGCGTGTAGATCCGGCGCTTGGTCACGTCCGTGGTCGTGTACACACGCAGGTTTGCGCTGCTCGTGTCGCGGTAGACGATTTCCTCACGCCAGTCGCCCAGGAGGTCCGCGGTGAGCGTCGGGACGCTCTTCGTGCTGTTGTTCGACGCGCAACCGCTCGCGTTCAGCAAGGTCCCACCGCCAACCTTTGTGATCGACGTCCCGTTTTCAAGCTCACGCCATTCATCCTCGTCCCAGTATATGACGAAGTTGCTCCCAGCACCGGGGCCACCCGACGCACCGGTAGCGCACAGCACCTGACCTGGGCCTGAACACGATGCGCTGGTTTCGTCGCCCGTGCCGACATATTCGGCTCGGCCACGCCCGGCGTCGACACCGGGGTTCGTAATCTTGAAGTACATGCTGCAGGTGGCAGCGTCATGAGCATCCATGCCCCCGAGAGACTCGTGAATCGAGAACGTGACGAGAGGCTTGCCGGGAATTAGCTGCGCGATGTCCAGGGCATCGCCATGGCCCATCCCCGAGTCGCACATGAACTTGCCATCGCTGCCGATGGTCCTTGCCCCGGGGATTATCTCCTGTCCCAGGTCCCCGTCCGCATCCCCCGCCATGCATGAGTGGTCGCCGCCACCATTGGGGATAGCCGTGACGCTGTCGTAGATCCAGTTCTGCGCCAACACCCCATTCCGGAAAGTTAGCGCCGACACCGTCAGACGCGTGTAGTAGCCACGCTGCTGGATAATGCTCGGCAGCCCTGTGGCAACCCCATTATCCTTCACGAATGCAAAGCCACCGTTGAAGCGGTCCACTCGGTTGCCGTAGGCGTCGCCCCAAGCGGAGACGCTGCCTCGGGGCACAGGATAGTCGATCGTCGCCAGTTCCTTGCCCGTGTCGCCGGCGAACACTGTGATGTACTCGGGCCCGGTCAGAATGTAGCCGGAGCTGTTGCGGTACACAGCGCTGTCGTCATCGCTAGCGGCGGGTCCCGTGCTCAGATACGCACCGGTTCCGTCCTTGGTTCCTGGCGCGGTCTTGACCGCCAGCTCCGCCTTCCCGTCCCCATCGAAGTCGTATACCGACATCTGCGTGTAGTGCTGGCCGGCGCGAATATTCGGTCCCAGGTCGATGCGCCACAACTGCTTACCAGCCAACGTGTACCCGTCTATGATGACGTCGTCGGTGACGCCCGATTGGGAATTGTCATGAGAGTTCGCCGGATCCCACTTGAGCACAATGTCGACTATGCCGTCGCCATCGAGATCCCCTGGGCTCCCATCGTTCGCGCTCGAGCCGGATACCGCCTTAAGCGGGATGCTCGTGTAGTTCTGCGCCCAGGGCGTGACCGCAGGAGACTGCGTCCCCTCGACCCCTTTGATCACGGCAGTCACCGTATACTTCGAGCTGGTGGTGCCCGAGGCGTCCAGGTAGTTGGTGCTATCGGTCACGTTGGCCACCTTGGTCCCGTCCCGGTAAAGGTTGTACGAAACGTTGCTGGCCGTGGTGTCGTACTCGTAGCCAAACATACGCCATCCAACATAGACGCCGCCTGTGACCTTCACGGCGACCACGCCGCGGTCCAGGTTCTCCATCTGATAGTGGCCGGTCCCCGCTGGGACGGTCGTGTTTCCACCCGAGGGCGAAACGCCGCCGGTGCTCGCCACACCGCCGCCGCTCGTCGTACCACCGCGGCCGCTTGTGCCGCCGCGGCCGGTTGTGCCGCCGGAGGCGGTTCCCCCGCCGCGGCCGGTTGTGCCGCCGGAGGTGGTTCCCCCGCCGGTGAGGGTGGCACCGCCTGAGGTGGTCTCGCCGCCGGTGACGGTTGCGCCACCAGAAGCGGTTTCACCGCCAATAACGGTTCCGCCGCCGGAGGTGGTCTCACCGCCGGTGACGGTTGCGCCACTGGAAGTGGTTTCGCCGCCAAGACTGGCCAATCCTCCTGAAGCCGTGGTCCTGCCCCCGCTTGGCGCCGAGCTACCGCCGCTCGACGCAGACGAGCCGCCGGTCGGACTGCCGGCCGCGGCGGCGACGCCGCCTGAACCTGGCGCCCCGCCGTTCGAGCTGGAGCCCCCGGTAGACGAACTGCAGCCTTGGACCAAGACGACGGTACCGGCAAGTACCAGAGCCACGCGGCCTCGCACGAGAACTTGTATTGCATTCCGAATTCTGGTTCGCATCGCATCCTCCATGGTGCAAATTTTGCGCATTTCTTGTTCGCGAATCCCTTTTTGTTAATTCTTGTTAAGATTTGTAAAGTTTTGTTAATTGCTCGTCCGTCTTCAGTTCCAACTCCGGCAGTGAAGCGCCAAAGACTATTAGCTCACACAATCGCGCGAAATATCCGGCCACAGATGGCTGCAGCAATTCGGTCAAATGTGTGGCCGCAAAGCCGGCAACCTCCTACACTAGGACCTGTGTCCGACGGGCTCATTCGCGACATTGATTGCGATTCCACCCGGCTGTCCGCCCGAGAGCGGAACAGGGCCGCCCGCGCACGCGAAGAACGAGTGGGTGCCGATGCCGATGACGCCGTTTTGGCCCGGGCAGCCATTGTGGGCCAAGTTTGGGCCCAGCGCGAGATTTGGTTCCGGTTCGCACCCATGGTGTACGGCCTTTTCCGCCGAGCGCTCGGCCCACGCTATGACCACGACGATCTGACCCAAGAGGTCTTCCTCCGGGTCTTTCGCAGGCTGCAGACCCTCGAGAAGCCTTCGGCCATTCGCAGCTTCGTGTATTCCGTGGCGGTTCGCGTGGTGAGTGAGGAAATCCGCCGGTTCACCTGGCGTCGCCGGATAATTGAGCAACGGCCGGAGCTCTCGACGCCTTCACCGGCGTCGCCGGCAGACTTCGAGGCCCGCGAGACTATGTTATGTGTCCAGCGGAGTCTCGATGGGATGCGTGAGAAGTACAGGGCCGCGTTCATCCTCCGATATGTGGATGGCATGGAATGGAGGGACGTTGCCCTCGGGCTCGGCATCTCGCAGGCCACAGTGAAGCGGTACCTGGCCAAGGCCTTGGCTTCCATCTGCAAGTCCGTTTCCAAAGACGAAGGCAAAGCGGCTTTCTGGTGATCGACGACCGAGCCAAAGACCTCCGATACGCGCGCGCAGCGAGTTTCTTGGCCGGAGGACAGAAACCGAGAGGCGGTGAGGCGCCAAGGGCCACCCGCGCCGAGCGGGATCGCCCCTTTCCGAAGAAGTCAGCCAGCTCGCCCGCCGGGCCTGGGCGTGCTGCTTGGCGTGCTCTTTGCGTCGTTGCTGGGGGCAGGCTGCGAGGACTTCGATGGGATTCCTTGGCGCAATTTGTACGGGTACCTGCGTTTGTTGGAGTTCGACAAGGCGAAGCAAGTCCTTCGCGTCCACACCTATCCGCCGTATCTCAACCAGTACATCGCTCAGGACGACGCCGAGGACTTCGTGCTGCCTTGGCCATAGACGACAGGCGGCCAGGGACATTCGCTGCCGCCGGCGAGTTCTTCTCGACAGGAGGGTTGACATCGGCCATGGGATCGGCTCTACTTGCGACGACGTCGCAATATGATCCTTCGCCGAAGCGCGCTGTGGAACCGGCACTCAAGCAATTTCGAAGCCTTCCTTCATCAGCACTCGCTGCGCGCCACGGATGTACGGAAAGCCATCGTGAAGGCGATCCTGGCGCACGAGGGGCACTTCGACATTGAGACGCTGGTGCGCGATCTCCGCGCCAAGGGGATAGACGCCTCGCGGGCCTCGGTCTACCGATCCCTGCCCCTGCTACGCGAAGCAGGGATCATCCACTCCACGGTTCAGGCGGGCGAACGCCGCACTTACGAGTCGGCAGTCGGTCACGATCACCACGATCACCTGATCTGCACCCGCTGCGAGAAGATGGTGGAGTTCCATTTTGAAGCCTTCGAGGTTCTGCAGCGTGAGGTAGCCGCGAAGTACGGCTTCACCTTGACCGATCACTCGCACGAACTATATGGGCTGTGCTCAGTTTGCCGGCGGAAGGGCAGGCGGAGTTGACTGTTTGCGACGATCGCCTGCCGCGGCACAAATTGTTCATGCGACTCCGTCGCAGTACTAGGAGATGTGATCCCATGTTCGCGCACCACCGTCCTTCGGCCCAGATTCTTGTCCTGTTCCTGGCGACCGCGTTCGGCAGTGGGTGTGGCCGCAGAGCAGGCGCCTCGTCCGATGGCGACTTGCCACGGCCGGTGCAAGAGTTGCCGCAAGGGTTGGTCATCCCCGAGGGATCGCCCATGCGCGCGAGAGTCAAGGTCCAGGCGATTGCGGCCAGGCCGGTGCGCCACGAGATGAACGTGCCGGCCACTGCCGAGGCCGATCCTGCCAAGATGGCCAAGATCTCGCCACCGCTGCCGGGCCGCGTGGTCAAGCTGTTGGTCCGCCTGGGCGAGGCGGTGAAGCAAGGCGCGCCGCTGTTCACGCTTGATTCGTCGGATCTCGTGGCGGCGCAGACAGACTATCTCAAGGCGCGGTCGGCCGAGGCACAGGCTGACCGCGCGCTCGCGCGCCAAAAGGATCTGTGCGATCACGGCATCGGAGCCAAGCGGGAACTTGAACAGGCGGAGACCGAGCGCGAGTTGGCGCACAGCGAGCTGGAGCGCGCGGGCACGCGGCTGCGCCTGCTGGGCATGGATCTCGGCCAGGTCGGAAAACCGTTGCAGGTACGGGCTCCGGTTTCGGGCCGCATCATTGACCTGGCCACGACCTCGGGCGAATACCAGAACGACCCGGCCGCGGTGCTGATGACAGTGGCCGACCTTTCGACCATTTGGGTGACGGCCAATGTTCCAGAGAAAGACATCCAGCGCGTCTCCGTGGGCGACGAAGCTCTGATCGACTTTTCCGCCTATCCGGGAGAACGATTGATCGGCCGGGTGCAGTTCATAGGCGAGGTGCTGGCCCCGGAAACCCGCAGCGTAAAGGTGCGCATCGAGCTGAACAATGGCCGTGGCCGCCTGAAGCCGGGCATGTTCGCGCGCGTGACCCTGCGAGGGAAGGAATCGCCTGAGCTGCTGGTGCCGCCCGCGGCGCTCGTGGTCCGCGCGGACAAGAGCTATCTATTCGTCGAGAAGGCGCCCTGGACATTCGAGCGCCGGGCAGTAGAGGTTGGCGACGCCCTGCCCGAAGGAACCTGCATCTTGCGTGGCCTGGCTCCCGGTGAGCGCGTCGTTACCGCCAACACCATCGTGTTCCCGTGATCGAACGATTCGTGACCGCCTGCTTGCGCAAGCGCTGGCTGGCGGTGGCCGTCTTCATTCTGTTTTGCGTTTTCGGGTACTACTCGTTCACCACTTTGGCCATCGAGGCCTACCCAGACATCACCGACACCACGGCGCAGGTGATCGCCCAGCACCCAGGCCATGCCGCCGAGGAGGTGGAAGAGCAGATTACAGTTCCGCTTGAGCGCGAGCTGAACGGCATTCCTGGCCTGCAAGTCATGCGTTCGCGCAGTACCTTCGGTCTTTCGCTGATCACTCTGGTGTTTCGCGATGGCGTGGACGATTACTTCGCCCGTACGCGCATCCGCGAACGCATCGCGAGCGCGAGGCTGCCCGATGGTGTGAGCCCGACCCTGGACCCGCTGACCTCCGCGGTGGGTGAGATCTATCGCTACACGCTCGAGTCCGGCACTCGCACCGTGCGCGAGCTGACGGCGATCCAGCAATGGGTGGTCATCCCCGCGCTCAAGCAGGTGCCCGGTCTCGCGGACGTCAGCACTTTCGGCGGCGAGACGACCGAGTTTCAGCTCGCCCTCGATCCCTCGAAGCTGGCGCAATACAACCTGTCGCTCCAGCAGGTCATCGGGACCATCAAGGCGAACAACGCCAATGCGGGCGGCAGCTTGCTGGTCCGCGGCGAGCAGGCGGCGGTCATCCGCGGCATCGGCTTGATTCGCTCGCCCGAGGATCTGGGCAACATCGTGGTCAGCTCGGTGCGCGGCACGCCGGTGTTTCTCAAGGACCTCGGCCGGCCGCAGTTCGGTGTGCTAACCCGCAAAGGGATAGCGGGCAAGGACCAGGTGCCCGACGTGGTGACCGGCATTGTCCTGCTCCTGCGCGGAGGTAACCCGTCGCAGGTCCTCGAGGGCGTACACGCCAAGGTGCAGGCGCTCAACCACGGTGTCCTGCCCTCCGACGTGAAGATCATCCCCTACCTCGACCGCACCGATCTGGTCCACACTACGGTTCACACCGTCTCGCGTACCCTGCTCGAGGGCATGGGGCTTGTCGTACTGATCCTGCTGGCCTTCCTGGGCAGTCCACGCAGCGCACTCATCGTTGCACTCACGGTCCCGGTTTCGCTGCTCTTTGCCTTCGTTCTGATGGCGACGACCAACATCCCAGCCAATCTGCTGTCCCTGGGCGCCATCGATTTCGGCATCCTGGTCAACGGGGCCATCGTGGTGCTTGAAAACGTTTTGCAGCGCCGCGAAGAGCGGCCCGAGGCCCATCTGACCGAATCGGACGTGCGCGAGGCGGCGGTACAGGTCGCGCGTCCTATGTTCTTCGCCACGGCCATCATCATCACGGCGTATCTGCCGCTGTTCGCATTCCAGCGCGTAGAGCGCAAGCTGTTTACGCCCATGGCCTACACCATCGGCTATGCGCTGACCGGCGCGGTGCTGGTGGCGCTCGCTCTCATTCCAGGACTCGCACTGTTTTCGTTCGCCAAGCCGCGCAAGACATTTCACAACCCCTGGCTTATTTGGCTGGACCGCCAGTACGAACGCGGCCTGGGCTGGCTGATTCTCCGGCCCCGCCGGGCACTAGTCTCGGGTGGCGTTGCTGTGGCACTCGCAGTCCTTCTGGCTGCCCTAGCCGGCCGTGAGTTTTTGCCCCAACTCGATGAAGGCTCGCTCTGGTTGCAGGTGATCCTGCCGCCCGGCATCTCGCTGGAAAAGGCGAGCGAGATGGCCGGTGAGCTACGCCGGGCCACCCGCGAGTTTCCCCAAGTGAGTTGCATCGTCACGCAGCTCGGCCGTACCGACGACGGCATGGACCCGTGGACATCTTCGCACATCGAGTCCTACGTGGGCCTCCGCCCGTACGACGAGTGGCCATCGGGAATGCGCAAACGCGACCTGATTACGCAACTGGGACGTCGCTACAAGGCGATCCCGGGGGTCAAGGTCAGCTTCGCGCAGCCGATCATCGACATGGTCAACGATAAGATTGCAGGCGCGCACAGTGAGTTGGTGGTCAAGATCTTCGGCCGTAGCTTCGGCGAGATGCGCGGGGTGGCTGGGCAGATTGCCGCTGCCCTGGAACGGGTGCCGGGCGCCACTGACGTCATCGTCGACCAGGAGCCGCCGCTGCCCCAGCTACAGATCGAGGTGGATCGCGCAGCTGCCGCCCGCTTCGGCATCAACGTCTCAGACATCGCCGACCTCATCGAGATCGGGATCGGAGGCGAGTCCATCGGCAACGTCTTTCAAGGCGAGCGCCGCTATGAAGTCACCGCGCGCTTTCTGGCTGAGGCGCGCAGCAGCCCCGAGGGCATCGGCAACCTCATGCTGACCGCGCCCAATGGCGAGCGCATCCCCCTGTCCCAGGTGGCGCACATCGCGCTTCGCGACGGGGAAAGTACCATCACCCGCGAGATGAACCGGCGCCACATGACCGTACGATTGGATCTGCGCGGCCGCGACCTGTCCAACTTTCTCGCCGAGGCGCAGCCGAAGGTTGCTCAGATCATGCGCTCATCGGCGCCTGACCTGCAGGTGGTCTGGGGCGGGCAGTTCGAGAACCAGCAGCGCGCCCAAGCTCGCCTGGCCGTGATCCTGCCCATGGTGCTGGCGTTGATCTTCTTGCTGCTCTACGGTGCCTTCGGCACCCTCCGGCATGCTGCGCTGATCTTGATCAGCGTTCCCCTGGCGCTGCTCGGCGGAATGGTGGCGCTGCATCTGCGCGGGATGACCATCAACGTCTCCAGTGCGGTCGGCTTCATCGCCTTGTTCGGCGTGGCCGTGCAGAACGGCGTGATTATGGTTTCCGCGCTCAATCGCGCCCGCGACTCGGGTTTGCCCTTGCCCCAGGCCGTCGTGCGCGCGGCCAGCGAACGACTGCGCTCCGTCCTCATGACCGCCAGCGTGGCCACCGTGGGCCTGTTGCCGGCGGCCTTGGCCCGCGGCATCGGTTCGGACGTGCAACGTCCGCTGGCCACGGTCGTGGTGGGCGGGCTAGTCAGTGCCACGCTGCTGACCTTGGCGATCCTACCGGTGCTCTATCTCACCATCGAGCGCCACTTCCAGCCAACCAAGGAGGGAAAGGAATGATGGCCCGCGCACGAGTGGGGTTGGTCGCCCTGTTGCTGCTTGTCGGCGCAGGGGCGGCCGCAGACGAATCGAAGGATGCAGCGCCTCGCCTGGAATTCGGGGAGTATCTGCGCCGGGTGTTGGCGGCCAACCCCGATCTCCGGGCCGCGCGTGCGAGCATCGACATTGCCCAGGCCCAGATCGACGTGGCCAAGGTCTTTCCCGATCCGGAGGTCACGGTCGGGGTGAGCCAGTACGACGTTACTCGCCGGGGCAATCCTACCATGGCGGGCGCGCAGTTGAGTGTGCCCATCGAGCTGGGCGGCAAGCGCCACTCGCGCGTCGCGGTTGCGCAATCCGGCCTGGGTGCCGCTGGCTGCGACTACGAGGACGCCACGCGCACGTTGCGTGGCCTGGCGGCCGACGCCTTTGTGGATGCGCTCTATGCCCGCATGGTGGTTGCGCAGAAGGAAAGCGCGCTTTTGCACCTGCAGCGCTTGGTGACGGTCAATGAACGCCGCCTGGCGGCAGGGGACATCGCGCAGGTCGATCTGTTGCAGTCCCGGGTGGAGGCGCAGCAGTTTCAGGCAGACGTCATGGCTGCGCAGGGCGAGTTGCGCGCGGCCGAGGTGGCCATGGCCCAGCTCCTCGGACCCGAGGCAGAGCCGACCTTCGATGTGGTCGGCGATCTCAAATCCGCACCGCTCGCCCTGGATGTGCCACGACTGCTTGCCGCGCTCGAGCAGCGCCCCGACGTTCGCGCCGCAGCCACGCGCGTGCAGGGGGCCGAGCGGCAGATCGCATCGGCGGAAGCCAAGCGCGTGGTGGACATCTCGCTCGGCGCGGGCTGGCAGCACAGCTTTGCGGCGAGCCTGGATGACGGGTTGCCGGCCGCGGACTTCTTGTCCGGATCACTGAGCGTGCCCCTGCCATTCTCACGCATCTATAAAGGAGAACTCGAAGCGGCGCGGCACACGCATCGCCAAACCCAAAGCCAATTGCAGGCCGTCCGCGCCCGCGCCCAAGGCGAGTTGCGCAAGGCCCTTGCCCATTTCCAGGCAGCCTCCGGGCGAGTGGCCCTGTACGACCAAGGAACCCTGTCCGATTCGCTGTCCGTGCTGGAAAAGATTCTTTACAGCTACCAGCACGGCGACGCCACGTTGGTTGAGGTTCTGATTGCACAGCGGACTGCATCGGCTGTCCACCTCGCGTACCTGGACGCCCTGGCCGACCGAGCCCACGCCCTCATAGCCGTGGGCCAGGCAGCCGGCCTGACCGAGGACCTGCTCAAGCTCTGAGCACAGCCCGACGACGCGGATGAAGCCAACCGATGCCTGAGTTGTGACGCCCGCAGGCGCAAGAACTCCCGAAAGTCCTGATTTGCAGCAACGCGATGAACGGGAGCCTTCGGCCGGATCCGCATCGAGTTGATGATTCGCACCTGGTCGAGCGAGAGCCATCCGGGCCCCCTTTCCCCCTTGCGCGAGGCCTCCTCGTCAAGGCACGCTTGGGAAAGGCTGGACGGAACAGAAGGGCTCGGCGGGGGAGAAAACAAAGGAGCAACATGAAATCGCCGAAAGCGCTGTGGACCTGCGGTCTCTTTTTCTTGGCGGCGGCTTCGTGTACGTCGCCCGGTGGCTCCCCCACGGACGCTAGCGCGCGCGCCGGAGCGGGCGGATCGGGGATCTCCGGTGGAAATCCGGGGACGAGCGGCGGCGTGAACGCTGGCGGAGGGACCATCACCGGCGGGCGGCCTGCAACCGGAGGCGCGCCGGGCACGGGCGGTTCTTCGAACGGCGGCGCAGCGCTGGGTGCGGGAGGTTCCTCGAACGGTGGGACAACGCCGGGTGCGGGCGGTTCTCCGAATGGTGGGGCAACGCCGGGCATGGGCGGCTCTTTGAACGGTGGGGCAACGCCGGGCATGGGCGGCTCTTTGAACGGTGGGGCAACGCCGGGCACGGGCGGCCGCAGTGGAACGTCAGGGG
>Ga0224520_1000153_pt1 | contig 22270 bp, 15 predicted proteins | sample CFST25metaG_2_FD_180684 | JGI IMG/M metagenome (GOLD analysis project Ga0224520, IMG submission 180684) | Peat soil microbial communities from Stordalen Mire, Sweden - C.F.S.T-25 | ecosystem: Environmental > Terrestrial > Soil > Wetlands > Peat | place: Sweden: Norrbotten County, Stordalen Mire... | reverse complement strand
GACATCTATTATCATCGTCAATCTCCTTGCTCGTCATTTCGAACTTATTCCCCGCGTAATTATTATTTATTCTGGTTGTCTTGGAGCTAACTTGAAGAAAGTGCTACCGGTAATATTTTATTGTTAAGAATATTTATTATACCATTCTTGTATGTATAAGTATTGTAATTGTTATTGTAATCGATTTGCTATAATATGCATTATACTGAAAAAATAACAGGAGGGATACATTGGGTAAATCGGTAAAAGGAACACAAACAGAAAAAAATCTTATGACTGCTTTCGCGGGGGAATCGATGGCAAGAAACAAATATGCCTGGTTCGCCAATTCTGCAAAAAGCGGCCCTACTAAAGAAGGTTATGAGCAGATTGTCAATATTTTCAATGAGACTGCGGACAATGAAAAGATACATGCTCGAGTCTTCCAGAAATATCTGGAAGGCGGGGTGGTTACAATCACCGCCACCTACGAAGCACCGGTCATAAAAGACACCAAAGAAAATTTAAAGGCTGCAGCAGACGGCGAAAAAATGGAATGGTCGACTATCTACGCAGATTTTGCCAAAACTGCCAGAGAAGAAGGCTTCCCTGACATCGCTAATTCGTTTGAACAGGTTGCTAAAGCTGAAAAATTTCATGAATTTCGGTTCCGCAAGCTTTTGGAAAATTTAAACAACAGCGAATTCTTCGTTAAAAAGACACCCGTAAAATGGCATTGCAGTAATTGCGGTTACGTTATGGAAGGCACTTCTGCTCCCGAAATGTGCCCCGCCTGCAAACACCCAAAGTGGTACTATCAACTAATGCCGGAAAATTATTGAAGAAAATTTAAAAAAAATCTCTGATCTGCAATTGCAATAAGTAAATATGAACGGGGTCGGTAGCCAATGCGGTTATCGTCCCCGTTCTTTGTTTATGTTTAATAGCTAATGAAACGAACGTCCAATAGACTCCTTCACATTCTTATCTATCCAGAATCTCGCCAGATAAAACGATAACAATTGATTGTGGTTCACCTGTGCCCCGAATTGACCTGTATACCCTTTCAACCAGGGTTGCGTAAAACCGAAAAGATACGGTTGCACCAGGGATATTGTGTAGTGTTGCCGGGCTACATGCGCATTCGCATCTTTTATTACTTTTTTCAGTTGCTGTTCTGATGTTGCTGCAGTAGCTTGCGCATAAAAGGCATCAAACACAGGGTCGTTGACCATCGGGGTGTTCGCTTTGAATCCCTTTTGGAAGCGTTGCAGGTGATAGAGCGGTTCGTTCATCATCCCCAGTGTCCCGCTGTTAATATTATCGACCATTTGATCGTATCCCCGATTTGTTTGCTTGTTTGCAAATAGGACTTTATCCATTGTTTGGATCTCCATGTTAATCCCCACTTCTGCAAACCAGAATTGGATCTTTTTTAATATTCCCGAATGCTCGCTCGCCGGAGAAATTATGTTCGTCTTGAACCCATTGGGATACCCTGCTTCTGCCAATAGATTTTTCGCTGCCGCCGGATTATAGGCGTATTCAGCTTTCAGCTCATTCGGCCACTCTTCGTAAGGGAAAACCCATCCTTTCATTTGACTCGCTGTTAGTGTCTGCGGATGAGGGTCCGCGAAACCGCCGTAATAGTCTTTAACAATTGTTGGTAGATCGATCGCCATTTGCATCGCCTTTCTCACGCGGATGTCATTAAAAGGCGCCACGTCGTTTCTTGGATCGATTGTCCCGCAGGATACTCTCGATCGCGTAAAATAAGGCATTTCATTGTTAGTTTTAAGTAATATCTGGGCCTGTTGGAACGACAATCCTTCCAGAATATCGATCTTCCCGCTGCGCATAGCCTCGATCGCCTCATTGTCATCCGGTATTACTAAAAACTTTAAATTATCTGCATATGGCAATTTGTTCTGCGGATATCGCTCATCATGCCCCCAATAGTCGGGATTCCGGATCAATGTCGCTGCACTGCCAGGGATATAGTCCAGCATTATAAAAGCGCCGGTGCCTATGGCATGATGCCAGTTATTAAGTTCTCCCCATTGTTTGACTGCTTCCCGGGCCTCGATGCATTGTACCGGACTGCGGTTTGCCACCAATGACTCCATGATGAATTCAATATTGTTTGTCTTCCATTTAAAAACGATCGTATATTTATCAACAGCGGTTACCGATATCAGGTTTTTAAACGCAGTGTATGTGATATGACCGGGTGCTGGTTTCGTAAATCCGCTGCCGATTCCATACATACGGTGATAATGAAATACCACGTCATCGGCAACAAACTCCCGGCCGTTCACCGGCGGCTTATTCTGCCAGCGGATCCCTTTACGCAAATGGACAATACATGTACTGGCATTGGGAAATTCCCAGTTTTCTGCCAGTTCCCCTTTCACACATTGCCTCGGCGGGTAACCTGTTTTATATTCATAAACTGCTGGATCTGTTGTCCAGTCATCGGTTTGCAATTGTTCCAGCCATGCCGAATAAATCTGAAAATGATGACCGCCCACGTATGGATCATAATTCGTAATATCGCTATCCATACGAAGGACTATTTCACCACCATACTGCGGCTTGCCAAGTGTATCCCACCACATTGGTTTATTTTTCATTTTTAATCCTTTTTTCCTCAATCATTTATTTAGTATTATCCGGTTAACGGTTTGCGATATAGATTCATCTGTACATTGACTTACATTATGTCAGGTATTACCTTAAAGAGGGTATTGGGAGTTAGTTTTACGTAAACTCTATATTAAAACTCATTAATATTCTCTACCTTGTTGACAAGTCTAAAATCCGGTGTTATCATTCGAAACAATACATATAACATTACAAATGTATTATTAGATTATGCCCGGCCGTGCTAATTGTCAATTGAAATTTATGTCAATAATACAAAAAGAATTATCGTTAAAGTCGGAAAGGCATGGTTTTGTTCGCTCGATTGAGCTGGTTTAGCGGTGAGTTCCGGGATATGTAAATTCTACTTTGCATTAATAATAATAAGCCATATCAATATATAGATATTTTTGTTTAGCTTGCAAGGTTGGCCTTATTTACAAGAGACTTGCATATTTTATTAATGTTCAAAATACTCAAGAACTTGCGGTCAGTCTATTAAAGATGTATTTATAATACCGGGGGAAAGAAATAATGAAAAAGAAAGATGAATCGGGAACGTCCAGCACTAAGCCGCAATACGGCGGTACAATGAACCTGCGCATCGATAGTAACATCGTCACTTTTGATCCGAATGACAAATCCTTCCGCTACAGCATTATGTCCGGTTGGCTGGAATGCCTGCATGGGGGTTATTGGCCACTGGAACCAATCCCTTTCAACGGAAAATTCGGCCAACTCAACTATACCAACTGCCATCTCGCTGAAAGCTGGGAATTTACAGAGCCTGGGAATTACGTAATCCACCTGCGCAAAGGTATACACTGGCAAAATATCCCACCAGTGAACGGCCGGGAATTTACATCTGACGATGTTGCCTATCATTACCACCGGCTTTACGGCGGCGGACACGGCTTCACCACCCGTGGTCCTGGAGCCCATTACCAATTCACACCCCTGGAATCGATCACTGCTATTGATCGTTACACTGTCGCTTTCAAATGGAAGGCTCCCAATCCGGAGATCGTCAGGGATGCCATGCAGGCATGGGGTTCTCTGGCTTCGATCGAAGCGCGTGAAGCGGTGGAAAAATGGGGCAACCTTGATGATTGGCATCATGCCATTGGCACCGGCCCCTTCATTTTGAAAGATGTTATTCAAGGCAATTCGGCCACATTGGTAAAAAATCCCGATTACTGGGGGCATGACGAACAGAATACCGGGAACCAGCTTCCTTACATCGATAGTCTCAAACTGCTCATTATTCCCGACAAAGCTGCGGCAATCGAAGCATTGCGCGCCGGTCAGATTGATGCTCTTGATGGATTAACACCTGCCGAAGCCGATGCAATTAAAAAGACAAATCCGGAATTGTTACAGGTAACCTTTCCCGCACCCAATGCACTGACTTTGGATCCCAGAAATGATAAAGCGCCTTTTAACGACATCAGGGTACGCAAAGCGATGCAGATGGCGATCAACCTGCCGGCCATTTGTCATACTTACTACAACGACACTTGTCGGCCGTACCCATCCTCGGTTACTTCCTATTACATGAAAGGCTGGGGATTCCCCTATGAGGAATGGCCGCAGGATCTGAAAGATGAATATGCCTATAATCCTGCAAAGTCCAGGCAATTATTAACTGAAGCCGGTTATCCCAAAGGCTTTAAAACTAACATAGTTGCTGATGCTACCGGTGATATTAACCTGCTCAAGATCGTGCAGACTTACCTTGCTCAGGTAGGTATTGACATGGAGATCAGAACCATGGATTCCGCTGCCACGTCTGCTTTTGTTTATGGACGAAAGCATGATCAATTGGCACAACGCGGCAAGATCGGCAAACTGGGTGCAATGGGACTTAATCCAGTAAACTTCCTCAGCCGGCTCGCTTCCGGTCCGGCTAACTATATGGTCATCGAAGACCCTGTTTTGGATGCTTTCCATCCCAAGTCCTGGGAAGTCAGTAGTTTCGATGAGATAAAAAAATTACTGCGAGACTGTAACGAGCTTGTTGCAAGAAAACATTTTCTTATATCCTTACTGCAGCCGATGGAGTGTGTTCTCTATCAGCCGTGGTTCAAAGGTTACCACGGCCAACGCGATGCGCTGACCGGAGCAGATGGCCCCCATCTCCTCTTTTATTATCCGGCTCGCTTCTGGATCGATCAGAAATTAAAGAAATCTATGGGCCATTAATTTAAATTTTAGTATTATCATTTACAAGAATTTCGATATTAATGCTTATAAATTGATTATAAAAGGAGAAAGAGAAATGACCGCTGTCAACCGCATATTCAAAGTAAAAGGAAAACCTTTCTATCCCCTAGGCCGGCATCGTATTTACATGGCTGGTTATGTTGCCCGCGATGAAGCTGAAATTGAAGCCAATTTAAAAGCTTCTAAAGCGTGTCACGGCAATACCGTCTGTCACGCTATTTTCTGGGATGAACTTGAACCTGAAGAAGGCAAGTTCGATTTTTCCAGCATCGATACGGTGATCCGTCTCGCCCGAAAACATGACTTGAAACTAATCTTTTTATGGTTTGCTGTCTGGAAAAATGCGGTTATGGACTACGCTCCCGAGTGGATAAAGGCCGACCCGCAACGCTTTAAAAGAGTGATCTGCCCTACCGGTAAGACGATTTGGGTGCTTTCCTCCCATTGCAAAGCGACCCTTGAAGCTGATAAAACTGCGTATGCTGCGTTATGTAAACATCTTAAAGATACAGATTCCGAACAGACTGTCATCGGAATACAGCTTGAAAATGAACCGGGTATCATCGGTAGCGAACGCGACTATAGCCCCGCAGGTCAGGCAGAATTCGATAGCCCTGTCCCTGCCAAATTGCTATCGGCGATGAAAGCTAAAGGCAAAGGTGAAGTCTATGACCTCTGGCAGGAAGCCGGTGGAAAAAAATCTGGTAACTGGACTGCGGTATTTGGCCCGGATGCAGGTGAGTGCATGACCGCCTGGAGTATTGCCACCTTTATCAACGAAGTATCCAAAGCCGGCAAAGCTGTTTACGACATCCCGACTTTCATCAATGTCTGGGGCATGGAGCAAAACTGGTGGCCGATCCCAGGAGAATCATATCCTGCGGGCGGCCCGGCTCATAAAGTCCTGGATATTTACAAATGGTTCGCGCCTGACGTGGACACAATTTCACTGGATAATTACAACGGCGATGCCAAAGGGAAAGAAATGGGGAATGTTAATTATGCCCGCGATGACAATCCCCTTTTTATCGTCGAATCCCAGACTAACCTGAATATGTTCCGGAATATTGCTGATTATAATGCCATTGGCTATTTTACTCACTATGAGCAAGCCGAAGATGGTTCGCTGTATCCCGATGAGCTGCGCAGAATTCAAAATGTTCAAAGTGTGGCAGCCGTGATTCCGCTTCTGCTCAAGTACCAGGGCACCGGTAAGATTCAGGCAGTTGTAGAAGAAGAATCAGCAAAGAGCCGCGGCAGGATGCAGCGTATGAAATTTGATGGCTACATGGGATTAGTTGAATTTACAGGGACAGAGCGCGGCGGTGGTCTGGTGATCCAGGTTAGCAAGCATGAGTTCTATTTTGTTGGCGTCGGCTACCGGCTCATGCTGCGTCCCAAACCGGTCGTTGGTCAGACACCTATTACGATGCTTGCAGCAGTCGATCTCTCTCACCCGAATTTCTGTAATTTCTTTGTTAGGGTCTGTGAAGGCCATTTTAATGAACAAGGCGAATATGTTATTGACCGGCGTCGCAATGGAGATTCTATTCGCGGTGGCATTTGGGTCGGTGCTCCTGATTGTGTGATGCAGATCATCACCAGTGAATAAATTCGTAACTTTTCCTCTTATGTAAAGGTCACAGTCGCTGAAACAAGAAGGAGAGCTTAGAAGGGATTTAGCCACAAAATATGTCGGGTTTTACCATTGATCTTGATTCAAATACTCAGTTGCTGTTTGTCACCCTATCCCCAGCGAGGGAGAAGGTGGAGTTTGCATAGTAGTTCGAAGTAAGTATAGGAGTTATAAGAATTAAATGTAGAGAGACATACCGTGATGGTGAATCCGGTTTTGTCTTTTGAATTTGTTAGGGAATTGTTGTTTGGATTTTATTTTTAGTTCTGCATGTAACTAAACGGTACTAAATATTAATTAGGAGGATCGAATATGACAGGAAAGCCTTTAACATTGCTTGGTGTCGGGGATCTGATTGTCGAGAAACCGAATCCTGATTTTTATTTTTCTCTGGTCGCGCCGGTGCTGAAAAAAGGCGATGTCGTCGTTGGCAACGGTGAAATCGTCTTTACCGACCGGAGTATACCGACGTTCGTGGAAATGTTCCCTTCGCCGGGCTGTCCCATGGCCAATATGGACTCCATTGCTAAAGCTGGTTTTAATGTCATCACCCTTGCCGGCAATCATATCTGTGACCGCGGCCTGCCTGGCGTTGAGGATACTATTGCTGGATTTAAAAAATTGGGCGTTACGGTAACTGGTGCTGGTTTGAATATCGATGAAGCCAGGGTTCCTGCCATTATTGAACGCGGCGGCACACGCTTTGGTTTTCTCAATTATAATTGCGTCGGCCCGGAGGGACAATGGGCTACCTTTGATAAATATGGTTGTGCCTATGTGCATATCATATCCCACTATGAGACGGCCACTAATCCCGGGGGTTCCTGCGATGTTTATACTTTCGCCGAACCGCGCAGCCTTAAAGCGATGATTGCGGATATCAAAAAACTCCGTCCTCTGTGTGATGTTCTCTCTGTTGTTTTCCACAAAGGTATTGCCGTTTCTACCAAACTTACGATGTACGATCAGCAAGTCTCATATGCCGCGATTGATGCCGGCGCCGATCTGGTGTTGGGACACCATGCGCATATGCCCAAAGGCATTGAAGTATACAAAGGTAAGGTTATCTTTCACGGACTTGGTCAATTTATTCCCGTGGCGATCGGTTTGATTGGGGAAAGGGCAAAAGCTCATCGTATTCTCGCGGCTCCGAGCATAGCTGACCTTTACGGACTCAAACAAGGTGCACCTCAGTTTAAGTGTATGATCGCCAAATGCGTAATCGAAGACAAGAAAATCACCAGAGTGAGTTATCTCCCCTGTTTGATCAATGAAAAACAACAGCCGGAAATATTGAAACATGACGAACGCGGACAGCAATTAGTCGATTATATCGACATGCTCAATAAAGATGAAGAACTTGATACTGTTTCTGCATGGGACGGCGATGAAGTAGTGATCCGAACCTGGTAATCGCTCACGGCCTAAAAATAATTTAAAAAACAGCCTGATAAATATCAGGCTGTTTCTCATTTAAGCAATACAAGCTGTGTTATTTTCTTACCAACTATAAACCGGTTCTCAACAAACGTGAAGCATTACGTTCGAATATTTTTTCCTTGTCCGCTGATGGCATGTCCAGTTGTTCTATCATCCTGATCTCATCCCAGGTAACACCATGGTGCGGTCTGCCTTCCGTCGCGTCTGTTCCGAATAACAGATGGTCCGCGCCAAAATAAGCATACCCGCACATCATCGGTCCCGGTGTATTGACGAACGCCGTGTCGCAATAGAACTTACGCAGATCATCATCCCGTAACTTGATCCGGTCTCCGCAGAACGGAACAATCCCACCGCAGTGATGGGTAATAATCTTGATCCTTGGATACTCTTTGAAAATCCCCGACATTGCCAGGCGTAACATCGCCAGCGAGGTCTCAAGCGGAAATTTAAGGAATTTATTTACTGAAGAACTGGCCATATCCTTTGACAATGGGGTTTGGATCGTCGTTTCATACGGAGGGTGGATCCAGACCGGCAGATCATATTCAGCCATCTTGGCAAATAATGGTCTGAACTTGGGCAGGTCAAGCGGCTCTTCGTTAATCGTGGTATTCATCAATATTCCCCGCATCCCCAATCCCATGCATGCCCGCTCGGCTTCTTTCACTGCTGCATCTACATCACTAAGCGGCAGTAATGCTACCGCGGCCATAAATTTATCCGGGTGCTTTTCCACTAAATCCGCCGCTGCATCATTATTGACCTTGGCTAATTCGCACGCATCCGCTGGTGACACAAAAGCCTCCAATGGAGCCAACGCCGGCACCAGCACTTCCAGCATCCCTGGATACCTGTCAATTCTCCGCAATCTGATATCGACATCACTCAGGGCGGGATTTTGCTTTACCCACCCCTCAAGATGGGACGTGCTGATCTTTGCTTTCTTGAGCAGCGCTTCCTGGTATTTTCCGGGAATCATGTGACTGAAGACATCTATTATCATCGCCAATCTCCTTGCTCTATATTCCTTTAATTCAACCATCCATCAAAATATCTGATTATCCTGGACTGCTCTCAGATATTTTATTACCATAATAATCTTTTTTAAGAAGAATGTGTACTAAATATTTGTTACTATTTCAACATAATGCTAAAGTAGAAAACAAATAGATAAAGGAGTGGTCATGGAAAAGGCAGCTGCTTGGTGGACTAAGCTTGGCAAACCACAATATGGCGGTGAATTGACTATCCGGCTCAATCGTAAAATTGTCAATTTAGACCCGTATTACGGAGTACATCTCCCGCAGATCCATACCGCCTGGATGGAAAAAATGTTCGTGGATGACTGGACACTGGACCCTGCAATATATGATTACAGGATGAATCTCCGCCCGAACCAGTATGTCAAAGGACACCTGGTCCAAAGTTGGGAATTTGCCAGTCCGTCCACTTTTGTCGTGCATCTACGAAAAGGAATACACTGGCAGGATAAACCTCCTGCTAATGGCCGCGAGTTTGTAGGGGATGATATAGCTTTTCACTTTCACCGGTTGTATGGTCTCGGTAGCGGTTATTCTAAACCCAGTCCGGCATTAGCCCATGCAGCAGCCTTTAAAGAGCTTTTATCCGTGACTGCCTCTGACAAATACACTGTCATTTTTAATTGGAAAACATCCAACCGGGAATTGATTCTCGACGCTTTACAGGAGGTGGCCACCACGCTGTGTATAGAAAACCCGGAGGCTGTAAGGCAGTGGGGAGATGTCCGCGACTGGCATCATGCCGTCGGTACCGGACCGTTTATTCTTGAGGATTTCGATGGGAATAAGGGGGCAGTATTGATCAAAAATCCTGATTACTGGGGCCATGATGAACGATATCCGGAGAATAAACTGCCTTATATCGATAAATTGAATTTCGTGATAATCCCCGATGAGCAAACTGCTCTGAACGCACTGATCACAGGTCAAGTTGATGTGGTAGATCAAATATCATTTAAATCTGCGTTGAGAATTAGGGAAACGCATCCGGAAATACTACAGATACCGATTTTGATCACCACTGTAACCATCGACCCGAGAAACGATGTCACGCCTTTTAATGACCTCCGGGTCCGTAAGGCAATGCAAATGGCTATTGACATACCAACTATCGCCAGAACCTATTATGAAGGCCTTTTCGAGCCGTATCCTTCAATGATTACATCAAGGTATCTTAAAGGATGGGGATTTCCTTATGAGGGATGGCCGCAAGACCTGAAAGAAGAATATTCCTATAATCCGGGAGCAGCCAGGCAACTGCTGGCAGATGCAGGTTACCCCAGGGGATTCAAAACTAACATCGTTGCCAATGTTTCTGCCGATATGCAATTACTTAATCTCGTTAAATCCTATTTTGCTGATATTGGTATTGACATGGAAATCCGGCCGATGGAATCCACCGATTGGACGGCTTTTGTGATTAACGGCCAAAAACACGATCAAATGGCCTACGCGGCTGTATCTCCCTATGGACATGCCTTCGAGCCGATCAGGCAGTTGCAAAGACTGCATACCGGATCGTCTTCTAACTATCTGATGGTCAATGATCCTGTTCTTGATGCCTTCCAGCCTCAGGCTATCGCCGCTTCCAGTGAGGACCGGCTAAAGCAAATACTAAAAGATGCAAACGAACGCATGGCCCGCCAGCATTATGCGGTATCCATTCTTCAACCGATGAATTATGCCCTCTTCCAACCGTGGCTTAAGGGTTATAACGGTCAATTCGGGTCGGTGTGTTCGGCAGCCGGCAGCCCTCAACTTTTATTCTTCTATCCGGCGCGATTTTGGATCGAACAAAAACTGAAGAACACTGCGAAGCTCTAGATGATCCGGCCCTGGACTTAGTAATTTGTAATGGCTGACTCATATAAAACAGCGTAAACAATTTTTGTTTACGCTGTTTTATTTTTTACGGTGGAAAATTTGGTCGCTATTTATGTTCCGCTTTTACATATATACGCGGCTGATTATCTTACCGTTACAGTTTCAGCCTGACTGGTTATTCCTGAAAGCGTGCAGGTAATTTTACTGTCACCCGTTGCTAAACAGGTTACTAAACCTGCGGAAGATACCGTAGCAATAGAAGTATTGGAACTGTTCCAGGTTACCTTCTGTGTAATATCTAACATAGAGCCGTCTGAATAGGTTGCGAAGGCGCTGAACCTTAATGTATTACCTACACCTAAATTAGGCGGGAATCTTGGATTGAGGGTGATATCCTTGAGAGTAGGCTCAGATCCGGAAACTGATGTCGTCTGCGCAGAGGTTGTATTTGATTTGGCGCATGACGCCAATACGCTAAGAGCAACCATCAAGAAGCACAAACTTAATACGATAAATTTCCTCTTCATTTACTGCCTCCGTTTTTATTAATCAAAAATAGCAAGAGATATTATCTTGGCAATAACGAAATTATTCACTTTTAGAAATATTATCATGAAAATGCAATTGATGTGCAAGTGACTAAATAATATTCAAAGCGACCCTGCATGTCAAGCGCTTTTCACTGGAATATTCCTATTGACAAATAATAATGGCAGTGCTACCATGTGACTAATTCTGAACTTGGTACATATGTTATAACATTTGAATTTACAGTACTTATAATATTCGTAAAGCAAAGAGAAGGCAACAGTTATTATTAGTCTTTAAACAATAAAAGTAATAATCTATTCTTGCGAAATTTCAATAGCGTTCGCCAATAACAGACGGGGATATCAACATGTGGCAATATATAACCAGAAGATTATTATTGGCGATCCCCACAATTATATTGGCTACCCTCATCGTCTTTATCACTATCCGTTTAATCCCCGGCAGTATATTAACATTGATGGAGCAGCAATACTCCTATATCCAGAACATCAACATGGATGTCATTAAACATAACCTGGGGTTGGATGTACCTGTCTACGTCCAGTATTTTCGCTGGGTAGGAAATATCATTTTACACGGCGACTTTGGAAAATCCATGTGGACGACCACTTCCGTGATCAGTGAGATATCTGCCGCATGGCCGGTTACCCTCGAGCTCGGTATTCTAGCTATTATTATCAGCCAATTGATTGCTTTACCTATAGGTATATTTTCAGCCCTCAGACAGGATACATGGGGTGACTATCTGGCCCGCAGTTTTGCTATTTTGTTTATCGCAATTCCCGGATTTTGGATTGCCACACTGGTAATGGTCTTCCCCTCGATTTGGTGGGGCTGGACTCCTTCGATAGTATACATCCCGTTTGTAAAGGACCCGATTGGCAGCTTGGGGATGTTCATCCTACCGGCTGTTGTATTAGGGTTGAACGGTTCCGGCTCAACGATGAGGATGACCCGGACTATGATGCTGGAAGTGATGAGGCAGGATTATATCAGAACTGCATGGGCAAAAGGACTCCGGGAGAGGGTAGTCGTGACCCGGCATACCTTGAAGAACGCATTAATCCCGGTAGTCACTATCATCGGAATGCAATTACCAAGCGTAATCGGCGGAGCAGTTATTATCGAGACAATATTCGGGCTGCCCGGTATGGGCCGCCTTATCGTGACTTCTACCACTCAGAGAGATTATACGATGGTTAGCGGCGTTATGTTGTTTTTTGCGGTCGGTCTGGTATTAATAAATATAATTGTTGACCTGACCTATGGAATCTTGGACCCCCGTGTGCACTATAAATAAAGGAAGAATTGAAAATCGCTAACAGTAATTCAGAACGTTCCTCAGGAATAAATACTAACCGTAAAACACGTTCGGCGCCGGTGCGAATGCTCATCAGGTTGATTAAAGAGAAACCGTTGGGCACGGCAGGTGCGGTTATCACGCTGGCCCTGCTCCTTATCGGTCTTTTTGCTAATCAATTGGCGCCCTATCCTCCGAATGCACCGCATGTTGTCGATGCACTAGCTGCGCCTTCTGCTAAATATATTCTGGGTACTGATAATCTTGGGCGTGACCTTTTGAGCCGTATTATCTTCGGAGCACGTATCTCCGTAGTAGTGGGTCTGGTCGGCGCTTTGATATCTGTGTCTTTATCCACTATTTTAGGAACTCTTTGCGGTTATTTCGGTGGTAAGTTTGACTTATTGGTGCAAAGATTCGTCGATGCCTGGATGTGTTTCCCGGGAATGGTTATTATTCTGGTCGTCATGTCTATTCTGGGACAGGGCATGTGGCAGGTAATTCTCGTTTTAGGCATACAAACCGGGATCTCCGGTTCCAGGGTCGTACGAAGTGCTGTGATTGGTATAAAAGGGAACGTATATTTACAGGCTGCAGTAGCTATCGGTGGCTCTACCCCGCAAATACTTGCTAAACATGTACTGCCGAATATCCTGGCTCCTATTATTATTATGTTCAGTATGGCGGTACCGAACATGATAATGAGTGAATCCGGATTGAGCTTCCTCGGCTACGGCATTCCACCACCAACACCCAGTTGGGGAGGCATGCTTAGCGGCAGTGCACGCGCCTTTATGTTCATGGCTCCATGGATGGCTATATGGCCGGGTGTTGCGCTTGCCTTTGTAGTTTATGGTGTCAACATGTTTGGGGATGCGCTAAGAGATATTCTGGACCCCCGGTTAAGGGGCGGAGTCGGCCGCTATGGAGTTAAAGTAAAAAAGGCAGTTAGCATTAAGAGCAATCCAGGTACTCCTCAATAGCAACTTATTAAAAAGATTGCAAGCGAAAATATTAGGAACTGATTCAAATTAAATCTTTCTTGTAAAATAAAATCTATATAGAGGAGAAAGGAAATGAAAAAGAAGATTTTCTGCATGGGCCTTGGTTTGTTGTCTGTGATTTTAACATTGGCTGCTTGCAGCCAGGCATCTAGCTCAACCGCGGCCATTACATCGACGTCGAGTACTACAAATGTAATGACATCCGCAACACCCGCAACGTCACAAACGGCATTGACTACAACTAATGTAACAACATCAAAACCGCCGACCACCGCATCGGACCTTCCTCAATATGGTGGAACTCTTACCATCTTCCCCTACCAGGGACAAAACAACATGGGTCAAAACTTCGCTGCTTTGCAGGGTGGTTCTGCCGCTACCCAGGCTATTATGCCCTGGATAGCTATGCTGCTGACGGGAGACATTGATAAGTACGGGCCGCGGGGCAACAATGCATTCACATTTCAATTAAACCAGTTTGTTCCCAATGATTTCATGAAAGGGGATGTCGCTCAATCCTGGGAGCTTACCGCTACTCAACTGATTTTCCATATTCGCCAGGGTGTTATGTGGACTGGCAATCAGAACATCGGCATGGCGGCCCGGGAATTTACTGCCAATGACGCCGTTATCAGCTGGAATTATATTTTGGGCGTCCGTCAGCCCCTTGGTGGTTTCCCTTATATTGCGGGAGTGTCAGCACCTGATAAATATACATTTGTCATGGATCTGAAATACTACAACTCGGAATTATTACGCCAGGTTGGATTTGCCCTTATGTATTGTCCTGAAACAATTAAAGCTGATCCCACTAATTGGAAAAATCAGGTCGGCACCGGTCCGTTTATCCTGTCGGACTATGTCCAGAACTCGCAGGTAACTTTCGTCGCCAATACCAGTTATTACGGTAAAACAACGATCAATGGAAAGCAGTATTCTTTACCTTTTGTTTCCAAACTTTTACTCACCGCAATCCCGGACATCTCTACGCAAATTGCCGCTTTGCGAGTTGGTAAAATTGATATGCACATGCAGGTACCTCTTACCTACCAGAGTACGTTGACCTCCACCAGCCCGGATATCAAGCAAATCCAGTACGAAAGAGGCGATAGTAACAAGATAACTATGCAGTTAGGGCCGGGGAGCAAGTTCCGGGATGTAAATGTCCGTAAAGCGATGATATCGGCACTGATATGCAAGCTATCACCAAAGCTGTGTATTTGAATGCCGATATTGTCACCTATCCTTATAACGGTGCACTACCTGACTCCATCCATGCTAAATTAAGCGACCTTCCTGCCGCAGATCAGGCCCTTTATACTTATGACCCGGTCAAAGCACAACAGATGCTGGCTACTGCCGGTTTCCCCAATGGTTTTCCGATGACTTTGTCATATCGCGGTGATGACCTGGATATGCAAAATCAGGCCGCTTTGTTACAGGCCCAATGGGCCAAGTTCGGTGTCGTTTTAACGTTACAGCCGATGGATAATGCTGTCCTGGGTGGAATCTTAGGCGCGGTGAACGGCAGCACACTAAAGGATGCATCAATAATCAACTGGGGTAACACGTCACCGACACAAGCTATTAACAGGGTTACGCCTCGCGGTACGAATCAAAACTTTACTAATTTAAATGACACTTACCTTAACAAGGCGATTAACGATGTGCAATTAATATCGGATAACACTCAGTGGAATAAAATGATCAAAGATATCGGAGTATATATGCTGGATAATGTTACCGAAATCGGTCTCCCTACTCCATATGTTACCGTCGATTATTGGCCGTGGGTTAAAAACTATTATAATGAGTTTGATGCAGGCCAATATGATGCCAAGGACATCTGGGCCGAGATCTGGCTTAGTCAGACTTTGAAGAAACAAATGGGACATTAGAACTAATTTCAGGCATCTATTAAATAAGGGCGGGCTTAAAACCCGCCCTTATAATATGACTGCGAAAGGAGAATATTTGCATGAATGATAATAAACGCGTATTTATCGTGGATGGGAAGCCGTTCTTTCCCCTGGGAGGTGAGGCCAGTAATTCTAGCGGTTACAATGATCTGGAATCCGAAACTGCTTTCAAAGCAACTAAAATGATTCACGGCAACACCGTCGAAATCCCGGTCTATTGGGAAAAAATCGAACCTTTGGAAGGAGAGTTTGACTTTACCGCCGTGGACGCTTTACTTGCCAGTGCTCGCCGGAATGGTATTAAATTGATTCTTCTGTGGTTCGCCACCTGGAAGAACGGCAATATGGATTACGCTCCCGGCTGGGTAAAAACCGATCCACAGCGCTTCAAACGCGTCATATCAGCCAGCGGCAGTGACCTCTGGGTTCTTTCCTCGCATTGCTCGTCCACTCTTCAAGCAGATAAAAAAGCTTTTGTCGCTCTCTGTGATCATCTTAAATCTGAAGACACAAATGAGCATACCGTCATCGGTCTTCAAATCGAAAACGAGCCCGGTATCATCGGTAGCGATCGCGACTATAGTTCTGCAGGACAAGCGATGTTTAATAGTAAAGTACCGGCTAATCTGGTTACTACGATAAAGAAAGCCGGTAAAGGCTCTGTATATGACATTTGGCAGAAGACCGGTGGTAAAATATCCGGCACATGGCTGGAATTATTCGGCTGGGAAGCCGGCGAACTAATGACCGCATGGAGCATTGTCAACTATATTGAAACTATTGCCGCATCCGCGAAAAAAGTATATAACATTCCAATGTTCGTTAACGTCTGGATGATGGAACAGGGCTGGCCGATTCCCGGAGAATCTTATCCTTCCGGCGGCGCCGTTAGTAAAGTACTTGATATCTACAAATGGTTCGCTCCTCACATCGATTTTATTGCCCCGGACATCAAGCCTAGAGCTCACAAACTATATGAGTCCATGTGCGCAGCTTATTCCCGTGATGATAATCCACTCTATTTGCCGGAAACTCCTCCCTCTCCTGATTTATTCCGTGCTATTGCTGATTACAATCTTATCGGTTATCACCGGATGGGTGGTTCCATCGAGTCCATTGTTGCACCGGATGGGTCGCTCCGTCCCGAATCCCAGTTGGGCGTGGATACAATTCGCTGTGTAGCTTCAGCTATTCCGTTAATTCTGAAATTCCAGAGCACAGGTAAAATCCATGCTGTGCTTCAGGAAGAATTCATGGAATCACAATACCTTGAACTTGGCAGCTATATGGGTTTAATTCAATTTGGTGCGGGACGGACTCCCCATGCGGGTAGAGATTGGCGGCACAGTTCCGGTGACATGCTTTTTAAAGAATCTCCTACCGATCCCAATCGCGGCCGGGGTTTAGTGATCCAGGTAAACGAAAACGAATTTTATCTCGTCGGTGTCAACTACCGTCTCCAACTCCGTGCTAAACCGTCTTCAAGCGCAAAACAAGCTCCGTTATTGGTAAAATTCCTGGGGCGCGCCGTCAGTGTTGATGAAGGCCATTTTGACCAGAACGACAACTTCGTTGTTGATCGGTCGCGCAACGGTGACCAGTTGGGTTCGGGTGTATGGGTAGAAGCTGATGTTGGTGTTGTACGCATTATCGCCTGCAGTTAACTCTCATGAGGAAGATTTTACAGAAAAACAGATCATGCTTGGTGGTAATTAAAGGGACAAACTAAGCCAACCGTAGTATGGTGGTGAAGAATTATTCGCGCTAAACCCAATAATGTCATTTTATCCCGTATTTCGATGAATCAATATCTGCCAGTTTCGAATGGACATGAATGGAGTAACTAGTCTCAGAACATTAGTAACTGAACCCGGCTATCGTAGGATTAAAACAGTTAAAAAAAATGAGACGCAGCGGAATATTTCTGACGTCTTTTTAAATAACGTGGTTACTATTTTGATGTTTCGGTATGAATAAAGCCGGCCTTACCACTCACCCCGATTATCCCCAGGGCTCCGACGACGGGAGGGGTCAACATCAACACTTAGCCGAAGGTCCTACCACAAACCCTCAGTACCCTGAATTCCCCTGGCAAGGCCGGCCTCAACGTGTAGGCGTTCCAGGACTGTTTTGCTTTCTTATTTGATTATTTGTATTTTATATTATCATATGTAACAATACATATGTATATTTATAGGTTATAACTTATGTATTAATGTAATTAATATAGTACTATATATTATTACTGTCAAGGGGATATTAAGATATGTAATAAATCATGTAAATGCTATTTTCTGGTATTATTTATATAGTAAGTTGGGATAAAGGAGTTTCTCACCATATTTTAAGATTTTAGGAAGGAAAGGAAAATGGCAAAAGAAAACATTTCAAAAACGAATTTTGATCTCTGGAATTTGATCGGCAAAGTAAGACATCAAATATTCTTAGCCCGACAGAAGGAACTAAGCGAACACAACATCGCCGTACGGCAAGCTTATGTTTTACGTACTATAAATGATCTAGGACCGAAGGCAACAATATATGAAGTCGCTAGGATTATCGAACGCAAAGTACCCGTGGTTTCCAGGCAAACGGCCGATCTGGAGAGGGACGGATTAATAGTAAGAATAAAAGATAAACCAAAATCGAACCTTTTCAGATTAGAATTAACCAGTAAAGGTCTTGAAATGGTTAAAATCTCAGATAGTAGTAAATTACTTGATACTATATTTGTATTCTTAACCAAAGCAGATCGTAAAAAAATGGAGTCGATTTTAAATCAGATTCTCGTTAATTTGGACGAATATCCTTCCTGACGAAATGAATTTCTCTCCGGAAGGCTTTTGAAGTTTTCTGATATCGAATTACTTTATGCAGAAAGAGGCTGATTAAAATCAGCCTCTTTCATTCCATTGGTTGCTACCGTTAACTTAGATTTTCCTAGTGACCTAAAGATTTCTTTAATTTTTGGTCTATCCAGAATCGTGCCGGATAATAAAACAGGTGGTGCGGACCGGCTGCTCCTGAAATTGCATCGCGTTGTCCGCTGAAACCTTTTAACCAAGGCTGATAAAGCGTGTATTCCATCGGCTGTAATAAGGATATCAGGAAGTGCTGCCGCGCGACACGCTCATTACAATCTCGTAGTAATTTTTTTATCTCATCAAAACTACTCACTTCCCAAGCCCTGGGATGGAAGGCAGCATATACAGGATCGTTTATCCCCATGTAATTCCCCGGTCCAAACCGGCTCAGGAAATTTTGCGGGTTTCCCCCAATCGCCCCAAGTTTCCCGATCCGCCCGCGATATGCCAATTGGTCATGTTTGTGGGCATTAATAAAAGCTGCTTCACTTGCGGGATCCATTACCCGGATCTCCATTTCAATACCAACTTGGGCGAAGTAAGACTGTACTATTTTTAACACGCCCAGATCTGCAGTGGTTTTTGTAACGACGTTAGTTTTAAATCCATTGGGATAACCCGCCTCCGCCAGCAGCTGTCTGGATTTCATTGGATTATAGGCATACTCTTCTTTTAATTCCTGCGGCCATTCCTCATACGGCCATCCCCATCCTTTCATATAAAATGAGGTTACCGAAGATGGGTACGGTCTGCACGTTCCCCGATAATAATCCCTGGCGATCGCGGGCAGGTCGATGGCCATCTGCATTGCTATTCTCACACGAATATCATTAAAAGGCGCATGGTCGTTCCTGGGGTCCAGTGTCAATGCGTCGGGTGCAGCGCCGGATACCTGTAACAATTCCGGATTATTCTTTCGTATTTCCTCTGTTTCAGCGGGTAAAAGCCCATCCAATGCGTCGATTTTACCGGCCTGTAATGCCTCCACGGCTGCAGCTTTGTCCCGTATTATAATAACCTTGAGAGTGTCGATGTAGGGGAGCTGATTCTTCGGATTTGGTTCGTCATGTCCCCAGTAATTGGGATTCCTTACCAGAGTCGCTGAGTCACCCGGAATAAAATCTTTTAAAATGAACGGGCCGGTACCGATTGCATGATGCCAGTCATCAAGATTTCCCCATTTCTCTACTGCTTCGTGCGCTTCAATCGATGATAAAGAGCCAATCGATTGCATCGCATCCCTGATTACCTCTGCATTAGGCACATTCCACTTAAAAGCAACTGTGTACCTGTCGATGGCAGTTACTGATTTCAGTGGCGTGAATTGGTAATGTGCTCCAGGTCCTGGTTGGGTAAAGCCGTGTCCCAAGCCGTACATACGGTGATAATGATAGGCAATGTCGTCCGAGGTAAGCTCGCGTCCGTTTACCGGCGGTATATTTTGCCAGCGTATTCCTTTGCGCAGGTGGATTACGTAATTCCCAGGCTCTGTAAATTCCCAGCTTTCTGCCAGGTGGCAATTGGTATAGTTCGGCTGCCCGAATTTCCCATTAAAAGGCTCCGGTTCATATGACCATTCGCCCGTGTGCAGGCTTTCCAGCCATCCCGACATTATGCTGTAATTGAAAGACCTGGCATTCGGATCGAATGTCATGATATCGCTGTCGATTCTCAGGTTCATTGTACCGCCGTATTGCGGTATATTTTGGGCATCCTCCGATTCTGGTTTCTTTTTCACGCTAACTCTCCTTTATTTTCTATCCGGATCAAATCCGGATTATACCTCCGCTTTTATTGCTTAACACCATACAAGGCACCAAAGTTACTACAAGCACGGTAGTCGGCACCTTGTGTGTCTAAACACCCAAAAGCTGTCCATGCGCTCGGACGGAAAATCCCTTCATCTTTCACATTATGCATACATACTGGAATCCTCAATATTGATGCTAAAGAAATCAACTCATAGCCGATATGACCATAAGATATCGAAGCGTGGTTGGCGCCCCAATTGTTCATCACCGAATAAACATCCTTGAATGGTCCTTGTCCGGTCAAAATCGGGGCAAACCATGTTGTTGGCCAGGTGGGATCGGTACGTTCATTTAACACATTGTGTACATTTTCGGGAAGGGTGACCGAATACCCTTCCGCAATTTGTAATACCGGTCCCAGCCCTTTTACTAGGTTTAATCGCGACATGGTTAAAGGCAAATCACCCCGTGTGAGAAAACCGGATGAATATCCACCTCCGCGGAAAGAATCAAGCCGAGCCGGATACCATGTTGTTGCTTTCAGGCAACGTTCCTTTTCTGCTGCAGTTATCTCCCAGAATGGTTTCACTGTAGGTTTCCCTGATCGTAATTGCTGTCCTGTAAAATCTAGCGAGGCCGCACCAGAGTTGATCAGATGGATTATTCCACCCTCACTGCATCCGCTTGCAGTGTAACCGGCAGTTCGCTGCAGAGACTCCGGGCTCCAGTATGTCCGGACATCGGCAAAAAGCTGCGCGCTATTCGTTAATAAATGCCCGAAAAGCATACCCACACCATTCAGGCTGTCATTCTCCGTGGCTACGATAAAGGGTTCCCGTATTGTATTCCAGTCAAATGAAGAATTTAGGATCGCCTCCATAAAGTCCCCATTTGGAAAATGGTCGGTCCACTGGCGTTGTCCCTGGAAACCGGAAGCTATTGCATTAAATCCCATTGATTCTTCGATAAAGCCAATATCCGCCAGTCGCGGGTTGCCCACCATCATATCCCGCGTTATCATCGCCATCTTTACCGCCATTTCCCAGTCATTCTGTTTTTGTATATTATTACGTTGGATTTTTACAGGATTGTAGTCTTTTCCTTCTTTACAATTGTTTTTCACCCATTTTAAAGCGCGATTATATTCTTTGGTGTCAAAAATTCCTTCCTCGATCCGCCGTATATACTCGGACATATCAATTGTCTGCACCCGCATACCAAGATAATTTTCAAAGAAGGATTGGTCTACGATAGAACCGGCGATCCCCATCGAAACCCCGCCGATCGCCAGGTATGATTTACCGCGAATTGTAGCAACCACTAGTGCTGCTCGGGTAAATTGCAATATTTTCTCCCGTACATCTATAGGGATAGACGTATCCTCTATATCCTGAACATCACGCCCGTAAATACCGAAGGTTGGTAAACCCTTTTGATTGTGCGCTGCCAAAGCGGATGCCAGATAAACCGCCCCTGGTCTTTCTGTTCCATTGAATCCCCAAATAGCTTTTGGCATATATGGATCCATGTCAATTGTTTCAGAACCATAACACCAACAGCGGGTGACAGTTATTGAGACCTTGACTCCTTCCCGGACAAATTTGGACGCGGTCTGTGCCGCTTCAACCGTACCGCCTATACAGGTATCGGCGACAACACATTCTACAGGTAGCCCGTTTGAATGTCTCAAGTTATTTGTAATTAATTGTGCCACGGAATAAGCCATCTCCATTGTCTGAGTTTCCAGTGACTCCCGGACTCCATTTCTTCTTCCATCGATCACGGGCCGGATCCCGATTCTCGGCATATCACCAATTAATCGGTTGTATGTGGATTCTTTTTTGATCTCCATGATATTATTCCTTCCCTGTTTCTACATCTTCCCTTTCTGATCACAAATCACTCACAGAATGAGTAAATAATAAGTCTCTTTACCCTGATATGAAAACGGCACCAGGTATACGCGCCCCTTCCTGGTGTCGGCTACGTTGCAATCTATCGGCTATCGTCGATGAAATCCATTTGGATAGTCCGATTATACAACTGGATTTCATTTCAAACAAGTCATTGTAAAGGGCTATAACATAATAAA
>Ga0224520_1000152_pt1 | contig 22340 bp, 21 predicted proteins | sample CFST25metaG_2_FD_180684 | JGI IMG/M metagenome (GOLD analysis project Ga0224520, IMG submission 180684) | Peat soil microbial communities from Stordalen Mire, Sweden - C.F.S.T-25 | ecosystem: Environmental > Terrestrial > Soil > Wetlands > Peat | place: Sweden: Norrbotten County, Stordalen Mire... | reverse complement strand
GCCCAGGCGACGCGCAGTCGCGCCCGGCCGACAAGCAAATCGGCGCGTTCCAGAAGACTCCTGGCGACGCGGGCCAGCAGCCTGCGCGCGTGCGAAACCGATAGCAACGCGACGGCGAAGCGCGCGAGTGTGGTGCCTTCGACATATTCAGAAAAGCAGCAGATGGACATGGGGGCATTCAAAGGAAACCCCGCAGCGGTGTCAGGCCCCGGGAGCGTGGGCGAGGACTGGTTGAATCGGCCACGGCGACCTCGGCACGGATGCGATGGGAACGCGCTGAGGACTGGGTTTACTGTGGGTGGATCTGGAAGGCACGGCGCTCGCGCCAGCGCAGGACCGCGAAGTCGCGCCGGTCCAAGGTCAAGATGTGGGGCGTTGCCACGTCCTCGGCCAGAACGGCCAGGGTTGCGTCAGCGTAGTCTAGCGGCAGATCCGCGTACCGGCGCATCAGCAATTCGGCCCGCGCCACGGCCCGCTCTGAGCAGGGCACGAGAACCGCGCCCCGGTCGAGCACGAAACGCAAGACCGCCAGCGCCCCACCTGGGACACGACCGAGGAGATGCGTGGCCTCCGTGACCACGGCCTCGGTGGAGAGCACGGGCTTGCGCCAAGCGCGGAAGAACTCTACACAAGGCTTATGTTGGGCTTGACTGCGGTCAAGCAGCGAGACAAGGCCGCTGGTATCGAGCAGAAGCTCACCTGGCACGACGGAGTGATTCCAGAATGTGGCGCCTGTGGTTGCTGGCCAGGTCGGGCATCCCCGAGGCTACTGAACCCAACAGATGCTCCACCCGTTCGGCTGCACGGGGTTCGGGCCTCCGTTCCGGCCGCAGGTAGGCTTGCAGCGCCTCGCGCACGATGTCCGAGCGGCGGCGGCCAGCGCGCTTGGCGTAGCGAGCCACTTCCTCGGCCAAGTCGGCCGTCATGCGTACGACAATCTGACTGCCATTCATGTGCAATGCAAAATGTAATGCATTTGGAAAGGCAAGGCGAGGAGTGTGCGGCGTACGGGCGTGATCAGTGGCGTCCCCCGGTTAGCGACCGCCCGACCCTCACGCTGTACGCGCGCGTGGGCAAGGGCAGACGAAGAACATCTTCCTGCCGGTTTCGCAAACGCCCGAGCGTTTACTCTACCAGACGGCGAGAGCGGTAGGGGCAAAACAGATTGTCGAGTAGCGCGCCTTGGGCCAACGAGCGCGCGCTGGCAGATCCTCGCCGCTATCGTCGCTGCCGAACGCCCGCAGCCGGTCGCCTGGCTCGCTCGCAACATGGGCGCCAGCCGCCGAAACGTGCAGCGGATCATCAACGACCTCGAAGGTGCGGGGCTGGTTGCATTCGAGACCAACCCACATCATCGGCGGGCGCAACTCGTTGTCCTGACTAGCACGGGAAAGAAGACGATGGACGCTGCCATGCGCCTGGAAGCTCCGTGGGTCAATAGCTTCTCGGAGGGACTTTCGGTCAAGGAGATAGAAACGGCTCATCGTATTGTTATGGCGTTCCGCCAGAATCTCGACGGCGGGTCGGCATAGTCCACGTCGGCGCTGTCGCCCGTCGCTCCGAGGGCATGCTGTAGTTGACGTGCCGGCAAGCTTTGCTGGCCGCGTGCGATCGCGCGAAAACGAGTGAAGCGAGGGGGGAGGGTGGCGGGCTGGTGCCGACCGGTATGGAATCCTTCCGCTCAACTTTCGGAAAACGGCGCGAGATGCCCCATGGCTTGAAAGATGACCCAGACAGGAATTAGCCGGTCCGCACCGTGATCTGGCGCGGCCGTGCCTTCTCGACCTTGGGCAGCTCCAGCCTGAGCACGCCGTCGGTGAGCTTGGCATCAATTTTGGACTGATCGATGGTTTCCGCGAGCGTGAACTGGCGGAAGAAGGTGCCCGGGTGGTACTCGCGCAGGACGTCGGACTCGTTCTCCTGTTCCGGGGCGGTGATATGCCCGGTGAGCGTGAGCACGCTTTCGCGTAAGTCGATACTGAGAGCCGCCGCGTTCACGCCCGGCATGTCCGCGAGCAGGGTGATCGAGTTGTCGTTCTCGAAGATATCGACCGAGGGTGTGTACACCGGACCTGGCCGCGTCTGTTCGGGAACCGCGGGCACGCCCGACTTGTCGGCCTTCTGGATCTCCTTGCTGGTTTCCCTTGCCATGGTGGTTTCCTCCTTTCCCGTGGGCGCACTCATGTGTTCACCGTGATCTGCCGCGGCTTGGCTTGCTCGACCTTGGGCAGCGTGAGGGTGAGGATGCCGTCGGCGCACCTCGCGTCGACGCGCTCGGCATCGACTTCCATGGGCAGAGTGACTGTGCGGTTGAAGGAACCCTCCGGCAGTTCCTTGCGGTGATAGCTCACGCGTTCGTTCTCTCGCTGAATCTCGCGCTTGGCGGCGAGAGATACACGGTTGCGGACCGCCGAGATCGAAATGTCCCTGGGTTTGATCCCGGGGACCTCGGCGCGCAAGTAGAAGTTGTTGTTGTCCTGGGTGATGTTCATGGGGGGCAATACCCCCGCCCCCGCGTCACCGAACGTGTCCCCGTCGACCGCATCGAGCAGGCGCAGCATCTCGCGCCGCAGGCTATCGAAGTCGGCGAAGGGGGTGTCGAACGTCGGCCTCGAGGGCCAGACCCTTCTAACGAGCATGGGAACCTCCTTTGGCTAGTTGTCCGAATGAACGCCTTGTTTCGGAATTGCTCAGCGTCCAGTTAAGCACCTCGGTTTGGCCGTCAAGAGGCGTACGGAGGGCCCGCGCTTGTTGCCCTGGGCGAGCTTCCTGCCGACAGCCCGCCGGTGATGGCGATGGTCCCGAAGGCAGTCACGCGCGCGCAGAGCAGCCTTAACTGGCCACCTGTAACTTCTGCGGCCGGCGGGCATCCAAACGGCTTGTCACCCAACGGAGAACTCGCATGAAATCCATCCTGATCGCGGTTCTGTTCGGCTGCCTCGCACTTTCGACCGGCTGCCTTTACGCCAACGTGAACATGCCTCTGTCGTATCGGGCGCCTACACCGTCCGACGTGACGGGCCGGCAGACCGGGCCTGAGGTGCAGGGGGAATCCTGCAATTACATCGTGCTCTGGCTGGTGGCGTGGGGCGACGGCGGATACAGCGCCGCGGTCGCGAATGCGAAGGCCAAGTCCGGTGCGCAGATGCTGTCCGACGTGAAGGCCGACACCAAGCTGCTGAACGTGCTGAGCCTGTTCCAGCGCTCGTGTACCCAGGTCACCGGCAACGCCGTCAAGTAGGCTGCGGCATGTGGACCCTATCGCGTATCGCGCTGGTCCTCGCGGCGCTCGCCGCGATCGGCTGTGCAGCCGGACAGCCGTACCAGGCCAGATCCACGGCACTGGTGTTGCCACCCGTGGTTGCATACCAGAACTCGACCGGCTCGCTCTCGTATCAGTCGCCCACCGGCAAGGACGTCAGCGGCGTCGTGTCCTCGACGCGGGTCGAGGGCCGCGCCTGCCAGTCCGGGCTGGAGTTCCCGGCTGGCCTCATCTGGGCACTGGCCGACAGCAGCGGCAACGGCGCGCGTGCGCTCGCGCTCAGCGCGGGCTGGGGCGCGGGCGGGTACTCGCAAGCCATGGCGCGTGCGCAGGCACAAGCGCCGAACGGGGTCCTCTACGACGTGGAGGCTGATCTCAACGTGCAGATGATCCTCGGCATCTGGCGGCACGAGTGCGTGGTGGTCAACGCCGCCGTGGCCTCGCCTGTACTCGCCACATCCGTGGCGCAGCCGGTTCCGCCAGCGCAGCCGGTTCTGCCAGCGCAGCCGGTTCCGCCAGCGCAGCCTCCTGCTGCACCCGCGCCGCAGATCTCCCCGCCGTAGCTCGTCTGATCCACTCCAGCGCGAGCGGCCCTGGCAAAGATGCGGCGCCCGTGCCGAGCAGCACCCGCCGGTCGTTGCCGACCGACAGGTTCGCAGCCACGTGTCCCAGCAACTGCGGTTCACATCCACCGAGCGACGCCAGCATGGAAAACGTCAGAAGCTCGCGCGTCTTCAAGTCGAGACCCGTGATGGAGAACGATTCAGAGCCCGGTCCGCTTCTCGAGTTCCTCGGGATACCTCGCGCCCTCGACCTGGATCTTCGAGGCGGCGGCGTCGATGGAGCGGAGGTCCTCGGCGGACAGCTCGACGCTCGCCGCGCCGAGGTTCTCCTCGAGCCGGTTCAGCTTGGTGGTGCCCGGAATGGGAACGATCCACGGCTTCTGAGCGAGGAGCCAGGCGAGCGCGATTTGCGCCGCCGTCGCGCCTTTTCGGTTCGCGACCTGACCGAGCAGGTCAACCAGCGCCTGGTTGGCCTTGCGCGCCTCCGGCGAGAAGCGAGGGACGATGTTGCGGAAGTCGTTCTTCTCGAAGGTTGTCTTCTCGTCTATCTTTCCGGTCAGGAACCCCTTGCCGAGCGGGCTGAACGGCACGAAGCCGATGCCGAGCTTCTCGAGCGCCGGGATTAGCTCCACCTCGGGTTTGCGCCACCACAGCGAGTACTCGCTCTGAACCGCCGTGAGCGGTTGCACGGCGTGGGCGCGACGGATCGTCGCCACACCAGCCTCCGACATGCCGAAGTGCTTCACCTTGCCCTCGCGGATCAGCGCCTTCACCGTGCCCGCGACGTCTTCGATGGGAACCTCAGGGTCGACCCGGTGCTGGTAGAAAAGGTCGATGCGGTCGGTCCGCAGCCGCTTGAGCGACGCCTCCGCCACCTCGCGAATGTGCTCCGGCCGGCTGTCCATCGCGTTGGTGCCGAGCTTCATGCCGAACTTCGTCGCGATTACAACCTGGCTCCGGACGGGCGCCAGTGCTTCGCCCACGAGATCTTCGTTCGTGAACGGGCCGTAAGCCTCGGCCGTGTCGAAGAGGGTTACGCCGCGGTCGACGGCCGCGCGGATGAGCTTGATCATCTCCTGGCGATCCGGCGGCGTGCCATAGGCGAAGCTCATGCCCATGCAGCCGAGGCCGATGGCCGAGACTTCGAGGTTGCTCTTTCCAAGTATTCGCTTTGTCATGGCTCATTCTCCTCGTGAACGAACGCATCCACTTCGGCGCGCCTGGTTACGTCGACCTGCATAGCGGCGGCCTGACCGCCAGCGCGCTGGATGTCAGCCACAACTGTCTGGAGCCGATCCATGCGACGCGCGCCGAGGAACACGCTGGCGCCTTTGCGGGCCAGGTGACGCGCAGTGGCCTCGCCGAGGCCGCTGCTGGCGCCAGTGATGACGACGATCTTTCCTTCAATGTCCGACATGCTGCCCCCCTGAGCGCGCCTCACAAGCGCGCAATCGGGACTCCCTTCCGCGCGAGGAAGAGCTGGGTTCGCAAGAGCGCCCAGAACCGACGGCGCGTCACCACCGCCAAGTCAGCTTGCTCAAGCAGCCGCGGGATGTCCTTGGGCCCTTGGAAGTTCGCATGGCCGGTCCACCTGAGAAGAGGCCGCAGGAAAAACATGAACGGCACATCGATGTCGGCGAGGACAAAGAACCCGCCGGGGCGCAGCACTCGCGCGACCTCGCAGATCCCGGCCGCCTGGTCTCGCCAGTGATGAAACGACATGGTGCTGAAGACCGCGTCGAAGGAGTCAGACTCCACTGGGAGTGCCGACGCATCCCCCTGCTTGAAGACGAACCGCGCGTCTCCTTCGTGCTTGCGCCGCGCCTCTTCGACCATCTCCTCCGAGGCATCAACCCCTGTGAAGCGGACGCCGTCCCAGCGTCCTGCGGCAGTCTCCAGCAGGCGGCCGGTCCCGCAACCCACGTCGAGCACGTCGTGTGGAGGGGCGCTCGACGCGCGGAACGCGCTCAGTACAGCCTCGTGCACGGGTTCGAACATGAGCCTTTGCAAGATGCTGCGGTCGTAGCTGGGAGCCCAGCGATTGAATCTCCCTTGGCCAGGGTTCGTCTTCATGGTTGGATACTCACCGCGACTTTGTGCTCGGTCAAGCGGCCGGATCGCTACCACCACGCGCGGGGATGAGATCGGGCGAGGACTGGTTGCAGCGACCACGGCGACCTCGGCTCGGATGCGATGGCAACTCGCTGAGGACTGGACTTACTGTGGGTGGATCTGGAAGGCACGGCGCTCGCGCCAGCGCAAGACCGCGAAGTCGCGCCGGTCCAAGGTCAACCCCAAGCCGCTTGCGTGGCAAGCACCATCATGGTCTGCTTTCTCGCAGCCCGTATGTTTCGCGGGAAAGAGGCAAGAATGAAACGTCTGGTCTTGGTCATACCTTTTGCTCTCGCCTGCTCTTCCTCGGCGTTGAAATTGCGTGCAGACGACGGTGGCTTGCCTGCCGCAGGTGGCGTTGGTGGCGTAGGGGTGTTGCCTTCGGCCGGCGGCGGCGCGACTGGCGCCGGTGGCGCGGTCGGCTCCGGCGGCACAATTAGCACAGGCGGAAGGGTCGGCTCCGGCGGCGCAGTCGTCTCAGGCGGAATGAGCGGAAAAGGCGGGGCGGCCGGAGTCGGCGGCGTGTTCGGCACGGGTGGCGCGACTGGCTATGGTGGAGCAATCGCCAGCGATGGCGGTGCCAGTACGTGTTCGAGCGACCAGGACTGTCCATCATCCCAAGTGTGCGGCTACGAGGCAGACCTCACCTGCTCCATTCAGGCCCACTGTATCACCGAGGCGTTCTGCAACAGTGTCGCAGTGGGCTGCGGATGTGATGGCGGCATGGTGTTAGTCGGCTGCGGGGTGGCCTCGAAGCCGTTCACGGGGATTGGACCCTGCTCTAATGGCACGGGCGGCGCAACGAGCGCCGGTGGGACAACGGGCAACGGAGGGTCTGCTGCGATCGCCGTCAGCGTGACCAAATTGTTCGACGCAGACGTGCCGCCTTGCGCTGCCGGTTACGAACACCCCAATATCTGCTGCCAGGGCGCCCCCTACCAGGCAACGGTCTGCACAGAGGATCTGACGCATCCCTTTGGCGTGTGCGAAACGGAGCAGTTCGCCTATCCCGACCCCAATGCATGCTGTTTGCTCGACAACAAAACAGCCTGTGTGCAGCCCCCAGGCGTCGATTCAACCCCAGACGCCGGGCAGCAAAACGACTGCCTGAACCCTTGCTCTCCCGGGGCATACCCACCCCCACCTCTAATGGATAGATGGCTTTGCGTATTCGGAATCGGAATTACAGCCCAGACGCGCCAGCCGCCTTGCATTGGGCTGTGCACCCGTCAGGGGGATTGGTGTAGCACCCCATGCCCCGCTGGTTGGTCTGCCCCCGCGGGAGGCCAGGTTGACTTCTGCTGCCAGACGGGCTTGAACGGACAGAGCTTCTGTTTTTCCCAAGCCGGGTTCATTCGCGGCAACAGCGGCCCGTGACCAACACGAACACGCAGTGGCGTCCCCCGGTCGCGACCGCCCGACCCTCACGCTGTACGCGCGGGTGGGCAAAGGCGAGGTGGCCCTGCGCCGCTGGCCAACCACCATAGGCGGCTGGAAGACGATCGAGGGATCCCAGGCACCTGCGGAAGTGCAGTCTCGCGCCGAGGATGGGCTTCCCAGACCGGAAATACCCCATTCGATCGAGCTATGCATTGCGCTACCCCATTCGATCGAGCTATGCACCTGCACGGGCGCTCGCTTCGTCGTGCCCGAGGCCGAGCTCATCAAGGCCGGTGAGCCTGGGCATGGCGCAGGTGGGACACGTTGTCGCAGGAGACGCTTCGGAAGTCGTTCAAAGGCAGGTTGCCGGCCGTATGCCGAGTGACCTCGCGCGCCGGATGGCCTCACAAGCCGACGAGGTGGAGAAGGTGGCGATGGCCATCGCTGCTTTTAGGGCGGTGGACACTTCAGAGCACAGCGGCGGTTGGGCAGGCAGCCCTGCAACGCTCTTGCCACCCGGATCATCGAACCCCATCATGATTTACATGAAAACACGAAAACTGGGCACGCAAGGTTTGCAAGTGTCGGCGCTCGGCCTGGGCTGCATGGGCATGAGCGAGTTCTATGGTCCACACGACGATGGCGAGGCCATCGCGACCATCCATCGCGCCGTCGAGTTGGGTATCGACTTCTTCGACACCGCCGACATGTACGGCCCGTTCACCAACGAGCGTCTGGTTGGGCGTGCGTTGGCGGGACGGCGCAAGCACGTGGTCATTGCCACCAAGTTCGGCAACGAGCGCCGCGAGGACGGCACCTGGATCGGCATCAATGGGCGCCCGGACTACGTGAAGAAGGCGTGCGACGACTCGCTCATGCGCCTGGGCATCGACCACATCGATCTCTACTACCAGCACCGCGTGGACAAGGACGTGCCCGTTGAAGAAACCGTGGGCGCCATGTCTGATTTGGTCAGCGCGGGCAAGGTGCTCTTTCTCGGTCTGTCCGAGGCCGCGCCTGCGACCATCCGGCGCGCACACAAGGTCCATCCCATCACTGCGCTGCAAACCGAGTTTTCGATCTTCGAGCGCCACGTGGAAAGAGAAATCCTGCCGACCCTGCGCGAACTGGGTATCGGGTTCGTGCCGTACAGTCCGCTCGGGCGAGGGATTCTGACCGGGGCCATTCGCAAGGTCGAGGACCTGGGGCCTGGCGACACCAGGGTGCAGCGCTTTCCTCGCTTTCAGGCCGAGAACTTCGCCAAGAACCTGGCTGTGGCAGACGTGGTCGCCAAGGTCGCTTCCGGCCGAGGCGTCAAGCCTGCCCAGGTCGCGCTGGCCTGGGTGCTTGGGCATGGCGAGGACGTGGTGCCCATCCCCGGCACCAAGCGCCGCAAGTATCTCGAAGAAAACGCCGCCGCGGTTTCGGTAGAGTTGTTGCCCGCCGACTTGCAGATTCTCGACCAGGCTGGCCAGGCGGTTGGCCAGCGCTACGCCGACATGCGCCCCATCGATGAGTAGAGGCTTGTGTTGGAAGCCAGCGCTGGCGCAAGTGCTTCAGCGCGCCTCGTGTGTTTCTTCTTGGCGAAGCGCGCGTAGTTCCCGGCGGCCAGAGCGGTAGCTGCCGATGCTCACGATGGGCCACTGGGAGATCCTCCCCCATTGGCAACAATGGACCCGCCCGCACCCGCGCTGCCGCCTGTCAAGACAGAGCCATCCGGTGGTGAGCTGCTCGAACCGCCACACCCAGCAAGTGCAGCGGAGAGGATACTACAAGCGGTCTTGGCTGGTATCGAACGAGTCATGCCTGCCTCCGGCTCGAGTGGGCAGGTTATCAGCAAGTTCGAGGCCAAGGTCGAGTCTGCCCCCCAACCGGGGAGCGCGCCAGATCATGGCCAGAGGTGTAGGATCACCCTCAGAAATCTGAGAGTTGGCGGACTCAATGGCCATGTTCTGACCTGCCGCCGAAGCTCAACTCCAAGTCGTTGCGGGGAAATCAGCAGCGCTAGAACTCGGCACGCCGATTGCTGCTGTAGATCAAATGGAGGACTCCATGCTCAAGATGTCTGCACGCGTTGCGGCCCTGTTCGTGGCTGGCCTGATCAGCTTGGCGTGTAGCAGTTCCGGTCTGAAGGATAGAGGGAGCAGTGCAGGCGCCGGAAGCGTGGCAAATGGAGGTCAGGCCGGCAGCGGCGCGGTGGGCGGCGCGGGTGGCACCGTTGGTGCTGGCGGCAGTGTGCTGGGCGGCGCGGGTGGAATAGCGGGCACGGGTGGCAGTGGCGCTACGGCCTGCTTTTCGCTCTTCCATGCCTGCGCGAACAGTGCGGACTGCTGCGCCCCGAACCGGTGTCTCAACATCACGGGCACGCTCGCGTGCCAACAGGAGGGCCCGTCGGTCGGCGGCAGCATGGCCACAGGCGGAAACGGTGGAATAGCCGGGGCTGGCGGTGCGTCCTCGAGCGGCAGCGGCGGCTTTTGCTACGATTCCAGCGGCGCCATCGCGACCGCGGCCAGGGTGTGCACCCTGGCGAGTGACTGCAAGCAGGTGACCAAGCCTGGGTGTTGCGGCAACAGCCAGGTGGGTCTGGCCACATCCTCCTCGTGCACGTTCCCGGCGCCTCCCTGCACACCGACTCTCTGCATTGGTCCCGTTTACCAACAGGCCGACGATGGCAAGACTACAGCTCAGGGCGGCACTGTCGGTCTGAAGTGCGTGAGCGGCCAGTGCATGACCTTCGTCATGGCTAGCGGCATAGATGCAGGAGCGGACGTGAACGGCGGCGCGACGAGCTCAGGCGGTGCGGCAGGTAGCGGCGGCACCCAAGCCGGAGGAGGCGTAACCGGCACAGGCGGGTCAACTTCGGCTTCTGACGGTTCCGTATCCACCACCGACCTAGACACTTGCGCAAGTGATGCCGACTGCACGTCGTGCAACTGGGGGAAAGCCCCCACAGATTCGAGCCAGTGCACCGGCACCTATTGCTGTGGCGGACCGATATCAAGCAAGAAGAGATGTGAAGCCAGTCAAGCTGCTTGGGCATTGTACTGCCCTAACCAGCTTCCGAAACCCATCGTTTGCCCATGCGTAGACTTGGGGTGCACAGGCGAGTTTATTGGCTGCGTTGGTGGACGATGCGGTCTTTGGTGCCCGCCCGCCGTCGATGCGGCGGGCCGGGATGGGCCGGTATACTGAATCAATACCCGGGGCGACTCGATCCCAAGCAGGGTGAATTCGCGATCGCGGCGGCCATAGCGCTTCTCGGCCTCTTGCAGCATTTGTCCAAGACGCGTGGTCAACGTCCACGAGCTTGAAGTCCCCGTCCGTTTCGAGACAAGGAAGTCCTCGTTCATGTTCGGTTTCCGTCGGGCCAGCGAATCATGGTGATGACTCGATCATCCGTGGCGTTTGCCAAACCCGCATTCTGCCACTCCAGCCGAGTTTCGCAGAGCAGCCCAACTCGGAGACGTCGACTATGAAGCCACTGCATCGGGACTACCCGTCCGTCTTCAGATCCTCGGCGATCGTCGCGAACTGTTCCAGGGCGGCTTCGAGGTCGGCGGTGATGTCGGCGGCGATGACCTCTGGCGCTGGCAGGTTGGCGGATTCCTCCAGGGCTTCGTCCTTCACCCAGAAGATGTCGAGGTTGAGTTTGTCGCGCTTCGTCAGCTCTTCGTAGGTGAAGGACTTGAAACGCTCGGTCTCTCCTTGTCGATGAGGTCCACGATCAATCGGCGAAGCTTGGCCGGATCTTGGATCTTGTTCTGCGCCTTGCGGAAAATGACCCCAAGCATGCCGGGCTGTTTGCCGAGTTCTTCGAGGGTCTTGCGGTAGTGGGCTTCGAGATCGTCACCGTCAAGCTTCAAGAGCGCGTCCCAGCCGAATCCCTTGGGGACGGCCGACAGTTTGTTGAACGGCGGCTTGGACTGCTCATCAGCCATCTTCAAGAAGAGGAGGAACGTCAACTGCTCGACGTAGTCGCCGTAGGACAGGCCGTCGTCGCGGAGGATGTTGCAGTAGTTCCAGAGCCTCTGGACCAGGGCGGTGGGGTTGGTCATGTCTTGGTCTTCTTCCGGCTTGGCCCGGGCAACTTCTTCAACCCCTTCACCGCTGCCTCGAAATCCCTCTCCACCTGCGATGTCTCCTCAATCTGCGCATGGTGGAACTTCTCGAACTCCAGCTCCGCCTTGCGCACGGCCTCTTCGTGAGAAATTGTTCCCGCATGCTTGAGAATTTCCCGCCCGCTCAAGCTCAGAAACTCATTCAGCTTGGCAATCCAGTCCCGCATGTACATGGGTCGACGGTTCATCGCTTGCAGCTCCGCCAATTCCAGGTACGTGGTCACAATGCGATTCAGCGCATTCAGTTCCTCCGGCAACAGGTAGCTCTTGGCGATGACCGCCTCGGACTTGCTCGGCTTCGTCCCGACCCAATTTGTCATCCCCATCTGCGGCTGCTCGGCGTTGGCCCGCGCGTGGATCACTTCCGCCGCCGTTTGCCCGTGCGCCGCCCAATGCATCTTGTTCTGCACGGTGGCGAAGAACTCCTTCGACGCCTTGGTGGTGGGGTCGTAGTCGATGCTGGTCGCGTAGATCTCAAGCACCTTGCGCCAGAAGACCTTTTCCGATGACCGGATGTCACGGATTCGCGCCAGTAGCTCGTCGAAGTAGTTGCCGCCGCCACGCTGCTTTAGCCGCTCGTCGTCCATCGCAAAGCCCTTCACGATGTACTCCCGCAACCGCTGCGTGGCCCAGATGCGAAACTGTGTACCGCGATGGGATTTCACGCGGTAGCCGACCGAGATGATGACGTCGAGGTTGTAGAACTTGGTGGCGTAGTTCTTTCCGTCGGTGGCAGTGGTTAAGGATTCCTTAACCACTGAATCAGCCCGCAATTCCCCCTCCGCGAAGACGTTGCGGATGTGCATGCTCACATTTGGAATCGTCGTTTGGAACAGCTCAGCCATCTGCGCCTGCGACAGCCACGCCGTCTCGCCCTGGAATTGAACCTGCAGCCGCGTGCGACCGTCTTCGGTCTGGTAGAGGACAAATTGGCCCTCGGGCTTGGGGGACTTCGGAACCAGTGGGCTCATACGAGTTCTCCCGTGAATGCCTTCTGGAGGATGGACTGTCGGAGGCGCGTGGCGCGCTGGAGGTTGGCGGCCACCACCGCTTCCAACTCCTCCACGACGCTCAACCGCCGCTCCACTTCGGCCACGATGCGCGTCTGCTCGGGGACGGGCGGAAGGGGGATTGGGACGCGACGCAAGTCTTCCAGGTGAAGGTGCCGAACGGCAACGCCCTTTTGGTTCGCCGCCCCGAACACCCCACCAATGCTGAAATACGCTGCAAAGGCTACAAACTTGGCGTTCAGAGGTGGTGTCACGGGAACATTTGCCACGCTTTCAAACAGGGAAAACTCCCGGTCCGTCTCAACCACGGCGACCCGGCCAATTGTGCCGCTTTTTGTAATCAGTACGTTCCCTCGATGTGCCGCGCATCTTCCGCTCAGCTCCGCATGTTCCGATTCGGAAATGTATCTGCATTCGTCGAAGGACAGTTTGAACCCAGCAATGTCCTTTGCGGAGAGAAAGGGAACCCCCGATTGCAGGTAGTTGGGGGTCTTGTGTGTGCCGTCGGTGATGTGCGCAGATAGTTGCGCCAATGATGACCAGCTCCATCCATCCGGGAGGCTGTCTAGATCGCCCACTTCGGGAGGTGGAGGCTCCGTGTATCGGACTCGATCTTGCCAGTTCTTGCGGCGTTCGGTGAGGATGCGGGCGAGGAGGGCTTCGCCAGTTTCAAAGGTCGATTTGTGCTTGCCAGTCTTGGCGAGTTTGGCTTCGGTGGGGACGAGGCGGCCTTCGCAGGCGGCTTTGAGGACGGCGGCGCGGTAGCGTTTGAGGTTGGCCTGTACCCGCCGCAACGCCGCCACCCCCGCCTCCAGCCGCGTGAGTTGCTTCTCAATCTCCGCCACAATCCGTCGCTGCTCGGGAAGGGATGCAAGGGGAATGGGCAAATCGCCGACCTTGTTCACGCTCAGCGTGTAGAGCCCAGATGTGGAACTCGCCACTAGTTCGACAAAGTGGCGACCGCCCGGTGATTGCAGCCAATGGAGCATCCACTTGGGCATGCCAGTCTCAACAGGTCGAACCTTGATGAGATGATTCTGATGCACGCACAGAGCAATCGAGCCATCCCAAATCGCCAACCGGCCAATGTGGTCCTTGCTGCCGTTACCCTCGACGATGAGGAGGTCGCCGGCTCGAACGAGCAATTTAGCGAGTTCAGAATCTTGAACGCCGATATGTTCAATCTCCTGGAGCCGTAATTCGTTCGCATAGACATTCGCGACGCGGAGGTATGGAAGCTGCTTCGGGAGTCGCGCTCGCTTGGGATTCTTGGTGAGACCGCCGAAGATGAAGCCGAGTTGCTCGAGACGAGTCCAGCGCCAGCCGTCAGGGAGCGACGGGAGATCGGCGGTTTTAGGCGGGGCGGGCTCTTTGTAGTCGCCCCGTCCCTGCCAAGCCTTGCGGCGTTCGGTGAGGATGCGGGCGAGGAGTTCTTCGCCCGTTTCGGGCGCGGATTGTGCAACGGCGGTCCGGGTTGCCCTCACTTCCGCCCCTCGATCTGTCTTCGCGTCTCCTCCAGCTCGGCAGAGAGGAGCTTTTCATTCGGCAGCGCGGTGAGGTACTCGCGGACGAGCAGCTTGTTGGGCAAGGCATCGGTGGCGTAGTGAACCAGGGCCTCGCTTTTCCCGCTGCATAGGATTATGCCCACGGGCGGGTTTTCGCCGGGCTGCACCCAGTGTTCGCGGGCATAGTTGAGGTACATGTGCATCTGGCCGGCGTCAGCGTGGGTGAAACGCCCCAGCTTCAGATCGAATATGACCAAGCAGCGCAGACGCCGGTGGAAGAAGAGCAGATCCACACGATACCATTCGTCGTCGATGCGCAGGCGGCGCTGGCGGCCGACAAAGGTGAAGTCGTTGCCCAGTTCCAAAAGAAAGGTTTCGAGGTGGCGGATGAGGGCATCTTCCAGGTCGCTCTCGGAATACTCATCGCGCAGGCCGAGGAATTCGAGGACCAGGGGATTGCGGATCTCCTCGTTGGCCGTGACGGCGTCGCCCGGCTGTGGCTTGGCGCCCTTGGTGAGCATGGCGGCCTTGTTGCGCGAAAGGGCCGTGCGCTCGTAGAACTGGCTGTCCATCTGGCGTTGGAGCTGGCGCACAGACCAGCCGCCACGCAAAGCCTCGGTCTGGTAGAAAGCGAAGGCTTCGGGCGAGCGGCTGCGGCCCATGAGCAGAACGTAGTGGGACCAGGGCAGCGGGAAAGCACGGGCCAGATCGGCCAGGGGCAAGAACAGCGAAGATTGTGCCGATGCCGCCTGCACAATCGCCTGACCAGGCATGGGGGCCGGGAAACGATGGGTTCGCGAAGATTTCCCAGACACTGTCTGGGAAATCGAGGAGCCCCGAGATACGAGCGACGGTGTCGCTCGTATTGGGCTGCCCGAAGATTTGAGCGACAGTGTCGCTCGTATCTGGTCTGCCGGCGCTGCGAGATAGAATTGCCTGAAGCGTCCGAGGTTGAATCGAGAAAAGCCACGACCAAACCGGGCGGTCAGGTCGTCGGCCAACCGCTGGAGCACTTCTTCGCCATATTCGGCGCGGGCCTGGCCAGCCTGCTCGAACTCGATGATCCGGCGCCCGACATCCCAATAGGTCGCCGTCATGAACGTGTTGACGGCGCGAGCGCTGGCCCGGCGCGCGGATTCCAGCAGTTGGCTGACGCCGCCGAGCAAGTCCGAATAGGCGCGCGCCGCCACGGGAGCAGAGGTGCCCTTCTTCGTGATGATCTTCTTCATGCCCGAGGTACCTCCTTGAGATTACGAAGCAGCGTGGCCAGCACGATGCTCAGACAATTCCTTCCTCCTCCGCGCCCTCCGCGTCTCCGCGTGAGAGAAGGGGTTCCGGCTCTCTCCCTTGGACCTCGGCCAATGCCTCCGCGCCCTGCGCATCTCTGCGTGAGCTTTCCGTCCCACCTCATGCCGCCAGCACCTCGTTAAGCTCCTCCAACAGCGCGGGCAGCTTTTCACCGAAGAGCTGATACACCTTGCCCAGGCCGCCGCGTTGGCTGAACGGGGCGAAGTCGAAATCGTCGGTCTCAATGGTCAGGCTGGTGGCGATGTGGTCGCGGATCAACCGAAGCCAGACAAGCTGCTCGGGTGTGAAAACTGTTCCTGCCTTGGCCTTGCCCGCAAGCCATTCATCGAACCGCTCGGACACGGAATCGGCAAAGGGCGCGAGCACGGGCTGCTGTTTCAGGGCAAAACGGACCAGAGCGACGAGGTCGGCAAAGCGTCCGGCCTGGGTGCGGCCCTTGACCTGGTCGGGCGCGGTGACGGCGAAGGCGTCCCAGAGCCGATCCTCGGTCCACGTGGCGTGTTGGTCGCGGAGTTTCTTTTCCAGCTCCTTGAGCATCAGCTCGGTGAGGCGGTGCTTGAACGGGCGGCTGTATAGGATTTGCAGGGCGTCGATCTCGGTGTGGTGTTGCACCAAGTAGTCGCGGAATTCCTGGACCAGGCCGGCGGCTTTCGCCTTTGCGGCCTCGTCGAACCCCTGGCTGAGAACCTCGTCAGGCGTGTAGATGTCGAGGGCTTGCTCGGTCTCCTTTTTCAGGGTTTCCAGGGTCTGGCGGAGGGCGGGTTTGTCGAAAGGAGCGCAGGCTTCGGCGATGAGCTGCTGGCGGGCTGCCTCGAATTGCGCGGGGGCGATCTCTTGCGCCTCGGCGCCGGGGCGGCCCGTGGCGTGCTCGGCGATGGCATCGGGATCGAAGGCACGGAGTAGGGCACCAGCCAGGGTGGCAGGCGTTTGCCCGCCAGAGGCGGTGCTGATCTGTTGGCGCTGGGCAGGTTCAAGCTCGCGGTCGAGCCGGGCCAGTCGGGCGGCCAAGGTAGTCAGCGTGTCTTCGTCGCGGCCCGCCGGGAACAGCACTCGCTGGAGAAGAGCCTTGAGCGGCACCGTGGGCTGGCGGTCGAGCGGGCGCGATTCGGTCTTGTCGCCTTCGCACACGCCGACGGCGTCCACGATGATGAAGCGGGTTTTGCTGCGGGCGTCTTCCCCGGACACGGATTGCAGATCAGTTGTAGAGAGGACGCGGGTGCCACGGCCCTTCATCTGCTCAAAGTAGACGCGGCTGCGGACATCGCGCAGGAAGATCAGAACCTCCAGCGGCTTGATGTCGGTGCCGGTGGCGATCATGTCTATGAAGTCGAACTTCTCGATGGGCACTGCCGGGTTGTAGGCGACATCGCGGGTGCGGGTGCTGCCCAAAGCAGCGGCCAGCTCGGCGCCGGAGAGATCGTCCGCGCCTTCCGCGAGTTCCTCGCCGCGCAAGATCGAGTAGAGGCGCTGGATGGTGCAGATGGTGACGCGGCAAACGTCGTCGACGTTGGGCGAGGTCAGGTGCTGGACGTTGTAAAGCTCGGTGAAGAGGCGGCCGGTGTCGGGCGTGCGGTAACCATGGAACTCGTCGCGGGCCTGTTTGCCGAGGTTCGAGCGGTCGACCAGAAACAGGATGCGGCGAGCCCCCGCATACTTGATCAAGCGATACGTGAAGGCGCAAGCGGTGAAGGTCTTGCCCGCGCCGGTCGCCATGTGGATGAGGGCACGCGGGCGGCTTTCGGCGAATGAGGTCTCCAAGCCGGTGATGGCCTCGATCTGGCACTGGCGCATACCGCTGGTGACGAGCGGGTGCGCGGTGGGCATGGCCTTCAACCGGGCGCGCAGGGTGTTGGGCTCGGCCGTCCAATCCGCGAGGGTTTCGGGACGATGAAACGAAAACACCTGGCGGGATCGGGGATCGGGATCGCGCTGGTCGCGGAAGAAGGTTTCGACTCCGGTTGACTCGTAGAGAAAGGGCAGGGGACCAGTGAAACCAGCGGCGAGGAAATCAGGCAGGCCGCTGGCGTAGCGGGCTGACTGTTCGGCGACGCCGGAAAGAGTGGTGCCTTCCTTCTTGGCCTCCACCATGCCAACGGGTTTGCGGTCCACCAGCAGGAAGTAGTCGCAACGCCCCGTCTTGAGCTTGACCTCGCGCAAGGCGACGCCACGGCCGGCCGAGAAATCCACCGCCGAGTAGTCCTGAACCACCCAGCCACACGCAAGCAGTTGGGCATCAATCTGCTCGCGGGCGCGTTGTTCAGGGTTCAGGTCGGGCATGAAGCGCTTGACGACATCATAACCCATCGCTGAAGTTTCAGCCCCGCGTGCGCCGGAGAGGCTCGTCGACGAAGATGCTGTTTGTAGGCGGGACAGGGATTGAACCTGCGACCCGGCGCGTGTAAGGCGCCTGCTCTGCCACTGAGCTACCCGCCTGGGCGGGCATAGTCTATACGGAGCCCAGTCAGAAGGTAAGTCGAAGCCCGCCGCCGCCCGGAAAAACCAGCAGACTCAGGGAGCTGCTGGCTTCCTCGACCGGTCGGTAGTAGTGCACGATCCCGTCGACGACGCCGTAGAGGTAGGTGGCGGCCAGGACACCTGCGCTGGCCCACTCCACGACTCGCAACATGCGTTCATCGCTGTTGTGCGATCCGTCCTTCCCGTACGTGTTGTCGGCATTGTGCCAGGAATAGCTGATCAGCGCGCTGCTGACCATGGTGGCGAGCGAGGCAAACTCGACGCCTCCGACGATCCAGCCCTTGAGCGCGTGGCCGTTTTGAAACTGGCCCACCGGCGGCAGGAGATTCCAGATGAGGTGGTGGCTCGCCTGTTCCCGCGCCCGGCTTTGGTGTCGGATGTTCTCGAAGAAGGCGACCACTTCGGGTCGGGTAAAGGTGGGGTCCAGGCGCGCGGTGGGATCCACGCGCAAGAGTTCCGCAAACGCATTCTCGGCGCCCAGGGACCGATTGGTCAGAAACAGCCCAACGCCAAGGAGGCGCAGAGCGCGCTTGCGCTGCTCGACGCTGCCCGGAAGGGTGCCCTCTGCCACCGGCCAAGCCGCGTCGACAACCTGTGCCATGTCGCCGTATTCGTAGGCGGCCGCGGCGCGCACCAGGGCAGCAAAAGCGTTGGTGGGCGCCCCGCCCGCGCCGAGTCCGCGCGTCGGGGCGGGTGTCTCATCGGCGCGGGCCAAACCGGGCGCAATCCCAACAGTCAGCAACATGGCGACGGGTGCAAAGAGGCGCTTTGGCATCATAGGAGGGGAACTCCGCCCCCTGGATCGAGCAGATAGAGTTCATAGCTTCCGTCCGGCTGCGTGGCGACCTCGACCAGAGGTGGAGGCAAGTTCTCGCCGGAACTGCCGGGATTCAGGCAGTCTGCGATGCCCAGCTCCGTGCAATAAGCCTGCACGATGGCGCCCGCGACCGGCGGCCCGTTGAAGCTGACGATTCCGCTCACCCTCAGCCCCGCGGGCACAGTGCGGTCTTGAGGCGGGGTGTCCTGGTCAGTGGTGGCGACGCCGTAGAGTGGAACGCGGGAGGGCAGCTTCTTCCCGGCCGCGGGTTCTACCGAGAAACGATAGGTTCGTCCCGGGTCGGCCTGGAACCGGTAGCTGCCGTCGCTGTCTACCAGGGTCGAGATGGTGCTGGCGAGGACATCGGTGCCCGTGTCGGTCGCCACCAGCCGGGCTCCGCCGGTTGCATCGGCGGGGTAGAGATGGCCACTCAACGTGACCTTGTGCCCCAGGTTCAGAGCGCGGGTGATACTGGCAGCTGCTAGGGAAAGATCGATACTTCCGCTGAAGATGGCGGCCCCAGCCAGATCGCTGGGGGGTATGAGGGTGAGCTGGTAGGCGATCTTGGGGATGTCGGGGAATACGATGGAGCCGTTCGCGTCGGTGGTGCCTTCCCGCCGCACGCTGCCCCAGGCAGCGCCGGCTGGGGCGCTGGCTAGAGTGAGGACGCCGGCGTCTGGCAAAGCCCCGTCTTGCGATTGTAGGCGCACGGTTACGTTTGCCGCCGGCGCGCTGTTGTCGCTGAGGAGGACAGCAAGGGTCAGGGTGGTGGTGCTGATCGCGTTCCAGGTGAAATCGATGTGATCGAGGATGGCTCCGTTCGCGGTCGCTTGCAGGTCGATGCCGTTGGTGATAGTGACCTGGGGCAGCGACGTCCCAGGGGGTGGCATCACCACCGCGGAGAACAAGGCGCCTGCGCTGGCGCGCAGCGAGTAGGACCCCGTGGCATCGGCGCTGCCCACGGTTGAGGGCAGGGGAAGCGTGACGGGACTGTTGGCGTCGACGCGCAGAAGAAGGCGCGCGCCGGCAGCGGGACCGCTGGGGCCGCTCAGGGTGCCTTTCAGGGTCACACCCGCGGCTACGTCGAAGTCACTGGGCTGGAAGGCCTGCGCCCCCTTGGACACCAGGAAGGGAGGAAAAATCTTGGTGGCAGGGTCGGGCTGGGGAACGACCAAGATATCGTAGGTGAGATTCGGATCGAGCAGAGCGCGCAGGGGTTGATTGCTGCTGCTCGCACCGTCGAAGGTCCAGCTTGAGCCACGGAGAGAGACGCGGACATAGGAAGGGACCGCCACGGGAGGGAAGGCCTTCGGATCGGGTTGTGCGACCGCCACGGGATCGATCGACACTGCGTGTCCGGGCATAAGCGACACGTTGTACTGGCGGGCCTGACCAGCCTGAAGCATGAACCTGGGCTCGTCAGAGGGCACAGCATCTTGGGACGGGCACCAGCGTGAAGGCCCGCTGGTGTTGCAGGTTTGGCTCGAGTCAGCCGAGCCGGCCGGCGGTGGCAAGATGCGAATGAAGTAGGCTTGGGATACTTCTTGCGGCTTGGCTGCGTAGGCCCAGACGCTATTTGTGCACGAACTGGACACGGAGACACTGATGGAGTACCAGCCGGGAACGAGAAGTGGGAACTTTGCGATCGACGTCGTTTGGTCCGTGGTGGGAATGGATGTGATCGCCAGGGGCGTGCCATCGGGCCCCCTCACTGTCCACTGCCAATCCGGCAGTGTCGGCGCGGAAGAGCCCCAGGCAATCGTGCCCTTCACGGTTAGGTTAGAGGTGTCGCCCGGCAGCAGACTGAGGAAGTCGGGCCGATCCGCTGGCGCGATGCTCACCGCGCAGGGCACAGAGGCATCAGGGGCCGGCCGGGTTGAGCCGCCGTAAGGGGAGACGCCGCCATCCGCCCCAGCCGTCTTTCCGCCGAAGGCCGAGGCGCCGCCAGTCGCGGCCTGTCCCCCAGTGCTCGATGTGGCGCCGCCCGCCGCTGCCATCGCGCCGCCCGTGGCCATCGCGCCGCCAGTGCTAGGAGCCCCGTCAAGGCCAATGGGCCCAGCGCCCGCGTCCGCCCCCGGGTGCCCATTGCCAGAGCCAGTGCCGGTTCCTCCTGAAGCCCCGCCGGACCGACTCGGGATCGCCGATGCATCGGCGCTGCTGCCCGCTGCGGCCTTGGTGCTCGACGAACACCCACCCAGTGCCAAAAGGATCCAGGCGACAACCGGCGCCATCGACCGGCGAGCTATAGGAATTGAACCGTCCATGTCACCCACTGGGCGCAGCCAGGGACCAGATCACAGGTCTCGGCATCTTGGTCGCAGGAGCTGAGGGGGCGGCTGACGCGGTCCTGGTACGCGACCCGGATTTGGATGAGGTCACCGGTGGCAAAGAAGTCGGCGTTGACGTCCAGTCGGTTCGAAACTTGAGGGACCTCTCGCTGGAAACCACCAGTCGTGCCAACCCGGTACCACCAGGTGAAAGTCCCCAAGGTTGAACCGGTCGATCCAGGGTAGGGATCCAGGTCGTCGGCTACGCTCGTGACGATGAAAGAATTGTCCTCACCCGCGGAGGCCATGGTTTGCAGCGACGCGGGGCTATATCCCACGATGCATGGTGGCTGGTCCTCGTTGATCACGAAATCAACAGAGATCGGCGCACTCTTCATCTGGCTCGGGTCCGTGGCGATCAATTGGACGTGGTAGGCGCCAGGCGTGGCCGCCGTGAATGAGCATATGGCCGGTGTCTGCGGCGAGGGACAGGTGCTTGCCGAGAGGCTGGTCCCGTTCTGGGTGACCGTCCACCCAAAGGTCAGCGACCCGTTCGGGTCGTCTGGGTCCGTAGAGCTGGCCGCGGAGAAGCTCAGACTGCTCGATGGGGGCAGCGGACCAGCTATTACTGCAGGGCTGATGAGGCTGATGACGGCAGTGGGTGGCTGGTCCTGCACAGTGAAGACGCGCGAAGCCGTGGCTTTGGCGCCATAGCGATCCGTCACCTGCACGATCACGCAGAGCGGGCCAGGAGCCGTTGGCGTGTAGGAACACAGGTCATTACGCTGGCTATTGCAGTTCTGTGGCGCGGTCGTCGCTGCCTTGTTGCAGTTGTCGTTCGCACCCACATACCAGGCGACATTGAGCGAGTCGGTGCTCTGGTCGGGGTCGTGGATCGTAGCCGTGAAGATCACGGGCTTGTCGCGGTTGAGCGACTGGTTGAGGTCGTCGATTTGCACGGTGGGCGGCATGTTGATGGGACCGGTGTCAATGAGGCAGTTCGTCGAGCCGCCTGCCAGGAGGGTCGCCAAAAGGAGCCTGGTCCTGAGCGTAGCCACGGCATAACGCTAGCACAGTCCGGGTCTCTGCAACGAACAGGCCAACACCCCCGCCTGGTGTCAGCGGGGCTGTCAGGCCAGAAACTGGGTCATTTGTGAAACCAGCCGGATCCAGGTGTCACGGTTGGGGCGTCTGCGACCGGGCTCTCGCGTGGTCAGACGCTGCGGCCTGTGGTTTGCATCACTGGGGTCGCGCGAGAACCAGATTGCCATCTCGTTGCGTCACGGTGCGCTCGACCCTAGCGCCTGGTGGCAAATCGATCTCGCCTACCAGTTCCTTGGCCCCACCCTTGTTGCGCGAACAGAAGATCTTATGCCGGCCGGGTGCCACGCCCTCGTAGCGGGGCATGAAGACGAAAGCAGGCTTGTCGTCCAAGCTAGGGTAGCAGATGGCGCCTGTGGCAAAGAGCTGAACCACACCCGGGTTCGGCTGTTCGGCCATCCTGGGCGTTGCTGGTGGTGGCG
>Ga0224520_1000151_pt1 | contig 22365 bp, 25 predicted proteins | sample CFST25metaG_2_FD_180684 | JGI IMG/M metagenome (GOLD analysis project Ga0224520, IMG submission 180684) | Peat soil microbial communities from Stordalen Mire, Sweden - C.F.S.T-25 | ecosystem: Environmental > Terrestrial > Soil > Wetlands > Peat | place: Sweden: Norrbotten County, Stordalen Mire... | reverse complement strand
GGAAAGAAAACTGCCGTCATCTTCGTGAGCAAAAGAAATGTTGTAAATACATTGATCATCGAAGGAGAGTTGTAGGATGTACATGGTCAATGGCAGCCGGCCGCGGCGGCAGCAGATGGAGATCAAAGGGGATGCTCGGTTATGGTGAGAACACAGTCAAGACTTGAATCAACTGCATAGGATGACATGCAACTTTGACTGTCCGGCTGCGTATATTACACAAACAGCAAATCCGGAAGGGAGTTCTATCATGAAAAAAATTCTATTCTTTTCATTTGTTTGTATTTTTTCTTTATGCGCATGCTTTGGACCGAGGGTCCACGGCAACGGAACGATTAAAACGGACACACGGGATGTTCCGGCATTTGAATCGATCGTCTGCGACGGCGGATATGATGTTCACGTAACCTGCCAGGCACAGCAATCGGTTGCCGTTCAATCCGATGAAAACATACTCCCGTTTGTCAAAACGGAAGTCAGCGGGGGCCAGTTGCGGATTTCATCAAGAGGTAATCTTCGGCCGACGGAGGGAATCCGGATTACGGTCTCCGTTCAGCGCCTCGATGAGTTTACAATTAACGGCTCCACGGAGGGCGAGATTCAAAACATATTGTCCGATTCCTTTACTCTTGCCAGCAACGGATCAGCCCGTATGAAACTCAGCGGTACAGTCGATAAGTTAAAAATCCATATTTCAGGTTCAGCTAAAATCGATGCCGACTCCCTGGCCGCAGACGAAGTAAAGACGCATATCGAAGGAAGCGGTACTATTTATTGCCGTGCTGCAAATTCAATCGACGCAAGGATAGACGGGAGCGGAACCGTCAAATATCACGGCGAACCGAAGACCGTCAATCAGTCCATTAACGGGTCGGGATCGATCGAAAAAGAATAATCCGGTTCCGAACCTCGGCTCAATGGAACCCGTGATGTAACCGATAGAGTCCTCTGTCCCTTCGGGACGACTCGCAGTCGGACAAAACAAAACCCTTTTTCACGGGCTCCAGCAAAAACAATCTCGTTGAGGCTGTCAAAAAAGAAGGAACTACGGCAGAACAAACATTTACCGAAGGTATCCCCCATGGACCTGTTTGTCATTTTTCGTCAATATTGGACAGGCCTATCCTACCAACAAATTAACTTTTTGAACAACCTCAACGAAGATTTGTTTCCAGTTCCCCGTTGACTTCCATCAAATTTCTATGTTACATACGCAATATGTATGAAAGGCTATTTTATATCGCGGGCATAATTTTGTGCATGGTTCTTTTCGGCTCTCCTGCCGGAGCACAGAACGCCCCTCTGAAACTTCAGCTTGCACAGCAATTCGAAGATAACGGCGAATGGGAAAATGCGCAGCCGTTATATGAAGAGTTATTCCATTCCGATTTCACCAGTTATATTTACTATGAAGGACTGCAGCACTGCTATGTGCAATTAAAAAAATACACACAGGCTCTTGCTATAACCCGGCGTTGGATAATGCTGCATCCGAACGACGTTAACCAGCGTTCACAGCTTGCCGGATTGTATTTCGATTCCGGCAACGAACCGGCCGCAGATTCCCTCTGGCAGTCGATTCTTTCCGTCGATCCAGGCAGCATCGGACTGAACCGGCTGGTGGCAAACGAAATGATGGAACACCGGCTCTTCGATGCAGGAATCAAGATTTACCGCGACGCAAAAATAAAAAGCGGCAACGCCGCCCTGTTTGCAGACGAATTAGGAACGATCTATGCCTCGCTGCAGCGCTATTCCGATGCGGCTCTGGAATATGTGGAGATGCTGAAATCTACTCCGGATAATTTTTCATTCGTGCAATCGCGCATGAGCATTTTTCTTGTTCGTCCCGAGGGGCTGCTCGCCGCATTTAATGTTGTCAGCGCGGCTGTTCAAGCAGCGCCGGAAAGCATCGTCCTCCATCGCCTGCTTGCCTGGATCTATTTGGAACAGCACCGTTCTTCTGATGCTTATAGAGAATACAAAACCATCGATCGGCTCGCAGGTGCGAATGGTACGGAAGTATACAATTTTGCTCAGAGACTTCTTCAGGAACATGAATTCCGGACAGCGGCCAGCGCATTCCGCGAATTCACAATTTCGCATAGCAGCAGCCCTTTCTTTGCTCAAGCACAATTCGGATTTGCACGCGCGATCGAAGAGGCAAGCCGCTCCAATGACACGCTCGCGGCGGCGTCCGGCGAACACATTGCAGACATATCCGATGTAACCGAAGAACATCCGAGTTACGCCGGAGCGATTGCTCTGTACCGGCGAATTCTCATATCCAGCCCTTCAACGGAACTTGCAGCACAATCATTGTACCGCATCGGCTGTATTCAGTTCGAAGACTTTTTCAATCTCGATTCCGCATTCGCAGCATTCCGCCGCATCAAACAAATGCCACGGGCATCTTCATTAACGATGGATGTTGCGTTTCAATCAGGAAAAATAGAACTTGCACGCGGGGATCTTGAACAGGCACGGAAATATTTTCTTGAACTCGGCTCGTTTCCGGAAATCACCGCACAGGAACAGGCGGCGTATCTTCTGGCAAGGATCGACTACTATGCAGGCAGATTCGATTCCGCTCTTGCACACCTCCGTCATTTTACAACGGCGCTTAATTCCGATCTTGCAAACAATGCGCTGCAGCTGCAGTATTTCATTTTGGAAAACAAGGATTCCGCGCCGCAGGCGCTTGTGGAATTCGTCCGGGCCGATTTGCTTATAGAAAGACACAAGTATTCGGAAGCGCTTGCCGGTTTTCAATCCATTGCCTCGCGCTATGCACAGACGCTCCTGCTTGACAACGCGCTGATGAAATCTGCAGAGCTATGCATGCAGCTTCACCGCTACAACGAAGCGCTCTCGACTTTCCGTTTTGTTGCAGATTCTTTGCCTTCAAGCATCATGAACGACCGGGCACAGTTCAGAATCGGTGAAATTCAGCAAACCGTTCTTCACAATGCTGCGGCTGCAAGCGAAGCATATCAAAAACTTCTCGCTCAATTTCCGAATTCCCTCTACACCGAAGAAGCCCGCAAGCGCATCAGGATGCTGCGCGGCCAGGTTTTCTGATCCATCACAAAAGCGTTCTTTAAAAATAAAATCAACGTGAAGCTTTTCATCGTTGTGGCTGATTCCATAAATGTAATAAGGAGATCCTATGGATAGGTCTCATACTTAGAAGACATTAAAGAAGTGAGCGGAAGACGTGGATAACATCATCGAAAGAACTAACACAGGAGACACAGTTGCATTGATGAAAGCAGAAAGAAGATTAAAACGATATCGACACAAATTGCCATATCTGGGAACCACGTTGGAAAGGTGTCCCAAATAATATTATTCCATTGATTGAACACATTTCCATTCGATCAGTAATTTTGCACTGGTAATTTAAAACGCAGCCTTACCGGCACTAAATCCCGCGTTGCGGCAACGCGGCAATACTGCAACGCCGTACAACGGGATTTTACCCTTTGCCAAAGGTATCACTCGCTAATGGGCGGGCTCTTTTTAAAATGGTTGAGAGGTGTAATTGTATCTTCTTGTGGTCACATGATATTAATTACCAATTATCATGATTTTCCATCGGAATTTCACGAGAGCTGTCTAAATATTTTTCAACATTCAGACTTCTCCCCTTGAGTATCACTTCGCGTGCAATCAATCCGAATTGATCGGATATAAGACCCAACTCTTCCCTTATCGATAACGTCGAAAAAAGCGGAATACCGGTACCGCTGTACTGTGTTTTCAAAGAGAAAGAACCGTCCGGAATAATTCTCCTGTCCGCTGTCCGCCAATCGTTTTCTGAAAGGTTCACCAAGAGTACGCCGAACGGAAGAGCAAAGGTTATTTGCCTCTTTGTATTCATCCGCACTGAATTCCTGCAAGAAAATGCGATATGATCAGAAACCCGAACATGTTTCATGGAATTTCCAGGAAGATTCTTTATGACAAGCAGGCAACCTTCGTTTACAACATTGTCGTCCTGTCTCTCGGCTGTAAGGGGACGTTCTGAAACGATTTGAAGATTGTCGATTGCCTCGTCGTTCAGGTTGATCAACCAAAACGATTTTTCGTGAAACACCACAAAGATACACTGTATTTGTCGAAGACGTTTCATGACGGCAGAAACAGTCCTTACAAGAATTTTGGAATCACCGGATACCCGGTCAACCGATCGAACAAAGTGTTCATTGAGCGTATTAGTTTCCGGAATCGCATACCGATGCAGGTATTGATAAAGAACGGTGAGACCGTTTTCCTTCTTGAGTTGATTCAACTCATTCTCGTCGGCACAATCTGCCAGAGCACGTTTCGTAGCAGAAAACCAGCCGTTGACAAGCGGCTTTCGCGAATCATAGTACGGCATTGAGGGATTATGTTTCAGGGTATTGCAACATCGCGTCCTGTAGAGACGTATTTGGTTGATCTTTGAATTGCACAGGTCCCCCCAGTAATAGGGACTACTTGCAATCTCGCCCTGGCATTTATGTTCGGAATAAAAAGACAGCAGCGATCCAAAGGGAAATAACGAGGTTGTTTTTTCTTCCCAATAAATGTTGTCGGAATTTTTCGAATGACAAATAAAGGTATCGGATGATCCGTAATATTCTGAAAAGAGACGGAACGCTTCCAGTGTCCGCTCTCGTGTATTATTTCCAGCGGATGCACCGTGAAGGCACAGCTCGAATCCGTTGTGGTGGAGTTCCTTGCAGTAAGATGCAAAGTTTGGATCAGCAAGCGTTATTCCACGTAGTGCCGAATCAGGAATTGGAGGAATTCCACATCGCATCTCGGGTTCGAATGCCCAAACCGCTTTAGTGGTGACAAAAGATTTTTTCATTAAATAATCGTACACCGTGCGGGTTTGTGCAAGCGTCGATGCATCGGGATCGTCGGTGATGCAAAATCCTGCTTCGTAAGGATAGGGGGGCCAAATTATTCTAGCATGCGTCACTTCTTCACACCTTTGATCATGATGATGCCGGCAAATCCGTGGAAAAATGGCAATCGTTCTAATACAAAATCAATAACGACAAAGAGAGGCAACAAAAATGACGGAAGTCTTCTGCTGGTAAAAAGAAAACATTTTACGCAATCAACGTTAAACCCTGCTTTTTTAAACAGGTCGACTGCTTCGCCTCGTGTATAAAGTCGATCATAGATGTGCGGCTTGATTCCTAAGATCGGCTTCAATATAGAATGCCATGGAGATTTTTTATTGGGAAAATCGATAATCGCAATTCCGCCGGGATGGAGTTTATTTTTAATAGCGGTCATTGCTTTTTCCGGTGAAGGACAAAATCGTAGAGTCGAGAATGAAAATATGATGTCGAATGAATTATCGGGATATGAATTCAAAGATTCAGCGTCATCGACTGCAAATCGCACATGAGATATCCCGTACGATCGAAGTCGCTTTTCAGCGAGCTGAACGCTTTGTGGAGAAATGTCCATAGCAGCCAGATGTGAATATTTTTTTGCCAGGAGAGCCGTCATCTGACCGAAACTACATCCGACCTCAAGAACCTCGAGGATCTCGAAAAGCTGATTTTTGCACAGGCTCAATGCCATAGCAACTTTTCGGGCAACGAAATAGTGTGCAGTTCCTGGTTCGGGTACGCGGACATCGTTATCGAGAGCAAGCCATGCCGGTGTATCGAATTCTTTTGCTTCGTCATCGTACTTCTTGACAATCCCTTCCTTGATTTCGCTCTCTGATTTCATTTCTCTTCCTTGTTTAAGGTTGGACCAATTGCACCCAACATGCATTTGAGCCTAAATTATCGACTTAAAACATAAAGTATTGATATTCAAAAATGAGAAGTTCTGATCTCTCTAAAATATAAAATCCTCTATCATTGTGTTTCAGCGAATCCAGAGGATTGAAAATTGAACTCCTACAACAGTCCCCTCGACTTTGTGTAGTTGCAATATGTTTAAATATTCTTACAGGCAGTAAAAATAGAATAGTATAAAACTAATGGAATGGAAGAGGAAAAGCAAGAAAAAATCGTGAATTACTAATCTCGAATTGTCAATTGCGGATTGGAGGATGCAAACTAACCGGAGGCCTGAGAATGTCGTTCCGTGCTCATGGGATCCAAATGAGAAAAAAATTACCATTATTACGAATGAGAAGGCCGAAAAACAGAACCCTATTTTGTACAAAACTTCTATAATGTACAAGAACCGTGTCGCTGCTACGCAGCGGCACGGTTCCTGACATTTCATAATTTTCAGATATCGAATGCTGCATGCTCCTTTTATTTCAGCATCAACATTTTTTTCACAGAGCTGAAATTTCCAGCTTGTCCCGAAGAGACGGCATTCGCTGTAAGCCGATAGAAATACACTCCGCTCGGAAAGTTCGAGGCATTAAACGTCGCCGTATAGTTACCGGCAGACTTCACTTCGTTCACCAGCACTGCTACTTCTCTTCCAAGCAAATCGTAAACCCTCAAAGTCACATGACTTTGCCCTGCTAATTGATAACTGATGACCGTAGAAGGATTAAACGGATTGGGATAATTCTGTTCCAATCGATAATTCATTGGAAGATTTATTCCAGAAGAAATAATTCCTGTAGACACGCCGAACAAAGGCAGCATGCCTGCTCCGGGACCGCCGTACGCACCGATGTCGTTTTTCAGCCCGCCCCGCGACGGCGAATGTGCATTGCCGGGCGAAAGTGGATCCGCAAGGTCATTGTAGACCGCATTTGTGTCGCCTGCGTCGATGCACGGGGATCCGGTTCGAAGGAGCTCAGTCGAATCTGCAAAGAGGGGATCCTGATTGATATTTCCCGTACCGCTCCATCCTCCCTGTACATCGCTGTACGTTACGGAGAGTCCTCCCGAATGGGCGGCAATTTGCGGTGATGTATTTCCCCAGAGAATGCTGTTCCGCATGACAGATGATCCTGCCCAAACATACACGCCAAGAACCGAATTGCCCGCAATCGTATTGTTCTCTATGGTTTTTCCCATCGACCCGTTGTTATTCATCCATAGAGCGCCGCCGCCGTAATCCTGGCCTCCGGAATTTTTCGTTAGAATATTATTCCTGAGAGTAGCTCCCGTAAAGTTCAACACAATGCCCGCTCCATATCGTCCTTTGTTCGATGCAACGACATTGTTAAGAATTTTCGGATTTCCATCTCCGGCGCGTATGCCCCCGCCGCCCGCGCTTGTTACTCCGGATGTGTTTACGGCTTGATTATTGACGATGAGATTGTATCGAATCGTGGGAGCAGATTGCTCGATGAGGATTCCACCGCCTTCCCGATATGTTCCAGCGCCATGCTCATCCGCCCACTTTGTTCCCTGACCGCCCGTAATAGTAAAGCCCTGAAGAACCGCTGTCGAATCTTCCCCGTTGATAATCAGCACACAGCTCGATGTGTCTGAATGAATCGGTTGGCTCCCATTGAGAACGGTTGATTGGATAAAACCCAGATCCCCGGTTTCATAGAACCTGCTCGTAACAACGATATTCTTGCCTCGAAAGAGGATGTTTTCATAATACGTACCGGGGGACACGACAACGGTATCGCCATTTGATGCCGAATTGATGGCTTCCTGTATTGTCGGTTTGTCTGCGGGTACGCGAACCAATGCTGCCTGCAACGGTACTATTCCCAGGAAACATGCAAGCAAAGCAATGTGTTTGTAAAATCCAGTCATATTCTTTCTCCTATGGATGTTTATGATGCATCTAAAATAGGAGCATCCGCGACATTATTCGACCGGAATCCGGAAGTCGGACATATTGGAAGGAATGCGATTCAGCCTTCGTTTATTGAATCAACTGGATGAATGCCAGCGTTTGTAGGCCTTAGGGGTCATTCCGCTATGTTTCTTAAACGCCTCATTGAAGACCGATTTAGAGTTGAATCCTGCCTCGAGCGCAATAGCGAACAGCGTAAGATTTTGATACTGTGCATCCTGGATGCGTTTTTTGACTTCGTTGATGCGATAGGAGTTTACGAAATCATAAAAGTTTTTATTCAGGCCGCTGTGCAGCGCCTGCGAAAGATTCCTGGCCGGAATGTTCAATTTCCTGGAAAGATCCTCCACGGAAAGCGATGCAGCAAGATAGGACTTTTCATTCTCCATGCAGGCAGTGAGTTTCCTGACGATGTCTGCACAGTCGGATGGTTTTAATCTTGATGCAGCATATTTGGGCGGACCCTGAATTCCGGAAAAGCTTACGGATTGGGCAAGCCCCTTGTAAGTCACGATGAGCGTAAAGGTCAGGTTTATAAACAATGAAGCGGTGAACATTCCGTACGAAAGGGCAGGCGAAGACATGTTATAAATACCCAGGATCCAATTCAAAAGATCCAGCAGCCACATCGCGGCAACTCCCGACAGGAGCAGGTTGCACCAGGATAAGTCTATTCTTTCGATCGAAGAGAATAATTCTCTCAACCGCGTTCGGTATCCGATGAGAATAAAGAATGAGGCGAGAAGATATGAAAGAATCTGAACGTTCAGGGCTATATGATGACTCCAATACTCAGCCGATCCGAGCGTGGAGAAGGAAGTCGCCGCTGCGGAAAAAACAGCAAAGAGAATAAATGGAATTATATGTAGCAGATGAACGGCTCTCAGTCGAAATGTTTCATAGCAAAGGGATTGGATATACAAATACAAAAAAGGCATCAGGAGAAAATAGAGTGAACTTCCGATGCTGTAGAGACCGATACGATGCCCGGAGGACGTCCAGCCGGCATGTAATGCGAGAGAATGGGCAATGAGGAGTGCATTGGATGCCATAAAGCCCGCCAGAAGAAGATTACTCAGGCTTTTCCCCTTCTTATAATTGAGAATGACAGCAGTTAAGAGGAGGAGCTGAATGAGCGTTAATAATTCAAGAAGACCGATCCAGTCAAGATCCATAGATAACACCTGTAGAAAATATTTTGAATTTGTGCAGCAATATCCAAAGGTTATTTTTTTCCCACTGCCGCAGCACATTCTTCAAAACGATATTTCCTGTGAAGAAGCTGCACATCCCGAAATCCGGCTTTTGTGAGAAGAACACCGACTTCTTCCGGATCATACAGCGTGAAACCATGCTGCATAATTTTTTGATTTTTCACAGCTTCTCGCGGCCTGAAGCATACGACGAGCCTGCCGTCTTTTTTGAGAACACGATAGATTTGAGCGAGTGCTACAAACGGATCAGACCAGAAGTATATCGTATTCACGGTGCATACCTTGGAGAACCTATTTGCTTCGAATGGAAGTTCCTCTACATTCGCACAGCAAAGATCTACTTTCCCGGATTTGATTAATTGCTTAAAACGTTTTGTACATATATCGACAGCATCGATCGAAAAGTCTGCACCGGCGATCTTGCCGCGGGTTACGGCTGAAGCCATTCTCGTCATGAGCTCCCCGCCGCCAAAACCGATCTCAAGTACATGGTCGTCGGGTGAAAGCTGCAAAACTTCCAGCGCAAGAGTATTCATGGAATAATTCATGCGATTAAGGACAAGCACCATCACACGCCGTCCAAAGAATCCAGCCGGCTGCCGCAGCTGACCTGCAATAAATTTCGCAATACTCATGAATATGTCTCAAAATTAGTTAGTCGGATTTTCCTGTTTGCAAAAGCCTTTAAAATGTATATCCCAAACTTATTCCGCCTAATAAATGAAACCTGTAAGCAGCAATATCAGGTTTTAGATAATAAAACGGCGTTATATCGACACGGAACATAATTCCGCCGTCCTGCTGCTGATACCGGTACCCGATGGCTCCCGTGGCAAGAGTGGTAGACATTGAAAGAACCTGCGGAAGATTAGACGCATACGGCGTTACCGAAATATTTATTATTGTTATTCCCAGTCCCAACTCGATTTTTGAATTCTTTTCTCCATACAAATAATTTACCAAAAGGGGCACTGTCGATATTTGAGCATTCTGGATATCCAAAAATGAATATCCGATGCGGCAACTCACATTATCCATAAGAAGCCGGTCATAATTAATCGAATAAACTCCGCCATTTCCGGCTCCTTCGATAAATATGGAATTCGAACTGGGGGCTGATTGCGCAAGAGATAGATTGGAGAAAAGAAGAATAACGAATATCAACTGTGCTACAAATTTAATCTTCATTGATTTATTCCTTCATAAAATAACGGCATTCAACAATTCGCGGTCCAGCTTTATAATCGGCGGCATGTCCGCCGGAATAGAATCTGCAGGCGAAAATGCCCCGGAGGATCCCCATTGAAAAATGGCGTTCCTATCCTTTAACTTAATGACTTTTTTTAATTTTATCGATTCTTGAACCAAGAGCAACTCCGAAAGCAACGCCTAATGCTATACCGATTGCAATATTGTTTGTCGCAACGCCGATAGCTGTGCCTATTCCGATGCCTATGGCAATTCCAACTGCAATGGAATTTGCATTTTTAGACCGCTTCGATTTATCGGAATTTAACTCTTCGCTCATTTTTATCTCCAAATAATGATTTTAATAGATGTCCAACGAATTCTCTATTTTTAGAATGTTTAGGACGCATAAATATTTGATTTTAAGTAATACAATTGTTATAATATAGCATAAACAGAAGGAAGACATCAATGCTAAAAACTGCTGTACGCCGAGTAGGTAATAGTCTCGGTATTACACTGCCGAGAACTGTTGTTGCCAACTACCATCTCAGCGAAGGAGACGAATTGCATCTTATCGAAACCGAAGAAGGTGTCGTTTTGACTCCATTTAATCCCAAGTTTGCCGAGTGGGCAAAAGCATTTGAACATACCAACAGACGTTTTCGTAATACTCTTAAAGCCTTGGCAAAATAATGTCCGTTCATTTCGTGCCCGATGAGATTGTTCTTACAATTCATACCGATTTATTGCAGCGATATGGCGGAGAAGCCGGACTCCGTGATCGGAATCTATTAGAATCTGCGCTTGCTCAACCAAAAATGACAATTGGCGATAAATATGCATATAAGACAATTTTTAACAAAGCCGCTGCATATGGTTTCTATATATATATGAATCATCCTTTCGTCGATGGTAACAAGAGAGTCGCATTGGTTCTGATGGATATTTTCCTTCAAAAGAATGGATGGGAAATATCCGCGACCGAGGAAGAAACTTATTCAATGATGATGTCTCTTTCGTCAAGCAGACTCTCCAAAGTACAACTTTCATTATGGCTCAAAGAACACTCTTCTCGACTTCCTCGCCATTAGATTCATTTCAGATTCATACTTTCTGCGCTCTAACGATTGGCGGATAAGTTTATCCCGAAACGTTTTTATTCGAGCCGAAGGCCTGAGAATGCAACATGCGCAGCGTGTCATTAACCTCCCTCAATTATCACAGGCGCGAGAGAACCAACCATTTTATTTTCTCATCGAATTTACTGATCGTTTAATCCCTTTCCATTGAGAATTTGCTGCATACATTTTTCAACCCTTGACTCCCGGGTTTTGGATTGTTTGGATTCAGAAAAATAAAGATTGTATGCTCTTTGCCGTCCCGGCGTCAATGCATTAAAAGCAGTTTTCAAGGCAGGGTTTTTAACTAATTTCTTCTGGAATTCTTCAGGAAATATGAGTTCTGCATTCTTTTTAAAATTCACTTTCAAACCGGCTTTTTCCACTTCAATGGCTTCATAAATATAGGATTTCAAGATGCGATCCATCTTCACTATTTCCCGAACATTGGTGAACCGAATCTGGCGAGCTGCCTGCACATTCTCCGTTTGTTGAATTAGAATACCCTTGGCATCCTTTAACAAGGCACCTTTGAAAAACAAAAGCGCACAATATTCTTTAAATCCATGTATTAAAACTATATTTTTTTCCTGAAACGTGTAACAGGGACAACCCCACTTCAATTCTTCGGTCAGTTGACAGTCAAGAATGATCGTTCTCAATTTCTCAAATTCTTCCTGCTACTTTTTGGCTTTACTTAAATATTTATCAACCTTCGGATTCATTCTCTCTACTCAAGGAATACCGATTCCTCTCAAATTCTCCGGCAATTTCACGCTCCGGAATCTGATCCTCCGGCTTGTCACGAAGTGGCCACTTCGTGGAGCCGTTCGCTAAGCTGCATTTTGAATTATTTTAAAGACAATATCAACAGAACAAAGTAAATTAGTGTTATTGACAACAACAATATAACGGAAATCGGTTTTGCAAAATTCAATGACCAGCCCAGCCATTTTATCCTTTTTGGTACGATCATTCTTGTATCATCGGGATTATAATAGAAAATACCCCATTTCCAATAAATAGAGTTCACATCCTTTTTAGCTTTCGACCTCTCGATGGCAACCTTATGGATAATTTCGAGAAGCACATATAGTATTGCCACAAAAATAAATTTTAATACGATAGTATATATAATATCCATCATTACCTCCTTTTCAATACTAATTATCGAAAATGCATCCTAAGATTTCTCTATTACGAAAAAAATAATTGCTTAATTAATTGGTTAGACAGCGTTGCCGTTATTTTGTAAAATTGTGCCGAGTCTGTAATTGATTGTCAATATCAGACGCTTCGGACTCATCAAGACCATGCCCATACCGACATGTCTTTGTGCCATAATCAAAAGCAACCAGACCGCCCCCGAAGTCCCAAAATGGTCAGGTTGCGTTTTCAACAACCCATTATTTATTCTTCGATATGTGACCATAGAATTTTTCAGAACACTCAGGACAAATTCCATGGGTTATTGCCGGAGAGCCGGAGTCTATGAGATATTTTTCAATCGGCAGCCATTGACCATCTCCTGTTCGGTACTTCTTGCAATTCGAACAAAGCGGGAGCAACCGTTCCAATGTTTGAATGTGTTTCTCCTTAGCCTGCCCGTACTTTATGATCTTAATAAAGCCATAGATTAATAACGAAAAACTTATAGTGTCAAAGATATTGCCGGAAGCTGATAAGATGAGTTCTAATGAACCGACGGGCAAATGAAAATAATCAGACATTCGAATACTTGGGTGTTCAACCAAAATATCACATATGCGGCTGATAATAAGAAAGATGATCGCCGGAAGGAAAGGACGTAGAGAATAAAAACGCACTCTCTCTTTCCAAACCACGTATAATCCTATTACTAAAACAGTAACGGAAATAACATCTAATATAATGACTGCATACATAATTCTTGTTCCTTTTCTGTATTCCAGAACGGTAAAATATTTACTTAACTAATTTTAAAACGCAACGTAACGAACTCTGCATTCCGTTATTGCGGAACGCATCGGGAGAATATTGTTTACTTCCAATTTGTATTGCACGCTGTGCAATGACATCTTAATGCTCCGTGCTTGCCCGTCCTGCTCCACCTTTTGGCGGGCTTTTTTAAAATGTTTATGCGGCAGGCACAAAACAAACCACTTGCACATATACCGTTAATATGGTATATTGTTCTATGATTATCAACTTCGCCGATCATGTCACGGAAGATATTTTTAACGGTCTCGACACAAAGCGAGCCCGTCGAATTCCATCGGTTGTTTGGAGAATAGCCATCCGAAAGTTTGATATGCTGAACGCTGCACATGAATTGAAAGATCTTCGTGTTCCGCCGGCAAATCATTTGGAAGCTCTGAAAGGGAAATGGACTGGTTCGCATTCTATCAGAATTAACGATCAATTTAGAATTATTTTCAAATGGATCGACGGAAACGCAAGAGATGTTCAAATAATTGATTATCACTAGGGAGAGACTAAAAATGATGCCGAAAAACAGAAAACCTACGCATCCTGGAGAAATTCTCTTAGAGGAATTTTTAAAACCAATGGAACTTAGCCAAATTGAACTGGCGCGACGGATGGGTGTACCTATACAACGTGTAAACACACTCATTAATGGACGGCGTGATATGACTGCTGAAACGGCCATTTTGTTATCGAAAGTACTTAAGACCTCTTCTGAATTTTGGATGAACTTACAGGTGGCGTGCGATCTTTATCAAGCACAACGATCATTAGAACACGCTGTCTGAATCTTCTTTAAAATAATTTCTTTCGCCTGACGCCTAACATTAAGGATTTTATCCGTACTTGAGCCAAAAAAAACTTAAAGTTACAAAAATCCTTATGCTCAAGTGCAGATAATATTTGGTTGAACTGAGCCATTGCACCATATTCTCTATGGGTATTGAATCACAGCCATTGACTAAGAATATGAAGATTGAACAATACAATAATAACGAAAAACTATATTAAGAACGAAATATTCATCCTGCGGCACATTATTTCGCACGGTAAAATGTACCTTCTAATTTGTATTGTGCTCCGCACAATAACATTCTCAGGCCTCCGGTTTACCCGTCCTGCTCCACCTTTTGGCGGGTTTTCCCGCCGTGCAAAACCTTTTGGCGGGCTGGTCGAGTTTAGTCGTCAACAAATGTCAACGAACTCAGCATTCCGCTATTGCGGAACGCATCGGGAGAATATTGTTTACTTCTGACTCATTTTAGAATGGTTCGCCAGCAGCACTATTGCTTTTGACGTATCTCTTGATCAAGTGTTGTGTCGTCCTCCAATTTCCATTCGATCCAACCATTTGCATATCGGCCCAAAACTGCAACGGCAGCAGCGCTAGGTGAATTAAAAATATGATTCTTGGCGAAAACATAAATATTTCCAGATTGAATCAAAGTCTTGTTCTCAACGAGAGTGTGGCGCAAATTCGCAACCCACGTACCTCTAGATGCCGGCGCTTCTTCGAGATTAGCAGTAGAACCTTTGTAGACTACAAGACCGTCCTCAAGATACTTACCTGTTGCATGAGCCTCTTTACCTGTGCAATGAAGCAGGCGTTCGTTGGACGATTTTTCAATCTCTTCGAATAATGGATAACCCAGTGTGGAAGTCAAAATTCTTATTGTATCAAAATAGTCTGCTAGGTCAGCTGTCAGCGCCTCAGATACATGAGGACAAGTGGGTTCACCTTTGTTTTCCAGCTTAAAGCGGCCAACCTTTTCGATTGTTTGATAAGAAAGCCATTCGAGATATTTGATGTGGACCTTTGTGAATTCTTGGGCTCTCGAAACACAAACCAACGCCCACTGCCAAAAGTCCTTTCCCTTATTGTGTTGATTCAATCTTGTAAGAACATCTTCAGCTTCACCAACATATACGATTGGAATGGCCTCTTCATCAGAAGTCCCAACGAGAAAATATAGACCGACGTTGGATAGCTCGGAACGTTTAATGGTTTCATCGAGATGAACCCTTGGGACTTGAAGAACTTCGATGTTTCTAGTGGTAATTTTCGCAATTCGTAATCCGCGCGGATTACCGTCTGGAAGAAATATTTGAATTGTTGAAGCTGCCATTTGGTTGTCTTTTATTGTAAGAAATGTTTTCTGCCAGTTAACTAATTAATACTATAGACATTGTCTATATATCATGAATATTGTTATAATTTATAGATTTACTCTATATTACATTTGAAATTGAAGAGTTCCATAAGTCATAAAAACACAAAATCCTCTTTCATCATGCTCAAACGAATCCAGAGGATTTAAAATCGTACTACTACAACAGTCCCGCCAAAAGATAAGTCTCGGCGGGTAAACCCCTCGATCCGGTGTAGATATTACAATTTGATAATTAATCTTTTTTGAAAGGTGGAACAGAATAAAAGTAAGAGTAAAAACAGTAAACTGCAAATTATGGTGAAGAAATTGCCAATTGTCGATTGTCAATTGACAATTGAAAACCCATTAAACTCTTTTAATTGAACCCTCTTTGTCCTCCGGAAACTTTTTTGTATATTTCGACTGTTCAACTATTAAAGTCGAAAGGTTGACATGAATACAAAAAAGCCGGAATTGACCGCAGAAAAGGAAAAGCTGATTCTCGACGCTGCCCAGCGGCGTTTTATTTCCTATGGCTATTCCAAGGTTACGATGGATGAGATCGCCGAGGATATCGGGATGGGAAAAGCTTCGCTTTATTACTATTTTCCCACAAAAGACTATATTTTACGGGGTGTCATTCAGCGCGAACAAGAGGAATATGTCCAGGGCATGAACGAAATGCTGAAAACCCGTGTGCCTTATTTGGAAAAAATACGCTTTTATGTTCGTCTTAGGATAAAATTTTCCGGTGAAATCCTTAGTTTAAGCTGGCATAACAGGCAGATATGGCCGTCTATGAAGCCGATCTTTAGAGACCTGTTTCAGAGCCTGTCAGCTAAGGAACAGAGCGTTCTTGCAAAACTTCTCCGGGATGGGAAAAAGAACAAAGAGTTTTCTTTAGCATCGCCGGAACGAACGGCACGCATGATCCTGAATGTCATTCAGGGATTGCGTATTCGCATGTTTTACATCGAACATAACGGCGCTTCGATGGAATCGATTCATGGCGATCTTGCAAACGATACACAGATGTTTATAGATATTATACTGAACGGGATACAGACACGTTCGGAGAGATAGAAAGAATGAAACAGATTCTTGTATAACTCTGAAACCCCCTGTGGTCCCCCTTATATAGGGGGACAAAAAATTGATTTTATTTCGAAAGGATAGTTCCATGAGTCAAACTGAGCAGCAACCGGATTCAAAATCTCCTCAACAATTAAACCGCCAGCCCGTTCCTCCGGACGACAGCCCGGGAGACGAATCGATCGAGGCTGTACCACTCTTTAAAAATGTCAAGGTCGTTATTCCTCTCTTTCTTGTCGTGCTGGCAATCGCAATTTTTGCCTGGCGTTATTATATCAACCTGCGGGACTTCGTTTCCACAGACGATGCGTATGTCGACGGAAATCGTGTTTCCGTCAGTACAAAAATTCTCGGACGCATCGATCAGCTGAACGCCGACGAAGGAGATACCGTGCGCGAGGGACAGATTCTTGTCCGGCTGGACGACAGTGATTTGCGCGCGCAGGAAGCACAGACGAAGGCTGCTCTAGGATTTGCAAAAGAAAATATCGAAGTTTCAAAAGTAAACCTCGATAAGGCGCAAACGGACTTTAAGCGCAGCGATGCGCAATTCCGCCAGAGCATCATTCCGAAAGAAGATTTCGATCACGCACAGAACGAACTGGAAGCCGCAAAGGCACGGCTCAATCTGGCATACGCCCAGGTCGCAACTGCACAGGCTCAGCTCGGCGTCGTTGAGACACAATTAAAGAACACCATCATCGAAGCGCCCATGACCGGCGTCGTTTCCAAGCGATGGGTTCTTGCCGGCGATGTCGTGCAGCCGGGACAATCCATATTTTCCGTTTATGATGTCAAAAATATCTGGGTCACTGCCAATCTGGAAGAAACCAATCTCGCATATTTACATGCCGGCGATAAGGCCGAAATGGACGTGGATACTTATCCCTCGTTGAAATTTTCCGGCACCATTCTCCTCATCGGTTCAAATACGGCTTCGCAGTTTTCGCTCATTCCTCCCAACAACGCTTCGGGGAATTTTACAAAAGTCACACAGCGCGTACCGGTGAAAATTTCCATCGTTCAGGATTCCATCGGCAATGGAATGCGCGCAAGTCTTTTACCCGGTATGTCGGTTGAAGTGAGGGTGAAGGTTCGCTAATGGCGCCTCTCCCTTTCCGCCGTATGCGAGGAGGAGCGGTTCGCATGGTTCCCTCCCTGCATTTTGATCATAGTTCTTACAAGTGGTGGGTTCTCGCCAACGTGATGATCGGAACATTCATGGCCGTCCTGGACGCCACGATCGTCGATGTTTCGCTGGCAAAGCTGATGGCTGCATTCGGCATAAGCGTCGACAAGGTCGAGTGGGTTATCACCGCATATATGCTTGTCTTTGCCGTTATGCTTCCGACAGCCGGATGGATTGCGGATCATTTCGGCTATAAGCGCACTTATTTTTTAGCGCTTGCAATGTTTACGCTCGGTTCGTTTCTTTGCGGGCAGTCGTGGAATGAAGACGTCCTGATTCTCTCACGCATTATACAGGCAACAGGAGCGGGGCTTTTAATGCCGACCGGCATGGCGATTATAACGCGCGAATTTCCTCCGCGCCAGCGAGGGCTCGCCCTGGGCTTTTGGGGCATAGCCGCCGCTGCGTCCGTTTCGCTCGGACCTATGATCGGCGGGTACCTGATCGACAACATCAACTGGAATTCCATTTTCAACGTCAATGTTCCGGTTGGAATTATCGGACTTTTTGCAACGTATGTGATCCAGCGTGAATATAAAACGGAACGCGCCCGCAGTTTTGATGTCGTCGGATTTATTTCCATGGCCACATTCCTGACTACACTCCTTTTAGCGTTGACCGATGCAAATGCCAAATGGAATACCGGCGGATGGACGTCACCGTTTATTATAAACTGTCTTATCATCTCCTCATTGGCGTTAATGGTCTTTATCGTCACCGAGGCAACGGTCAAACATCCGCTTATCGAAATGTCGTTGTTCAAGGATTTTAATTTTACGGTTGCAAACGGCGTGTTGTTTATTTTCGGATTCGGCATGTTCGGCAGCACGTTTCTGCTTCCTTTGTATCTTCAGAATTCTCTCGGTTATACCGCATTCCAGGCCGGATCGCTTTTTCTGCCGGTCGGTCTGATTCAAGCTGTGACCGCTCCGGTGGCCGGATTTTTATCGGACAAGATTAATCCGAAAATTCCTTCATTCTGCGGACTTCTCCTCCTGGCGTTCAGCCTGTCGATAAACGGTTCCCTTTCTTTGTTCTCCGAACATTATCAGATTATGATTCCGCTCTACATCCGCGGATTTGCTATGGGACTGATTTTTACACCATTGACGACTATCGCGCTTTCCAATGTGCCGCGGCAAAAAACCGGACAGGCGTCCGGTCTGTACAATATCATCCGGCAGCTCGGCGGAAGCTTCGGAATAGCTTTTATGAGCTCCCTGCTGATCCGCCGGACAATTTATCATAACGCCGTATACGGGCAGGTGGTCAATCCGCAATCCGAAGTATTTCAAAATGTCGTCCGCGGTTTGACCAGGTTCAGTGCGGATGCGCTTGCCGGTAATCAATCTCTTGCCGCCATGCGTGCGCAAGCACTCATTGCATCCCATATTGCAACACAGTCATTCGTCAAAGCAGTCGGCGATGTGTTCCTTGTTGCTGCATTTATAACGCTGGCAGCTACAATTCCCGTGCTCTTATTGCGCTATAAAAAAAATTCCCACGTTGAAAAACCCGTGGCTCTGGATTAAAAGAATGACTCAGCATATTTCAAAAAGCATGTTTTTCTTTGATTTTAAATCCCCCTTTGCAAAGGGAGTTGGAAACGTAAAAATGAATCATGCGGAAGCATGATACTTATTAACTGATGTTACGCAGTGAATGAATTATGTTATAAAATAAGACTATCATACCGATGATAGCATTTGCATGGAACAAGAATGTTGTCATTCCCACATGTTTTAAGTGGGAATCCAGTGCCAGGTTCATTCAAATTTCTGGATTCCCGACAAGCTGGAAGCCTAATGATGTCGTCCCGCATAGCGGGACGTCTATTCAATGCCTCCGGCTGGGAATGACGGTATTTTCCCATTTTTGCGCAGCATCACTTATTAACCTTTTTTGCAGAAGGATTTTGATCATTTGATAACGTGCTGTATAAATACCAATTAATATTATCGGAAACTATATGAAAAATAAATTATTCATCATAAGCATAGGATTGCTGATGCAGACGGCATTCGCACAGGATACGTTAACTGTAGAACGGGCGGTGCAGCAGGTTCTGCGGACACATCCGGCTCTTGAACAGGCCGCGGCAAACGTACGTGCCGCAGAGGCGCGAACAGCGCTTTCCAAAAGCGCACAATATCCGGATGTTTCGGCGCTTGCAGAATATACACGCATCGGACCTATTCCGGCATTCTACATACCCGGCATGGGAAATTTTGTTCTCGCTCCCGATAACAACTACGACGGCCATGTAAGTGCACAATATACTGTGTACGATTTCGGCAAAACAAATTCCGGAATAGATGTCGCTCATTCCCGTGTTCAATCCCTGCAGGATGCAGTTGAACTGACGCGGACGGGACTTGCGCTGCAAACGATACGGACATTTTATACGATTGTTTTTTTGCAGAAAAGCTTGACGGTACAGGATGAACAGATCGCCGCGCTGCAGCAGCATCTCGATATAACCCAAAAACGGGTCATTGCAGGATCCGCAACGAAATTCGACGTGCTTACGACTCAGGTGCGCGTTGCCTCGGCACAAAATCAAAAAGTTGAGGTCCTTAATGCAATGGAAAAACAACAATCGTTTATGCGGCAATTGCTCGGACTCCCCGCACATGCCCCGGTTATTGTAAACGGAACGTTCAATGAAGACAGCACTTCCCTCGATGCAGACGTTCTTTTTCAAACTGCCAGCGACCGGCGCACGGAACTGAAAATGGCCCGCGATGCCGAACGTACCGCACAACTTCAGCAGCAGGCAAGCGCGGTGAATGAAAGTCCGTCTCTCAAGCTTTTTGGAAGTTACGGAGTCAAGAACGGCTTTGAACCCAATCTCGATGTATGGCGAGGAAACTGGGCGGTGGGCGCCGTTGCCAATGTTCCAATTTTCAACGGAAACCGAACGGAGTATCAGGTTGAAGAATCAAAAGCTGCCGTGGAAGCCGAACAAGCACACACGGCAGGCGCAATCAAACAAATTCGATCCGAAGTAGAGCAGACGATTGCCGACGTTCAGGCTGCAAAAACGAAGGTGGAAATTTCGAAGATACAGCTTCAGCAGGCTCATGAAGCGGTCACTATCGCCCGAACACGCTATGAAACCGGATCCATTACAAATCTCGATCTGCTCGATGCGGAAACGGCGGAATCGACATCCAAACTCTTCGATCTGCAGGCGCTTTATCAGTATGTTATCAGCAAATTTAATTTGCAGCAGTCAACGGGAACCTTACTGAATTAAGAATTCAGATTTAAGAATGAAGAATTGAAAAAATCGCCAATTGGAAATAACTGCTTTTAGAATGAAGATTGTAGAAGACAGTTTGATGAAATCGCCAATCTCGAATTGTCAATTGGAAGAAGCAGTCGGGGAACAGACAAGGGGTTGTAGATGTTGTAGGTGTACGGATATCAATTTGAAAAGGGATTAGACATGGAATATAGAACACTCGGAAAAAACGGACCGGAAATTTCAGCGCTCGGACTCGGTTGTATGGGTATGTCCGAATTTTACGGCGGCAAAAACGACGACGAGTCCGTCGCAACGATTCACCGTGCTATCGAATTAGGTTTGAATTTTTTCGATACCGCCGACATGTACGGTATCGGAAAGAATGAAGAGCTTGTCGGACAGGCGCTGCGCACAGACCGAAGCAATATTATTCTTGCGACGAAATTCGGAAACGTGCGCGGTAAGGACGGCAGTTTTCTCGGCGTCAACGGCCGTCCCGATTATGTCCGTTCCTCCTGCGATGCCAGCCTGCTGCGGCTCCGAACCGATTATATCGATCTTTACTATCAGCACCGCGTTGATCCCCAGGTTCCGATCGAGGAAACGGTCGGCACGATGGCCGACCTTGTGAAAGAGGGAAAAGTAAAATATCTCGGAATGTCCGAAGCCGCTCCTGCAACGATCCGCCGCGCATATAAGGTTCATCCGATTGCAGCCCTGCAAACGGAATATTCGCTCTGGACGAGGGATGTCGAAGCAGAAATACTTCCGACATGCCGTGAACTGGGAATTACATTTGTTCCCTACAGTCCTCTCGGACGCGGATTTTTTACCGGGACGTTTAAAACCACGGCCGATCTTGCCGACGATGATTTCCGGCGCAACAGTCCGCGCTTCCAGGGAGAAAATTTTTCTCATAACCTGGAATTATTCAAACACGTGGAATCGATGGCGCAGGAAAAACAATGCACAACGGCACAGCTTGCGCTTGCATGGCTGCTTGCACAGGGGAACGATATCGTACCCATACCGGGAACAAAGAAACGAAAGTATCTTGAGGAGAACCTGGAAGCGATAAATCTTCATTTGACAAAAGAAGATGCAGCCCGTTTGAGCGCGGCGATTCCTGCCGGTTCTGCCGCAGGCCTGCGATACCCGGAACGGTCGATGGGAGCGGTGAATAAATAAATTGCCAATCTCGAATTGCCAATTGTAAATTGTAAACTGCGAACAGTAAACAGTAAATTGTGAATGGCAAAAAAGAAGTTCTTAGTGCGGCGTGCTTATTGCTGAAGTTCAAAAACAATTGATAAGAAATATAAATCACGAACTAAGCACAACGAACCAGGAACTACAAACTTATTCTATTCTATAGTCACCGCGTCCGGTTTTACACCGGCTTCGAGCTGTATTTTTTTGACCTCCTTCGTTTCAATTCCCGATAGGCGTATAT
>Ga0224520_1000148_pt1 | contig 22532 bp, 15 predicted proteins | sample CFST25metaG_2_FD_180684 | JGI IMG/M metagenome (GOLD analysis project Ga0224520, IMG submission 180684) | Peat soil microbial communities from Stordalen Mire, Sweden - C.F.S.T-25 | ecosystem: Environmental > Terrestrial > Soil > Wetlands > Peat | place: Sweden: Norrbotten County, Stordalen Mire... | reverse complement strand
GCCAGCCTCGACCCGAAATACACCCAGCGCTACTTTCACGCCAAGGTGGTCCCGGGTCCCGGTGATCCCGCTGAAAAAGGGACCCGCTCAGCCCGGTGGCGACACAGGCCGGCGCAGCACGAGACCGAGCGCGAGAACGAGGATCGACGCAAGGCCGAATCCCGGCTTGTCGCCTCGTGCGCTCAGATCGCACGAGCAACCCGCATCGGCGGGAGTGTTCTGCGCAAGACCGAGCCCGCCGTCGCCTGCTGGCACCGTGGCGCCACCTGAGCCGGTCGATGCACCACCTGAGCCGGCCGATGTGCCGACGCCGACGCCAACTGACGCACCACCCGCTCCTGAAGTGCCACCAGCCCCGGCCGATCCCTCATCGGGCACGCCGCCATCGGAACCCGCAGAACCCCAGGCGCCGTACGCCGCCTGCATTGCCTCAAGCCACCACTTGACCCCGGCGTCCGGGTTCACGGCCGTGGTATTGGCGTTGACGTCCGCGACGTTCGAGTATCCGCCCGGAGTCATGAACGGGCCGCCGATGCCCTGCCCCGGTCCGCATTGCAGCCACGTCGATGCGAGCACGTAGCCGGCGTTGTTGTTTATGGCGGCCTTCGCGTCGCTTATCGCCAACGCCTTGTACGCAGACGTGTAAAGGCCGATCCGTATGTAGTTGTTGTAGTTGGCGGCCTTGCTGTAGGCGCCCCAGTAGTTGGCAGCATCGGGCACTCCCTCGCTCTCTAGCCACGGCTTGCCCGGAACCTTGGCGCCATAATGGATGTTGAGGTCGGAGCTCGCTTGGCAATCGGTTGGGCTTCCACCACCCACGCTCGCGGAACCTCTATTGCACGCGATCATGATCGAGGGATCGACGGCATGCCCGGCGGCGATCAAGGGGGCGTCAGTGAACGGGGACATGCCTTCGTTGTCGGGGTCGAGGAAGACGTTGCGGTAGTTGTTGTTTTTCAGCCACGTCACGGTGTTCGCGATGGCCTGGTTCGCCTGCGTTTGTGTCCATCCGACCAGCCCATCCTTTGCCGTCGAGGTGCCCCAGTAGAGGCACCCCACCAGCACGACCATGCCCCGCGCGTCTGCGGCCTCGATGATGATCGCCATCCGTGCCGCGTAGGTGGGGTCGATGGTGGCGTCCGGAAGGTAGCCTTTGACGTCTCCGAAGCGCGATCCCATGAAGAACACGCTGAACGTGTTGATGCCGTAGGATTTGAACACGTCAAGATTGGTGATCAGCTCTTGCCTCTTGGCGTCGCTGACCAGGCCGTTCGAGAGCCGCAGGCCGATCACCTGGAACGGCTTGCCGTTGATCTGCACGTTACTGCCGGAAATGGAGAAGACGTTCTGCCCAGCCGATGCTTCGGTGGCGAACCCGGCAATTGCCAGAGAGAGCATCGATGCGTGCAGCACAAACGGAAATCTCGCGGTCATCTTGGCCTCCGGGCGGCGAACCACCTGCCCCCGTGGTGTCCAGAAACGCATCACTGCAATTGTCGCACAAGTTCCCGGAGAAGCTGCACGCATTTCCGCTGGGGCGCCACTGACCACGCGAATCCCTGTCAGCTACGCTCCTGCGAGCACTGACAGAATCTCAGGCGCTACACACTCCGCACGGAATTATTGCGGCTTACATGCCAGCCGGCGTCGGCAGCCGGACCGCCTACTTCCAATTCTCTCGATCAAGCCGGCCCCAGGGGATCACGCGGGCGTCGCTCCGACGCTGGGCCTCGTCGCCGCCGTAGACGAGAATCGACTCGAACGATGCGCGCCGTTTCCGCGAAAGCAGATGAAGCTGGCTTCAAGCACTGACAGCCATGATCGCGCGGTGTTGTGGCTGACGCCCGCGTCGGCCCCCAAGCTCGACAAGTTTAGCTCTTGCCCGGTCCGCCCCGCAGCCAGACGCAAGAAGGTGGTGAAGGCCGACAGATCCACGACGTTGAGCACCTGGCGCACGTCCCGCTGCAGATAGGTCGACACGTAGTCGGCCAGCCAACGTGCGGCGGGTACCTGCCGGTCGTGGATGCGCGGATAGGCGCCGGTCCACAGCACGGCCATCAGATCGCTGGGGGGGTTGGAAAAACGGCGAAGCTCAGCCAGCCCCGGCGCCAGCAGGTGTAACACGGCCGTGCGCCCGGCCAGGGATTGACCGACGGCGTGCAAGCGATTGAGTTGTTGAGAGCCAGTCAGGATGAAGCGTCCAGGTCCAGGACGCGCGTCAACTTCCTCCTGGAGAAAGCCGGTCAGATTCGGGACGTTCTGGATCTCGTCGAAGATGGCCCCAGCGGGATATTCAGCGAGAAGACCACGCGGATCGCGCTGGGCGTACTCGCGTCGGTCCACGGGTTCCAGCGATACGTAGGGTTTGCGGGGAAAGGTCGCACGGCAGAGCGTGGTCTTTACCGACTGGCGCGGCCCCGTCAGGGTCACGACAGGATACTGGGTGGCCACCCGGCGCAACACCGCGGCAAGGTTCCGACGAATCATCGGCATGGATTGTAAATCAGAAATGCAATCCATGCCATCGCGGTTGCGACGCTATGGAAATCAATGAGGAGTTGTCTCGCCAGGAAGGGTGGCTTGCTGCCCGAGACAGCGCTCACTCGACATCGCACGATTGGCGGCCATGCGAGCTGCCCGCGCATTGCCCTTCGTCCGCGCCAGTTCCTCGTCAGGCGTCTGCCCACTGGACGCTGGATGCGGCATCTCGGCCTTGGCGGCGCCTTCGGGAAGCCGCTCGCCAGCGAGGCTGGATCCGGAAGCGCGGAGCAGCGCAAGGAGAACCCGGACCACGGCTGCGAGGATGCGCTTACGGCATAGCCGGACGCTGTTGCTCCGCTCCGCCACCGGTCGACGCAGCCCCGACCGCGGACAGGAGACGGGCCATGCCGTCGAACAGGGCCGCGAGCGCGCTGGCAGCCTGAGGCGGGGCTTCGATACGTAGGCTGCCGTCGGCGCCGCGCTCGACACGCAGGGCATTGAACAATTGGGCGACTGGCGCCGATGACAGGGCCACTGCGGCGGGCGCCGGTGGCATTTCCACTGAAATGCCGGTGTCCTGGGGATTGGCAGCCTCGACCATCTGTTCAACTTCCATCCCGGCGGCTTCGGCCTCGGCCATCACGGCGTCAGTGGCCACGTCTGCGGGCTTGGGCGTAGGCGGCGACGCCGCGACCAGACGCTCGAGCACGTGCAAGAGCGCCGACGACCGCTCGAACTTGATCTCGTCGCTCGATCCCTCGAACAAGCCCCGGAACAAGGCGCGCTTGTCAGCCACGATTCCGGCGATGCGCTCCTCGATGCAGGCCCGGCTGACCAGGTTGTACACGTCGATGGGGCGCTTCTGGCCCAGGCGGTGGATGCGGCCGATCCGCTGTTCCAGCACGGCCGGGTTCCACGGCAGTTCCAGGTTGATGCAGGCGTTGGCGGCCTTCTGCAAATTGAGTCCCACGCCGCCCGCGTCGCTGAGAAACAGCACGACGGCTTGTGGATCATCGTGAAAATCCACCAGGTTTTGCGTGCGTCGGCGGGTTCTTTCCTGGCCGGTGAAGAACAGTGCACGCAAGCCCTCGGCCGCCAGCAGGTCGGACACCGACCAGGCGGCCAACTCCAGCATCCGTCGCCACTGGCTGAATACGACGACTTTGCGCTTCTGGGTAATGACCAGGCTCGCAATCAGCTCGCGCAACTCGATCAGTTTGGGTGTGGCCAGTGACTCAATCAGGTTGGGCGAGGGCACGCGTGGGCGGATATCGGGCCAGGTGTCCTCGAAATTGAGTTGCGCCATTCCATTGCTGATCACCCGCTGCGTGGCCAGCAGACTCATCAGACGCAGGAATTCGGCCGGGGCCAGCGGTCGGCGTGCCGCAATGGCGGCGAGCTTGGCAATGGGCTGGTTCAGCCCGTCGTGGGCCTCGCGCTGCTGGTCGGTGAGATCCACTGGAATGACGGTGTCCTGCCGGGGCGGAAGCTGGGCCAGCACTTCCGAGCGTACCCGTCGCAGCAGCACGGGCTCAAGCCGCGCCCGCAGGGTATCCAGGTTGCGCGCGCCCACCACCTCACGCTTGCCATCGGCGAAGCTGCTATGCCATGGGATCAAACGCCACTTGGGCTCCAACGCGCGGTCGTCGACCCACTCGACGATGGACGCCAGCTCCTCCAACCGATTTTCCATCGGCGTTCCGGTCAACACCAGCCGGTACGTCGGTCGCAGGCGCTTGACGGTCAAGGCGGTGCGCGTGGACCAGTTCTTGATCCGCTGTGCCTCGTCCAGAACCACCAGATCTGGATTCCAGGCCGCAATGGCGTCGAAATCGCGCACCACCTGCTCGTAGTTGGTCACCAGAAATCCGCGGCGAGTTGCCGCGTAGAGCGCCCGGCGTGCATCTGCGTTGCCGTCCACAATTCGCAACGGCGATCGACTGACCGCCAGCCATTCGCGTTCCCATTGCGGCTTCAACGACGCGGGGACAATCAACAGACCGCGTTTCACGAGGCCGGCGTCAAGGAGTGCAGACGCCGCCACAATGGCCTGCGTGGTCTTCCCGAGACCCATGTCATCGGCCAGCACCAGTTGTCCCTCGGCCAAGATGCGCGCGACCCCTTGCTTCTGGTACGAGTAGAGGCGGCGCTTGCTCTTGCTGTTCAGCAGGCGGGATTTGGCCTCGCGCAGGCAGGCGATACGTTCCAGTCGCGCTCGTTCGTCGGCCAGAACCGCACGTGTAGCTGGATCTGCGGCGACATCCTTGACGTATTTCTGTAGCTCGCACACCAGGCGCAGCCGTGCCTCTGGATCCGCAGTGTGCAAAGTGGCCAGGTGCAAGCGTCCCCCTTGCCCAGCGTGAAAGAGGCGCGACAGCCCGCTTGCAGGCGACAGAAGCACCAGAGCTGAAAGCGGGTCGAAGGGGCCGGCCGGGACCAGCGTGGCGTCCCATGATAGGTTGGGCGATGCGATCCGTGGAGCCTCTAGCGCCGCCTTCCATTCACGGGGCTTGCGCGCCAGGTGGTCCACGACTGCCAACACGTGCTTGCACAATCCAAGCGAGCTGCGCAAGAAATCCGGACAGTTGCAGCGCGCCTCTATGGGATCGAGTGAGAGCAGACGCAGGTCATAGGGAAGCAATCCTGCGGCCTACGGACTGCCCAAAATGTAGCGCCCAAAGGGACCGCGCCGCGGACTCTCGATCACGGCCAGCTCCTGGCTGCGCGCCGAGGCCAGGCGGCGCAGCAGGGCATCGAACGCCGCCCGGCGCACCGGCCAGTCCCACGGACCCGGCAGTGCCAGCGTGTGGTGGACAAGCATCTCGACGGGAATGGGCAGCGTGCGCCGTCCGGCGATCTGTGTCAGCGTCTCGAACGCTTCGCTATCCGACGTGGCTTCGCTCGCGGCCAAGGTGGGATCAGACATGGCTGTTTTCTATCACGCTGTCTGGACGATGTGCAGCACGGGCTGTCATGGGAGGACATGCACGACCGCGAGGAGACGGCTCACGCGAACCTGCGAGCGCCCAGGCAGAACGATCTCGACATCAACTGAGCGCGGTTGCGGATTGCCTGCGCTCGCCGGTAGTGGTTCTTGCTCCTTGCCGGGCACAGACGCAGCTGCTCAGCGGAACAGCCGCGCAATTCGCATTGCAGCGACTTGCCTCGTTTCGGGGATTGCGGCCATGAGGGTACGTGGTCGGCAATTGACCATCCGATGGGTTTGCCCGAACTGTCCGCGAAGAACCATCGGTCAAGGTGGCTGTCCATCTCTATCAGCAGACCCCCTCTTCGTCTCCAGGGGGCACATTTGGCCGCACCCCGATTTCCCAACTTCGTGCCAGCCGTGCGCGTAAAATGTGCGGCCTCATCTGCCGCTCGCTGGTTTCCGCCCGCTCGCCCTGAACCCACCCTCTGCTGAGACACGATCCATGACCAAGCTCGAAGACCTCGCACCCAACGCCGCCGTGCGCGGAGTCCTGCCGGACGCCTTGGTCACGGTGGTCAACGTGAAGTGGTTTGGTTCGTCGGCTCTCGAACTGACCTACAAAGATCCCGCTGGCCGCGTGGCCAACCAACTCCTCTACCGCCACAACGAACCCGGCCTCGAAGTCGTCGAAGCGGGAAGACCGTGGGGGTTCGACGGGGACGGCGCCTTGTTCCGCCTGGTTTCCGAGGCACACCGAATCAAGCTGGCCCACCTGTTCGATCCGGTGCTGGCGGTTCACACCTCGGTGATCGATCCATACCCGCACCAGATCACGGCCGTGTACGAGTCGATGCTGCCGCGAATGCCGTTGCGGTTCCTGCTGGCCGACGATCCCGGCTCGGGCAAGACGATCATGGCCGGCTTGCTGATGAAGGAACTCATCGCACGCGGTGACCTCCAGCGCTGTCTGGTCGTCTGCCCCGGCAGTCTCGCCGAGCAGTGGCAGGACGAGCTTTACAAGAAGTTCAACCTGCCCTTCGACATTCTGACCAACGACAAGCTGGAGGCCGCCCGCACGGGCAATTGGTTCCTTGAGACGAACCTCGCCATCGCCCGGCTGGACAAGCTCTCGCGCAACCCGGATGTGCAGGCGAAGCTCAGCGCACCTGACTGCCGTTGGGACCTGGTGGTTTGCGACGAGGCCCACAAGATGTCCGCCAGCATGTTCGGTGGCGAGATCAAGTACACCAAGCGCTACCTCCTCGGGCAGTTGCTCTCGACGGTCACCCGGCACTTCTTGCTGATGACGGCGACCCCGCACAATGGCAAGGACGAGGACTTCCAGCTTTTCATGGCCCTTCTCGACGGCGACCGATTCGAGGGTCGCGTCCGAGACGGTTCCCACACCCAGGACGTGTCGGATCTCATGCGCCGGATGGTCAAGGAAAGCTTGCTCAAGTTCGATGCCACCCCGATCTTCCCCAAGCGTGTCGCCTACACGGTTCCCTACAAGCTCTCTGACCCCGAGGCGAATCTCTACAAGGCCGTCACCGAGTACGTGCGCGAGGAATTCAACCGAGCGGCGGATCTCCAGAACGACAAGCGTGCTGGCACCGTCGGCTTCGCCCTGACAATCTTGCAACGCCGCCTGGCCTCATCGCCGGCAGCCATCTGCGAATCCTTGCGCCGCCGCCGCGAACGGCTCGAATCCCGCCTGCGCGAGATGGAGAATCTCCAGCGCGGGGGCAGGCTCGCCCAAACCCTCGCCCCGAGCGAGACCGACCTGGATGAAGAAGACGTTGAGGATCTGGAGGACGCGCCCGAGAACGAGATCGAGGCTGCCGAAGCTGAGATCCTCGACCAGGCCACCGCCGCCCGCACCATCACTGAGTTGAAGGCCGAGATCGAGACACTCAAGCGTTTGGAATCGCTGGCCGCCGCCGTTCGGCGCAGTGGCGAAGACAGAAAATGGCGCGAGCTGTCGGGCCTGCTTGGCGAGATCTTCACCACGGCGGCGATTGCCGGTCGCGCAGGCGAGCGCGAAGCGTCCTACGGGTCGGGCGATGTTCCTCGCCTCGTGCCCTCGGTCCACCAGAAGCTCATCATTTTCACCGAGCATCGCGACACGCTGAACTACTTACAAGGTCGCATCACCACCCTTCTCGGCAACGTGGACGCCGTCGTCGTTATCCACGGCAGCATGGGACGCGAAGAACGGGCAAAGACCCAGGAGGCGTTCAGGCACGACCCGGTGGTACAGGTGCTCATCGCAACCGATGCCGCTGGCGAGGGCGTCAACCTTCAACGCGCGCACCTGATGGTGAACTACGATCTGCCGTGGAACCCGAACCGCATCGAGCAACGCTTCGGCCGCATCCACCGCATTGGTCAGAAAGAGTCCTGCCACCTCTGGAACCTAGTGGCCGAGGACACCCGAGAGGGCGACGTGTATCGCGTGCTGCTAGACAAACTCGAACAAGCTCGCCAGGCTCTTGGGGGACAGGTCTTCGACGTGCTGGGCAAGCTCCAGTTCGAGGGCAAGCCGCTACGCGACCTGCTGATCGAGGCGATCCGCTTCGGCGAGCGGCCGGAAGTTCTCGCACACCTCACCCAAGCAGTGGCCAGCGTCTTCGACCGCAAGGCGATCGAGGCGTTGCTCGACGACCATGCACTGGTTCACGAGGCAATGGACGCTGGCCGCGTCTACCGCATCCGCGAGGACATGGAACGCGCCGAGGCCCGGCGCCTTCAACCGCACTACATCGAGTCGTTCTTTCTGGAGGCGTTCCAGCGCCTGGGCGGGACCACCAAGCAGCGCGAGCCACGCCGTTACGAGGTCACGCACGTCCCGGCGCCGATACGCAACCGTGACCGCGTGGTTGGCCTTGGCGACCCGATCCTGCCGCGCTACGAGCGCATCGCTTTCGAGAAGGCGTTGGTTGCGCCGCAGGGGCAGACGCTCGCCGCCTTCGTCTGCCCCGGACACCCCTTGCTCGATGCTGCCATCGACCTCACGCTCGAACGCCACCGCGATCTCCTGCGCCGGGGCACGATCCTGGTCGATGAGCGCGATCCCGGCATCCAGACGCGTGTGCTCTTCTACCTGGAACACGCCATCCAGGACGCTGGCGTCACACGTGCCGGTGAGCGCCGAGTCGTTTCCAAACGCATGCTCTACGTCGAACTGAACGCGGCAGGCGACGCCCGGCACATCCACTACGCCCCCTACCTCGACTACCGCCCCCTCGCCGCCGACGAGCCCGGTGTTGAGGCAATTCTTGCCCGCACCGAGTGTGCCTGGATAGGCCGTGACCTGGAACAGAAGGCCCAAGGCTACGCGGTCGAGCACGTGGTCCCCGAGCACCTCGAAGAGGTCCGCTCGCACAAGTTGGAACTCATCGCCAAGACCGAGGCAGCGGTGAAGGACCGGCTGACCAAGGAGATCATCTACTGGGATCACCGCGCCGAGGAATTGAAGGCCCAGGAACAGGCCGGCAAGCGCAATTCCAAGCTCAACTCGGGTGAGGCTCGCAAACGCGCCGACGGCCTGCAGGCCCGGCTGGAAAAGCGCATGGCGGAATTGCAGCAGGAGCGCCAGATCTCGCCCCTGCCCCCGGTTGCCCTGGGCGGGCTGCTCATCGTTCCCCTGGGTTTGCTCGCCCAGATCACGGGCAAGCCGTTGCCCACCACGGCCTCCTCGGCAGACACCCAGGCATCCGCCGCGCGTGCCCGCGAGGCGGTGATGGAGATCGAGCGCCGTCTTGGCTTCGAGCCCACTGACCGCGAATTCGACAAGCTCGGCTACGACATCGAGAGCCGCGTTCCCGGCACCGGCTGCCTGCGCTTCATCGAGGTCAAGGGTCGCATCGCGGGCGCTGCCACTATCACTGTGACCCGGAACGAGATCCTCTACTCACTCAACAAGCCCGACGACTTCATCCTGGCCATTGTCGAGTTCCAGCAGGACGGCACCCACCGCGTTCACTACGTGCGCCGCCCGTTCCAGCGCGAGCCTGACTTTGGCGTGACCAGCGTGAACTATGACTTCAGCGAACTGCTGGCGCGTGCGGAGGCCCCGAAGTGACCGCGAAGGAGTTGACCGAAACCTCGTTGATTCCGCCAGACCGCGAGCGGCAGGCTTTCGCCCAAGTCGTCGAGCTGATCCGGCTGGGGCGCGAACGCGCCATGACCAGCGTGAACACCACGCTTATCGATCTGCACTGGCAGGTCAGCGAGTTCATCAGCCAGCGCATCGACACTGCCGGCTGGGGCAAGGGCACGGTCACGGCCCTGGCTGACTACATCCGCAAGCGCCACCCCGGCGTGCGCGGCTTTCCCCGACAGAACCTGTGGAGAATGCGGCAGCTCTTTGAGCCCTATCGCGACGCCCCAGAACTCTCATCACTGTTGAGAGAATTGCCTTGGTCGTCGAACCTGCGCTACTGAGTTGCTGAAGGAGAAGATCATGGCGGAAGCATCCAATTTTTTCACTCACGGTAGTCGCTGGGTGCGGGCAGACTTCCATCTTCACACTCGCCAGGATCGTGAGTTCAAGGATCCCGGCACCGAGCAAGACTTCGGGGCGAGCTACGTCGCCGCGCTGAAGCAAGCGGACATCCACGTTGGCGTGATCACGAACCACAACAAATTTGACCTTGAGGAGTTCAAGGTGCTCAGGAAGGCCGCAAAGAAGGAGAGTATCTATCTCCTACCTGGCGTGGAGCTTTCCGTGAAGGACGGGGCCAGCGGAATTCACACATTGATTGTCTTCCGCGAAGACTGGATCACGAATCAGGAACAGACGGACCACATCAACGGCTTTCTGGGCGTAACCTTCGGCGGACAAGCGAACTACAACAATAGCAACGCCCGGTCGAATCACGACCTGCTGGAGACCATCCGAGAGTTGGAAAAGTTCCAGCGGGATTACTTTCTGATCTTCGCTCACGTGGAAGCCGAGAACGGCCTTTGGGGGGGGCTGAATGGCGGTCGGATTCAGGAATTGGGCAAGAACGAGCTGTTCATCGCGAGGACCGCAGGTTTTCAGAAGGTGGTAACAAGGGATTTGCGTCAAAACGTGCAGGGCTGGTTGGCAGGTTGGTACCCAACCGAAGTCCAAGGCTCAGACCCAAAGGCAGTGGCCGAGATCGGGCGCGGCGAGAAGACTTTCCTCAAGATCGGAGCTTTCACATTCGAGGCAGTTCAGTTCGCCTTGAAGCCGGGCGCGGATCGGGTTGCCCAGGCTGAGCCAAGCCGCCAACCCCATTCATGGGTGCGTTCCATTCGATTCGAGGGCGGAATACTGGACGGGAAGCGGTTCGACTTCTCCGACCAGCTCAACTGCCTGATCGGCATCCGGGGAAGCGGGAAGTCCGCCGTTTTGGAGGCATTGCGCTACGCATTGGAGTTGCCTCTTGACGAGACGGATGCTGACCTGAAGTACAAGCAAGACTTGGTGCGTTTCGCGTTGCAGAGTGGTGGAAAGGTAGTTGTGGAAGCCGAGGATGCCCAAGGCAGGCCTTGCGAGGTCCATCGGATCCTGAATGACAGGGCGGGTGTATACGTCGGAAACCAATTGCGACCAGGTGTCAGCACTCAGTCCGCAGTAAACAAACCTCTGTTCTTTGGTCAAAAGGAACTAGTCCCCAAGGGTGAAGGATTCGAGCGGGAACTCATAGAGAGGCTGCTTGGCGCACGACTGGACTCAACTCGTCGGGAAATCGCGGGGCAGAATCAAAAGGTACTCGACGTCCTTGCAAACATGGAGAAGCTGAAAGATCTGGATACCCTTGAGCAGGAATACCAGACTAAGCGTAAAGACGCGGAGTTCAAACTGGAGCTGTTTCGACAGCATGGAGTTGAGGAGCAACTGCGGCGGCAGGTGGATTTCAATGCTGACCTGACGGATGCTCGTCGCGCTGTCGATGCCGCCGAATCGTTCGTCTGTGCGCTGGAAGGCTTCCTGATTGCTCAGGAAGATGACCTGTCCTCGCATGGGCGGATCGACTCTCGTGGCAACACCGATTTGATGAACGAGTTCAACGACATCTTTGCGCGTATTCGCCGACTGCCGGAAAAGGGCCGGCAACTCCTGGCGGAATTGCGGCAGGAAGTGCAAGCATTGCACGCCAAGTTCAGCGAGTTGGAGCGCCGCCGCGATGAGCTGAAGGAGGAGTTCGCTGCGACAGAACGGCAGTTGAGTGCCCAGTTGCAGCAACAGGGAAGCGTCGCCGTCCGCCCTGATGACTTCGTTCGGTTGAACGCCGATCTCCAGAAAGCCAAGTTGGCGATTGAAGAAATCACGAAGGGCAAGGCTCGCAAGACCGCCATGCAGGACGATCTCACGAAGGAATTGAAAGGGCTGTCGGACCTTTGGCACCGCGAGTTCAAGCAGATCGAAGCTGAGATCAAGAAGCTGAACGATAGCCAGACGGCATTGCGTATCAAGGCGGAATACAAGGGCGACAAAAACGCATTCCTGGAGCAACTCAGGGCGAATGTTCGTGGGAGCCGCCTGCGTGAGGCCACATTGGAGGGAATAGCGCAGCAGTACGCCGATTTTGCGTCCGTCCATGCGTCACTCGCGACCATTTGTGGGGATATGGGCGACTCAGGTGAGGTTTTTAGGAAATACTTCAATGAGGCCAAGGCAGCTCTGCTGACCTGGCAGGTCCCGAACCGCTTCTCTATCGAGTATCACGGCAAAGCGCTTCGTGACCATTCACTTGGCCAGCGGGCATCGGCGCTGATTCTTTTCATTCTAAGCCAGCGTGACAATGACGTTATAGTCATTGATCAGCCAGAGGATGATCTGGACAACCAGACGATCTTCGAGGATGTGATCAAACTTGTCCGCGTTCTTAAGAGAGACATTCAGTTCATCTTTGCCACGCACAATGCGAACTTCCCTGTTCTGGGTGATGCTGAACAAGTGGGCGCATGCTCCTTTGCCGCCGGGCATGGTGATATCAAGGCGGGCAGTATCGACGATCCGGACATCCAAAAAGCGATCGTGTCCATTATGGAAGGCGGCCATGAAGCCTTCGCTCGGCGTAGGGAGATTTACCAGCTATGGAAGCAATAGAGATCATCGAACTGATTGGACGCGGCGAGGATAGCCGCACGCAGTTCAAGCAGACCATCACGAGCCCCGAATCGGTGGCGGGCGACCTTGTTGCCTTTTCCAACAGTAAGGGTGGCCGGATTGTTATCGGTGTTAACGATCGGGGGGCGGTGGTCGGGCTTTCGTCGGACGACATCCGTAGAATCAACCAACTTGTTTCCAATGCGGCAACCGATCGCGTGCGGCCCTCGGTCAACCCGACAACGGAGAACGTTCCGGTCGGGGGGCTGTTGGTCATGGTCGTCACCGTGCAAGAGGGCATCTCCAAGCCATACGCTGACAACAATGGTGTGTTCTGGGTGAAGTCGGGAGCGGACAAGCGTCGCGTGACTTCTCGCGAGGAAGTCCAGCGGATGCTCCAAAGTGCCGACCTCATTCACGCGGACGAGCTGCCCATCGAAGGAACCACAACCGGCGACATAGACTTGAAGCATTTCAGCGGGTTCTTTGAGAAACTGCATGGGGAGCCTCTCGACAAGGCGCTCGATAGGGACGGCCTGTCGTTGGTGCGCTTGCTGAACAATCTTGGGCTGGCCAGGGAAGCAACGCTCAGCTTCGCGGGGCTCATGATTTTCGGGCGGAATCCGCAGCGACATCGACCCGCCTTCGTCGTCAAGGCCGTTGCTTTCGTCGGCAACGATCCTGCTGGCGACAAGTACAGGGACAGCCAGGACATCGAGGGGTGCCTGCGAGACTTGCACAAGCAGACGATGTCCTTCCTGACGCGCAACCTGCGGCGACTACAGGGTGAAAAGGGGGTCAACACGGAGGGTGACCTAGAGGTTCCGCTAGCAGCTCTGGAGGAACTTGTCGTCAACATGCTTCTACACCGGGATTACTTCATCTCCGCGCCTTGGCGAGTCATGCTGTTCGATGACCGTATCGAGCTGATCAGCCCTGGTGCCCTGCCAAACAATCTTACCATCGAGAATATCCGCAATGGCGTATCAGTCATCCGCAACCCTTTGCTCGCCTCTTTTGCGACCAAGGGCGATGAACTTCCCTATCGTGGCATCGGGACGGGAATTCGCCGAGCCTTGGCGGCCGTGCCGAATCTGGAACTCGAATCGGACCACGAACGCAATCTGTTTACGGCGAAAATACCGAGGAACCCGGCGTGATGCCGAAGAAGGTGATCGAGGTGGCGCTGCCGCTCGTGGCGATCAACAAGGCGAACGCGAAGGAGAAGGCGATCCGGCACGGGCATCCGTCAACGCTGCACCTGTGGTGGGCTCGCTGGCTGGCTAAAGACGCAAGCGAAGACAAAGGTACATAGATGACGTCCTTAGCGCCCAGAACTGCTTGTCTGACGGGCACTTCCATAACCGTTCTAAAGACGCGCAGTCTCGCAGAGGACGCGCACAGCCAGTCCGAAGCCCGGGCCAACGGGCGCCAATCGCAAACCCGGGAAGGGCGGAGGTTGTGCATGAGGAAATCATCCGACAATCGTCGGATGGCGGGCTGGAATCATCCGACCGCGAACTGCCGCAAGCGGCCAGAACTCTCATCGCCGTTGAGAGAACTGCCCCTGAGCCGCTGGCTCTCGCCGGCGTTGGTCGACGAGTACCAGACCCGGCTGCCAGACAAGAAGTTGCTCCAGGCCAAGCTGCACGAGTTCTACGCCCTGTCCGAGACGGAGACGGAATGAAGCAAACGAAGAAGCTCATCGAGGTGGCGCTGCCACTGATGGCGATCAACAAGGCTTGTGCCAGGGAGAAGTCGATCCGGCATGGGCATCCGTCGACGTTGCACCTGTGGTGGGCTCGGCGTCCACTGGCGGCGGCACGGGCAGTGATCTTTGCGCAGATGGTCGACGACCCATCAGCGCATCCGGATCTATTCCCGACCGAGAAGAAACAGGAGAAGGAACGGCAACGACTGTTTCGCATCATTGAGGATCTGGTGGAGTGGGAGAACACCACAAACGAGGAGGTGCTAGAGCGGGCGCGGGCTGAGATCTGGCAAAGCTGGCGGGCGGCCTGTGCCGAGAACGTCGACCATCCTCGGGCCAAAGAACTATTCAACCGGCAGAAACTGCCCGGCTTTCATGATCCCTTCGCTGGCGGTGGGACACTTCCACTGGAAGCGCAGCGACTAGGGCTGGAGAGCTACGCCAGCGACCTCAATCCAGTGGCAGTTTTGATCAACAAGGCAATGATCGAAATCCCACCACGATTCGCGGCCCGACCGCCAGTGAACCCGGCGTGGAGGGAGAAGTCCAAGGAGGAGAAGGCTGCAAACTCATGGAAGGGGGCGCAGGGACTTGCCGATGACGTCCGGTACTACGCCAGGTGGATGCGGAACAAGGCGGAGGAGCGCATTGGACATCTCTATCCTCAAGTCGAGGTGTCGAAGGAGATGGTGAAGGAACGCTCGGATCTGGCGCCATTGGTGGGTCAGAAGCTGACTGTGATCGCGTGGATTTGGGCTAGGACCGTGAAGAGTCCGAATCCGGCGTTTGCCAGCATCGACGTGCCCCTCGCGGCGTCATTCATGCTCTGTACCAAGCAGGGCAAGGAAGCTTACGTCGAGCCAGTGATAGAGGGCGACTCCTACACGTTCAAGGTCAAAGTCGGAACGCCAAAGGATGTGGAAGGAGCTAGGCGAGGGACACGTGCTGGCAAGGCGCAGGACTTCATGTGCCTCATAAGTGGAGTTCCAATTCAGCGCACCTACATCCGACAGGAGGGCAAGGCGGGGCGGCTTGGATTGAGGCTAATGGCCGTGGTTGTCGACGGCCCAGGTGGACGCGTCTATCTCTCACCGACCGAAGTTCAAGCGGCAGCAGCATTGCAGGCGGCTAAGGAGCCAATCATCGAGGAGGCGCGATCCACTTTCCTCTCGGGTTCGACACCCACACGGGCGATGATTACGGGGGGCGTCTGCTCAGCCTACGGCCTTTCGTCTTGGGGGCATCTCTTCACTGCTCGACAGACATTGGCGCTGGCTACCTTCTGCGACCTGATCCGGGAAGCCCGTGAACAGGTAAAGCTTGATGCTGGCTCTAGCACGGACGACTCCGCCTACGCTGACGCAATTGCCGTCTACCTGGCGTGCGGTGTTAGCCGGTTGGCCAATCGGCTCGCCTCAATTTGTGTATGGAACCGAATTGGAGAAAAGATCGAGCAGGTGTTCGCGAGACAGGCCCTTCCCATGACATGGGATTTTCCGGAGGCCAACGCCTTCTCGGACAGCACGGGCGGGTGGTCTGGCTCGGTTGAATGGGTTCCTACTGTGCTTGAGGTATTGCCTGCGACCGTGCCGGGGCTGGTCGCCCAGGCAGATGCTGCCCGCCAGACGCTGAGCAAGGATCGGCTTGTGTCGATGGATCCGCCGTACTACGACAACATCGGCTACGCGGAATTGTCCGACTTCTTCTACGTCTGGCTGCGCCGATCTCTGAGGTCGGTGTTTCCTGATCTCTTCTCCACGCTAACGACCCCAAAGACTGCTGAGCTGGTTGCGACACGTTCTCGCCATGGCAGTCAAGAGCAGGCGGAAGCCTTCTTTCTGGAGGGAATCACCAATGCAATGCACCGAATTGCCGAGCAGTCGCATCCGGCCTTTCCGGTCACGATCTACTACGCCTTCAAGCAGGCAGAAAGCGAGAGTGAAGGAACTGCGTCTACAGGTTGGGAGACATTCCTTGATGGAGTGATCCGCGCCGGCTTTTCTCTAACAGGGACATGGCCGATACGAACTGAGCGCGATTTCGGCGTCAAGACCGGAATGAACGTACTCGCGTCCAGCATTGTTCTCGTATGCCGACCCCGACCGGGGAGCGCTCAAACCGTCGCGCGTCGAGAGTTTCTGGCGGCGTTGAAGGCTGAGCTTCCTGTCGCCGTCGCCCACCTGCAGCGAGGCAACATTGCCCCGGTCGATTTGGCTCAGGCCGCTATCGGTCCCGGCATGGGGGTCTACACTCGGTACGCAAAGGTTCTCGATGCCGAGGGGAAACCGCTCACGGTGCGCGATGCGCTGACGCTTATCAATCAGATCGTTGACGAAGTGCTGGCCGAGCAAGAGGGTGATTTCGACGCCGACAGCCGTTGGGCGCTCGCGTGGTTTGAAGAGTACGGTTTTGCAAGCGCGGAATATGGCGTGGCCGAAACTCTGTCCAAGGCTAAGAACACCAGCGTCTCCGGCTTGGTTGAAGCAGGTGTGCTTGCCTCGAAGGGCGGCAGGGTACGCCTACTCAAACCCGCCGAGCTGCCCGAGGATTGGGATCCCTCCACTGACAAGCGCCTGACGGTGTGGGAGATGGTTCATCACTTGATCCGCGCCCTCGAAGCGGGTGGCGAGAGCGCGGCGGCAGCCCTGGCAGCCAAGATGGGAAGCAAAGCTGAGATCGTGCGCGAGCTTGCCTACCGCCTGTACGCCCTATGCGAGCGCAAGAAGCGGGCACCCGAGGCTCTTGCTTACAATGGCCTGGTGCAGAGCTGGCCGGAGATCACTCGCCTGGCCCGTGAGGGCAGTAGGCCAACACCAGGGCAGACCAAAATGTTCGAGGAGAAGTAGCCCATGGCGATGACAAATCATGAACGGGTCGGCAAGGCGCTAGAACTGCTCAAGGCCGGGCTTGCGTCCTTCGTCGACCGCGAGATGAAGACTGTCTATCAGGACAAGGCCACGGCCCAGGCGGCGCTGTTCATGGGCGAGGACCGGCTGCTGGCAAAGAAACCCATCGCTGAATGGGATGCGGCCGGGCTGCTCAAGCTGATGTGGGAAGCGTGGAACGATGTCTTCCGCAATACCCTTGGTCATGCCGAGCGCAGCCTGGTCAGCGAGATCCGCGACCACCGCAACAAGTGGGCACACCAGGAAGTCTTTTCCAGTGACGACGCCGACCGTGCGCTCGACTCGATTGCGCGGCTGCTGACTGCGGTGTCAGCACCGGAGGCTGACGAGATCGGCAAGATGAAGATGGAGCTGCGGCGCCTGATCTTCGACGAGCAGATGCGCGGCGAGAAGCGCAAGATCGCGGGCACGGCCATCGAGAGCCCGGTCACGGGCAGCTTGAAGCCGTGGCGCGAAGTGGTGAACCCGCACAAGGATGTGGCCAGTGGCCGTTACCAGCAGGCCGAGTTCGCAGCAGATCTTTGGCAAGTTCACCTGGGCGAGGGCTCGGACGAATACCGCAATCCGGCCGAGTTCTTCCGCCGTACCTACCTGACCGAGGGCCTCACACACTTGCTCACAGGCGCGGCCAGGCGCCTGGCAGGTGACGGGGGCGATCCAGTTGTCCAGCTTCAGACCAACTTTGGTGGCGGCAAGACCCACTCGATGCTGGCGCTGTACCACATGTTTTCGGGCACAGCGCCAGGCGAGTTGCTGGGCATGGACGTTGTGTTGAAGGACGCTGGCGTATCGAAGTTGCCCGCCGTGAAGCGTGTCGTGCTGGTGGGCAACCGGATCTCGCCAGGCAATCCGGTGATCAAGCCCGACGGTACGATGGTGCGCACCCTGTGGGGTGAACTGGTATGGCAGCTCGGCGGCAAGAAGGCTTTCAAGCGCATTCAGGCCGACGACCAGAAGGCCACCTGCCCCGGCGATGTTCTGCGCGAGATACTCAACGAGCACGGGCCGTGCCTGATCTTGATCGACGAGTGGGTGGCCTATGCTCGCCAGCTTCACGACGCCGCCGACCTGCCGGCTGGCAGCTTCGAGACGCACTTCACCTTCGCGCAAGCGCTAACCGAGTCGGCCAAGCTGGCCAAGAAGTGCCTGCTGGTGATCAGCCTGCCTGCTTCCGACACCGGGGGATCGCAGCACACCCGCGCCGATGATGTCGAGGTGGGCGGTGAGCGCGGGAGGGCGGCGCTGGATCGGCTGCGCAACGCCGTGGGGCGCGTGGAGGCAGCCTGGCGGCCTGCCAGCGCCGAGGAGGGCTTCGAGATCGTGCGCCGCCGCTTGTTCGAGCCGCTGGTCGACAAGGAGCAGTTCGTGGCGCGGGACACGGTGGCACGGGCCTTCTTCGATATGTACCGTACCCAGCACCAGGAGTTTCCGCCGGAGTGCCGTGATGCCGACTACGAGCGGCGGATGAAGGCCGCCTACCCGATCCACCCGGAGATCTTCGACCGGCTGTACACCGACTGGTCCACCCTGGTGAAATTCCAGCGCACGCGCGGGGTGTTGCGCCTGATGGCGGTGGTGATCCACAGCCTTTGGGAAAAGGGCGACAAGAACCCGCTCATCATGCCGGGCAACTTCTCCATCGACGATCCGAACGTGCAGTCTGAACTGGCGCGGTACTTGTCCGACAACTGGATGCCGGTCATCGACAAGGACGTGGACGGCGCGAGTGCGTTGCCACTGCGTCTGGACGGCGAGGTGCCCAACCTGGGCAAGTACGCCGCCTGCCGCCGCGTGGCCCGTACCATCTACCTTGGCTCTGCGCCCATCGCGACCGCCGCCCACCGGGGCATTGAAGACCGGCGAATCAGGCTCGGATGCGTGGTGCCGGGAGAGCCAACAGCCGTGTTTGGCGATGCCTTGCGCCGGCTCACCGCCGCCGCCACCTATCTCTACCAGGATGGCGCGCGCTACTGGTACTCGACCCAGCCGACCGTGACCAAGTTGGCCGAGGACCGGGCAGAGCAGTTGAAGCGCAACCTGGATGCGGTGGCAGGGGAGATCGGGAAGCGTGTGCGTGCCGATCTGCACAAGACAGGTGAGTTTTGTCGCGTACATCCCATGCCGCAGTCAGGGCAGGACGTGCCCGACGACATGGACGCCCGGCTGGTGGTGCTGGACATCGAGCATCCGTACAGCAAGGAGCCGGGCAGCCCAGCCGAGGTGGCAGCGAAAGCGATCTTCGAGCTGCGCGGCAACACACCACGCCTGTACCGCAACACCCTGGCCTTCCTGGCGGTGGACCAGACACGCTTGCAGGACCTGGACGAGGCTGTGCGCCGCTACCTGGCCTGGGATTCGATCCTGGCCGAGGAAACCACACTCAACCTGGATCCGCACCAGAAGAAGCAGGCCGAGAGCCAGAAGTCATCCGCCGACACCACGGTGAATGCGCGGCTGCCGGAGGCGTACCAGTGGTTGCTGGTGCCGACGCAGAAGACGCCGCAGGCAGCGGTCGAGTGGCAGGCGATCCGCCTCACTGGACAGGATCCTCTGGCGGTGCGGGCGAGCAAGAAGCTCAAGAACGACGAGTTGCTCATCGCCAGCTACGCGCCGTCATGCCTGCGCATGGAACTGGACCGCGTGCCGCTCTGGCGCGGGGACCACGTCACCGTCAAGCAGCTCGCCGAGGACTTTGCCCGATATCTCTACCTGCCGCGACTGAAGAACCCCGAGGTGCTTCTCAACGCGGTCATGGACGGCCTGGTGCTGACCTCGTGGCAACAGGACTCGTTCGCATTCGCCGACAGCTACGATGAAAAGACCAGCCGCTACAGAGGGCTGATCAGTGGTCGATCTCGCAGGCTGGCGGATGCAAACGCGCCGGGCGTGCTGGTGAAGGCCGAGGCCGCGCTCCGGCAGATCGAAGCCGACAAGACGCCGGCCCCTGTGCTTGTCGGAGTCCCGGGCAGCGGCGACGCGACCGTAGAGCCACCCCCGCCGCCGTCGCCCCCACCGCCGACCAAGCCCAAGCGTTTCCACGGCAGCGTCGCCCTGGATGTCGCCCGAGTCAGCCGTGATGCTGGAACCATCGCCGAGAACATCATCTCGCACCTCTCCGGCCTTGTGGGTGCCAACGTGAAGGTCACGCTGGACATCGAGGCTGAGGTCCCCGGCGGCGTCCCCGACAACGTCGTCCGCATCGTCACCGAGAACGGCCGGACCTTGAAGTTCACAACCCATGGCTTCGAGGATGAGTGAACTCGCAGTCGGATTAGTTAATCCACCGTAGCCCCGCTCGGGAGGCAAGAACCACGGCCGAGGACACGAAGGAAGCGAAGACGCCCTCAGACAGTGGGCCAAACTGGAGGAAGTGGGAGTCCTGTCGGACCTACAAGGTCTCGTTAAGGAACGCGGTCGCCTTGTCGCGCAACTTCGAGGCCGCTGTGCTCGAAGGACCCGAGTCAACTCATCCTCCTGCCGACGTCCTGGCCACCTTCCGTGACCGCCTGGAGGTCGCATCTATGGCAGATGGACCGCGTGCGCGCGAGCCGATATGCAGCAGCACTACAGCACCGTGGCGGGCGAGGAAGTGAGGGACGGGCTGGCCAAGGTCATCTCCCTGGCGGGTTTCACCAAGGCCCAGCAGGGCAAAAGTGGTGATCCAGGTGGTGATGAGGGCGGCTCATCCGAAGAGAGCAGCGCCGAGGTTGAGAAGAAAAGTGCCTGATTTCGGCAGGTTAGTTGGAGCGGGCGAAGGGACTTGAACCCTCGACGTTCACCTTGGCAAGGTGACACTCTACCACTGAGTTACGCCCGCAGAGGGGGTCTGGTTTAAGCGGAAACCTCCTTTCCGTCAAGGGGTTGGCCGGTTGTTTCCTTCTTGTCCTCATGCATCTCAGAGGGTTCACCCTCATGCGTCGCGTGTGTCTCAACAGGTGGTACCAGGCCGCAGCGGTGCCGTCTCCGCGTGCTCCTCGGGAACGGGATGGGCACGTCCATGCAGCGGAACAAGCGTTGCAGGCTGCGCCGCACCATTTCCTTGGCGGTCGGCTCGCGGATGTGACCCTACCCGGTGGCCCCCGGAACGATCACGTCGAAGCCTTCCAGTTCGGCCACACCAGCCAGTTGCTCGTCCCCGGTGACGAACGGCCAGTGCGGTCGATCCTTGGACAGCACCAAGGCCGCAGCCAGTTGAAGAGCATCGGCGGCACGCACGGGATGCACGGCCAAGATGCGCTCGGCCCGGGCGCGTACGGCATCCAGGCCGTCGACCTCGATCCAGTGCGCGGCCAGCGCATCCAGGCGCCGTATAGCCAGCACCGCCCCGGCCTGCTCCATGTCCCCGGCCCGAACCCGACGCCATATCGCGGACAGTACCTCCACACGGGACAGAGCCCAGACGCCGATGGCGCGATCGGCGCGTAGCAGCCGACGGCAGGCCGCGCTGCCTGCTTCTTCGACAATCAAGGGAACGATCGCGGAGGAGTCCCAGAACCGCATTCAGCGACCCGCCCGGCGCTCGTCCACCAGGGTGGCCGCCACGCCCTTCCCGCGCACCGGCGGGCCTGGCTTGAAAATCAGCTCAGGAAGCGGGCCACGGCCCCTGCGGATAAGTCCTGCCCGCTCCAGCGCCCGCAGATCGCCGTCATCGGCCTCGCCGGATGAATCGTCGCCGATGGGCACCAGCTCGGCCACGGGCACCCCGCGCACCTGAATGCGCACCGATTCGCCATGCCTGGCACGCTCTACGTGCTGTGACAGGTGTGCCTTCGCCTCGGACAAGCTGACCATCTTCATCAGACTAATTTGGTCAGATCATCGGCCAAAGTTCAAGGCGTGTCTGCACGCCCGTTCGGGTCTACGCTGCGTTCTTGCTAGCGCAGCCCAGCGCCGATGTGATCACCGGCATTTTGTCCCAGGTCCAACCGCCGAGTTTTGGGCCATTCCAAAATTTGTGGACGCCGCATTAAGTCGACTCGCCCCCAGTTGGGCACAGCGCGCCATGGCGACGAGTGCAGCCAATCAGGGCCCCGCCGCCAGACACCACGAGCCCTACCGAGGGCGGAGAGCGTCGCCGACCCGCTGCGAAACTCGTTCGCCGCGGCCCCTGCGTGCCGCGAAGGTCGGGTGGTGTTACTGGTGTCTGGATGGCGCTCGAAGAGGATGAAGCGCCGAAGGCCGACAAGATCACGCAGAGGATGGGTTAAGATCAGGCAATGAAGCGAGCCCTGCCGCTGAAGATCTTCATGGCGTTGGGGGCCTGGTCGGGTTGCGCGGTGGATGCACGAGGCGTTCAAACGCCGGCCCTGTCGTCGGCCGGCGAAGCCGGTAGCGTGAACCCTGCGGGCGGGGCTGCGGCCAAGGGTGGTGCGACCGGATCAGACGGAGGCTCCGGGGGTGTGTCGGGCAATGCCGGGGCGC
>Ga0224520_1000147_pt1 | contig 22822 bp, 23 predicted proteins | sample CFST25metaG_2_FD_180684 | JGI IMG/M metagenome (GOLD analysis project Ga0224520, IMG submission 180684) | Peat soil microbial communities from Stordalen Mire, Sweden - C.F.S.T-25 | ecosystem: Environmental > Terrestrial > Soil > Wetlands > Peat | place: Sweden: Norrbotten County, Stordalen Mire... | reverse complement strand
GGAAGAATACTGGTCAAGAAATGCGGTGGTGCAAGAAGAATGTGTCTTTCGGCATGAATGGTCCCCCTAGTCCACATCCAGGGAGACGATCCGCATGGCGCGGCCGGCGATGATCTCCTGGGGCGCCTGGCCGCAGGCGGCGCAGGGTTCGTAGAAGACCTCGACCGGCGCCTCCAGGCCGCAGGCCGGACAGCGGGCCCGACCGAGGGTTTCCTCGATGATCAGTTCCGCTCCTTCGGCCACGGAATCCAGGGTGCCCGCCTCAAAGGCGAAGCGCATGGCCTCCGGGTCCACCCCTGCCATCTGACCGATTTCCAGGGTGACCCGGGTGACCCGGCGGAAACCCTCCTGGCGTGCCTGGTCCTCGATGATCTCCAGCATGCTGACCATGAGGCTCATCTCGTGCATTCATCCTCCCATCGGGACCATGATTCTGCCGAACTGGCGGTGCGCGTCACTCACCCCTTGAACAGCAGGTAGAGGCCCACGGCCACGTTGCCCAGTCCTGACAGGGCGTAGAGGGTGCGGCGGAAGCGGAGCTGCGTCCCCATCCGGGCGGCCAGCCATCCCGAGAGTTCGCTGAGCAGGGCGAACATGGCCGTGATGCCGAGGCCGAAGAGCAGCAGGGCTTCGATGAACTGGAGCTGCCCGCTGATGCCTGCCTCCCGCATGAGCGTGGTGAAGCCCCGCACACCGCCCAGGCCAAAGAAGGCGCCCAACCAGGCGGCGGAATGATGGAAAGTGTGGACCGAGGCGCCGGGGGCGTGATGCCGGAGTGGTGTCGGGCCGAAGGGGAGGATCGCCGTGGTGGTGGTCCGGTGCGTAGGAGCCTGGACGGGCCGGACCTTGGGCGCCCAGCGCGTGCAGATCCGCGCGGGGCCGTGGGCATGGGGGTGCGGGTGATCGTGGGTGACCGGGCCATGGTGGTGTACGTGACTGTGGAGGGAGATGCTGCGGAGGCCCAGGGCGGCGGACAGGTTCCACAGGCCGAGCAGCAGAACGAGGGTCCAGGCCAGCCGGTCCATCCAGAGGAAGAATCCATCGCCAAGGAAGGTCCGCCCGAGGAAGGTCGCACCCACGGCCAACAGGGCCACCGCGAGCATGTGCGACACGCCGAAAGCTAAGCCCACTTTCCATGCGCCCCGCCGGTCGCCGCTGAGCGATACACCCGTCACCACGGCCACATGGTCGGGTTCGACGGCGTGCAGCACGCCCAAGTATAGCGGAAGGAGCATGGCCTGAGGATAGCGTGAGCGGATGATGGCGTCTGGCCGCGGCGTCGACCCCCTCCAACTTTCTGGAAGGCCGTGGCTACAGGCCTCCTCGCCCCTAGAAAGACGACTCACTCATCGGGAAATCCAGCCCAAATTCGTTCGCTTGACAGCTTCCTTAGACCTCCTAGCTTAGGTCTAATAAACACCCCGATAGTCTTTTTTAAGACGCAGTCTCAACCAAGGCTTTCCAGGCCAAGGAGGGAGCATGTCAGGTGGGAAACACACCCTGTGGGAGGTGATGCGAGAGAAGGGCTACAGTCGGCGGGACTTCATGCAATTCTGCTCTTTCGCGGCCGCGGCCGCGGGACTGGGTCCCAACGCTTCGGCCGCCGTGGCCAAGGCCTTCGAGAAGAAGGCGCGCCCTCCCGTCATCTGGCTGCATTTCCAGGAATGCACCTGCTGCAGCGAGTCCTTCATCCGGGCCTCGCATCCGATCGTGGCGGACGTGCTGCTGGACGCCATTTCCCTCGACTACACCGAGACCCTGCAGGCGGCCGCCGGCCACCAGGCCGAGAAGTGCAAGTCCGACACCCTGAAGGCCTACGCCGGGAAATACATTCTGCTGGTGGAAGGCTCCGTCCCCACCAAGGCGGATGGCGTCTACTGCACCATCGGCGGACGCACGGCAGAAGACATCTTGCAGGAAGCGGCGGCGGGAGCCGCGGCCATCGTGGCCTGGGGCAACTGCGCGTCCTACGGTTGTGTCCAGAACGCCAAGCCCAACCCCACGGGCGCCACGCCAATCCACGAGCTGATCAGCAAGCCGGTCATCAACGTGCCGGGCTGCCCGCCCATCGCGGACGTGATGGTCGGGGTGGTCACCCACATCCTGATGTTCGGTCGGATCCCCGATCTCGATGACCAGGGACGGCCCAAGGAGTTCTACTCCCGCCGCGTACACGATACCTGCTACCGGCGTCCCAACTACGACGCGGGCCTGTTCGTGGAGACCTTCGACGACGACAATGCACGAAAGGGTTTCTGCCTCTACAAGATGGGCTGTCGGGGGCCGGTCACCTACAACGCCTGTTCTGTCACCAAGTGGAACCAGGGGACCAGCTATCCCATCCAGTCCGGCCACGGATGCATCGGGTGCAGCGAGAACAAGTTCTGGGATAACGGCCCCTTCTACCGGCATCTGCCTTCCTTCCCGGGCTTCGGCATTGAATCCACGGCGGATTCGGTGGGGGTCACCCTTGGGGCGGTGGCTGCCGTCGGCGTGGCAGCCCACGCCATCTCCACGAACATCCGCAAGCGGAAGCTGATCCATGACCAGGTGGCCGAAGACGTCAAGAACACGCCCGAGAACGAGAAGGTGGACCGATGAGCAACCGCATCGTCATTGATCCAGTCACCCGCATCGAAGGCCACCTCCGCATCGAGGCGGTGGTGGAAAACGGCGTCGTCAAGGACGCCTTTAGCGCCGGTACCATGGTCCGCGGCATCGAGAAGATCCTCAAGGGCCGTGACCCCAGGGACGCCTGGGCCTTCACCGAGCGGGTCTGCGGCGTCTGCACCACGGTGCACGCCCTGGCCAGCTGCCGCTGCGTCGAAGACGCGTTGGGCATCACGGTCCCCAAGAATGCGGAGCTGGTGCGCAACCTCATGTTCTGCGCCCAGTACGTGCAGGACCACGTGGTGCACTTCTACCACCTCCATGCCCTGGACTGGGTGGATGTGGTGAGCATGCTGAAGGCCGACCCAGTGGCGACTTCCAAGCTGGCCCAGTCGCTATCGCCTTGGCCCAAATCCAATCCCGGCCACTTCGCCGCCGTGCAGCAGCGCCTCAAGAAGTTCGTCGAAAGCGGGCAGCTGGGCATCTTCGCCAACGGCTACTGGGGCAACAAGGCCTACAAGCTGCCGCCGGAAGTGAACCTGCTGGCAGTCTCCCACTACCTTGACGCCCTGGAATGGCAGAAGGAGATCGTCAAGATCCATACCATCTTTGGTGGCAAGAACCCGCACCCCAACTACCTGGTGGGTGGCGTGCCCTGCTCCTTCAATCTGGAGGAAGTGAATGCCATCAATACCGAGCGGCTGGACTTCGTGGGCAGCCTCATCAAGGATGCAATTGAATTCGTGGAGCAGGTCTACATTCCGGACCTGCTGGCCATCGCCAGTTTCTACAAGGACTGGGGCGCCATCGGCGGCGGCCTCCAGAACTATCTGGCCTATGGCGACCTGCCCACTCGCGGCTACAACGATCCCTCCTCCTTCCTGCTGCCTCGCGGGGCGATCCTGGATCGGAACCTCAACGAGATCCACGAAGTGAACGGGAAGGACCTCAACGAGATCAAGGAATACATCAGCCACTCCTGGTATCAGTACGGCGGTGGCGACGGCGTAGGGCTCCATCCCTTCAAGGGGGAGACGGAGTTCAACTACACCGGTCCCAAGCCACCCTATGAGCACCTCGACGTGGAGGGCAAGTATTCCTGGCTGAAGACCCCACGGTGGAAAGACCATGCCATGGAGGTGGGGCCGCTCTCCCGCATGCTGGTGGCCTATGCCAAGGGCAACACCGACGTCAAGGAGCTGGTGGGGGTCGTGCTGAAGAAGCTCGATGTGCCCATCACAGCGCTTTTCTCCACACTGGGCCGCACCGCTGCTCGGGGTGTGGAAACCCAGGTGGTCGCCCACTGGATGAAGGGTTTCTATGATGATCTGATCAGCAACCTGAAGAACGGCGAGAGGAGGACCTTTAACAGCTCCCGTTGGGAGCCAGCCACCTGGCCGGCCACGGCCGAAGGCGTGGGTATGACCGAGGCACCCCGGGGTGCCCTGGCGCACTGGATCAGCATCAAGGATCGGGCCATCGACAACTACCAACTGGTGGTGCCGAGCACCTGGAATGCCTCTCCTCGGGATGCAAAGGGCCAGCGGTCCGCCTATGAGGAAGCCCTCATTGGCACCCCCGTGTCCAATGTGGAACAGCCGTTGGAGATCCTCCGCACGATCCACTCCTTCGACCCGTGCATTGCCTGTGCCGTGCATGTCTACGATCCGGATGGAAAGCAGGTTCACCAGGTCCAGTTCTATTGAGGGGGGACGCCATGCCATCGCCTCATGTTTATCGCCGCATCTACGTCTGGGAGCTTCCGGTCCGGGCCTTCCACTGGATCAATGCCCTGGCCATCGCCACTCTGGGCGTTACGGGTCTCATCATCGGGAAACCCTTCTCCGTGTCCTATGCCCAGGAGGCTTCCTTTCAGTACTGGTTCGGTACCGTGCGGTTCATCCACTTCACAGCGGGGTATGTCTTCCTCTTCAACATGCTGGTCCGCGTCTACTGGGGCTTCGCGGGCAACCAGTACGCCCGGTGGAGCACCTTCATCCCCACCACCAAGGCCGCCTTCCAGGAGATCGTCGAAGTGTTGAAGATCGACATCCTCCAGGTAAGCGTAAAGGGGCGCATCCACATTGGCCACAACCGGCTGGCCGGGCTCATCTACTTCATCACGACTTTCATTTTCTTCTTCCAGGCCCTGACGGGCTTCGCTCTCTATGGGCCCACGAGCCATTCGATTCTCGGCAAGCTGGCGGCCTGGGTGGTCCCGCTCATGGGCAGTGAGGCGGTGGTGCGCCAGTGGCACCACGCCATGCTCTGGTTCTACGTCCTGTTCGTCATGGTGCACGTGTACCTGGTCTTCTACCACGACTATGTGGAAGGCCGCGGCACCACCTCATCCATGGTGGGCGGTTGGAAGTTTGAGCGGGAAGACCAGCTTGACCATTGACCCCTCTGGATCCAGCACTCTGGTCCTCGGCATTGGCAACACCCTCCTCGGCGACGAAGGAGTGGGCGTGGCCGTCATCGATCACCTGCATGCGAAGGGGGGCCTTCCCGCTGACGTGGACCTCCTGGACGGCGGCACGGGCAGCATGGTGTTGCTCGAACCCATGCGAAAGGTCCGCCGGATGATCCTTGTGGACGCTACAGCGGATGGTTCACCCCCTGGAACCTTTCAAAGGCTGGTGCCCCGGTTCTGCACCGACTTCCCCCCGAGCCTTACAGCTCACGACATCGGCCTCCGGGACCTGCTTGATACCTTCTACCTGCTGGGCGAGACGCCGGAAGTCGTGCTCTACGCCATCTCCATCCGGTTCCCCCAGGAGATCTACTTCGGCCTGAGCGCCGAAGTCGAGGCCGCCGTGCCGATAGTGGCCGAACGGATTCGGCAGGAACTCTACGAAGCCTGATGCAGATCCAAGATAGCGTTATGTAACAAGGGGAAGGAATCAGAACGACAAAACCACAGAGTATGTGGACTAATTTTTTGTGAGGACGTCATCCATCGGAGATCACTATGCTTGCTGTCAAGCTGCCCGGAATCCTGCTTCTAGCAGTCACACTTGCGACAGCGAATCCAATTCCAAAGGCGATCAAGCTAGATGCCCAAGGGAAGGGTCACCTCGCTATCCTTACTGGGCCCCCGGAAACAGTGACAATGCGGTCTGGCCTAGTTGTATTGGAGCCCGGAAAATCTGTTGGTAAGCACAGCACCGGGGCCAACGAGGAGTTGCTGGTGGTCCTGGAGGGGGCCGGCGAATTTCGAATGGAAAGAGAGATTCTGCCTCTGGTGGCAGGTACTGCACTCTACTGCCCCACCGGGCGCACCCATGATGTTTTCAATTCTGGCAAAACCAAACTTCGCTACATCTATGTCACTGCCTCCACTCTCGTGCAGCCTACATCCCCAGGGCTGGCCCATTAAGAATCACCCAGGGCGGGCCTAAGGAGACCCCATGGCCAGAGCAGACTCTGCTAGTGGAGTTCGACATGAAGGCGAAAGGGCAGGCTATAGACTGCGCCTTGACAAACCAGCCGGAATCTTCTTCTTTGCCGACCTTTTAACCACGTGCAGGTAGACTATCGCTCTTTCGTCACATTCCGCCTCGGCTGCTGTTGAGCCGTGGCAGATAGCGGCGTAGGTTGATGAGTCCAGAGTGATCTTTAGAAGGCTGATGATAGCTGCCCCTGGTTGTTTTGGGTGGCTCCCATCTGGGCACATCGATTCGGCGCATCTATAGGGAGATCGCCCATGTTGAACGGCCACTCCGCCTCCCAGGAAGAAACCCTCCAGGCCATTCTTGAAATGCACGGCGGCGGACCCGGGGATCTGCTGCAAATCCTCATCGATGTGCAGCACGCCTTCCACTTCGTTCCCCCGAACGTGCTGTCACTCCTGTCGGAGCGACTGCAGGTCCCCCTCGTGCGGGTGAAGGGAGTGGTGTCCTTCTACAGCTTCCTCAGCGTGGTGCCGCAGGGGGACGTCGTCATTCATTTCAGTGACAACATCACCGATCAGATGCTGGGCAACCGCGAACTGGCCTCCCTCCTCTGCGACCGTCTGGGGGTGCGCCTTGGAGAGACACGCAAGGATGGCCGCGTGAGCGTGCATATGACCTCCTGCACGGGCATGTGCGACCAGGGGCCCGCCGCGCTGGTGAACTACCTGCCAGTGACCCGCCTGGACGCCCCGCGCATCGAGCGCCTGGCGGATTTGGTGAACGCCGGGATTCCTCTGGAAGATTGGCCGAAGGAATTCTTCACCGTGGAAACCCAAATGCGCAGGTCGGATGTGGTCTTCCGCACGCCCTTGGAAGCGGGCGCGGGGCTGCGCGCCAGCCTCGAGCGCGGCGGAGAGATCCTGCCCGCCTGGGCCGAGGATATGGCGCCCAGTGATGCCCAACGCCACCACTTGGGTCGCGGCGGCGCGGAGACACTCAAGGAGCTCTACCGCTCCGAGCTGCGGGGACGCGGCGGAGCTGGCTTCAAGACCGCCATCAAGTGGGAGTCCGTGCGCAATGGCGGGTTGGGCGACCGCTATGTGCTCTGCAATGCCGACGAGGGAGAGCCAGGCACTTTCAAGGATCGGGTGCTGCTCACGGACTACGCCGACTCGGTGTTCGATGGCATGACCATCTGCGGCCACGTGGTGGGCTCGAAGCAGGGCATCCTCTACGTCCGGCAGGAGTACTGGTATCTCAGGGAGCATTTGGAAGGCGTCCTTCGGCGACGGCGTGAGGCCGGCCTTTTGGGCCGCGGAATCCTGGGCACGGAGCTGGAATTCGACATCCAGATCCACTGGGGCGCGGGTGCCTATATCTGCGGCATGGAGACCGCCATGATCAAGAGCATCGAGGGGCGACGGGGCATCCCCCGTCGCCGGTGGCCCCTGCCGGTGCGCATGGGGTACCTGAAGGAACCCACGGTGGTGAACAACGTGGAAACCTTTGCCGCGGCCGCTCTCATCAGCGCCAGGGGCGGTGCCTGGTTCGCCTACAACGGCACGCCCCAGTCCAGTGGAACCAAGCTCTTCTGTGTCTCTGGCGACTGCAGCAGACCGGGCGTCTACGAGTATCCCTGGGGGGTCACCATCCATGAGGTGCTCCGGGATTGTGGCGGTCTCGAGGCCCAGGGCGTCCAGGTGAGCGGCCCCAGCGGCACGATGGTGAACCGGGCCGCCTTCGATCGCCGGATCTGCTTCGAGGACATGGCCAGCATCGGCACCCTCATGATCTTCGGCCCCGGGCGCGACATGTTCGAGGTCGTGAAGAACTTCGCCGCCTTCTTCCAGCACGAGAGCTGCGGCCTCTGCGCGCCCTGCCGCGTGGGCACCACCCTGCTGGCCAACTACGTCAAGAAGTTCGACCAGGGGTGCGGATCCCCGGTGGACCTGGCGGAGATCGAACTCATCGCCAAGGTGATGAGAACCATGTCCCACTGCGGGCTCGGGCAGACCGCCAATCTGCACCTGACCGACAGTGTACGTGCGTTCCCCGACATCTGGAACAAACGCATGCGCACCAATGAATTCATTCCGGCCTTCGATCTGGACGACGCCCTGGCAGAGGCGCGGAGCCTCACGGGACGTACCGATGCCGCCGCCCACCTTACCCCCGAGGAGGTCTGAGCCATGTCCAATACGTTCTTTCTCGACGGGTTAGAGATTCCCTTCCGCGAAGGCCAGACGGTCCTGGAGGCGGTGTTGTCCGCCGGACGCTATATTCCCCACCTGTGCTGGCGGCCTCAGCTGGGTCCCCACAGCTCGTGTCGTCTTTGCACCGTCATCATCAGTGGCCGTCCCTTCTCTTCCTGTACCCAGCCAGCCATGAAGGGTCAGCAGGTGGAGTGCGACACATCCGAGCTGCAGGACCTGCGACGGGCGGTGCTGCAGATGATTTTCGTGGAGGGCAACCACTACTGCCCATCCTGCGAAGAGAGCGGCAACTGCCGACTCCAGGCCATGGCCTACCACCTAGGGCTGCAGGACAACCACTTCCCCCAGCAGTTTCCCATCCGTGAGCGGGACAGCAGCCATCCGGATGTGAACATGGACCGGGACCGATGCATCCGCTGCGAAATATGTGTGCGCGCCAGCCGGTACTTGGATGGGAAGAATGTCTTCGGCATCCACGGTCGCGGCATCAAGTCCAAGCTGGCGGTGAATGCACCCTCGGGCCTGCTGAAGGACACGGACGTGGCCGCCGAGGATCAGGCCGTGACCATGTGTCCCACGGGTTGCCTCACGGTGAAACGGGTGGGGTTCAAGGTGCCCATTGGCGAGCGCATCTTCGACAAGGAGACCATCGTTTCGGTCGCCCTCGAGGAATTCAGGGACCAGGAGGCGGCCCATGGCTGAGAAATTGAAAGTGGCCACCTGCTCGCTGGCCGGCTGCTTCGGCTGCCACATGTCCTTGCTGGATCTCGACGAGCGCTTTCTCGATTTGCTGGAGCTGGTTGAATTCGACCGAAGCCCCATCAACGACCTCAAGGACATCCGTCAGCCGGTGGATCTGGGACTGATCGAAGGCGGCGTCTGCAACGCCGATAATGTGCATGTTCTCAGGGAATTCCGAAAAATGTGCAAGGTCCTGGTGGCGGTTGGGGAGTGCGCCACCACGGGCGGCATCCCATCCATGCGCAACAGCTTCACCCTGAAACAGTGCCTGGAGGAATCCTACATCCGCGGCGCCGGTGTGGAATTCGCGCATGTGCCTGATGATCCGGAAATCCCCTTGCTCCTCAACAAGGTCCGCCCGCTCCACCACATCGTGAAGATCGACTATTTCCTTCCGGGTTGTCCCCCTTCTGCCGACGCCTTCTGGTATTTCCTCACCGCGTTGATAGCTGGCAGGGATCCGAGCCTTCCCCCCGCCCTCATCCGTTTCGACTGACTGCCACGCACCCCAGGAACAGCCATGAGCCGCATCGCAGGTCTTCAACTCGAAACCGCCAGCCATCCGGAAACCCTGACCCGCACCGTGATCGAACCCATCACGCGGGTGGAAGGCCATGGGAAGGTCACCCTGCTCATGGATGAGAACAACCGGGTGAGACAGGCGAGGCTCCACATCGTCGAATTTCGCGGGTTCGAGAAGTTCATCCAGGGGCGTCCTTATTGGGAGGCTCCTGTCATGGTGCAGCGCCTCTGCGGCATCTGCCCTGTGAGCCATCACCTGGCCGCGGCCAAGGCCGTCGACATGTTCGTGGGTGCGCGAAGGCTCACGCCCACCGCAGAAAAACTGCGCCGTCTCATGCACAACGGCCAGCTGCTGCAGAGCCACGCCCTCCACTTCTTCCACCTGGCAAGCCCCGATCTGCTCTTCGGTTTCGGTGCCGAGGTCGCGATCCGGAATATCGTGGGCGTGATCCAGGCATATCCCGCCCTCGCGCTCCAGGGGGTGAAATTGCGGAAATATGGCCAGGAAGTGATCCGCGTGCTCTCCGGCAAGCGGGTGCATGGCGTGTTCGCCATTCCAGGCGGCGTGAACAAGGCGTTGAGCCGCGAGGACCGCGCCTATCTCCAGGAGGATATCGACCAGATGGTGACCTGGTCGAAAGAGGCCGTGGACATGGTGCGCCGGCTCTGCACCGACAACCGGGCCGAGTACGAGCGCTTCGGCTCCTTCCGTTCCAATTTCCTGTCTCTCACCACTCCCGAGGGAGATTTCGAACTCTACGACGGCGGGCTTCGGGCCCGGGACGACCGGGGCCAGGACATCTTCGACCATGTGGATCCAGCCCACTACCTGCGCTACTTGCACGAAGAGGTGAAATCCTGGTCGTACATGAAATTCCCGTTCATCGTCTCCAGAGGCAACGAAGAAGGCTGGTACCGGGTGGGGCCGCTGGCCCGGATCAACAATGCCCGGGCCATGGGCACACCCTTGGCCGAAGAGGCTCGCAAGGACTTCATGATCCTCGGGAAAGGTGAGCCGGTGCAGGTTACCCTCGCCTACCATTGGGCGCGCATGATCGAAATGCTTTATGCCGCCGAAGCGATCCGGGCGCAGCTTGAGGACCCGGACATTCTCGGCACTGATCTGATGAACCAGGGCGAGCGCGCCACCGAAGGTGTCGGAGTCGTCGAGGCGCCGCGGGGCACGCTCATCCATCACTACAAGATCGATGAACAGGACGCCATCGTGAAGGCCAACCTCATCGTTGCCACCACCCACAACAACACGGCCATGAACGAGGCTGTGCGCGAAGTGGCCGTCAACTTCCTGGACGGGACCAAGCTGACCGAGAACCTGCTCAACCGTATTGAAGTGGCCATCCGCGCCTATGATCCATGCCTGTCCTGCGCCACTCATGCCCTGGGCAGAATGCCGCTCCAGGTGGAGTTGGTGGACGCCGAAGGTCAGCGGGTCGACCGGCTGGTCAAGGGCTCGGACGGCGCATTCAGCGCCGAGGTCGGATAGAACGGCATGGCTTTGCGCATCGTCCTATTCGGTTACGGTAATCCGAGCCGCGGGGACGATGCCCTGGGGCCCCTGTTGCTGGAACGCGCCGAGGCATGGCTTGCGGCACAGCCAGACTTGACCGTGGAGGCGGTGGCTGATTTCCAGCTGCAGATCGAGCATGCCCTCGACCTGCAGGATAAGGACCTGGCCCTGTTCCTGGACGCCGATGCGGGATGCACGCCTCCCTTTGCCCTGCGTTGTGCCTTGCCTGCCCAGGACGCCAGTTACAGCACCCACGAGCTGAGCCCGGAAGCCGTGCTGCAGGTGTGCCGAGAGGTCAGCGGTCAGGAACCCCCACCTGCCTACATCCTGAGCGTGCGCGGCGAGCGGTTCGAACTGGGCGAACCCCTGAGCACAGCCGCGGCCCGGAACCTGGATGAGGCCTGGGCCTTCCTCCAGCAGCTGCTTCTCGACGGGCGGTCCGAGGGATGGAAAGCCAAATTGACCGGCTCATCAAAATGACACGCGTCGCTCCGGTATGCCTCCACTTTTGCCCAAGGCGATGACGAGATTTCAGGCTGAGGGTCGCCGATAATCAGGGGGAAAAAATTGAAGAGCAATCTAATTTAAAAATTGCCTCGATAGGAACCATAACCTGGCCAAACGGCCATTTTGTGTCGTGAACGAAAAGATGTCCGGGACAGGAAGCATAATTTGTCCGATTCCACGCCGATTTGATCTCATTCGAGGGGTGAAAACGGCCAATCCAACAGGCTGCCGGAACCATAATTTGTCCGGTCGTGCAAAGTCGGAAGCATATGTTGTCCGATCGTGCAGCAGGTTACTAACTCATTTAGTTGAATGTCTTACATAATCTAATTTTGCTTGGTCAACGGCGATTAGATGCTTCCGGCGGCAAAGCAACAATGTTCCAGGAGTTTGACGCGCCAAGGGATTTCCACTCACCTCAATGCCTCGGTCCCGAAGGCCGCTGCAAGGATCGTCTCTGCTTTCTGACCCTGACCGGCTTGCCAAGAAGCTGTGGCCAGGCAGAGTCCCACATTGTGGCCCCACGGTAAACTGCCCCATCCAGAAATCACGACTAATGGTCACTCTGCAAGATGGCCACCGCGATATTCTCGTTTCTATTGATTCAACCACCTACTTCTTCACTGAGCACTATCGAGATTACCCAATGGTCCTTGTTCGTCTGAATCGGATTGGACTCGACGCTTTGACAGATCTCATCGAACAGGCTTGGAAATGTGTCGCCCCAAAGAAGGCTATTCGGGCATTCGAGGTGCAAGAATGAATCAATCATTCCCTCGTCATCGCCTAGCCTCATTCGTTAGGTGGCATCGAGTCGAACCCAATACAGAGGTCAGCCTTGCACAATGAGTCGCACCATAAAGAACGAACAGGCTGGTTACGTGCCGCTGTCCTTGGCGCCAACGACGGTCTCATTTCCACGAGCAGCTTAGTTGTTGGCGTGGCTGCTGCCGGGCCAAGCCACTCGGCGATTATGCTGACTGCCATCGCAGGGCTCGCCGCGGGTACCCTTTCGATGGCCTCTGGTGAATATGTCTCTGTTAGCTCCCAGGCCGATACCGAACAGGCTGATCTTAACCAGGAGCGTGGGGAACTCGCGGCCTCACCCAAGGCCGAGCATGCTGAATTAGCGAGCCTCTATGTTGCGCGAGGCCTTACTCGTGAACTTGCGATCCAAGTGGCGGATCAACTGATGGAACATGATGCCCTTGGAGCACATGCCAAGGACGAGCTTGGCATTCAAGATGCAACACGGGCTCGCCCACTACAGGCAGCTGCAGCGTCCGCCGCTTCCTTCGCAATTGGGGCGGCAACACCGGCTGTTCTTGCCGCACTCTTGCCTCCGGGGGGATTGACATTGGCTTTGGTGGGTTCGACCTTGGGTCTCCTTCTCGTGCTTGGAGGAATCGCGGCTCGTGTTGGGGGTGCCCCGATCACTCGGGGCGCTCTGCGAGTGACGTTTTGGGGTGCTGTGGCGATGGGATGCACAGCCGCTATAGGACGACTCATCGGCTCAGTCACCTAAAGGTCCTATCCTGGATGTCACCTAACCCTTAACTCAACTTTGCGCCATGAAGGCGCGAAAATAGGAGGTCAGAAATGACAGCCTAAATTCGCAGCTATGCTGCATGGAAGATGGAGGTAGGCCCTCCGGGGACGGGTTGCAGGACCAGTCCTCAAACCACCGGACGCTGCGTGGGGATGAGATCCCAGGTGGTGAGCAGTCCTGGAAAAGGCGGAGCTTGACTCCGTCAGGTATGGATCAGGAAGACGAACGAAAGTGAACCGCTGATGAGGCGTCGAAAGAGGGAAGAAGTCATCGAAACCAGGCACCAGTTGAGGCTCTGGGATAGAGTTCGGAGGGGACCTGTTTACTGTCCGAGCGGTGACCGGCGTAGAAGCGGCGTGAGCCTGATCCAGGCTTTCATGCGGAACATGGGAACCTGGCGTCCCGATGCCAAGGGAGAAACCCAAGGGGAAATAACCCGGAGGGTCAGAGTACCAAAGCGGGACGCAGGGACGGACCAGCTCGTAGTAGCGATGAAGCCTGGTAATGCAGGTGGAGCAAAGGGGCTGGATTGTCCGGTTTCAGGGATGGGTCAACCCGACGTTAGATCCCCGTCAACGCATGCGTTGACAGGGGTAAGGGGAGGAGTCCATGTCTGAAGCAAAGCCGTTCAGTATCGCCAAGCAGCTGGTCTGGAGGGCATATGAACGGGTCAAAGCGAACCGGGGAGCGGCTGGCGTGGATGGGCAATCTCTGGGGACGTTCGAGAAGGATCTGAAGGGAAACCTTTATAAGGTCTGGAACCGGATGTCGTCGGGCAGCTACATCCCGCCGCCGGTGCGACTGGTGGAGATCCCGAAGGGGGATGGCAAGATGCGTCCCCTGGGGATTCCCACCGTGGCGGATCGGATCGCGCAGATGGTGGCCAAGCTGACGCTGGAACCCATGGTGGAGCCCAAGTTTCATAGGGATTCCTATGGGTATCGGCCCGGCAAGTCGGCCTTGGATGCCGTAGGAGTGGCGCGTGAGCGCTGCTGGCGGATGGATTGGGTCATTGACCTGGATATCCGGGACTTCTTTGGGAGTCTGGATCACGGGTTGATGATGAAGGCGGTGAAGCATCACACAGACCTGAAGTGGATCCATCTCTATGTAGAGCGGTGGCTCAAAGCCCCGCTGCAACTAGCGGATGGGACACTGAAGGAACGGACGGGCGGCACGCCTCAGGGTGGGGTCATCAGCCCCGTCCTGGCCAATCTGTTCATGCACCATGCGTTCGACCAGTGGATGGCGAGAACCTTCTCGGATATCCCCTTCGAGCGTTATGCCGATGACATTCTGATCCACTGCGTGAGCCATGCGCAGGCTGTGGGCATTCTGGAGGGGGTCCGGGCAAGGTTGAAGGAGTGTGGGTTGGAGCTGCATCCCGAGAAAACGAAGGTCGTTTACTGTAAGGACGACAATCGTCGGGAAGATACCGAGCCGCAGAGTTTCGACTTCCTGGGCTACACTTTCCGGCCACGGCTGATAAAGCGCAAAGATGGGAAGCTGTTTGTCGGGTTCGTGCCCGCGATGAGCCCCAAGGCGGCCAAAGCTGTCAGGGAAGTCATCCGGAGCTGGGACTTGGCAAAAGGGTGGAACACGTTCTCTCTCAAAGCGGTGGCCAAGTTCATGAACCCGGCCATACGGGGATGGGTCAACTACTACGGCCGGTTTCATCGGTCGGAGTGTCTCAAGATTCTGAGACATGTGAACCTCGTCCTAGCAACATGGGCAAAGCGGCGATACAAGCGTTTCAGGGGCAGCTGGTCCAAGGCATATGCCTGGCTGGCGCGCACAGCTGCGAGGAATGAATCCTTGCTCGCACTCTGGACCCTGGGCGTGAAACCAATGGCTGGACGATAGGAGCCGTATGAAGCGAGAGTTTCACGTACGGATCTGTGAGAGCGTGGGGGTGAGATTCCCCCGCGCTACTCGGCCGGACTCCGCCCGCATTGCCTTCCGCTCTTTCTCTTCGTCCCGCTTCCCCGGCTTCGTTCAGCGTCTCGGTGCAGGCGGGGCTGGTTAGTTTCATCCGTTAGGCGGTGAACGTATATGGCAGCAAGATATTGGTGGCAGTGCACATCTTGCGGCGAGCGACCGGCTTGGATGGCGGTCTGCAAGTCCAAGAGCATTGCCGCGTTCATTTGGGATGAATTGGCACCCAGCGGTTGGGATCAGAGCCTGTTGCGCCGCACCTGCACATGCAAGTGTCGCTCGCTGTACATCACCTACCGTATGAAGCGCGGCGATCCAGAAAGGGTCAGTATCAAACACATAGTCGGCTTAAGCCTGGAAGACGACTATCTACCAATGATCTGGGAGACATTCCGCCATGCCACTCCTAGGACCAGGTGGATTGACTTCAAGTACCAAAGGGGCCGGAGCCCTTGGGGCCTAACCAAGCGACTTGTCCTCACGCAACCGCAGCTGTCACGCTTGCTAAGCAGATACAAGAAGGCCACGGGTCGGCGTCTCAGTCCCGCAAACTAACTATTCATTTTTGTCCCCTTCGTTCATCGCCTCGGTGCAGGCGGGGCCGGTTAGCATCATTCGTTAGACCGAGCATCCTATTTTTTGGAGCGACATATGATCCAACCAAACAGCTCTCCAATTTCTGATCGCGAACTCACACTAGAGCGAGTGATTAATGCATCGCCCGAAAAGCTCTATCGAGCATGGACTGAACCCGATTTACTCAAGCAGTGGTTCTGCCCGAAGCCTTGGTCTGTCTCCTCAGCTCAACTTGATGTCCGCCCAGGTGGTTCAAGTCTTGTCGTAATGCGTAGTCCAGAGGGTGAAGACTACCCTAACTACGGTGTCTACCTCGATGTCGTCAAGAATGAACGACTCGTCTTCACTGATGCTTTTGTGAAAGCGTGGGTACCCTCCGAAAAGGCCTTTATTGTCGTAACCATTACCTTCGAACCACTCGGTTCAAAGACGAAGTATTTCGCCCGAGTTCAGCATTGGAACGTTCCTGATCGTGAAGCACACGAAGGCAGGGGGTTCCATGTAGGCTGGGCTAAAGCTACTGATCAGCTCGAAGAGTTGGTTGCTTCCCTTTGAATCAGCGGTCTAACCCTCCGCTCATTTCAAACCCCGCCTGCAATGTCTTCCACCAAACGCGAATCTAGCCAGCAGGCATCCCGGTCCTCTTCCCGACGGATTGATGATGAAAAAACCCATACGAGCGCCTGTTTCCTACTCAACCAGAGGTTGAAGTGAACCTCTCCTCCTCCCTCTGACAGAGTAAATAGGGGCATCGGATGAAGCGGAAGAACACTGGGGGTTACCAACCATGGACCGCGTCGCTGGTTATCTCTTATGATTCTTTTCCTTAAGGAACTGCACCATAGCTAAATCAGTTCCATAGATGTGGTGCCCCAGCCAACCAGCGAAGAAAGTCAGGACATCCATGGTCATTGGCGTGCCTTCGGCAAGCCTAGCCTGCAGAGCATAGACCTTAGTCATCAATAAATCATGTTCATCTGTGTGTTCAGCCAGACCTGGGTAGGCTGCCTCGCACATGAACTGCTCTTCGGTTTGGAAATGTTCAAAGGTGTACTTTACAAGAAAATCCAGGCTCTTCTTCACCATGTCGTCTGTGTTCCCTAGACTGAAGGATGCCTCCAACCTGTTCACAGCCTCGAAAAGAGCCTTGTGTTGGGAATCGATAAGATCGATTCCTGTCTCAAAATGGCTACTCCAGATGGCTATGGCCATGATTGATGAATTTTGAGCATAAATAATAGATCGGCAATCGCTCGCTGGGTTGAAACATAAGTTTCCGGCAGGTCTGCCGCAAGGGCCGAGGACCAAAACATTAAGATGCTACTGTTTGGTCCAACCCAATGCGGGTTGCTGGCACCGCTTGATAAGCCAGCCTGAGGATCGGGGGGACTCGATGACTGAACAAATGGGGTGAACCATAAGATGTCCGCGAGTAAAAAGAACCATAAGGTGGCCAAACGGCCAAATTATGGTTCCGCGACACACGCGACTGTGTCGTGAAGGAAAAGATGTCCGGGACAGGAAGCATAATCTGTCCGATGCCACCCCGAATTGACCTAATTCCGGGGGGTGAAAACGGCCAATCCGAGAGGCTGCCGGAACCATAAGTTGTCCGGTCGTGCAAAGTCGGAAGCATAAGGTGTCCTGTCGTATAATCATGATGTAAAGCTTTCAAAAGCAATGGTTATCCACATAGATATCGACAGCCCATCCCAGACGAGGGCTTGAAAATCACTCAAGACCAGTGCCACCTCTGCAGGGTATCCTCGGGGACGATCCGCCCATGGGGCCCAGCCCTGGTGCAGCGCTTCCCCAGGGGGGCAGCCCCAATGACAATGGAGGTCGGAGTTCCCATGACTGGACCGTCCACGAGCTATGCCGGGCTGCTCGAAGAGCTCAAGGGGCGGATTCAAGCGGCCCAGACCCGGGCGGCCTTGGCGGTGAATGCCGAGCTGATCCGCCTCTACTGGGATATCGGGCGGACGATCCTCCAGCGGCAGGAAGCGGAAGGTTGGGGCAGCAAGGTGGTGGACCGCCTCGCCGGTGATCTTAAGGAAGCCTTCCCCGCCATGAAGGGGTTTTCATCTCGCAACCTCAAATATATGCGCACTTTCGCAGAGCGTTGCCCTGATTTTCAAATTGGGCAGCAACCTGCTGCCCAATTGCCCTGGTTCCACCTGGTGACCTTGCTTACCCAGGTAGAGGTTGGTTCGGAGCGCGATTGGTTGGCCTCGCAGGCTGCCCAGCAGGGCTGGTCCCGCGCCACGCTCCAGGTCCACATCAAGAACCGCCTCTTCGAGCGCCAGGGGCAGGCTGTCACCAACTTCGAGGCGCGGCTGCCTGCCACCCAGGCGGCCTTGGCGCAGGAATCCCTGAAGGATCCCTACCTGTTCGACTTCCTGGGCCTGGGCGAGGAGGCCCAGGAGCGGGATATCGAGTCCGCCCTGGTGCGGCACATCACCCGCTTCCTCCTCGAACTCGGCGCCGGCTTTGCATTCGTTGGGCGGCAGTACCGCCTGGAGGTCGGCGGCGAGGAGTTCTTCATCGACCTGCTCTTCTACCACACGCGGCTGAAGTGCTACGTGGTGGTGGAACTGAAGGCCACGGCCTTCAAGCCTGAACACGCTGGGCAGCTCAACTTCTACCTCTCCGCAGTGGACGCCGAGATCAAGTCTCCGGAGGACCGCCCCACCATCGGCCTCCTGCTGTGCAAGACCAAGAACCGAATCGTGGCCGAGTACGCCCTGTCTGGCATTGACAAGCCGGTTGGCGTCGCAGAGTACCAGCTGCTGCGGGCCCTTCCCGAATCTCTCGGCAGGACCCTCCCGAGCATCGAGACGATCGAGGCGGAACTGAGCGACGAGATGGGCGAAGAACCGGACTGAGGCCATGACCTCCCGCATGGATCTGGTTGCCGATCTGGAAACCCTTGAGGCCCAGCTGAGGGAGCGGGTGCAAGAGGTCGAAAGCACACGGGCCCGGATCCAGGAACTCCAGGCGCAAATTCGGACCCTTGATGAGGGTGTAGATCCGACTTCCTCCCATGAGTCACCCCTGGGGCCCAGCGAGAAGGTGACGCTCTTCCGGAGCATCTTCCGGGGGCGTGAGGATGTCTACCCACGCCTCTGGATCAGCAAGAAGGGCAACCGGAAGGGCTACACGCCGGTTTGCATGAATGAGGGGGATCGCGCTCTCTGTGACAAGTTCCGGGTCAAGTGCGCAGATTGCCCCAATCGCCGCTTCGCACCACTGGATGACCGGGTCGTTCTGGATCACCTACAGGGGCGGCATGTGATCGGGATCTACCCGCTGCTTTTGGACGAGACCTGCTGGTTCCTTGCGACTGACTTCGACGGCGAAGGCTGGAAGGAGGACGCGGTGGCCGTCCTGGAAACCTGCCAGCAGAATGGCGTACCGGCAACGTTGGAGCGCTCCCGGTCGGGGGAAGGGGCGCACCTCTGGATCTTCTTCACAGACCCGATACCGGCCACCACGGCTCGAAGGCTAGGCTGTTTCCTCCTCACGGAGACCATGAATCGCCGACCGCAGCTGAGCATGGCCTCCTACGACCGCCTGTTCCCGAACCAGGACACGATGCCCCAGGGCGGGTTCGGAAACCTCATTGCTCTCCCGCTGCAGCAGGCGGCCCGGAAGGCGGGTAACACCTTGTTCCTCGATTTCAGGTTGGAGCCGCATCCAGACCCATGGGCCCATTTGGCCAACCTCCCGCGTATGTCTCCGGCAAAGGTCGGCACCCTGGTTGAAGCCGCCGCAAAGCAGGGCCGGATCCTGGGTGTGCGCTTCGATCCTCTGGACGATGGTCTGGGCGAAACGCCCTGGGAAAGGCCTCCTTCAGGCAGGCCGAAGAAGATCCGAATAGAAGCACCCATTCCGGCGACCGTCAAGGCCGTTCGGTCGCAGCAGATCTTTGTGGAGAAGGCGGGGTTGCCCGCTGGGCTTCATGCTGAGATTAAGCGCCTTGCGGCCTTTCAGAATCCTGACTTCTACCAGAAACAGGCCATGCGGTTCTCCACCAATGGCATCCCGCGCATTATCTGCGCCGCAGAGGAGCACCCAGCTCACATCGCACTTCCTCGTGGGTGCGAAGAGGAACTCAGAACGCTCCTCGGCGAGTACGGGAGCCGCCTGGAGGTCGAGGACCAGCGCTGTTCCGCTGATCCCCTGGGAGTCACATTTCAGGGCCAGCTTACCGAGGTTCAGCAGACTGCAGCCGAGGCCCTTCGCGTTCACGATCTCGGTATCTTCGTGGCGCCGCCCGGCACCGGCAAAACTGTCCTCGGGGCCTACATGTCCGCGCTGCGTGGCGTAAACACGCTGGTGATCGTACACCGGAAGCCCCTTCTGGATCAGTGGCGGGCACAGCTGCAGGCCTTTCTTGGCCTCGGCAAGAACGAGGTTGGGCAAATTGGGGGCGGCAAGCGCAAGGCAACCGGCCTTATCGATGTCGCCATGATCCAGAGCCTGGCGGGTAGGGAGGGGGTGCTGGATCTCGTGGGCACCTACGGCCACGTGATCGTAGATGAGTGCCATCATGCGCCAGCAGTCTCCTTTGAACGGGTCATGCGGGAGGTGAAGGCCCGCTATGTGCTGGGGCTCACTGCAACCCCTTACCGGCGCGATGGTCTCCAGCGCCTACTCCATTTCCAGTGCGGCCCCATCCGGTACCAGGTCCAGCCCCTGTCGGCGGAGGGCCAGCACCCCTTCTCGAACCGCCTGCTGATTCGGGAGACGCGATTCTTCGCCCAGGGAACCATCCAGGACCTCTACGCCGCTCTTGTTGCGGACCCACAGCGGAATGCCTTGATCCTTCAAGATGTCCGGAAGGCCCTTGGGGAGGGGCGTTCTCCCATCGTGTTGACTGAGCGCCGGGATCACCTGGAGCTATTGGTGGAAGCCCTTAAGGATGCCGTCCCCCATGTTGTGGTCCTCCACGGAGGCGTGCCGGCAATGGCCCGCCGGCTGGCCCTGCAACGTCTCGCTGACGTCCCGCCCAATCAACCGCGCCTCATCCTGGCCACGGGGCGCTACATTGGCGAAGGCTTTGATGACCCCCGCCTGGATACCCTCTTCATGGCCATGCCCATCGCCTGGAAGGGGACCCTGGTGCAGTACGCAGGCCGCCTTCACCGGCTGCACCCCGGCAAGCGGGAGGTCCAGATCTACGACTACCTCGACGATGCTCTGGCGGTCTTCCGGAAGATGTTTGAGAAGCGCATGAGTGGCTATCGGGCCATGGGGTACCAGGTCGAGGCTTCGGCGGGACCGCCACTGCTTGAGGGTCTCGACCCTCTCGGGGACTGGGACGGTTCCCTGAGAGTTTAGGGCGAACTGTGTTGAGGGACTCAAGAGTAGGTGCACGTTCCCAAGACTAGTTCCCGGCACTTCGCAGTGTCAGGCAAGAGGAACCGCTTTCCACCAACAGGCCAGTTCCCAGGGGTGTCGAATATTAAGCTCCGGTATGATCCCGAATCCAGGAATCCTCGCCGAGTAGGATGGATCCATGTCCGTGAGCCGCGAGAAGCTCTACGAGGAGGTATGGGCCGAGCCCATGCTCAAGGTGGCGGCTCGCTACGGCGTGTCCTCGTCCTTCCTGGCTCGGGTGTGCCGGCGGATGAACGTGCCTTGTCCCCCGCGTGGCTACTGGGCCCGAAAGAACGCAGGCCTGACTTCCAAGGCCCCGCCTCTCCCCGATCCAGAACCTGGCTGCGAGCTTGCGTGGAGCCAGGGCGGGGGACACGTCCCCCGCCAGCCCTACCCTTCGCCGTCGACGCGGATTTCCCGGCGAGACAAGAACGCCCCCGCCCCGGTAGACGGGATGGGCAGGCATGCCCACCTTTTGGGTATCGAGACGCTCTTTGAGAACGCCACGGTGATGAGCAACGATTACCTGAGGCCCTCCAAACGCCTTCTCGCAGACCTCTATGCCACCAAAAAGTCCCTGCCCAAGGTGATCGAGGCGGCAAATCAGCTCTACCTGCACCTGGAGGGGAAGGGGTTTCGCGTTCGCCAGAGATGACATTTATGATGTCCTGGCAATTCACGAGCCATGGTAAGCGGTAATGCTTGACTCTCGAAGGAAGCACCATGAGTCAAGCAATGTGTGCCTGTAGGTATGTGGATTCAAATTATCTTCGCCGTGCCGGCGCCATTGGAGTTAGACAATCCTTGGCACGTCCCCTGGGTGATGATGATGTTTCTAAATAGCGGAGGTCAGGCACCCTATTTTTTGAGCAGCCACAGGCACCTGGTTTGTATTTCTGACATCCAAATGACACACCCGGGGGTTCAGCTTACCGGATGGAGATGTACTGATTCACGCCGGGGACGCCACCAGCGAAGGGTTCGCGGGTGAGGTCGTCCATTTCTGACCCAACCCCCCAAAACCAGTCCACGAGGTTTGTGTTTCGGGTCATGAAATTCCCCCGATGGTGGTCGAAACGAGTGATACCTTACTGATTGTATTACGGATTGGGCCTTGAATAATGTCAGAAACTCAACAAAATATCTGACACGGAATTGCCACAGTGACGACAGCTGAGAACGTCCGCCAGCACATCAAGGCTCAGCCCAAAGGGAAGCCGTTATTGACCATCAGCATGATGTCCCTCGGCCCAAGGGCCTCCGTGGATCAGGCACTCCTCCGCCTCGCCAGGGAGGGTTTCATAGTCCGCTTGGCAAGAGGCGTATATGTGCGGCCCAAAAATAACCGCTACGTGGGACAGGTATTGCCGGGCACTGCCGAAATCGTCAAGGCCCTCGCCAAGGCCAAGGGTGAAACCATCCACACTCACGGCGCAGAGGCAGCCTTGTTGCTTGGACTCACCACCCAGGTCCCGATGAAGGCCCTCTACTACACCAACGGTCCGAGCAGGGACTTCCGCATAGGGAATATGAAGGTCATCGTGAAGAATGTGAGTTCGCGTCTGCTTGCCCTGGCCGGGCGCCCTGCGGGCGTGGCCTTTTCCGCACTTTGGTACATGGGCAGGGAGCAAGTCACTCCACAGACGCTCGCCTTCATTCAGAAGAAACTCCCAACCAAGGAATTTGCTGCCCTCCGTGAGTGCCCCCAGCTTCCGGCTTGGCTCAAGGAGATATTTCGACGATTTGAAACGACCACCGCCCCGGTGTAGTGGGCCTCTGACTGAAGTTCCAAATGAATCCAGCGAGGAATCCCATACCCTGCTTGGGTTTGCGGGAAATGGGGATGCTTGGATTCTGACTACAG